>Ga0075429_100004819_pt1 | contig 11620 bp, 11 predicted proteins | sample RhiMetdeltSRZDD3_FD_75295 | JGI IMG/M metagenome (GOLD analysis project Ga0075429, IMG submission 75295) | Populus rhizosphere microbial communities from Tennessee, USA - Rhizosphere MetaG P. deltoides SRZDD3 | ecosystem: Host-associated > Plants > Roots > Rhizosphere > Soil | place: USA...
CTCGTTGTAGTAGGGAGTCCCGGGGAACCTGTCTTCGAACTGGCCGGGGATCTGCTCGCCGCCCTGCTTGTCGCGCACGACGAACACCCGCGTGAACACAGTGGCCACGGGGCCGAAGTTGTCGTCCTCCTCGCCGCCGGTTTGGGGAGGCGGCGTCCCGTTCGTGGGTGCCGTCGTGGGGGCGGCGGTCGCGGTGGCGGTCGCGGCCGGGGTCGGCGTGGCCGTCGCCGCGGGCGGCGGATTGTTGGTGAGCGTGTCGGGGTCTTCGCCGCCGCAGGAAACGAGGACTACGAGCGCCGTGCAGGCCGCCGGGATCCAAGGCAGGTTTCGCTTCATCGTCACAACCTTTCGGAGTTCGTGTCGCTCAGAACGTGGCCGGGTAGCAAGACGCGCGGTACGCGTAGGAGTCGTTCCGGATCTGACCCCACGAGAACTGCACGTGGTACTGCTCGGACACGTTGTTGTCGTTCTTCACCGCGATCTCCTCGCCATCGAAGATCGCGCAGGCCAGTGTTCCTTTGAGGATCCGGACGAGGCCGGCGTAGTACGCGTCGGAGTCCAGCACGTAGTCGCCGCGGAAGAGGTCGGGCCGCTCGCGGCGGAGCTGCTCGATGGCCGCCTGCACCTGCCCCAGATACCTCGGCGTCTCCCGGGCGCACGCGATCGAGCGGCTCGACGGGAGCCTGCAGTCCCCGCGCTGGCCCAGCGGCGCCTGCAGCGTGGGGAAGGCCGCCGGCCGGCACGTCGCGCGGTACGTCACCTCGCCCCAGCGCAGGTACTGGCCGGAGGTGATCAGGTGGTATTGCTCGCTATAAGCCTGGCTGTCCTTGATCTGGATCTCCTCGCCGTCGAACGCGGCACAGAAGCCCTTCGCCTCCAGGTTCGCGATGACGCCGAGGTAGAACTGCGGGGGGCTCACGACGTAGCTCGCCTCGAAGATGTCCGGCCGTTGGCGCTGCAGCTGCCGCACGGCCTCGTCGACTTCGCCCAGGAACAAGGGCTCGTCTCGCGTGCAGCCTCCTCCCGGCGTGGTGACAGGCGGCAATCCGCATCCCCGCACCCCGGCCTGCGGAGTCGGGGCCGGCGTGGCCGCCATCGTCGTGGCGGCGGCGGGGGGCGGCGGGGGCGGCGTGTCGGCCGCCGAAGTCGGCGAATCCCGGCAGCCGGCCGAGGAGAGCCATGAGAGCAGGACCAGGAACGGATATCGACAGCGACTCACGCAGGGTCTCCTTGATCGAATCGCGCACACAGATTCGCGACGGTCGAGAGCAATGTGCGTGCCGGCGGCAACGGCACGCCCCACGCGGGATTCAGGGCCGGATTCGCGTGCGATTCGCAGAGTTGCGACGCAGGCTTGCGATCAGAACTGCAGGCCGGCGCCGGCGAGAACCGTCGTCCCTTCGCCGGACGTGACCGACACGTCGGCGTGGAGCCCGCGGCGCAGGAACACGCCGGCCCCGGCGGCGAACGAGGTACGGCGGTGGGAGCCGGCAAACGCGGCGTGCGCCACGGCGTCGGTGCCGGTGTAGCGCAGGGTGTCGGGGGCGCGGTTGCGAGCGCCCACGCGGAGCTGGAAGCTCACCTGGCGGAAGGCCACCGAGACCTCGGTCCCGAGCGCCGCCTCCCACGCGTCCTCGAGGTCGTACTCGGCACGCGCGTACGCGCCCTGCGCGATCGCGAGCCGGGCCTGGATCTCGGCGAGCTTGATGCGGTCGACCTGGCCGAACAGGGTGAGCGTCCGGCTCGGCCGCCACGACAGCCCCGCCGAGAGGCGGCTGGGCGGCTTCAGCTCGTAGGAGCTGCCGGGGTCGAGCACCACTCCGAGGGGCGGGCTCGTCGCGTTTCGGCGCACGCGCCATCCGCGGCCGGTCTCGGCGACGAGGCCCGCGCGCAGCGACGGCCAGGGAAGCCACAACAAACCGGCGGCGCCGCCGGCGGCGGCGGTGTCGGCGGAGGTGCCCACGCGCAGGTCCGTCGAGCCGGGGCCCGCCCCGCGTGAGTACTGTCCCTGAAGCGAGAGATGGCGCACGGCGAGGCGGCCTCCGACGTGGAGCTTCGGGCCCACCGGACACGCGAGGGCAACGCCCGCCTCCGTCACCGCAGTATCGATGGAGCCCTCGTCGTGCAACCCGTCGGGCAGCTCCGTCATTCCCAGCGACAGCCGCATCGAATGGGGCTGAGCGACGTAGGCGCCGGCGGTGACACGCCGCGTGAGGCGGCGCGTACCCCCGGCGAAAGCCAGCCCGAGGCGCGAGGCCCGCGTGTCGCCCAGCGGACCCGCCGTGCTCGTACGGAACCCGGCGGCGGTGAGGACCTCGCTCTTGTGCAGCGTCGACAGGGCGGCGGGGTTGCGCGCGGCGGCTATGGCGTCGTCCGCGCTGGCGTCCATGGCGCCGGCCACGGCGGCGGTGCGGGGCGACAGCGGCTCCAGGCTGAAGCTCCACGAGCGGAAGAGATGATCGTTCGTCTGGGCGCGAGCGGGGCCGGAGGCGATGAGCAGCGCGGCGGTGGCGAGAGCGGCCCGCGCGAAGAACCGCATCAGCGGCTCACGCGGAAGCGCGTCTCCGCCAGCGCCCCGAAAGGATCGACGCAGCGGAAGAGCATCCCGCAGGTTTCCATCCCGGGCGGTGTGTCGCACTCGAGGTCGAGATTGCGTTGGTTCCCCGTACACCGGCAGTCGCCGGACCAGCCGCACACGATGTCGTCCTCGTCGGGATCGAAGGCGCTGGGGTGGAGGAGCGCCGGCTGACCGCTCACGTCATTGCCGCCGCCCACCGTGGGCGGGCGGTTCACGCCTTCCGCTTCGGCGGAGGCGGTGGTCACACCGCCGCGCCCGTCGCTCACCACCACCACGGCGTTCACGCGGGCGGGGGCGGTGACCTCGCAGGTGGCGGTCGACCGCGCCCCGGAGGCGCAGCCGCGCCAGGAGTAGGTCAGGGAGTCGCCCTCGCCGTCGATGGCGTCGGCGCTGAAGGTGATCGTGCAGGTCGGGTGGCACGAGCCGCTGGACCGGACGACGACGCTGGGGGCGGTGTTGGTGAGAAGCCGCAGCTGGGCGCGGGTGGAAGCCGAGGCGTTGCGGGGATCGGTGACGGTGACGACGACGACATCGGCGGCATCCGCTCCACCGTCGTGCGTGTAGACCGCCTGGTTCGGGCGCGAGGCGTCAGGGACCGAAAGGGTGCCCGCCGTGGCCGTGTACCGGTAGTAGAGGGTATCGCCATCGGCATCGATGGCATCGACGGCGACGGTGGCCGTTCCGCCGATCGTGACCACGGGCGGGCTCAAGGTCACGGCGCGGATCTCCGGGGCGCGGTTCGCGGCGGAAGGGCCGGCGGGATCGAGCAGCGGCCCGCATGCGGCCAGAGCGAGCACGGCGAGCGCGGGTCCCAGTCTCGTGGGGCGGAGGCGCATGTGTGAGCTAGCGATCGAGCGCCTTGAGCACCGCACGGAAGGCGTTGCTCGAGAACGAAAATTCGTAGGCAGTACCGCTGTGCGCGCGCAGCGAGACGAGGGAGCGCCGCGTGATCCCCTCGCGCGGCAGCGCGACCACGATCCTCAGGTCCTTGGCGGAGGTCTCCTGTACGACATCCGAGAGCGGGCCTTGCTCCCAGCGCACCTCGTCGATGCTTTCGCCCACGCCGCCCTCCAGGACGAAACGGAGCCAGACCGACGCCCGGCCGCAGAGGGCGTCGACGAGCACCATCTCGCGTTGTCCCGGGAGACCCTCCCGGCGGTCGACGACGACCGTCTGCGCGTGCAGGAGCTCGTTCATGCCGGCGGTGGCCGGCATGGCGAGACGGCCGGTGGGTGGCGAGTCGGGGGACGGTGACGGAGAGGGCGGAGGTGGCGGTGAGGGCGAGGGTGATGACGGTGGCGGTAACGGGAGTGACGACGGCGTGAGGGGCGGCTCGGTCGATGCCGCCACCGGCGCTCGCTCCCGGGTGAGGCGGACCTCGGCGCCGGATCCGCTGGCTGTCGCCTCGAGACGCACCCGGACCCGCATCGTCGACCCTACGAACTCCAGTGTTCCCTCGGCCCCGTCGGCGACCGGTCGGGTGACGATCACCCCCACCGGGCTGGCCTGCTCCACGGACACGCCGAGTTGCCGCTTGGCGCGCGCATCGATCTTGAGTGTGTGCAGAGGCTCGGGGAACACCACTCGCGTCGCCTGTCGCACGGGACACGCGATCGACACCGCCTGCGCGCCCTCCGCCGGGATGGTTACGACACGCGAGACGGCCACGGCCATCAGGATCTCGAGCATTTTGCCCTGGGCCGGCATCATATCGTGTTCGGTTGTCGCAATATTGCGACAACTCCTCCCATCGTTGCGCGGCTCGTGTGCCGCGGCTATACTCGCGCGACCGTTCGACGCGAAAAGGGCGAGCCCAAGGAGATCATGTCCCCTCTTGCCAGCACCCCCGTCGCCGACTCCTCCACCGGCACGCGCAGCTACGACCTGCTGCAGGCCCTGACGCGGGCGCTTCAGGTCCTGGCGGCAGCGGGTGACGAGAGTGCCGCCCTCGGGGAATCCTTCGACGCCGCGGCCCGCGCGTTCGCGGCCGAGAAGGCGCTGCTGCTGCGCGTGCGTGCCCTCGACCCGCTGGACCTCGAGAGCCTGCGCGCCGTGGGCCTCGAATTCGATCAGGTCGTGGCCTGCATCGGCGGAGAGTCGGTGCCCGGCGTCAGCCCATCGCTCATCCGCCGCGCGGTGGAGTCCCGTTCGCCGCAGCTCGTGGAGAACTCGCAGTTCGAGGGCGCCGACGCCAGCGCCACCGGCTCGCTGCGCGGGCGGCCGCACTCGGTCGTCTGCGCCCCCGTCGTCGATCCATGGACGCACTCCGTCCTCGCCGTGTTGTACTTCCAGTCCCTTCCGGGCCCGCGAGGCTACAGCGCGGCCGACCTGCCATTCCTCCAGGCCTACGCGACGGCGCTGGGACACGCGTTCGGGCTGTTCCTGACCGGCGAAAGGCGCTACCGCGCGCTGGAGGAAGACTGGCGGCGTCTCAGCTCGGCTCGGACGACGGGCGCACCCGAGATCATCGGCGATTCCGAGGAGATGCGCCTGCTGCGCTATACGCTGCACGAGACCTTTCTCCCCGCGACCGAGACGCGCCACCCCCGCCCGCTCCTCGTGCTCGGCGAGACCGGGACGGGCAAGGACCTCGTCGCCCGCTATCTTCATTACTACTCGGCGACGCGCGGCAAGGGCCCGTTCGTCGAGTACAACTGCGCGGGCCTCTCCGGCGACCTGGCGGCGAGCATCCTCTTCGGCCACGTACGCGGCGCGTTCACGGGGGCGGTCGAGGCCGCGCCCGGCGTCTTCCGCGCCGCCCACAAGGGGACGCTCTTCCTCGACGAGATCGGGGAGCTCCCGTCCCGCGGGCAGGAGCTGCTGCTCAAGGTCCTCGACCATTGGACGGTGCAGCCGGTGGGGGACGCCCGGAGCCATTCCGTCGACGTGCAGCTCGTCTGTGCGACGAACCGCGACCTGGCGGCGTCGGTGGCGGAGGGGAAGTTCCGCCACGATCTCTACCATCGGCTGAAGGCCCTGACGCTGCGCCTCTCGCCGCTCTCTTCGCGCCCCGAGGACGTCCGCACGCTGCTCGCCCACTTCCTGGCGGAGGCGGAGAGGGCGCAGAAGAAGAGGACCCGCGGCCTCACCGGCGAGGCGCTGGCCGCGCTGCTGAGCTACGCCTGGCCGGGCAACGTGCGCGAGCTGGCCGGTGTCTGCGCGGCCCTCGTGACCCACGCCCGCCCGGCGGCTTCGATCGGCCTCGACGATGTGCGCACCCACTGTCCCGAGGTCCTGGGGGGAACCACAGGGACCGGCGCCGCCTTTGCCCACCGCATGCTGGAGGGGACGCTCGACGAGGCGCGCGGTGAGTTCGAGCGCGACTTCTTCCTTCAGCGTCTGGAGCTGAATCGATGGAGCGTTCCGGAGGCGGCGCGCAGCCTCGGGATCTCCACCTCGACGCTGTATCGGTACCTTCAGCGCCACGGGATCGGCCCCCGCGACGGCGCGGCGCGCGGATGACGGACGGGCTGGGCGCCGCCGAGGACACGCCGGCCGCGGCGACGGTGGTGGATGCGCTGCACCGGCTGTGCCTGGCCGATCTCGTCTGGGCCGAGCGTTATCGCGGCTGGGAAGAGCTGGGCCGCGGCGGCTCCGCGCGCGTGGTGCGCGTCTTCAGCCGTTCGGCCGGCGAGGACGTCGCTCTCAAGGTCTTCCTCCATTTGTCCGAGGACGACGTGCGCCGCTTCCAGCGAGAGGTTCACAACGCGCAGCGTCTGGCCTCGCCCTGCGTCGTGCGCACGTTCAGCCCCTTCCTCCGCGACGGCTTCGCCTGGATCGAGATGGAGCTGGTGGACGGGCCGAACCTGCGCCACGAGCTGGAGCGGCGCCAGGCCGAAGGCACCCCGTTTTCGCTCGCGGAGATGCTGGAGATCGCTTCGTGCATCGTCCGTGCGGTGGAGTCGGCGCACGAGCACGGCGTGATCCATCGCGACATCAAGCCGGCCAACGTGCTCCTCCCCGGCGGAGGTGCGCCGCGCGCCAAGCTCGGCGACTTCGGAGTGAGCCGCCTGGCGGAATCGACGCGGGCGACGGCCACCGGGCTCCTTCCGGGGACGCCGCAGTTCGTCGCCCCCGAGGTGATCGACGGGCGGGCGGCCGACGCCGCTTCCGACGTGTACTCCCTCTGCCTGACCCTTCATCTCCTGTTCTCGAACGGACGACACGCGCTGCCGGTGCCGGCGGGCGCGACACCCGCACAGTGGCTGCGGGCGCAGGGGGTGGAGCCTCCGATCGCCATCCGTCAGCACGACAGCTCGCTGCCGGAAGCGCTGGAGTCTCTCCTCCTGCAAGGACTGGCCAAGGACCCGGCGTGCCGGCCGAGCGCCGCGGAGGTCCTGGCGCGGCTCGTGGCGCTCGAGTCCCCGGGTCGGGCGCCCACTCTGGCGCTGGCCCGCGCCGCGTCGCCGGCACGCGCGGCTCTGATCGTGTCGGTGGCGGGCGGTGTCCTCATCGGTGCCTTTGCGGGCGCGCGTTGGTCCGCCGGAGTCGGCGAGGAGCGAGCGCCCGCGGTCTCCGCCTCGCCTCCGCCCGCGGCGACGCCGGCCGCGCCGGCCCCGGCGAACCCCACCCCCGCGCCCGAGCTGCGCGTGAGGGTCAGCGCGATCGCCGCGGACCGCGTGTCGTTCGAAAACGGCGGCGAGGGCGTGCTGCACGCGGTGCGCGTGGACCTCGTGGGGGAATCCGGTGCCCGATGCTCCGCGGGACTCGACCGGCTCGGAGAGGGCGAGGACGTGACCCTCGGTTTCGGGGCGTTCGAGCCACCGCCCGGGGACGCCTTCCGGGTCCGCGCGATCGAGATCTCCGCGCGGACGTCTTCCGGGCTGCGCACCCTTGCCGTGAACGCCGAACGCCGTCAGTAGATCTGGACGTTGATGATGTTCGAGCGGACGCCGTCGATGAGGGTGTACACGGTGACCACGCCCTTGGCGCGCGCGTTCGCCCGGTATTGGAACTTGTTGCTCCCGATCCCGTTGTCGGCGAGCGGTTCGAACTTGCCGCCGTGGTCTACCACCCACTGCGGCGGGCGATCCGCCTGGCACTTCTTGCCCTCGGCGTTCTTCGGCGTGGTGTCGAGGATGAAGAAGGTGCCGATCGGGACCATCTCGTTGTTGGTGGACTCGTTGTAGTACGGAGTCCCGGGGAACCTATCGGCGAACTGACCGGGGATCTGTTCGCCGCCCTGCTTGTCGCGCACGACGAATACGCGCGTGAACACCGTGGTCACGGGGCCGAGGTTGTCGTCCTCTTCGCCGCCGGCCTGGGGAGGCGGCGCCCCGTTCGTGGGTGCCGTCGTCGGGGCGGCGGTCGCGGTGGCTGTCGCGGCGGGGGTCGGCGTGGCCGTCGCCGCCGGCGGCGGGTTGTTGGTGAGCGTGTCGCCGTCCTCGCCGCCGCAAGAAACGAGAAATACGAGCGCCGCGCCAGCCGCCGGGATCCGAGACAGGTTTCGCTTCATCGTCACAACCTTTCCGAGTTCATGTGTGGCACGTCTTACTACCGAGCGCATGGAGACTCCGCCGGCCTGTCCGTGAACCTCATCCAGTACCACGGCGAGCGCACGCGGCTGCCGTTGTTGTACATCTCGGCTTGGATCTGGAAGTCGCCACTCCCGATGACGTGGAAGGTCGGCTGGAACAGGTGCCCCATGTTGATCCCGTCGATGAGGTCCTGCCCGACACCGAACCGCCACGTCAAGCAGGCCCGGTTCTCTTCGCCCCTCTCGTTCGTGCAGTCGCTGTTCGTCGGCTTGTCGAAGCGGTCGAATGCGGTCGCGTCCACCTTGACCGTGTATCCGATCGGGACCGGCGCGAACCAGTAGCGCGTGTTGGGATCGCCGAGAGGATTTCCCGGTGCCACCGGGTCCTCGTTCAGGCAGGGCGCGGCGTCGCCGTTCGGCTTGCGCACCTGGTACATGCGGATGTGGATGCGGACGGGCGGGTTCGTGTTCGTCGTCTCCGCCTCGCAACTTCCGGCGATGACGCACGGCTTCGGGGTGGCGGTGGGCGCCGCCGTGGCCACGCCGCCGACGGGGCGCGGCGTGGGGTTCGCGTTGTCGCCATCCGGGCCCGAGGGGGAGCCGCCGCAGGAGATCGATCCGACGAGCATCGCGCCGACGCAGACCACAGCGGCGGCAGAGATCATGACCGGCACGGTCTTCATGGCGTAATGGCCCTTTGTGGCGTCGTTAACGTCCCTTACGAAAGGGCGGAGTATGGCGGAGCCCGTGTTCCCTTTGTTGGACGGCGCGTTCTGCGCGGCTAAACGGGATTTAGGGCGCGTTTCAGGGGGATCAGAAGGCAGCGACGATGAGCACGCGGGCAGGGACGGAGCCGTTGTTCGTCCAACGCCGCAGCTCCCCGCGCAGGATCGTGGCGGCGTCTCCCCGGTTCAGATGGTAGGTGTCGGGCCCGAGGGTGAGGTCGACTTCTCCCTCCAGGACCAGTGCGAGCTCCTCGCGTGGCTTGGCCGCGGGCGCCGAGGCGTGTTTGCCCGTGCGCCCCCCGGGCTCGAGCGTCACGAGGAGCGGCTCCAGCAGCCGGCCTCGTATCATCGGGCTGAGAGCCTGTACCGTTGCGTGCGACCACTGGCTCGGCAGCTCCACTCGTTCCGCCGCTCGCACGACGACGCCACTCTCGCTCGATCCCAGTTGGCCGAAGAAGTCTCCCAGCGTCAGCCCGAGCGTATTGGCGATCTTCTCCATGGAGCCGATCGAAGGCGAGACGAGCCCGTTTTCGAGCTGCGAGATGAAGCTCGGCGAGAACTCGGTGGCACTGGCGAGGGCCCGCAGCGTCAGTCTCCGCTCCTGCCGGATTCGTTTCACGAGGTCGCCCACGGCTTGCTGCTTGAGGCGCGGCACGCGGGGACCGTATCACGCCGGGTGTTTAGCGGCGCAGCACGAGTCGTCCGACAAACAGAACGCGCGGGGATGGTAAACTCCACACTTTGCAGAGGGGGGCGTTGCCGTGAATCCAAGCCGATACTGTGCGGTTCTCCTGTCGCTGTTCCTGACCCTGACGGCCTGTACGGCCTCTTCGCCGTCGGGGCCCGATGCGCCGACGTCGGCGACGCCGACGCCGACACCGGGCCTGCCGCCGCTGAGCCTGGCCTCCACTCTGGGCTGTGGGCTTCCTTCGCTGCCCGACCTGCACAACACGTGTCCGGTGCGGGAGCCGCAGTACATCCAGGACGTGCGCAATGCCGTGGACTACGTCATCGCCCACAATCCTGAGCTCTTCGATCCCTCGGATCCGTCCCGCAAGGTGGCCGATCACCGCGGCTACACCAACGCCGTCGTCCAGCGGTTGCGTGCGGTGGGCTACTGCGCGGTCGATCAGCTCGAGGAGATCGCGATCAAGAAGTCGAACGACTTCAACGAGCAGTACAACATCTGGACGTCGCTCGGGTTCGTTCGCAGCAGCTACATTACGACGTGTTTCCCGGCGCAGTTCTGATGCGTTCCGTGAAGAGAGGGATTCGGATGACGATGCGGATGCGACGTGTGTTGGCAGGGGCCTTGATCGTGACGGCGGCGGGATGTGGTTCGACGGATCCTGGGCCCGGGGACACCACGCCGCCGCCGAACCCGGCCGCGGCCCAGACGCCGGCCACCACCGCCATCTTCGACGGCCGCTGGCGCGGGACCACGAACGTCGGGAACGGCGTTTCGTTCCGCGTGTTGTCGGGGCTGCTCACGGAGTTCTCGATCGAGCTCGACTTCGGATCGGGATGCGTCTATCGCGCGAAGACTCCGGCGACCTTCGATCCGGTCGATGTCGTGTTCCCCATCCGGACCGACGGCAAGGTGTCGTTCACGTTCCAGGATCCGGCCCTGCGCACGATCGTCAACGTGGAGTTCACGTCGGCGACGACGGGTCGGGGCACGATCGACTCCACCGGAGTGATCGGCCGCATCGACTGCCCGGGCCGGACGCTCACCTCGGGTCCGACGCCCGCGGGCTCCTTCACCCTCACGAAGCAGTAAGCCGGGGGTCAGGTCTGTCGTATGGCTTATAGGCGCCTATAAGCCATACGACAGACCTGACCCCATCAGTTGCTCGTGGGCTCGTCGGCTGGGGAGTCGCCGCTGGTCGGCATCGAGGCGAGGAACGCTCGTGGCTCCGTGCCGGCGATGAACGGCACCATCGTCACTCCCGGCGTGCCCGGGCGGCCGGGCCGTCCGGCATCGTCGACGGGCACGAAGACGATGTTGCCCGGGATCGGGTAGTCCTCGATGGGCACGTCCTTCGTCGCCACCTTCCAGAAGTCCATCCAGATGGGCAGCGCGGCCTTGCCGCCGGTCTCGCCCTTGCCGAGGGAGTCCTTCTTCTCGTCGAAGCCGACCCACACGCCGCACGCGAGCATCGGCTCGTAGCCGATGAACCACGCGTCGGTGAAATCGTTCGTGGTGCCGGTCTTGCCCGCGATCGGCCGTTTCAGGGATTTCGCGCGCGCGGCGGTGCCCCACGGCGAGTCGATGACGCCGCGCAGCAGATACGTGAGCAGGTAGGCGGTGTCGGCGCGGATGGCGTCGCTGGCCTGCGGGTGCGTCTCCTCATTGATGGTGCCCTCGCGGTCGGTGATGCGCGTGATCATCATCGGCCGCATGCGCAGGCCCTGGTTCGCGAACGCGGAGAAGGCCGCCGTCATCTCCACGAGCGGGGCCTCGCCCGCGCCCAGGGCCAGGGGCAGGTACGGCGGCAGCTCGGTGGTGATGCCCAGCTTCTTCGCGTACTCGATGCCGCTCTGCACGGTGACGGCCTGGAGCGTCTTGATGGCGGGGATGTTCCGGCTCTGAAGGATGGCCTTGCGCAGCGGGATCGGGCCCAGGTAGCGCCCGTCGTAGTTGTGCGGCGACCATACCGTCCCCCGCCACGGGTCGGGGAACGAGATCGGCGCGTCCACGATGATTGTCGTCGGGTTCCAGCCCAGCTTCTCGAGGGCGGCGGAATAGATGATCGGCTTGAAGGCGGAGCCCACCTGCCGGTAGGCCTGCACCGCGCGGTTGAACTTGCTCTTCTCGAAGTCGTAGCCGCCGACCATCGC
>Ga0075429_100004826_pt1 | contig 11616 bp, 8 predicted proteins | sample RhiMetdeltSRZDD3_FD_75295 | JGI IMG/M metagenome (GOLD analysis project Ga0075429, IMG submission 75295) | Populus rhizosphere microbial communities from Tennessee, USA - Rhizosphere MetaG P. deltoides SRZDD3 | ecosystem: Host-associated > Plants > Roots > Rhizosphere > Soil | place: USA...
CTGCAGCTGCAGGTCAACTACTAGTACAGCGCCAGTTAACAAAAGCTGACGGCAGACCGAGCCCAAGTAGATAGCTGAAAGAGGGTGTGCGTTTTCCCGCGAGCGAGTACGCGACTCCTCCGGGGCAGTACGTACAATTGCCTCCGTCGCTACGTCATCCGTCCGATAGGGCCGGGATCGCTTTTCCCCGACTGTGTGGGCCACGCGCTCGTCGTGAGCGCGACAAACCACCACTGGGTCGGGAGGAGACAATGCGGTCCCACACACTTGCGGTCCCCATGTTGTTGGCGTGCGCGGTGGTCATCACTGCTTGCAGCGATTCCACAGCCCCAACGCCGTCAAACTCTCGCAGTGAAGTCGTCACACAGTCGGATGGGCGCAGCGTGTTTGAGCGCTACGTCGCGATCGGAACCAGCATCTCCATGGGCTGGCAATCCGATGGGGTGAACGCAGTTATGCAGTCGGAAGCGTGGACGGCGCAGCTCGCGCACCTCGCTGGACGTGACCTGAACCTGCCACTGATTTCTGGGACGGGTTGCCGGGCCCCGCTGATCGCGCCGCTCGCTTCCGGAACCAGGACGAACGGCGAAGCCGCTGCCCTTCCAGCTGCGCAAGCGGCCTGCGCGCCATTGCAAACCGGCATCGAACTGCCAGCGCGCAACGTCGCGATTGCGGGCGCTCGGACGTCCGACGCCTTGGGCACCACCCCCGAGAATCAGACGGACGTGTTCTACCAGAAGCTGTACTCGCGCATCCTGCCCCCCGGCCAGACTCAGCTCATGGCCGCGCTTCTCCTCAAACCCAAGTTCGTGTCCATCGAGCTCGGCGCGAATGAAGTGATGGGTGCGCGGTCGGGTGTAGCAATTCCAGGCGCCACGATCGTCCCGTTCGCGGTTTGGGCCCCGCAGTACACAAAGGTTGTGGAGACGGTGGCTCGTCAGGTCAAGCGTGGCGTGCTCGTTGGCTTGATCAATGACGTCGCCACGTTCCCCAGTTTCCGTCGCGGAGCGGAACTGTACGCGGATCGTGCTGCCTTCCTGGGCGGGTTCCACGTGCAGGTCAGCAGCGACTGCGACAATAGTCAGAATGTGCTGTTCGTTGCCGTCCGGGTTGCGACGGCCGTTGCCACCGGTTTGGCGCAGAAGGCTCGCGGTCTCGGGCCCTACGTGTTGAGCTGCGCCGATGGCGGTCAGGGGACGCAGGACTTTGTGCTGACGCCTAACGAACAGCGCGTGGTGAATGCGGTGTTGGCGGAGATGAACGCGCACATCGCAACGACAGCACGGCAGAACGACTTCGCGGTCGTGTATCTGGAAGAGCTATTTGGCCGACCTGACCTCAAGCCGCCCTTCAGCGTTGTGCAGTTCATGACGTCGCAGAATCCATACGGGCCGCTCATGAGTCTCGACGGCATCCACCCGAGCGTCCAAGGACATGCGATCCTCGCCGCCGGCGCCGTGCGGGTAATCAACGAGAAGTACGGGTATGGGATCGGCACGAATACGGTGCTCGCGTTCGCGCGCAGACCGTAGCCGGTTTGACGGACGGGATGGCCGGCCGCGAAAGCGGCCGGCCATTCTTTTGTTAGGTGATGTTTTCCGCGAGCAGGGGGCTCTCTCTTACCAGATCAGCGAGCGCACCGCGCGAGTCGACGCCGACCTTCTCGAAAATGTGCGAGAGATGAGTGCTGACAGTGCGGACGGAGATGTCCAACGCGCTCGCGATTTCCTTGTTGGATAGGCGTCGCGCCACGCAGCGCGCGATCTCGAGCTCGCGACCGGTCAGCGCCCCCGCCCCGCCCTGAGCGCCACGCGGCGGCAGACGCACACCTAACGAGCGCAGATGGCTGCGCGTTCCGCGCAGCTCGAACTCCGCGCCGAGCTTCGCGAAGACGTCGTGTGCTCGGCGAAGCTCGCGGATGGCGCCTTCGGTGTCGCCGTCCTGCTCGAGCAGCTGGGCCGCGTTGCGTCGCAGACGCGCCGCATGGAAGACGAATGGCACGGCCTCGAGCTCTTCGGCGGACGCGAGTAAGCGCGCGGCGGCATCAGGGCTCTGGTACTTGAAGCGCGCGATGAGCGCGTCGATCGCACTAGCCCATGCCAGGCCGAGTCGGTGGCCCAGCGGGCCGGACTGCGCACGCAGGCGTTGCCCGATTGCTTCTACGCGATCGAAGTCCTGTAAGAACAGCGACGCCTCCGCGATGATCGGCAGCAACCGATGGATCCCCCAAGCGATGAAGCCAAAGTGATCCGCCAGCGCGAGGCCTCGCGATCCGAAGATGACGGCCCTGGCCCACTCGCCTAACGCGAGGTGGTAAGCCGCCTTTCCGGTGTGCGCGAGAATGATATTATGTGCATTGCCGACTTCATGGCCCCGGAGGTCGCTGACGTCACTGAACTTGTCTGCGCGCGAAAGCCGCCATGCTTCTTCGAAGAGAATACGCGCCCGCTCCACTTCGTCACGTGCGAGTACGATCAGTCCTGTCCAAACCAGCAGCCTTGGCAGGAGTGTGCGTGGAGCGACCGCGCGCGCGATCGGAATCGTGCGCTCGGCGAGTGCCAGACCGCCCGTCCAGTCGCCGACGGCGGACGCGTACTCAATCGCTATCTCCGCGGTTCCGGCCTGCAAAACGGGTGACCGCAATTGCTCTGCGAGCCGGGCGGCTTCGCGCCGGTGGAACTCCACGCCGGCCGAGTTGCCCGTTAAGCCTTCGAGAGTCGCCATCGCCCAGTGCACCGACCACGCGACGCTTTTGTCGCCGCTCGCGCCAGCGTGCGAGAGCGCGCGCGCGCCGTGTTCGCGCGCCAGCGCTGAGTCGCCGCTCCAGCCGTAGAGTTGCAACAACGCGCGATGGACCCTGCCTAATAACGCGTCATCAGCGAGCTGCTCCGCCGTTGGAAGGATCTCGAGCAGTGCCGTCTTTCCTTCCTCGGCGCGGCCTAACAAGAGCATGACCGTTGCTTTGGTGACGCGCATGCGAATCGCGAGATCCAGGCGCGACGCATCGCGAGCGGCGGTTTCCGCCTCACCGAATAGTCGCAGCGCGTCGGTCGAGCGACCCGCCGAAACGGCCGTGAGACCCATTTGGCGCAGCACGCGAGCCCGCGCGACGTCGTCCCAGGCCGCCTGGGCCAGTGCGTAGGCCTGGGCCCAGAGTTCGTCCGTCGGTTCACCAATGCGGCCGCGTGCTATCGCTAAATCCTCGACCAGCATGCGCAGGTCGGAGGGTGGCACCGTCGACTCCGGAAGCTGCTTGACGACCTCCTGGGCTTCTGAGAGCCACTGCGCGGCCTCACGATCGGCACGTTTGGCGAGCGCATCGCGTCCAGCGGCGGCGAGAAAGCGCAAATCGCGCTCAGCGGTGCCTAACGAACTCCCTCCAGCCAGATGCACGGCGATTTCGGCCGCGCGCTGAATGGCCTTGTCGCCATACGCACGAATCATCGTCTCCGCGATAGCAGCGTGCAGTGCACGCCGCCGGACAGACGTTAGGCTATCCAACACGACCGACTGCACGATCGGATGCGCGAACTCATACTGGTCCGAGCGCGTGCTGCGGGTCTCGACGAGAATCCGTCGCGTGCAGAGCTCGTCCAGCGCATCGGCGAATGGCACGCCACTCAGCATCGCGACAGCTTCGAGTAATTCAAGGGAAGCGCGAGTGCCGACCACCGCCGCGATCTCGGCGATTCTGCGAGCAGCGTCAGAAATCCCCGACAGGCGCACCTGAACCGCGTCGCGCACGGTGGAGGGGAGCGCGATCTCCGTTAGGTCCCACGCGGCCCAGCGATCGTCAACTTTGCGAATGCGACCTTCGGCGATCAGCGCCTTGAGCGTCTCTTCGAGGAAGAACGGATTACCCGCAGTGTGCGTGTGTAGCACAGTCGCGTGCACGTCGGCCGCCTCGCGATCGATGCCAAACGTGCGTTGAAGCAGCCCGGTGATATCGGGTAGCGTCAGCGGATCCAGGCGACGCGCGGTCGCCTCGCGCATCGACGTCAATGATCGCTCCACTTTCGTGAGAGCCGCGCTCACGGCTGTGTCATCGGTGGCGTAGGTGACGATGATGAGCACCGGCATCTGGGCGATCTGACGCGCGAGAAAGTGCAGTAACTCGAGCGACGATGGATCGGACCACTGTGCGTTGTCGAACGCCAACATCAGCGGACGACGCGCCGTTAGGCGCTTGATGAACTGCACGAAGTTCCAGTGCAGCCGCGCGCGCAGATCGGGATCCCGTCCGACGTTGTCAGCGCCATTCGAGCGACGCGTCGGAAGCCCTGGAAGCAAGGCCTGAAGATCACCTTCAACGCCGCGCGTGAGCACCGAGAGCGATGCCTCATCGATCGCACTCAGCATGGGAACGAGTGCGTCTGCGATGACACCGTACGGCGAGCGCGACTCGACGGCGAATGCGCGACCGACTCCGACCGAAAACCCGTGCGCCACTGCTTCAGCGGCGATCGACTCCACAAGCCGCGTCTTTCCGATGCCGCTGTCGCCCGTCAGGAAGAGCGTGTGCCCGTTTCCTTCGTAAGCGGCGTCCAGCGCAAGGCGGATCGCATCAACGTCCGAACGGCGGCCGACAAGCGGAAGCTCGCCACCCCAGGGAAAAGAGGTGACACCCGCTCTGGTCACAGAGTGAGCTTCCATTGGCCGCTTCCGCGCCACCGGTGTCGCCGGTGTCGCCGACGAACGCGTCGGAGTCAGAACACGTCCCCCTAGGTTGGCTGCGACCGGAATAGTTGGGCGTTGGAAATGTCCTGTCACATAGGGCTTTGCGCCAGCAGCGTGCTCACACCGTCATGCGCGACTGACTTGACGCGACGGGATTGGGTCCGCCGATTCACGCGGCACTCCGACCGTCTACGCGATGTCAATCACGATCCACGAGACTTTCACAGTCAACGCGCCAATAACGCGCGTCTGGCGCTTCCTCACGACGCCGCAGGAAGTCGTTGAATGCCTGCCAGGGGCGGAGCTCACCGAGGTACTGAGCGAACGTGAATACGCCGGGCGCGTGAAAGTGAAGGTTGGCCCGATCACAGCGGCGTACGCGGGCAAGGCAACACTCGCCGAAGTCGACGAGGCGAAGCATCGCATCACGCTCGTGGGCGAGGGTCGCGAGACCGGCGGAGCCGGCTCGGCCAAGATGACGATGCACGGTGGCGTAACGCCTAACGCGACGGGCGGCAGCGACGTGACCGTCGACGCCACGATCGATATCGCCGGCAAGGTGATGCAATTCGGCCGCGGCCTGGTCGAGTCGGTATCGCAGCAATTGTTCAAGCAGTTTGTCGAGCAGGCACGCGTGAGGCTCGAAAGCGAGGCGCCTGGAGCGGTGGAAAGCCCGTTAGGCTCGAACAATCCGGCGCCGACATCTGCGGCCGCGCCGACGACCGCGCCGCGAGAGCTGCGGCTCTTGCCGTTACTCTGGCGTGCGATCGTCGACTGGTTCCGCCGCCTGCTGCGTTAGGCGCCCCTTACTACGCCGTCGCGCGCTCCAGCGCGCGGATCAATGCACGTTCGGCGTACACGCACGCGAGATTCGCCTGGTATGGTGTGACGCCTGAGGGTGCGGCCTGCTTCGCGGCCGCGCGCACCGTGTCGTTCGTCGCGGGCTTGCCTTTCAGCGCGGCTTCGACCGCAGACAGACGCGTCGCCTTTGGTCCGAACCCGGTCAGTGCCACACCAGCCGAGGAAATCGTGCCGCCTTCGACTTTGAGTTGGGCGGCAACTCCCACCGTCGCGTAGCCGGATGCAGGATCGGCGAGCTTTTCATACGCGCCGCCGTTCCCGCTGCCGCTCACAGGGAAGTGTACTTCCGTGATCATCTCACTGGCCTGGACGGCCGTGGTGAACATTCCCGTGAAGGTCTTGTCGGACTCCATGCTTTCCCTTCCCGACTTGCCCACAACGACGACGTTCGCGCGCAGCGCGAGGACAACGGCCGGATAGTCCGCTTTGGGATCCGCGTGCGCGAGACTGCCGCCGATCGTCCCCATGTTCCTAACGAGAGGGTCGCCGATGCCGCCGGCTGCCTCCGCCAGGAGTGGAAGTTTCGCACGCACGAAGTTGGACGCGGCCACTTCGCTGTGCGTCGTGGTAGCGCCGACGATGACGCCGCCGCCGTTCTCGCGCACGCCGCTCAGGCCAGCGATGCGGCGGATGTCGATGAGATGCGCCGGAGTGCTGAGCCGCAGCTTCATGAGCGGCAGCAGCGAGTGGCCGCCGGCGATGAGCTTGGCATCCTCGCCATAACGCTGGAGCATGCCTAACGCATCGTCCACGCTCGTGGCGCGGTGATACTCGAAGGAAGCCGGATACATGGCTCAGCTCCTCTTTTGCGCGTTCTGAATGGCGCCCCAGACGCGTTCGGGCGTCAGCGGCAGATCCACGTGGGTAATGCCTAACGGCGAGAGAGCGTCGACGACAGCGTTGGCCACAGCCGCGGTCGCCGCGATGGCGCCGGCCTCCCCTGCTCCCTTGACGCCTAACGGGTTGACAGGGGACGGCGTCACGGTACGTGCCGTTTCGAAGGACGGCAGGTTCTCGGCCTTGGGCAGGGCATAGTTTATCATCGATCCGGTGATCAGCTGGCCGTTGCTGTCGTATGTGGCACCCTCCCACAGAGCCTGGCCCACGCCCTGCGCGATGCCGCCGTGCAACTGGCCGTCGACGATCATCGGGTTGATGACGTTCCCGACGTCGTCCACGGCGACGTAGCGATTCAGCTCGACGTGTCCAGTACGCGGATCGACTTCGACGACGGCGATGTGCGTTCCGAATGGGAAGGTGAAGTTCCCTGGATCGAAGAACGACGTCGTCTCGAGTCCCGGCTCGATGTTCGCTGGAATGTTGTGCGCCAGGTAGGCAGCCAAACAGACCTCGCCCCATGCCTTGGCCTTGGACGGCGAACCCTTCACGAAGAATTTGCCGTCGGCGAAATCCATATCGGCAGGACTCGCCTCGAGCAGATGCGCGGCGATCTGTTTGCCTTTGTCCTTGACCTTCTGAACGGCGAGATAGATGGCGGTGCCTCCGACAGCGGCAGAGCGGCTGCCATACGACCCCATGCCGAACTGAACCCGCCCTGTGTCTCCGTGAACGATCTCGACGTCGTCGATGCCGAGTCCGAGCTCGCTGGCTGCGAGCTGCGCGAAGGTCGTGTCGTGTCCCTGGCCGTGCGAGTGCGAGCCCGTCATGACGCTCACTTTCCCGGTCGGGTGCACGCGCACAGTGGCGCTTTCATACAAGCCGGCCTGAGCACCTAACGAGCCAACGACCTGCGACGGCGCGATGCCGCACGCCTCGATATAGGCGGACAAGCCGATGCCAATAAGGCGCCCGTCTTTGCGGGCGGCGGCCTGTGCGGCGCGCGCTTTCTTGTAGTCCAGCATCTCGAGCGCTTTGTCCAGCGCCGGCTCGTAGTTGCCGCTGTCGTACGCCAGCGCCACCTGCGTCTGATATGGAAAACTGCCCGCGGGCACGAGGTTCTTGCGCCGCAGATCCACAGGATCCATGCCTAACGCGCGCGCGCCAATGTCCACCATGCGCTCGATCAGATAGCATGCTTCCGGGCGCCCGGCCCCGCGATACGCGTCGACCGGCGTCGTGTTCGTGTAGACCCCAGTCACCTCGCAGTGAATCGCGGGGATGTCGTACTGTCCGGAGAGCAACGTGCCGTAGAGATACGTCGGCACGCAGGGCGCGAAGAGCGAGAGGTAGCTGCCCATGTTCGCGACCGTTTTGACGCGTAGACCGATGATCCTGCCGTCAGCGTCGAAGGCCATCTCTGCATCGCTCACGTGATCGCGGCCGTGAGCGTCCGTGGTAAAGCTCTCGCTCCGCGTCGCGGTCCAGCGCACCGGGCGCTCGAGGCGTTTCGCCGCCCACGCAACGACGCACTCTTCCGGATAGACGAAGATCTTGGAGCCGAAGCCGCCACCCACGTCCGGTGAAATGACGCGGAACTTGTGCTCCGGAAGCCCGAGGATGAATGCGCCCATGATGAGCCGGTGCACGTGCGGATTCTGCGACGTGACGTAGAGCGTCAGCTCACCGTTCGCGAGGTTGAACGCCGCTGCGGAGGCGCGCGGCTCGATCGCGTTGGCGATGAGGCGCTGGTTCACCAGCCGCTGCCTAACGACCTTCTTGGCGCCGGCGAAGGCTGAATCCGTCTTGGCCTTGTCGCCGATTTGCCAGCTGAACGCCACGTTGCCGGGCGCGTTCGCGTGCACCTGCGGGGCGCCGGGCTCGAGCGCGTCGACCGCCTCCACGGCGGCCGGCAGCACGTCGTAGTCGACCACGACGGCGTCAGCGGCATCGCGCGCGAGCGCCGGCGTGTCGGCGACTACAACAGCCACAGCCTCGCCGACAAAACGCGCGGTCCCGACAGCCAGCGCGTGCTTCTCACCGATCTTGATGTCCGGAAGCAGCCAGCCGACCGGCATGGGATTCACGCCGCTGCTCTTGAGGTCCTCACCGGTGAGCACGGCGTGCACGCCGGGCATGCCTAACGCTGCTTTCGCATCGATGCCGCGAATCCGGGCGTGCGCGTGCGGACTGCGCACGAACACGGCGTGCGTCTGACCGACAAGCTTGATGTCGTCAGTGAAGGATGCGCGGCCGGTGAGAAACTTGCCGTCTTCCTGTCGCTTGATCGAGGCGCCCATGAGGGCGCCGGTTGGCTCAACGATTGTCGCCATGGCGCGTCTCCTCAGTCAGCGGCGACGGGCGCGCTGCCCATCGCGTGCGCAGCGTGCTGCACGCCGCGCACGATATTATGGTAGCCCGTGCAGCGGCAGAGATTCCCTTCCAGGCCGTGGCGAATCTGCTGCTCGTTAGGTGATGGGTTGCGCGAGAGCAGGTCCACCGTGGCCATGACCATTCCCGTCGTGCAGAAGCCGCATTGCAGCGCGTGCTCCTGATGGAACCCTGCCTGCACCGCGTGCAGAACGCCGTCCTTGGCCAAACCTTCGATCGTAGTAACGGAACTGCCGTCAGCCTGGGCAGCCAGCAGCGTACACGATTTCACGGCCCGACCGTCGAGCAGCACGGTACACGCGCCGCATTGACTGGTATCGCACCCGACGTGAGTGCCCGTTAGGCCTAACGTGTCGCGCAGATAGTGGACGAGCAGTGTACGATCCTCGACGTCGTGCGCGGTCGCTCGTCCGTTGACCGTGATGCTCACTTTCGACATTTGTGCGCCTCGAGGCGCTGGCGGGGCCCCTAGCTTGACGACACGCGCTGCACGCGTCAAGCGAGCACACGTGGAGCCTCAGGTCGCTACATCGCCTTGCCGCGTCGCAGCACGTGACCGGGCCTCGCTGACGTCATGGCGCCTTTGTCCACGACCACAGTTCCGTTGACGACGACGAATGGGATCCCGACCGGATATTGATGCGGGCTCTCGAATGTGCCGCGGTCGCGGACGGTTGTCGCATCGAAGATGACGACATCAGCCACCGCTCCGCTCTTGAGTCGCCCGCGCTCAGTCAGGCTCAGCCGGTCGGCCGGCATCGAGGTCATCTTTTTCACAGCTTCCTCGAGCGTGAGCACCTTCTTCTCGCGCACGTAGACGCCGAGCACGCGGGGAAATGTGCCGTACGCCCTGGGGTGCGGGACGCCCTGGCCCGGACGCGTTAGGCGGCCGTCCGACGCGATCATCGTCATCGGGTGCTTCATGATGCGTTGTACGTCGCGTTCGTCGATGACGTGATACACCATCGACGCGCCCCCTTTGAGCTCCGCCTCGATCACGAGCGCCGCGGCCTTTTCCGGTGCTGGGTCGATGCCGCGCATGACGGCCCAGTCGTACAGCGTCTTTCCTTCGAGCTCTTTCATCCACGACACGTTCCCGAACTGCACGCGCCTGAGATCGCCCCCGCCGCGGTCCGTCATGATCAGTTCAACGATCCCGCGCTCGATGCTGTCGCGCAGCTGCTTGTCTTTCACTCGGCGTGAAAACGCCGAGTCGCCGCCGGCCAGCGCCCACGGTGGAATGAGCACGGCGATTCCGGTCTGGCTCGCTGTATATGGATACTGATCGATCATGACGTCGATGCCTCGACCGCGAGCGGAATCGACCATCGCGAGCGTCTTCGCGCTGGCGCCCCACATCTTCGTGCCGATGGCCTTGTGATGCGTGAGGACGACCGGGATTTTCGCTTTTTCGCCGATCGTGATCGCTTCAGCAACTCCTTCGAGGAGGCCGAGTCCTTCTTCACGGAGGTGCGAGGTGTAGATGCCACCAGAATCGGCAGCCGAGCGCGCCAGCGCGATGACTTCGTCGATCTTGGAGTAGTAGCCCGGGACGTAGCGCAATCCTGTGCTGAGTCCGAACGCCCCCTCCCCCATCGCCTGCGCAACCATGGACTGCATCGTACGCAGCTCTTCTGCCGTCGGCGCTCGATTGGCGAGCCCCATCACGCGCTGGCGAATCGTGTTGTGGCCAGCAAGGAAGGCGACGTTGATGCCGAGGCCAGCCTTTTGCGCGCGTGAGAGATAGTCGGCGAAGGGCCATGGGCCGCCGCCATCGGGTCCGCCTAACGCGAGCGTTACACCCTGCCGAACCGCGCTCTCGGCGTCCGGCTGCGTGAGCAGTGGCTCCAGATGGGCGTGCAGATCGATGAAGCCTGGGGCGACGATGAGGCCCGTCGCGTCGATGACGCGGGCGGCGCGGTTGCGTGGAAGTGGCGTGCGCGACACGGCGACGATGCGATCGCCGCGGAGGGCAACGTCAGCGCTGTAGCGCGCGGCGCCCGTGCCGTCGATGACCGTCCCGCCCGCAATCAAAAGATCGTAGCGGGAAGTGTCTGTCTGCTGTGCGCTGGAGCTCGAAGCGAGTGCGGTAACGAATAGAAGCGCATGGAGGGCGCCTCTCTGCTTGACTATGCGTGTCATTATCAGGCTGATCTCACAGAGGCTTGTCCCAATTCGCCCGCCGTCCGCAAAAGCTATTAACCACGGATTTGGCGGATTAACGCGGATCTAAGCCCTTTTTGTTGGAATTCGAGAAAATGAGTCGCTTGAACTCAGGAACTCTTCCAAAGTTCAAGACAAGTCCAACCTCAAACCACGACGCTCGCAAGTAGTTCATCAGCTGTGCGTTGTGCTCCGGAAGGAGAGTACGAACTGCTTTGAGTTCGAGCACCACGCAGTCCTCAACGACTAGATCAGCATGAAACTGACCAACGACGGCTTTACGAAAGTACACTTCGATCTGATGTTCACTTCGCACGCCTAGACTTTCATCGAGAAGCGCGCGGAGCATCGAGTTGTGATATACGGACTCGACGAAGCCTACGCCTAGCTCGTTGTAGACACTGAAAAACGTACGCAGCACACGATTCGTGACTTCGCCATGAGCGAGGGCCATTTAATCTTTGGTTCAGAACGCAATCCGCGGAAACCCGCGTAATCCGCGGTTAAAGCCTTTGACGTTCTGAATATCAAGCCGTACGTCGCGTATGCCGTACCAAATTCGCGCGGGGCATCCCCGCGCATGAGTGAAGGCTAGGCGTCGCTGTCCGACTCAATCGCGGCCGAGCCGCGGGATGGCGTGTCGGCCTCGCCGATCAATCGGCGGCCGCGCCAGGTAAGCCGCCATTG
>Ga0075429_100004837_pt1 | contig 11603 bp, 7 predicted proteins | sample RhiMetdeltSRZDD3_FD_75295 | JGI IMG/M metagenome (GOLD analysis project Ga0075429, IMG submission 75295) | Populus rhizosphere microbial communities from Tennessee, USA - Rhizosphere MetaG P. deltoides SRZDD3 | ecosystem: Host-associated > Plants > Roots > Rhizosphere > Soil | place: USA...
ATGATCGTGGATCAGGACCACTACGCGCCGCTCGTCACCTACGGCAAAGGCACGAGCGGTCGCGATCCAGTTCGGCGGCTGTGACGGAAAGGTCCCGAATTGCCTGCCGATCATGAAGGGCTGGAACTACATGGTGCGCCTCTACCGCCCGCGCGCAGACATCCTGAATGGCAGCTGGACGTTCCCAGAGGCGAAACCGTAGGTCGATCCGTCGGGCCACCGCATTCAGCTCAGCTCATCGAGCACCTCGCAAGACGCACTGCCGGATAGGCATATCCCGTCGTTTCTCCCTGCGTCACCGTAAGCAGGCGTGCTTGCGTTTCACACGGCGGCCAGGGGCGGCGCCAGCCATTCACCACGCGTTGTCGCGCTCGCTCTCCTCCTGACGCTCGTCGGCGCGCCTTCATTCGCCCAGCCACGGCCGAAAGTTGGGGTGGCCTTCGGCGGCGGCAGCGCGCGCGGCCTTGCGCACGTTGGCGTGATCCGCTGGTTCGAGGAGCATCACATTCCCATCGACGTGGCGGCCGGCACGAGCATGGGCGGGCTCATCGGCGGGGCCTTCGCCACCGGCATGGACGCCGCGGCCATCCAGGCGATGCTCCGCGGCATCGACTGGGACGAGATGTTTGGCTTCTCGAGCTTCGCGTTCAAGAACATCCGCCGCAAGGCCGACGCCCGGGCCTATCCCTCGCGCCTGGAATTCGGGCTCAAGAATCGCATCGTGCTCCCGCCGTCGCTGAACGACGGCCAGCAGGTGGACCTGCTCATCGCCGGCATCACCGCGCCGTACTTCGCGGAGCCGACGTTCGAGACGCTGCCCACGCCGTTCAAGGTCGTGGCGGTGGACCTCCGCACCGCGCAGCCGGTGGTCCTCGAACAGGGATCGCTGGCGCGGGCCCTGCGGGCCACCATGTCGCTGCCCGGCGTATTTCCGCCGGTCGAGATCGACGGCAAAGTACTGGTCGACGGCGGCGCCATGAACAACGTGCCCGCCGATGTCGTCCGCGCCATGGGCGCGGACATGGTGATTGCCGTCAACGTGGGCGACCTGAGCGACCAGGAGGACATCAACTACTCGATCCTCGGCCTCGCGGGGGCCACCATCGACGCCATGATGCGCGCCAACACGAAGAGGGCATTGGCCGCCGCTGATGTCGTGCTCAATGTGCCCCTCGCCGATTACGGCTCGCTCGACTGGCGCAGGAGCGACGCCCTGATCGAAGAAGGCTACCAGGCAGCGGAGGCGATGAAGGACGCGCTCCTGCCATTCGCGGCTGACGAGATCGAGTGGCGGGCGTGGCAGGCGCACCGCGTCTCGGCGCGCAAGGTGTCGCTGCCGCAACCGGCCTTCGTCACGCTCGACGGCGTCGCCGCCGGGGACGAGCGGCGCATACACGAACTGCTGGCCAGGCACGTCGGCGCACCCGTCGACGTCGTTGCGCTCGAGCATGATCTCGAAGAGCTGTCCGGCCTCGACCGCTACCAGTCAATCACGTGGTCCTTCGGCGCGGATGCGAATGGGGTCCCGGGTCTGATCGTTCGAACCGTCGAGAAGGGCTATGCCCCGCCGTTCCTGATGCTGGGCCTCAACCTCGAAAACACGACCTCCGATCAGTTTCAACTGAGTCTCACGGCCCGTTACCTGCGATTCGACGTGCTGCGCTCCGGCTCGGAACTGCGTGTCGACGGCGAAGTCGGCGCCGACCCGGGCGTCGCCGTCGCGCTTTATCAGCCGATCTGGCGCTCACTGTTCGTCGTCCCCGGCGCCGGGGTGACCACTCGCACGTTCAACCAGATCGAGGATGACGCGATCGTCTCCCGTTACACCCAGACGTCGACGATTGCCGGCGCGGCGATCGGCGTCAATCTTGGTCGCGACAGCGATCTGCGCCTCGGAGCGACGATTGGCTGGCTCGACGCCAACGCCACCATCGGCGATCCCGGCCTGCCGTCGATTGCCAGCGGCGAAACCGTAGCCAGCCTGACGTGGCGCGCCGACACCCAGGATAGCGTCGTCATTCCGTCGCGCGGCATCAACACCCAGGCGAGGTTCAGCTATCTCTTCGACGGCCCGGACGTCACGGTTGACGACGAAGCCTTTAGCACCGGCCGAAGCAGTCTTCACCTTCCGCAGCTCGCCGGTGAGGCGACCTGGTTCGCGCGGATCGGTGAGCGGAACCGTGTCTTCCTCCTCGGCGGCGGCGGCACGTCGTTCACACGTCATCCGCTGGCGATCCATCAGTTTCCTCTTGGCAGGCCGCTGCGTCTCGGCGCCTACAACGTCGGAGAGATCCGCGGCGATCACTACGCGATCGTCACAGCCGGCTACCTTCGCGAGCTGGGCCGGATGCCGGACTTTCTGGGCGGCCCGATCTTCGCGGGTGCCTGGCTCGAGAACGGTGACGCCTTCGGTCGGTGGACGGACGCCACGCTGCGGACCCACGCCAGCGGCGGAACCATTATGGAGACACTCGTGGGCCCCGTGATCCTTGCGGGCAGCGCCGGGTTCGACGGGCGGTGGCGCACCTACATCGGGGTGGGCCGATTGTTCTAAGCGCGGAACGCCCGTCGTCCTGCGCACGTCCGAGGAGGCAGCAGCCATGCGCACACGAATCACACTCACGGCACTCGTGCTGATCGGCGCGTCGATCGCCACCCCCGGCCTTGCACCAGCCGGCCAGCAGACGAAGTACGGCGTCTCCGTGAAGGAGTCCAGGCCGGCGGCGCTGGCGAATGTCAAGACGTACAGGTGGACGGAGACCCACCCTTCATTTGACAAAACCATCGACGCGCAGATCATCGTCGCCGTCGACCGGGAGCTCCAGGCGCGAGGGCTCAGAAAGCTCGCTACCGGCCCCTGCGACCTGCTTGTCACGTACAGCTCGCTCAGCCGGACGGACGTCGACCTGAAGTCACCGGCCGCATTGGGCGAGTCGTCTGAGCTCGCTGTCGGTACGCTCATCGTCGATCTACGCGACCCATCCAATCGTTCGTCGCTCTTTCGCGTCCGGATGGACACGCCCATCGAGACGGATCGTGCCAGGCTCGAAGCCATCATCAACGCCGGCGTCGCCGCCATGTTCGAGAAGTACCCCCGCGCCGCGGCACGTTGACCGTTCCCGACGATGTGACCATCTGACAGAAGATGGGCATGTTTGACACTCCCACAGGTACCTCCTGAGGAAGCTGCCCCGTTCTACAAGGACTTCCTTGCTGCCTTTCCCGATGGGCGGGTCGGGATCCATCTTCAGACACAGGTAGTCGAACTCGAGGAGCTCTGTGTGGGCCTGACCGAATCAGGCGCGATGTTTCGCTACGCTGAAGGCAAGTGGACGATCAAGGAGGTGATCGGCCACCTTCTCGATACGGAACGAGTCTATGCCTACAGGCTGCTTCGGATCAGCCGCGGCGACGTGACGGAACTGCCAGGATTTGACGAGACGACCTATGCGTCAGAAGGCCAGTTCAACCTGCGCAGCGTCGAGGAGCTGGTATCGGAGTTCAAGCTACAGCGAGCGAGCACGTTGGCACTCGTGAACGGGATCCCTCCAGCCGCATGGCCTCGTGTCGGGACTGCGAATGGTTTCCGCACGAGCGCTCGGGCACTTGTCTACATCATTCTGGGGCACACCGCGCATCATTGTCGTGTCCTCCGAGAGCGCTATCGGCTGCCCGCGACACGATGATGATGAGGCCGGTGGCGATGCCCGCAAATTCCACGGTCGCAGCAGCGCTCATGCCGGGGCATCGAAGATGTGCTTGCGGAAGAGGTTTTGCTGAAAAGCCTTTCGCAACACGACCTGGACGAGGTTCGCAATCATTGCTACGAAGAGGGCAATGATGATGAGCCCGAAAAACGCCGGAAGCGTGTCGCTCAGGGTTGCCTCACTGACCAACACCGGCGACGTTCCGATCACCATCACCGCGACATACGACGCGAACGATCTTCCGGAAAACACGCTGCGGTTCAGACGAGCGTTGCGTACGGCGATGATCAGCATGTAGACGAACGATGCGATCGTGCTGACTCCAAGCCCCATGTACTTGTTTTCACCGGTGGTGAAGAGGCCGGTCAGGAATGCCCCGAGGAGAATCGGCACGATGAAGTACAGGTCGCGGCGGCCGAGTGGGAACCAGCGCTCGTCCTGCCGGCGCGCGGGGGACAGCGCTGCCGCCGGCGGTACAGCGGCCGGCGGCACAGCAGCCGGCAAGACCGCTTCCGGTGCTACGGGCGCCGGAGTGGCGCGGCTGACCGAGGCGGCCGCGGGTTCGGGGCGTCGCAGGTCGAGCTGCGCGATCAGGGTGTCGACCAGCCCGGCCAGCCGGGCCTCCGGGTTCGGATGGATATTGATCCAGTTGAGCGAGGCGAGCTCGTAGAGATACGCGCCGCGCGGCTCGCAATTGGAGATCAGGACCGGAACGACGCGTTTTCGCAGGTTGTCGGCGAGAGCAAGCTCTTTGATCAACTGGGTCGACTGGTTCGAGCGCTCCGAGAAGAGGATGACCAGGGCCTCCGCCGAACCAATCGCCTCGACGATCTTTTCCCGCCAGTTCTCTCCGCCTTCGATCTGATCGTCGAACCAGACACTGACGCCGCGCGTGGCTGCGGCCTCGACGAATCGCTGGGCGAGTTGATGGTCGGCTCGACTGTAGCTCAGGAAGATGTCGAAACTCATGGCGACGCCCCGGGTAATGATCAACCGATCTCGACAGGACCCGCAACCATCGCTATCGTAGTGGCGACCATGCACGTTGACGTCTTCATTGCCGGAGGCGGACTGGCCGGGTTGACGCTGGCGCGGCAGCTGAAACGAGCGGCGCCATCGCTGGAGATCCTGGTCGCCGAGAAGCGGACCCATCCTGCGCCTGAGGCCGCCCATAAGGTCGGCGAGTCGTCGGTCGAGATTGGCGCGCACTACATGCAGAAGGTGCTCGACATCGAGGACCATCTGCGCGCCGGCCATCTCGAGAAGCTCGGGCTGCGCTACTTCTTTCCCGCCGGCGAGAACGGCGACCTCGGGAGCCGATTCGAGCTCGGACCGGCGAACTTCCCGCCGGTGCCGTCGTTTCAGCTCGACCGCGGCCGCCTGGAGAACTGGCTGCTCGAATCGAACCGTGCCATGGGGATCGACGTCCTCGATCGCGCCACCGTCAAAGATTTCGAGTTCGGCAATCCGCATCATCGGGTCGAGATCAACACGCCCGAGGGGATCCGGACGATCACGGCTCGATGGCTTGTCGATGCCAGCGGACGCAGTGGCCTGGTGCGGCGCCGCCTGGGCCTGACGCGGGAGGTCGCGCATCTGGCAAACGCGTGCTGGTGGCGGGTGAAGCGCAGCGTGCGCCTCGACGACTGGGTGACCGACCCGGTCTGGAAAGCTCGCGTGCCCGACCATACCCGGTGGCACAGCACCAACCACCTGATGGGAGTGGGCTACTGGGTGTGGCTGATTCCCCTCGGCTCCGGCAGCACGAGTTTTGGCATCGTCGGCGACGCCGGCCTGCATCCTTACGATCGTCTCAACCGTTTCGACAAGGCGATCGAGTGGCTCAGGATTCACGAGCCGCAATGCGCGCGTGTCGCCGAAGAGGATCGCGACAACGGCACGGTCGAAGACTTCCTTGCCCTGCGTCACTACGCACACGGCTGCGCCCGCGTCTACTCGAGCGATCGCTGGCTGTTGACCGGTGAGGCCGGCGTCTTCACCGATCCGTTCTATTCGCCGGGCTCCGATTTCATCGGCATGGGCAACGGCTACATCACCGATCTGATCACGCGCGAGCGCCGCGGCGAAGACATCCAGGAACGGCTCGAGCGCTTCAACCTCGATTACCTGCGGCTCTTCGACGCGTTTCTGCGCGTCTATACCGGCCAGTATCCACTGATGGGCAACGCCCAGGTGATGACGGCGAAAGCCGCCTGGGACAACGCCTGTTACTGGGCGATCACCGCATTGCTCTATTTCCAGCGCCGCCTCACGCAGCCCGAGTTCATGGCGACGATCGACCCGCTGATGAAGCGGTTCTTCGTCCTGCACGCGCGCATGCAGGTGTTCTTCCGCATCTGGGATCAGCGTGATGTGGCGCGCTACGACGCGGGGTTCACCAACGTCGTCGCGGTTGAGGAGCTGCGGCGCCTTCAGGCGGCGCTCGGCGGACCGGCCCTGAACGACGCGGCGCTTCGCGCCACGCTGCAGGCCAACCTCGATCTGCTCGAACGGTTCGCGCAGTCGTTGCAGGTGCTCGCCTCGGAGGTCGACCCGGCGCTTGGCCGCTTCGTCGCGCCGGTCGAGGCGGACGAGGCGCTATTCGACATCCGGGCGATCACGCTCAACCGCGTCCCCATCGCCGGACCCGTCCCCGCCGTGTAATTTGGTTTTCAACTTGACGTAGTGTCCGCCTTCAGGCGGACCTGGCACGTCCGGCTAACGCCGGACACTACGCGCAACTGAAACGTGCTGTAGTCGGGCCGTTCAGATCGCCCGTACGACCAGCGCCGAGTCGTTGCCGCCGAAGGCCAGCGACGTCGAGACGGCGCAGCGTATCGGTGTCTCACGCGCCACGTTGGCCACGACGTCGACCGGACAGTCCGGGTCAGCCTCCGCGTAGTTGATCGTCGGAGGGATGACTCCGCGCGCGACGGTCAACACGGCGATGGCGGCCTCGAGCGCGCCGGCCGCGCCCAGGCAGTGGCCAATCATCGACTTGAGCGACGTCACGGGCAGTCGCGCGATGCGATCGCCGAAGATGCTGCGAAACGCCTTTGCCTCGGCCTGATCGTTCTGCGGGGTCGCCGTGCCGTGTGCGTTGACATGGTCGACCTCCGCGGCATCAACGCGTGCGTCGGCCAACGCCCTCTTCACCACGGCCGCGACCGGACGCCCGTCGGGCTGCGGCGCGGTGGGATGGAAGGCCTCGCAGCCCAGGCTGTAGCCGGCCAGCTCCGCATAGATGTGTGCGCCGCGCCGCCGCGCGCAGTCCATCTCCTCGAGCACCAGCATGCCTGCGCCTTCGCCCATGTTCATGCCGGCGCGGCTGCGATCGAAGGGCCGGCAGGGGCGTGGATCCATCAGCCGCAGCGCGTTGAAGCCGCTATAGGTGAGCCGCGCCAGCGCGTCCGTGCCGCCAGCGACCACCGCGTCGAGACGTCCGAGGCGAATGGCGTCCATCGCCTGGCCGAGCGCGATGGTGCTCGACGAACAGGCCGCCGCGACGCAGGCGCGCTGTCCTTCGAACCCGTACTTAAGGGCGATCACGTCGCCAGGCGTGTTCGCGAAGTGATTCCAGGCCTGTGACGGACGGGCCCGTTCGATGCCGGCGTCGAGCGTGGTGAAGAAGTAGCTCTCGTTGCGAATCAGATCCGCGGTGCCGGCGCCCAGCATCACGCCGACGCGGCGGCGATCGACGGGCGAGTCGAGCAGCGCGGCATCGTCCAGCGCTTCGTCGGCGGCCATCAGTCCGATTTGATCGGCGCGCGACAGACGGCGGCGCTGCAGGGCCGTTCCGCGCGCATGGACGCTGTCCATGGGCACTTCGCCGGCCACCTGGCTGCGATATCCGGCGACGTCGAAGATCGTGACCGGCCGCACGCCGCAGACGCCTTCCAGCATCCGCTGCCACGTGTCTTCGCGCGTTGCGCCGAGCGCGCTGACGATGCCGACGCCGGTGACGGCTACACGTCTCACGGGACCCGCGCTCAGTCTGCCTGCTCGACGCGGAAGCCGGTGATCCCGCAGGATGGCCGCTGCGCCAGCTGGTCGCGCACCGCGGCGACCGTCAGCCGTTCCTTGATCTTGCCAACGACGGCGACGAGCGCCGGCGTGAATTGAAAGGGCAGCGAGCCGGCGCTGAACGCCAGACAGGCGAGCCTGTCGAAGCCCTCATGATCTGACGGGCCGATGCCGGTCAGGCTGGCGATGTATCGTGCCACCACCCCGTACACGTCTCCGGCGATTGCCAGCACGCTGCCGTTGACGCCGCCCGGGGCGCAGGTTCCAGCGCGAAGACCTGCCAGAAACCCGGCGGCGTCTGCCGCCCCGGGCACCTCGGTCCAGGTCGTCCCCACTCGACGCAGCGTGTGCGCATCGCTGCCACCGATGCCGGCCCATCCCGGCTGCACCGTGCGAGCGTAGCGCTCGATGAACGCGTTGTGCGACGCCAGCATCGCGCCGTTGCGGACTTCGAGCGCCGGCACCTCGAGCAGCAGGCGAAGATAAGCCTCGAGGGGCGCCTGGCGACGATAGAAGTGCAGCAGGTGGTTGAGGGCGAAGAACACGTCAGCCTCGCGCAGCCGGGCGACAACCTCGAACACATTGCCGCGAAGCGGCTGCAGCTCGCGGTGCAGCGCTTCGGTCATGCCGTAGACGCCGAAGTGCACTTCGATGTCGCCGTCGGGAAACCGGCACGACACTTCCTCGCCGCAGATGAAGTCGGCGGTGTCGGGCTGGCGGTCGAGCAGCTCCAGACAGCCGTCGATCGAGTCGTGATCGGTAAAAGTCACCAGGTCCATGCCACGCGCGCGCGCCGTCCTGTAGACGTCAAGCGGCGATGAGTAACAGTCGCGGCTGCGTAGAAACTTCATCGCTCCGCTCTGGGTCGAAGCCCAGGTATGGACGTGCAGGTCGGCTCTCATCGGTCTCACTTCAGGGGCTTCAGCAGCATGATCTGGAAAACCGTCGACCCGGCACCGCGATAGTCAGCGGGCAGGAAACTTTTGCCAACGTCGGCGCGGAGAATCGTATTCCAAGGCGCCCGGAAATTCACGGCGGCGCCCAGCCCGGTGACATCCCGCCAGGCGGCGTCCAGCGTCTGGTCGCGGCCGCGGGCCCGTTCGACGAACAGATCCATCCGGTACTGCTCGAAGATGTTCAGCGAATACGAACCGCGCACCATGGCGAGCTCGTCGAACCGGACGCCCGACGCCGGCACGCCGTGAATCCGCGTGTCGTCGAACATGCCGAACTGATAGCGGTTGAACCGGTCGAGGCGTGTGCCGCCGAAGTACGACCCGTTGACGTGCACCTTGTGGAAGATGGCGAAAAACCAGTCCTTCGACAGGTGCAGGGCGTACTTGGCGTAGGTTCGGGACCGCGCCTCCTCGAGCGCGTCGGACGGGCCCCACGGAGTCCAGGTCGACCGTGCGAACCACGTCCCGGAACCCACCAGGCTGAACCCACCGCGCCGGTACTCCCACTGGCCGCCGAGTCCCTGCGTCAGGGCGCTGTCGGGCACGACGAATGTTTCACTGGTGGTGCGATCGCGGACGAACGCATCGTAGCGTGTTTGATACTGAAGGAGCGCCTTCTGGAACGGCGTGTACTGCCACCCGGCATTGAGGCCGGCGGAGAGCGGCCAGGTCAGCAGCCGCTCGGCTTCGCGCTCACCACCTCTTGCGTACAAGCGGTCGCTGGCCGGGGGCGCAATGGCGAAGAAATCCACACTGAGATCGAGAGGTGTGCCGCCGATCTTCGACCGCTGCAGATTGCCGGCGACCAGGACACCGGCGAACAGTACCGCCAGTTGTGTGTCAGAGCGGCCGCGGAACTCGAAGTCGAGATAGTTGATCCCGAAAATCGGCAGGGGAAACGCGAACGACGGGTCCACCAGCACGCCAGTGGCCATCGCCCTGGCGTGCGACGTGGCGCGTTCGCTCACCACCCGGTTCTCGCCCTCCTTGACGAAGTATCGAATACCGCGGTCGGTGTCGCGATACATGATGTGATCGCCCCGGCGCGCGGCGCCGCGAAGCTCGGCGAAGGCCTCGTCGTTCACATGGAACTCCGTGAGCGTCGTGGCCTTCTCGAGCAGCAGGTTGCGCCCGGCAATCAGGATGATCTGCCGGGCGGTGAGGCGCGTGAGCAGCCGCACCGGAAAACCCCCGATCTCAGCGACCTGGTCGTACTGGTGGATCTCCTCGTTCGACGCTACCGGCGCCGATGTCCGCGATTGAACGGCCTGGACCTTGACGCGCGCGAATGTCTGCCGGTCGATCCACACCGTGCCGCGATAGAGCGCCTCGGCATCGGTAACCGGATCGAAGCGGACGCGGTAGCAGTCGATGCCGTCCACACGTTCGATGCCCGCGAGGATATAGCGATAGTCCTGATTCAGCCGCAGCTCGAGCGGCAGCGACAGCACCTTTTCCGCCTGCAGAAGTGGAAAGGCGGGCCGATCGGAGCCCCACTTCGATCCATTCACCGAGAACGACAACTCTTCCCATTCCGTCCCTTGGCGATCGACGAAAAAGTTGTTCTCGGTGACGACGTCGTAGCCCGAATCGGTGAGGCTGGGCCTGAAGTGCTGTTCCATCCGCGCCTTGGCGCGATAGTGCGCCACGACGGCATCGAGCCGTGCGGCGTAGCGCCGGTGACCGGCGACGATCTCTTCCACTGACAGCTGGCGTTCGGCGACGGCTGCCGTCCGGTCCACGAATATCGCTTCAGCGTCTTCGCTGAAATTCACCAGCATGGGCCGGCCGGTCAGCGGCACCGACCCCTCGACTCTCGACGTCGCGTCGTCCCAGCGGCTGGACGCTACCGGTCGCCGTTCGCCCGGGACGGGATCGATCACTACCGCCTGGCCTCTGACCGCGACGCGCAATCCCACCGTCAACGCGCCGGTCGAGGCCCGCCCCTGGTAGGCGAGATACGTCGTAAATGTCTCGGCATCGAACAGCAGGCGGTGCCACACCAGCTGCGCCATCGCGGCGGGATCGCCGATCGTGAGGCCGACGCCGTCGGGATCGAGCGGCTCGATCGCATGTGTCAGCAGATTCGACACGGGGAGCAGCGCGCGGAGCGCATCGGCCAGCGTGTCGTCGACTGGCCAGACTGTTGCGATCGTGTCAGTGGCGACGGTCGTCAGTACATCACGCACCACACGCGCGCGAGGCTCGTCCTCACGATCCTTCACCTCACGGCGCACGATGAGGCGCCCGTTCGGGACTGCGCGCGAGAACGCGCCGAACGCCGAGGTGTGCGGCCCTGCGCCAACGGCGGCCAGCAGATCGACGTAAGGCGCATCGGCGGCAGTCAGGCTCGCCGCAAGCCGCTCCACCGCGGGGGCGTTGTCCGCGCCGACGGCCACTTGCGTCGTCGCCCCGCCCGCGCGCGCCTCGGTAGAGGCGATCTGGAGGGCGAAGCGGCCGAACGCGTCCGGCTCTCTGTCGAATCTCATCTCCAGGATCGCAATGCGTCCTGGATACCGGGTGAAGAGCTCGCGCAGCGCGGATCGCCAGGCGGTCATGCCGTCGGCCGTTGCGGGTGGACGAAGGGCGATCCACATCGATAGGCCACGCGCCACCAGCGTGTCGAGATGACGATTCAGCTCCGGTCCCGCGTCGTCGGGGAGCCGGAGAACGAGATGCACGCCTAGAGGGAACGGTCGCAACGGCCCTGCGGCCTCGACGACATTGAGCGCCCTCGGCGCATCCAGCGAGTCTTCGATGAAGACGCGTGGAGCGACTGGGGCAGCGGTCTGCGCGCTCACCATCAATGCGCACGACAGCACCAGCGCCGCCGCGCTGACGAGGCTCAGGCGGTTCACGACGGGGCCGCGCATGTTGCCGTTGCGCGCAAGGTGGAAAACGTCGTGCCTCGCATGAT
>Ga0075429_100004841_pt1 | contig 11599 bp, 7 predicted proteins | sample RhiMetdeltSRZDD3_FD_75295 | JGI IMG/M metagenome (GOLD analysis project Ga0075429, IMG submission 75295) | Populus rhizosphere microbial communities from Tennessee, USA - Rhizosphere MetaG P. deltoides SRZDD3 | ecosystem: Host-associated > Plants > Roots > Rhizosphere > Soil | place: USA...
AGTCCCGCGAGCAGCAGCGCCATGCGCGCCACATTGCGGTTGTCCTCGCCTGCCTGGTTGGCGCAGCCGAGGATGACGTCATCGACGGCCGCAGGATCGATCTTGGACCGCTCCACCACGGCCCTGATGGGGACCGCGGCGAGATCATCGGGGCGGATGCTCGCCAGCGAGCCGCCATGCTTGCCGACGGGAGTCCGGAGAGCCGAATAGATGAACGGTTCCCTCATGGAACTTCCAATGCAGAATGAAGAATGCCGAATGAAGAGTAGGTCAATTCTGCACTCATCATTCTCCACTCTGCATTCGTCATAGCCCCACCCACACTGTCTTCGTCTCCAGATACCCGTCCAACGCGTCGCGGCCGAGGTCGCGTCCGAATCCCGACGCCTTGAACCCGCCGAACGGCGCGCCGGAATCGTAGAAGTTGTAGCTGTTGATCCAGACCGTGCCGGCTCGAATGGCGCGCGCGGCGCGATGCGCCTTCTGGATGTCCCTGGTCCAGATGCCGGCGGCCAGGCCGTACATCGAGCGGTTGGCGAGTTTCACGCCTTCCTCGAAGTCCTGGAACGTCAGTACCGCGAGCACGGGACCGAAGATCTCCTCACGGGCGATCGTCATGTCCGGAGTGACGCCATCGAACACGGTCGCCTCGACGTAGTACCCCTTCCCGTTGGGCTTTACGGCCTTTCCGCCCGCGACCAGAGTAGCGCCTTCATCGACGCCTTTCTTTATGTAGGAGAGCACCGACTCCTGTTGCTTCCTGGAAACGAGGGCGCCGAGGCGCGTGCTTTTCTCCAGCGGGTCCCCGGGCGTGATCTTCTTCGCGCCGGCGGCGAGCTGCTCGATCACCTGGTCGTGGACACTCGCTTCGATCAACAGGCGCGATCCGGCCGCGCACACCTCACCTTTTCCATAGAAGATTCCGGTTTGGGCGCCTTTGACGGCGGCTGGAATATCGGCGTCCGCAAAGACGATGTTGGGGCTCTTGCCGCCCAGCTCGAGCGTCACCCGCTTGTTGGAATCGGCCGCCATCTTCATGATCTGGCGGCCGACTTCGGTCGAACCCGTAAAGGAGATCTTGTCGACGTCGGGATGACGCACCAGCGCGGCCCCGGCGGTCGAGCCGCCGCCCGGCACCACGTTGAACGCGCCCGGCGGGAAGCCCGCTTCGAGCATCAGCTCCGCCATGGCGAGCGCGGTGAGCGGCGTTTCGGAGGCCGGTTTGAGCACGATCGTACAGCCCGCGGCGAGCGCCGGCGCGAACTTCCAGCTCGCGATATTGAGCGGGAAATTCCAGGGCACGATGGCGCCCACGACGCCGACCGGTTCACGTAGCGTATAACAGAAGAAGGGCCCCTCTACCGGCAGGGTATCCCCGGTGATCTTGTCGGCCCACCCGCCGTAGTAGCGCAGCGTGTTGACCGTCATCGTGAGCTCGATCTTCGACTCGAACAGCGTTTTGCCGTTGTGCGCCGTCTCGAGTCGAGCGAACTCGTCGAGCCGGGCCTCGAGCAGGTCGCCCGCCTTGGTGAGCATGCGGCCGCGCTTCCGGGCGGACAGGCTGCGCCAGGCATCCGATTCGAAACACACGCGCGCGGCCAGCACGGCGTTGTCCACGTCCGCCGCGTCGCCCAGGGCGACCTCGGCGATCATTTCCTCGGTCGCGGGGTTTTCGACGGGGAACCGAAGCCCGGAGGCCGCGGGCCGCCACTCGTTATTAATGAACAGGTCGGTTTTCACCGGCCCTTGAACTCCGCCACCCGCTTGCCCACGTACGCCGCAAGGCCTTCCTTCGCGTCCTCACTCTGGAACAGCTGCTGCTGCAGCTCGCGCTCGATCGTCAAGCCGGATTCGAACGGCACTTCCGCGCCGGACTGCACGGCGCGCTTGATCAGACCGACCGCTTTCGAGGCTTTGTGCGGTGGGCAGAATTGCTTGGCGTAGAGCAGCACCTGCTCCCAGAAGGTGTCGGACGGGAACACTTCGTTCACGAGCCCCAGCTCCTTGCCCTTGTCGAACGAGAACGTCTCGCCCTTGACCATCATCTCGATCGCGGTCGACTTGCCGACGATGCGGGCCAGGCGCTGCGTGCCGCCGGTTCCGGGCAGCACGCCGAGGTTCACCTCGGGGAGGCCGATCTTGCCGGCGTTCTCCCGGGCCAGCCGGATGTCGCAGGCCATCGCGATCTCGAGCCCGCCGCCCACGGTGTGCCCGTTCAGAGCGGCGATGGTGAGCTTCGGAGTGTGCTCGAGCCGATTGAGCGTTTCGTTGGCATGAAGGCAGAAGAAGTATTTGAACCGCGGCGTCACCGAGTTCAGCATGCTGATGTTGGCGCCGGCCGAAAAGAACTTGTCGCCGGCCCCTCGCAACACGATGACGTGCGCGTTGTCCTCGAAGCGCGCCTGCAGAATCGCCTCGTCCAGCTGCCGCATCATTTCATGGGTGTAGGTGTTGGCCGGCGGATCGTCCAACTCGATGATCGCGAGTCCGTCCTCGAGTCGGTAACGGACGAGGGTCTTCACCTGGGGTTCCGTCATGGTCGCCATGTTTTCCTTAACCTCCCTGAACCGTGGAACGGGCCTCGGCCACTCCGCCGAGGAAGATGCGCGTGACCAGCTCCGCCAGCCGCTCGGCGTCGAGCGGTCCGGCGGGATCGTACCAGTTGTAGATCCAATTCATCATACCGAATAGGGCGTAGCTCGCGGCCGAGCGCTCCGCCGCGGGCCAGTCGGGGGCCACATCCTTGACCAGGCCTTCCAGCCGGTCCACGTAGCGTCGCTTGATCTGGGTGATGCGCTTCAGGCGTTCGCCGCTCAACGCCGCCGCTTCGTGCGACAGCACTTTCATTTCCGGCATGTGCGCGGCGAAAAACGTCACGTGGTGCCGGATGAACGTCGCCAGTCGCTCGTGCGGATCGCCCGCGGCGGCCAGCGCCGTCTCGGATCCCTCGAGCACGCGTGTGAAGCACCGCTCCTGCACGTGGTAGAGCAGATCTTCCTTGCCCCGCACATAGTAGTAGATCCCGGCCAGCGACATCCCGCTCGCTGCCGCGAGGTCCCGCATGGTCGTGCGGTCGTAGCCCTGGTCGGCGAAGACTCGGGCCGCGTTGGCCAGCAGGGCATCAAAGCGTTGGTCGTAGGGGCGCATTTTCGAACGATCGTTCGAATCGTGAAACTAGTGACTGGTGGTAGGAGACGGTAGGGGATGTAGGGGACGGTAGGGGCGACCCAACTCTATACCGTCTCCTACCGTCTCTTGCCGTCCACTACCGTCTTAATATCCAGCCATCTCCAACGTCCATCCTGCACCCATGCCCCCTGCGGAACCGGCTGCCCGCCAGACCGACGATGTCGAGCTGATCGCCGCCTGGCAGGCGGGTGATGAGCGCGGAGCACGTGAGCTGGTGACGCGTCATGCCAGGGCCTTGGCCAGGTTTCTCTCGGGGGCAGGGGCGCCGGAAGCCGACCTGGATGACCTGGTCCAGGAGACGTTCATTCGCGCGTTCCGGGCGATCGGTAGGTTCCGCGGGCAGTGTCAGTTCCGGACCTGGCTGCTGACGATCGGCGGGAACGCCCTGAAGGACCTCGGTCGGCGGTTGGCGCGCCGGCGAGTGGTGCCGATCGATGACCAGCTGGCGGCACGTGACGGTGACCCGCATCAGCGCGCCGAAGCAGGTGAAGTGGAAGAGCGGCTGCGGAGCGGTCTCGGGCGCCTGCCACGGATGCAGCGCGAGGTGTTTCTGTTGCGGGCGCAACAGGGGCTCGAGTACACGGAGATCGCGGCGGCACTCGACACCTCGGCTGGAGCGGCGCGTGTGCATTACCACCATGCGGTGAGGCGACTCAAGGAGTGGCTGGAATGAACGAAGATCATCTGCAGGACGAGGAGCTGCGACGGCTGGCTGGCCGTCTCGGGAGCGAGGCCGCCGAGCGCCTGAACGTCGATCGCCTGGCGAGCGCCGTGGTGACGCGCCTCCAGTCGGACACGCGTCCCGGACGCCCTGCGCCCCGATGGTGGTCCCAACCGGGGTGGCTGCGGGCCGCCGCCGCGATCCTCCTGCTGGCGGGGGGAGGAATCCTGCTGCGCCAGACGACAGGCGTGACGCACCAGGCGCACTATGTCGCGGACGATCTGCAGGACTTGTCCGCCGACCAGCTGCGCGAGGTCCTGGGAGCTTTGGATCAGACTCTGGCCGAGCCGGCGGCGATCGAGCCGTCCGATGATGACCTGGAAGGCCTCACGACCGAGCAGCTCGAGCAGCTGCTGCAGTCCCTGGAGGGATGATGAGGAAGCTCATCGCGATCCTGGTGGTGTGTGTCGCCCCGGCCCTGGCGGCTCAGCAGGACTCGACGGCACCGCCGGATTCTGCCGAGCGCGAGCGGCTGCAGCAACAAATTGAAGACCGATTTGGGCGATTGGTGCAGCAGCAGCTGCAGCTCTCCGACGACCAGGCCGTGAAGTTGCGCGGGACCGAAGAGCGGTTTCGCGGGCGACGGCGGGAAATCCTCCGGCGCCAGTTGGCGCTCCGGCTCGGGCTCAACGCTCAGATGTGCCCCGGTTGCTCGGCCAACCCCGACAGCGTGCGCCGTCTGATGGACGGGATCGAAGCCAATCGCGCCGAGCTGTTCCGCCTGCAGGAGGATCAGGACCGGGAGATGAAGGGCTACCTGACGCCAGTGCAACACGCCCGCTACCAGATTCTCCGGGAGCGCTTCTTCCGTCGCCTGACGGAGGTGCGACGGGAGCGGCTCGAAGGCCGGGAGGGTCGGCGTCCGTTGCGGCCGAGGCGACGACCCTTGCGCTGAGCCGATGTATATTCCCCCGCCGCGCCCGGGTGGCGGAATGGCAGACGCAGGGGACTCAAAATCCCCCGGGGGCAACCCCGTGAGGGTTCGACTCCCTCCTCGGGCATCGAGTCGAGACAACCACGCGATGCGCTTCCTGATCATCGACGACGACCCTGCCTACCGGAAACTGGCCACCATCCTGCTCGAGGACGGTGGCCACAGCGTCGCATCGACTGCTGGAATGGAAGAAGCGCTGCAGGCTGCGCGACAGGAACGCTTCGACGTGATTCTGCTCGACATGCACCTGCGTGGGGTGACCGGATTCCAGGTTGTAGACAAGCTGCAGCAGGATTCGCACGCCGCAGGGACTCCCATCATCGGGCTCACGGCCGCGGTGGTTGGGGGGAGTGAGCAGCAGCGTGCGCTGCAAGCCGGGTTTCAAGCCTTCCTGACGAAGCCCGTTACGAAGGTGGAATTCCGCAACCTGTTGGAGGAATTGAACCGCCACCGTTGATTGGCTTCGTGCCGTAGCCTCCGTCCGCTCCATCATCAGAATCCCAAAAAACAGTTTCTGTTGCGTCGGTGTCGTCGAGTTGTTGCGTGGTTGTGCACGGCGTTGCCTGATCACCACAACGAGGCGCGTGGCACAGACTCTGCGGCCAAGAAGAAACGTGAAATCCCGTACGCGCCCCGGGCGTTCTCCTCGTGTCTCCATAACCACCGTCCTTCGTCTGCTCGAATTGGGCGCCGTGGCCGGTCTGTCATTTCTCATCACCACCTGCGGCTCCGACCAGGGGACCGGACCTCCGCCCGCCACACAGCTCGGGTTCAAGACAGAGCCCGGCACGACCGTGTCCGGTTCGACCATCTCTCCTCTCGTCATCGAAGCGAGGGACGCGTCGGGCGCGTTGGTGTCGAACTTCAACGGCGACGTCACTATTGCGTTCGATAACAACCCCGGAAACGGCACGTTGTCGGGGACGCTCACGCGTACGGCGTCCGGCGGGACCGCGAGGTTCGGTGATCTGAAGATCGATCGCAGCGGTGTCGGGTACCGGCTGGTCGCCAGCTCGCCCGGTCTCGCGGCGGCGACGACTCCCGAGTTCACCGTGACGCACGGGTTGGCGATCAAGCTCGTCATCACCGCTCAGCCGGCGAATGCGACGGCCGGAGGGACGATCGCTCCGGTCGTGGTGAGCGCGCAGGACGCCCTGGGGAACGTCGCGACCAGTTTCACGGGCGACCTGACGCTCGCGATCGGCGCGGGGACGGGCACTCCGGGCGCCGTGTTATCCGGGACGGCGTCGATGCCCGCCGTCGCCGGAGCAGCGACATTTTCCACGCTCAGCATCGACAAATCCGGGACCGGCTACACGCTGGGCGCGACGGGAGGAGGTCTCACCGCCGCCACCAGCACGCCTTTCACCATCGCCGCCGGTCCCGCGAGCGAGCTGGTGTTCTCGGTGGCGCCGGGGACGACGACTGCGGGCGCCGCCATCGCGCCGGCACTCGAGGTGACGGCGCGAGACGCGCTGGGGAATACGGCCGACGCGTTCACCGGCGACGTCACCGTAACGATCTCGGCCGGAACCGGCACGCCGGGCGCCGCGCTCAATGGAACGGCGACGCTGCCGGCCGTGGCGGGTATCGCCACCTTTGCGAGTCTCGCCATCGATTCCGCCGGAACCGGCTACACGCTCTCGGCCACCGCCGCGACGCTGACCGCGGCGACCAGCCCGGCGTTCGACATCACGCCGGGCGCCGCCACGCAGCTCGTGATTACCGGACAACCGAGCAACACGACCGGCGGGGTCGCCATGACCACGGCGGTGGTCGTGACCGCCCGCGATTCCGTCGGCAATACGGCCACGAGTTTCACCGGCGGCGTGACATTGTCGATTACACCAGGAACGGGGACCCCGGGCGCGACGCTCTCCGGAATCGTCACCGTCACGGCCGCCGCCGGCATCGCCACCTTTCCGACGCTCCGCCTCGACAAGGCGGGAACCGGATACACGCTGACCGCGGATGCCGGCGGGGGAAGCGGCATCGCCGCGGCCGCGAGCAATGCCTTCGACGTCGCGATCGGACCCGCCGTCATGCTCGGATTCACGACCGCGCCCGGCACGACCGTGGCGGGATCGGCCATGACGCCGCCCATCGAAGTCGCCGCCCAGGATTCCGGGGGCAACACGGTGCCGGGCTTCACGAGTCTCGTGACATTGACGATCGGGACGAATCCCGGAGGCGGCCTGCTCACGGGCACCCCGAGTGTCACCGCAGTGGCGGGCGTCGCCACCTTCGCCGATCTCAGTATCAACAAGAGCGCACCGGGCTACACGCTGACGGCGACTGAATCCGGCGCCGTACTTCCCCCCGTGACCAGCGCGCCCTTCAGTATCGTCGGCGGGCCGGCTGTCTCCCTCCTGTTCACGGCACAACCGGGGACCACGGCGGCGGGCACGGCGATCACCCCGGCGCTCGAGGTGACCGCGCGGGACGCGTTGGGCAATACCGCCGACGGCTTCAGCGGTGATGTCACCGTGGCGATCAGCGCCGGGACGGGAACCGCGGGCGCGACGCTTTCGGGAACGACGACGGTCGCCGCGGTGGCGGGAGTGGCCGACTACTCCGATCTCATGATCGACAAGGTGGGCAGCGGCTACACGCTCTCGGCGACGACCGGCGGCGGCGTCGCGGGTGCGACGAGCACCGGGTTCACGGTGATCCCGGGCGCACCGGTGCGGGTGGCTTTCACCGTGCAGCCGACCGATGCGACCGCGGGTTTCAGTATCGGCACGGTCGAAGTGCAGGTCCAGGATGTGGTCGGCAACACGGTCACCAGCTACTCGAGCGGGGTGACCGTCGCCATTGCCGCCAACCCGGGCTCCGGTACTCTGGCAGGGACGAAGACGGTCACCGCCAGCGCGGGCGTCGCGACGTTTTCCAGCCTCAGCATCAACAAGAGCGGTACGGGCTACACGCTGGCCGCGACGGCGGGCGCGCTCGCGCCGGATACCAGCGCCGCGTTTACCATCGCCGCCGGGGTCGCCACGCAGCTCGGGTTCATCGTGCAACCGGTGACCACGGTCGCCGGATCACCGATCACGCCATCGGTCCAGGTGGCCGCGCAGGACCCGCTCGGCAACACCGATCCGGGTTTCAGCGGTGACGTGACGATCGCGATCGGGGTGAATCCGGGCGGCGGGATTCTCTCGGGCACGATCACTGTGACCACGGCGGCGGGAGTCGCCGACTTCGCTGACTTGAGCATCGACCGCAGCGCGCCTGGGTACACGCTGACCGCGTCCACCGGCGGCTTGTCGGGCACGTCGAGCGCGCCATTCACTATCGCGTCCGGCGTCGCGACGCAGCTCATCTTTTCCATCCAGCCAAGCAGCGGCGTGGCGGCGACCGCGATCACGCCGGCGGTCCAGGTGACGGCGCGTGACGTGCTCGGGAATACCGCGACGGGCTTCACGGGTGCCGTCACCGTGGCGATTACGCCCGGCAGCGGAACCTTCGGGGCCACCCTGTTCGGGGTCGCCACGGTCAATGCCGTCGGAGGGGTGGCCGGGTTCGCGGGCATCAATATCGACAAGGCGGGGACGGCGTACACGCTGTCCGCGACCGCAGGTGGGGTCACGGACGCGACGAGCGGTCCGTTCGATATCGCGATCGGAGCCGCCTCGCGGCTCGCGTTCACCGTCCCGCCCGGGGCTACGACGGCGGGCTCGAACTTCACGCCCGCGGTCGAAGTATCGGTGCAGGATGCCGGGGGCAACACCGTGCCGAGCTTCAGCGGGAACGTGACGGTGGCGATCGGCACGAATCCCAACGGCGGAACGCTGGGCGGGACGAAGACGGTCGCCGCTGTGAGCGGGGTTGCCGCCTTCTCCACCATCACCATCAACCGGAGCGGAGTCGGCTACACACTGTCCGCGACGGCGGGCGGTTTGACCAGCGGCACGAGCCCGGCGTTCACGATCGTGGCGGGGCCGGCAGCCGCACTGGTATTCAGCGGCCAGCCGACTGCGACGACGGCGGGCGCGGCGATCTCACCGCCGGTGCAGGTGACGGTGGTCGACGCGCTGGGCAACACCGCGCCAACCTTCGCGGGCGCCGTAACGGTGTCGATCGCGGCGAATCCAGCGACCGGGACACTCTCGGGGACCGTCACCGCGACAGCGGTGGCCGGGGTCGCCAATTTCGGCAACCTCAGTATCGACAAGTCCGGGAACGGCTACACATTGTCGGCGACGACCGTCGGCGGACCGACGCCGGCCACGAGCGGGTTCTTCAATGTCCTTCCTGGCGCGGCGACCCGCCTCACGTTTACGGTCCAACCGTCCACCGCGACGGCGGGGGTGCCGATCGCGCCGGCCGTCAAAGTGAGTGCGCAGGATCCCTTCGGGAACACGGTCCCGGACTTCACCGGGGCGGTATCCGTGGCGATCACGCCGGGGACGGGGACGCCGGGGGCGACGCTCTCGGGCGCGGCGACCGTGGGCGCTGTCGCCGGGGTCGCCACGTTCTCGCTCAGCATCGGCAAGACGGGCACCGGGTACGGCCTGACCGCCAGTGGTGGAGGGCTCACTACCACGGCGAGTACGACGTTCGACATCAATCCCGGGCCCGCTTCCAAGCTCGTCGTCACGAGTCAACCGGCCAACACGACCGCCGGGGCGGCGATCACCCCGCCGGTGCAGATCACCGCCACGGACGCGCTCGGCAACGTGGTGCCGAGTTTCACGGATCCGGTCACGATGACGATCGGCACCAACCCGGGCAGCGGCACGCTCTCCGGCACGACCACTGTCGCGGCGGTCTCCGGAGTCGCGACGTTCTCCACGCTCAGCATCAACAAGACCGGGCTCGGTTACACGCTGGTGGCCGCCGCTGGGGCACTCGCGGACGGCGTCAGCAACACGTTCGACGTCGTGGCGGGGGCACCGGCACTGCTCGTATTCACGACGCAACCGCAGACGACCACGGCCGGGACTCTCTTCGCGCCCGCCCTGCAGGTGACGACGCGGGACGCGCTGGGGAACATCGTGAAGGGCTTTACCGGGGACGTGACGGTGGACATCGGGGTGAACCCGGTCGGCGGCTCGCTGGCGGGCACGTTGACGATGCCCGCCGTGGCCGGGGTCGCTACGTTCGCCGACCTGAGTATCGCCAAGGCGGGAACCGGATATCGGTTGTCCGCCGCCTCGGTCGGGGTCCCGACGGGCGCGACCAGCCAGGCGTTCAGTATTCTCGCGGGAGCGGTCTCCAAGCTCGCCTTCACGGTGCAACCCACGGCGACCACGGCCGGCGCGACCATCACGCCGGCGGTGAAGGTCGCCGGGCAGGATTCGTTGGGGAACCTGGTCTCGACCTTTACAGGCGATGTGACCGTCGCGATCACCACGGGCACCGGGGGCGCCGGCGCGACGCTCTCCGGGACCACGACCGCCACGGCGGTGTCCGGGGTGGCGTCCTTCTCGACGCTCGCGATCACGAAGAGTGGGGCCGGCTACACGCTCACGGCCACCGCCACCGCGCTCAGCGACGGGGTGAGCGCGCCGTTCACCATAGCTGCCGGGGCGGCGGTCTCACTTTCCTTCACCACGCAGCCCGGGACAACGATGGCCGGCCAGTCGATCGCCCCGGCCGTCCAGGTGAGCGCGCAAGACCTCCTGGGCAACGTGACGCCCGACTTCAACGGGAGCGTGACGGTGGCGATCCAGGCTAATCCCGGCGGTGGCGTGCTGACGGGGAACACTACGGTGGCGGCCGTCGCGGGCGTCGCCACATACGCCAACTTGAGCATCAACAAAGCCGGGGCCGGGTACACCCTCGTCGCGTCATCGTCCGGGCTGTCCAGCGGCATCAGCAATGCGTTCACGGTCACGGCGGGAGCTCCGACCAAGCTCGTCTTCACCGGGCAACCGACCTCTGCCGCATCGTTCGCGACGATCACCCCGGCGGTCGCGGTCACGGCGCAAGACGCTCTGGGGAACGCTGCCACGGGCTACTCCGGCGACGTGACGGTGGCGATCGGATCCAACCCGGCGAACGGCACGCTCAGCGGCACAACGACGCTGTCTGCGGTGGGAGGGATCGCCATCTTCTCCGACTTGAGCATCGACTCGGCGGGGAACGGCTACACGCTGACGGCATCGGCCGCGGGGTTGACGACAGGCACCAGCGTCGCGTTCGACATCACCGAGGGGTCGATCCTCGTCTTCACGGCCCAGCCGCAGACCACCACCGCGGGGACCATCCTGTCGCCCGCCGTGTTGGTGACCGCTCGGGACAGCAACGGCAACACGATGACGACCTTCAACGGCGGCGTCACGGTGGCCATCGAGGTGGGAACGGGTACGCCCGGAGCGACGCTCCTGGGGACGACGACCGTCTTCGCCGTGTCGGGGGTGGCGAACTTCTCCGATCTCAGCATGACCAAGGCGGGGACCGGCTACCGTCTCGCGGCGACCGGCACTGGCTTTGGAGCGGGCACCAGCGCTTCGTTCGCCATCAACGCGGGCGCGGCGACGAAGCTCGGCTTCGTGACGGAACCGTCTACCACTCCGGCCGGGTCGCCGATCATCCCCGGTGTCCAGGTCGCCCTGCAAGACGCCTTCGGAAACACGATCAAGGGCATCGCGGGGTCGGTGACCGTCGCCATCGGGACGAACCCATCGGGTGGGATCCTGTCGGGGACGACCAACGCGACGTTCAGCGCTGGAGTGGCTTCGTTCGCCACCTTGAGCATCGATCAGGCCGGCGTGGGTTACACGCTGGTCGCCACCTCGCCCGGGTATACG
>Ga0075429_100004843_pt1 | contig 11596 bp, 11 predicted proteins | sample RhiMetdeltSRZDD3_FD_75295 | JGI IMG/M metagenome (GOLD analysis project Ga0075429, IMG submission 75295) | Populus rhizosphere microbial communities from Tennessee, USA - Rhizosphere MetaG P. deltoides SRZDD3 | ecosystem: Host-associated > Plants > Roots > Rhizosphere > Soil | place: USA...
GCGTGCGCATCGTGCGCAACTTCCTGTCCCTCGCCCGACAGCACGCCCCCGAGCGGCAACACGTCTGCCTCAATCAGATCGCGCGGGACGCAGTCGAGCTGCTCGCCTACACGCTGCGCGTGGACGACGTCGACATCACCCTCGATCTCGCCCCCTCCCTCCCGTCCGTGTGGGCCGATCCGCACCAGGCCCACCAGGTCGTCGTCAACCTTCTGACGAACGCCCACCACGCCGCGCGGCATCACCCCGGCGAGCGCCGCATCCGCGTCACCACCGGATGCCGAAAGGACGGCGTGTTCCTCCTCGTCGACGACAGCGGCCCGGGCATCCCCGAGGCCCTGCGCGGACGCGTCTTCGAGCCGTTCTTCACGACCAAGCCGGAAGGCGAAGGCACCGGCCTCGGCCTTCCGCTGTGCCGTGGGATCGTGGAGGCGCACGGCGGCGCCATCGAGGCGCTCCGCTCGGAGACACTCGGAGGCGCACGCATGGCCATCGATCTGCCGTTCGGCTCGGCCGGCTCACCGGCGCACGTGGTGGCGGCCGCTCCCCATCGGGACGCCGCCGCCCTGCGGATTCTCGTGGTCGACGACGAGGAGATCGTGGCCAACGTCGTGGCGGAGTTGCTGGGTGACGACGGCCACGCCACCGAGGTCGCCCGCGGAGGCCTCGAGGCGATGCGCCGCCTCCGCGAGGCGGACTACGACGTCGTGTTGACGGACATCCGAATGCCCGTGCTCGACGGCATCAGCCTGTTCCGCGCCGCCCAGGAGCTGCCGTCGCGGTCGCGACCCGTCTTCGTCTTCATGACCGGCGACGGGCTGACGCCGCGCACGATGGAGTTCCTCGCGGAGCCCGGCCGCATCCACCTCGAGAAGCCGTTCCACGCCGATCAGGTGCGTGCCACCTTGCGCGAGGCATGGCGACCGGGGGCGGCGGCGTCCTAGAGACGCGGCGCAATCAGGGCAAACGGGCGAGTAGTCCCTTGACGTAACCGACACTCTCGGCGAGCCCCGGCACGGGATCGTCGGCGTCCTTCTCGTACTCGAAGCTCACGAGGTGCGGGTACTGGATGTCGAGGAGCGCCCGCAGGATCCCCGTCAGATCGAGCACGCCGCGGCCGCCCTCGATCGTCTTGCCGTCGGCGGCGGTGCTGTCGATGTCCTTGATGTGCAGGTCGTAGAGCCGCTCGCGGCAACGCCCGATCGCCTCCGCCGGGTCCACACCGGCGCGGGCGGTATGGCCGACGTCGATGCAGAGGCCGATCCGCTTGTCGTACGGCTGGACGGCCTTCCAGACGTCGTACGGCGACGGGAACCGCTTGTCCTCGGGCCCGTGGTTGTGGATGGCGAGCCGGATGTCGAACTCCTTGACCATGGCGTCGAGGATCGGCATCGAGTCGGGATGCGGGCTGCAGACGATGGCGGGCAGACCCACGTCGCGCGCGTACTCGAAGGCACGGCGCACGTTGGTGGCGTCGTTCTCCATCGATACGTTGCCGCAGCTCAGGGGCGTGATGCCCGCGTCCTTGAGCTTGGCGGCCACCGCCCGGCGCTCGTCGGTCGTGCTGGTGAGAGCGAGATGGAAGTCCTTGATGGAGACGTAGTGCAGGCCGACGCGCCGGATGGCGGCAATGGCCCCGTCGAGCGGGAGCTTCCGCAGCGTGTACGACGCCACGCCGACCTTGAGGCCGCGCCACGGGTCCGGCCGCTCTTTCGCCTTCGGCGGCTCCGCCGCCGGTGCCAGGCGCGCCAGCGGCAGTGCGGCCGCGAGCGCGGCCGCGCCCTTCATGAGTCCTCGTCGTCGCATGGGGTCTCCTTGCCTCGATGCTACTCGATCAGGCTCCTGAGCATCCAGGCGTTCTTTTCGTGGACCTGCAGGCGCTGGGTCAGCAAGTCCATCGTCACCTGGTCGCCCGCGCGCTCGGCCACCGGGAAGACAGCACGTGCGGTACGCACCACCGCCTCTTGCCCTTCCACCATCTGCCGGATCATCGCTGGCGCCGGGGGCACGCCCGTCTCCTCTCGAACGGAGGACAGCCGCGCGAACTGAGCGTAGCTGCCGGGCGCGGCCTGGCCCAACGCGCGGATCCGCTCCGCCACGAGATCGACGGCGAGGGCGAGCTCCGTGTACTGCTGCTCGAACATCAGGTGCAGCGTGCTGAACATGGGCCCGGTCACGTTCCAGTGGAAGTTGTGGGTCTTGAGATACAGCGTGTAGCTGTCGGCGAGCAGGCGGCTCAGCCCCTCGGCGACGGCCGCCCGGTCTTTCTCCGCGATACCGATCTCGATCGGCAGCCCGGCAATGTCTGCATTCGTCATGGCAAACCTCCCGGCCGATCACCCGGCCGACGTTTACTTTTTCGCCGGCTTGTAGTCCTTGAGCCACTTGAAGTCGATCTCAGCGGCGCCCGTCGCCTTCTTCTTGTCCATCAGGAACTCGCCGCGCGGCGTCAGCTTCAGGTCTTCCGCCGTCACCTTCACTGCCGTGTGGCAGTCGAGGCAGCTCTTCACGTCCGGGGCCTCCGCCTGCGCCTTCTTGACCCACGTCGCCTTGGCCTCGAGCGGGCCGACCCCGGCAAACACCACCACCGCCGACAACATCCACGAACGGACCTTCATGGCTCCTCCTTTGCGGCCCTCATGGCCGCGATTCCCGCTCCAAGGGCAGATACGCAGGCGTCCACATCGCCGCCGCCACCGCCGCCGGGATCTCACTGTCCGTGAAGGGACGCCCGATCCCACCGTCGCGGGCGGCGGCCACAACCGCTTCCGCGACGTGCGCCGTCACGCCGCGCAGGTCTCGTACCGGCGGGAAGAGACAGCCGGCATCGAGCTCGTGCGGCCCGACATCCTCGGCCAACCGATGCGCCGCCGCCGCGAACATGGCCTGGGTGACCTCTCGCGCCCCCGAAACGAGAGCGCCCAGCCCGACACCGGGAAAGACGAAGGCGTTGTTGGCCTGACCGATGATGTGGCTGCGCCCCTTCCACTGGACCGGCTCGAACGGGCTGCCGGTGGCGACCAGCGCGCGCCCGTCAGTCCACGCGACGACATCCGCCGGCAGAGCCTCCGAGCTGCTCGTCGGGTTCGAGAGCGGCAGCACGATCGGGTGCCGCGCGTGGAGCGCCATCTCGCGGATCACGGCTTCCGTGAACGTGCCCGGCTCGCCTGAGCTGCCGATGAGCACCGTGGGGCGCACCGCGCGGACGACGGCGAGGAGGTCGCGGGGCTTCCCCGCTCCCAGCCCGGCCTCCGCGGCGAGCGCCGCCGGCCATGCAAACGGCCGTTTGTGCTCGTCCCCGATCGGCGTGTCATCGACGAGCATGCCGCGGCTGTCGAGGCTGACCACCGCGCGCATGAGATCGGCGCCTACGAGACCGGCGCGCCCCAGGGTCTCGCGGACGAGCCGCGCGATACCGATCCCCGCCGCCCCCGCCCCGAGGATGGCGACACGCTGCTGGAGCAGCGGCGTGCCGGTGCGCCGCGCGCCGGCGAGCATCCCCGCCACCGCCACCGCCGCCGTCCCCTGGATGTCGTCGTTGAACGAGCAGACGACGTCCCGGTAGCGATCGAGCAGCCGGAAGGCGTTCGCCTTCTTGAAGTCCTCCCATTGCAGCAGCGCCCGCGGGAAGCGCCGGCGGACGGCATTGACGAGCTCGTCGACGAGAGAGTCGTACTCCGCACCGCGCAGGCGTGGCGCGCGCCAGCCGAGATACAGCTCGTCGAGAAGCAGCGCCTCGTTGTCGGTGCCGACGTCGAGGCTGAGAGGCAACGTCTGCCACGGCGGGATGCCGGCGGCGGCGGTGTAGAGCGCCACCTTGCCGATGGGGATGCCCATGCCGCCCGCGCCCTGGTCTCCGAGGCCCAGGATCCGCTCGTTATCCGTCACCACGATGAGGCGCACGTCGTCGAAGGGCGCGTTGCCGAGCACCTCCGCGATCCGGCCGCGATGGCCCGGCGTGATCCAGAGCCCGCGCCCGCGGCGGAAGATGTGGCTGAAGTCGCGGCACGCCTCCCCCACCGTGGGCGTGTAGACGATCGGCAGCAGCTCCTCGAGGTGATCGCCGAGCACGCGGAAGAACAGGTGCTCGTTGCGATCCTGCAGCGCGGCGAGGCCGATGTACTTCTCGAGGGCGTTCTCCTTTCGGCGGATGTGGTCGTAGGCACGGCGCGACTGCTCCTCGGGAGTGCTCACGCCCGTGGGCAGCAGGCCCTCGAGGCCGAAACGCGCGCGCTCCTCGGCGGTGAAGGCGGTGCCCTTGGAGTACATCGGATGCCGCAAGAGGGCGGCCCCACGGTGAGGACACGCGACGTACGTGCGTCCGGCCGCGTCGCGCTCGACTCGAAACGTCTCCATCCGGCGCCTCCGCTCCTGTGACTTGCAGAGGCCGTGCCGTGGAAGACATGGCACTTGTGCGCTTTACGGGGCGGGGAGCGCGAATACATTGCGTAGGGCCGGCTCGCCGACGCAGGTGGTGCGCGACTCAGCGCCGGCGCACTAAGGAGACGATCGCGCTACCTCGCCTCGGCGAGCTCCTGCAACCGGCGCCGCGAGCGCACGTGGACGCGGCCGCGGCCCGTGCTCACGGCTCCCGCCGCCTCCCATTCGGACAGGACGCGGCTGACCGTATAGAGGGTGGTCCCGGCCATTTCGGCCAGGTCCTGCTGGGTGACTCCCACGATCGTGGCGTCGTCCTGCCCCGACGTCTCGCGCGGCAGGAGGCGCATCAGAGCGCGCGCGAGCCGCTGCGCCACCGGCTCCGTGGCCATCTCGCGGAAGCGGTCGAGCATCTCGCGTGCATGGGCCCCCACGATCTCGAGGACGTTCGCCTGCAGCCGCGGCACCGCCCGGAACAGCTCCTGCAGCGCCGCGCGCCGCCACAGGAGAACGCGTGAAGGCTCCGCCGCTGCCGCCGTGAACGGATAGGCCTTGCCGTCGAGGGCGGCGATGCCCGCGAAGACCTCGCCCGGGCCACAGAGCCGGACGACCACCTCCTGGCCCTCGGCCGTGAGCTGCGTCAGCCGCACACGGCCTTCCGTCACCACGTGGAGCGCCTCCGCCGCCTCGTCCTGATGAAAGAGGATCTCCCCCTTGTCCAACTGCCGCTCGCGCGCTTCGGAGAGGACGCGTCGGGCTTCGGCCGCGGGGAGGCCTTCGAGCAGCGGCGACTGGGCCATGCGCCAGTATAGGCCGCACCGCGGAGGCACCCCGTGGGCACGCTCGTCAGTCAGGCCGTCCGGACCCGGGCGCCGAGGAGCGTTTCGAGGGCCACCGCCCGCGGGAAGAGCACGTTGTTCTCGAGATGGATGTGCTCGTGCAGCTCACGCTCCATCTCCAGCAGGCCGTGATACAGGCCGCGGAAGCTGTTGCAGGCATCCGCCGGCGGCACGAATCCTCCGCTCTGCTGGCGCATCTCCGCCAGGATCTCTCCCACCGCCTCGTGCTCCTGCACCATCGCCGCGATGGGATTCTCCACGGACCCGAACGGCGAGCCCGCCAGCCCCGCCCCCTCCTCCTCCAGCTCCTCGAGGCGGACGACGTAGGGGAACAGGACACGTTCCTCCTTCATCATGTGCGGCCCGAGGTCGTCGCGCAGGCGTTCGAAGGCGCGCGCCATCTCCACCACCTCGGGATGGCGCTCACCGTGCACGCGGCGCACCTTGTCCATGAGGGCGCCCACCCGATCGAGCTCGGAACGGAGCGGCTGGTGATAGTGGGACACGATGTGGCGGGTGAGCGCCGTGAGCCCCGCCTCGTTCCAGCGCCCCTCGGCCGCCGGCGAGGCCGCCGCCGCCGCCTCCAACGCGCTCACCAGCGCGCGGGTGTCCAGGGCGTGCTCGGCACAGACCTCACCCAGCCGCCGGCCGCCCCCACAACAGAAGTCGATGCCATGCGCCTGGAACACGCGGATGGTTCCCGGCTGCGCGGCGGCGATCTCACCCACGGTTTGTGTCGTCAGGATCATGTCGTCCTCCTCGTCCCACCAGGGTACGAGGCCGGCGTCGGAAGATCGTTGCGCCACCGCAAACAGCAGACGAAAAAACGCTACGGCGAGCCGATGCCGAGATCGGCCAGCACCTTCGGATCCTTCTCCTCGAGGGCGAGGATCGTGTGGCAGGTGGCGCAGTCCTGGGAGATGAGGCGGCCGGAGGCGCTCTTGTGCATGTCGTCGTGGCAGCGGAAGCAGCCCAGGAAGTCCGAATGGCCGATGTGGTTGGGATACGTCCCCCAGGCGACCTTCATGTTCGGGAACACGTTGCGCGCGTAGATCGCCTGGAGCTGAGCAGCCGCCGCCTGGATCCGCGCCCGCTGCTGCCGGTGCACGTCGGCATACCGATCGCGGTAGTAGTCGTTCAGGCCCTCCTCGATCCGCCGGGCCGCCGTCTCGCGGTCGGGATACTCGGCCCGCAGCAGGGCCACGCCGGTCTTCTTGACGAAGGGCAGCTCGCGGCTGATGCGCCCCTGGTCGAGCGCCTCGTCCACCGCGCGCTCGGGCAGCTGGAATGCGTGCGTCGGCCGATTGTGGCAGTCGATGCAGTCCATCGTCCGGCGCTCCCCGCGGGCGAGCTCCTCCACCGTCGTCTGGACCTCGGAGGACACGAACTCGGTCTCGGCTCCGTCCGCTCCCCGCAAGCTCACCCGCGGGATCACTTGCCGCCGGTCGTCGGTGGCGACGTAGGTGATCTTGTCGGCGGGCTCCAGATGAGCGCCATGGATCCCCTTCGGACCCTGGGCGGCGCGCCCTCCGATCTTCAGCACGAGCACGGTGGTCAGCGGCGTGTTGGCTTCGTCGTCGCCGAACTTCCGCCGCACGACGACGCGGTCGCCGTGCAGCTTCTGCGGCCAGTGGCAGTGCTCGCATGTGTCACGGCTCGGGCGCAGGTCGTGGACGGGCGAGGGGATCGGCCGGGAGTGGGTACCGAGGGCGACGGTGACGAGCTGCCGTGCGCCCGCGAGCTTCGAGCGCACGAACCACGGCGCCCCCGGCCCGATGTGGCATTCGGTGCAGCTCACCCGCGAGTGCGGCGAGCCGAGATACGCGGTGTATTGCGGCGCCATCACGGAGTGGCAGGTCAGGCCGCAGAACTGCGTGGAGTCCATGTAGGCGACGCCGCGGTAGGTGGCGGTGCTGAGCAGCACGATGTTCACGCCGGTGGCGACCGCGACCCAGGCCACGGCGTTCCGCACCGCGGGCGCGGCCAGGTCGACTGTCGTCGCGCCGCGGGCCGCCCGGCGCCGCGCCAGGAAGGCGCCGATGGGTATCAGGACGAGCCCGGCGACGAAGACGGCGGGCAGCGCCAGGAACAGGATGATCCCCGCATAGGGGTGCACGGAGCGCCCGAGCAGGAGCTCGAGGGCCCAGAAGCCGATCATCGTCAAGGCGGAGCTGGTGGTGAGCACCGCGCCCGCCAGCATGACCGGGTGGCGCGTGAGGCTCGCCACCGGCCGAAGCCACGGCCGCATCGTCGACTGTAAGCGCCGAACGCTACTTGGCGTTCTGCTTCTGCAGCCAGGCGATCAGGGCGCTCAGCTCTTCGTCGGTCCCCGTGAACGGCTTGATGTGCTTCTTGCCCGCGATCGCTTCTTCCTTCTTCAGGAACTTGGAAAGCACGGCGGCGTCGAGCTTGACCGTCTTCCCGGCGAGGTCCGGGGCCTTGATCTTCCCCGTGGGCGTGATGCCCGCCGACGACACCGCGTGGCACATGTCGCACTTCTGCGCCTGGAAGATGGCCTTGCCGTCGAGCTTGGCCGGCTCCGCTGCGAAGAGCGCGGGCGCAGCCAGAACGGCGGCGACGGCGAGAAGGGAGCGGCTGATCCTGGAGCTCATGAGCACCTCATCGGTTGTGAGCGGCGAACTGTGAGTACCGCGACCGCAGATTCATACTACATGCTCCGGGGCGGAAACGCTGGCTTCTTCGGTGCGGTCCGGTACCGCCTGACGATGACCGACGAGCAGGACCGGGCACACTCCCGCGGTGAGGACGTGGGCCACCGTCGATCCGTAGAAGAACCGGTCGAGCCTCCCCGACGGCCGCACCCCGAGCACGGCCATATCCACACCGCCGTGCAGGGCCCGCTCGATGATGGGCCGCGGGTCGCCCTCTTCCAGACGGAGCTCGACGGACAGTCCGCGACGGACGTAGGGCGCGACCAGCTCCGTCAAGCGTGCGCGCTCTCGCTCACACAGCGCGCGGCGGGCCTCCGCCTCGGTCATGCCCGCCAGCGTCCATGGCTCGAACCCATGGGGGCCGTCCACGGCGTGCAACACGATGAGGCGCGCCCGGAGCGCGTGGGCGGCGGCGGCGGCGTGCGCCAGCGTTTCCGCAGAGGAGGCGGAGAGATCGACCGCGCACACCACGCGGAGGAGCGACGGAGTGTCCAGGCCCCAGGGCACGGCCAGAACGCCGCAGTCCGCGCGGCGCGCCACATCCTCGGTCACCGAGCCGAGAAACCATCGCCCGAGCGGACGGCGGCTGTGCATGCCGAGCACGATGAGGTCGGCCCCTCGCGCCCGGCCGCAGGCGAGGATCTCGTCCGCGGCATCCCCTGCGCGGACTTCGACCACCACCGACGCCAGCTCTGCGGTCGTCGGCGCGACGAATGACCGCAGCTCGTCCTCGAGAACGCGATCGTCACGAACGGCGCGCGGGGAGACGTACAAGGCGGTCAACCGCGCGGAGAAAGCGCGGGCCAGAACGGAGGCGCTGGCAAGGGCGGCCCGCGAGCCGTCCGAGAGGTCGATGGGAACGAGGACGTGCTGGACGCTGGTCATCTCGGCCTCACGACCGGCGGCCGCCGACCCCGGCCGCCCCCGCCGGGGCCTGCTGAAGGGCCAGACGGACGTACTCGCCCACGATGAGGGCGGCGGGATAGAGGATGGCCTCCTCGAGCCGCGCGTGCTCGATCATCTCCGCCGCCAGCGTCAGGTGCTCCTCCTGGCCTTCGCCTTCGGCGCGCGCGGCCTCGGCGTATTCCTCCAGCGCGCCCATGATGATCACGTGGTCTTCCTTCAGCCGCGCCAGCTCACGCCGCAGTCGATCGGCCACCGGCAGCGCGATCGCCATGTCCTCGCCGACTCGGCCATCGACGAGATGCGGGAGCAGGCTCAGCAGCGGAAACGCGAACTGCTCCTCACGCAGCAGGTGGCCGCCCATGACCGCCGACAGCTTGCGCGCCGCTTTGCCGAGGGGACCGGCCAGCGGAGTGGCCGCCTCCAGGCGCAGGTGCAGCTCGCGATGCTCCCGTTTCAGGACCTCGGGGACCTCGAGTCTCATGGCTCCCTCCTTCACCACACATAGGCGAGACGGGCGTACAGCACGTGCGCGCGGTAGTCGCCGTCGTTGGCGGCCAGGAAGATGCTGCCGGGCAGATACGTCGCGATGTTGCTCGTCGCCGAGTCGCGCAGCTCGTAGTCCTCCAGCCAGCCGCCGAAGCTCAGCCGAACGGCCTTGCTCACGCGATAGGAGAGCTCGCCGCCGGCGGTGAGGATCTTGGTGTCGTCGAACTCGGGAATGGCCACCGCGACGTCCGGCGTGCCGCCGGGCGGGCTGTCGAGGGCGTTCGTGCCGTCGACCTTCTGATAGCTGCCGTTCACCTTCACATCGAGCTTGTTCTTGACGACGACGACATTGAAGCCGCCGCCGAACGTGTCGACCTTGTCCGTGACGTTCGACGTCCAGTTGTCGATCTCGCGCGTCGAGGGCGTGGCACCACTCTGCCGCGCACGCTGCAGGCTGTCGAAGGTGTCGCGTCCGGCGAAGGCGAACACGCTCCAGCGTTCGCTGGGGGTGTAGTCGACGTCGGCCGAGAGGCCCTCGACCTCACCGCTGGCCAAGCCGAAGGGCGACTCCTTGTAGTCGTCCTTCGCCTTCGAGTACCCGAGGGAGATCGTGGTGTTGCCGCCCGGCGTCATCTGGAGCCGAGCCGAGAGCCGATCGGTGTCCTTCTTCGCGAGGTCGTAGCGGCGCAGCTCCGGGAGCTGCGTCGGCGCCTCCGGCTCGAGGAACGACGCCTCCTCCGCCTCCGCGTAGTGGTACTCGCCGTCGAAGTCCCGGGCGGCCCGCTCCGCGCTCGCGCGCAGGACGATCCACGTCGTGGGGCGCAGCAGGACGGCGCCGAAGAGGGTACCCGTCGTCGTCTGCTCCACCTCGCGGAAGGTGCGGTCGTCGGTGTCATAGCGGTAGCCGGCCTCCAGCGTGGCCCGGCCGAGGTCGTACGACGCGCTCGCTTGAGCGCGGCCGGTCGTGTAGCCGTAGGGCACCGACACGCGCGGGATGTCCTCCCAGACGGCGTCGAAGCGCGTGTAGCCCTCGTGGAACTCGATGCGCGGCGTCTTGTTGTCGAAGTCGTAGCGCCGGTAGCGCGCGGTGAGGAACAAATGTTTGGCCGGCTTCGACGTCAGGTTGAGCGACAGCGACGAGACGTTCACCTTGGCGTCGAGGCTGCGCGCGGGCAGGGACGCGAGATCGGTGGCGGCGCGGCCGTCCGGCAGCCTGATGCTGGTGTTCGATGTGAACGGCAGGAACGGCGAGTCCTGCGTCCAGTGTCCGAGCGAGGCGTCAGCGGAGAGGCGCGTCTTGGACGGCAGCTTCACGACGAAGCCCAGATTGCCCGTGACGGCCTGATTCTCCGCGGGCAGCGAGAACACGCCGGTGGCGGCCCCGTTGATCGATCCCGAGCCCGGCGCCGTGTACGCGCTGGCGTCGTTGGAGTCCGTGACCCGGAACGGGTTGTCGAAGCTCTGGCTCAGGTAGGCGTTCTGGAACCAGTTGTAGCGCACGCCGCCGCGCACCAGGCCCCACGAGGTGCGCCACTCGCCGGCGGTGGCCAGGTCGTGGGTGCGGTACTCGATGGGCTCCGCCGACTCCACGACGTTGCTGAAGCCGAACGACGTCCCCGCCGCGCGGTTGCCGTAGCGGCGCTCCTGGAAGTAGCTCATCTTGAGCTCGACGTCCTTGTCCTTCGGCTTCCAGCCGAGCTCGAGACGCCCGCGGTCGCGCATCAGGGCGAGGTCGATGCGGGACGCCGCGTCGATCGTCGGGTTCACGAGCTGCTGCAGGAACGTGAAGTTGACGCCGGCGGGGCTCAGCGCCCGCTGCGCCTCGAGCGCCGACTGGTTCGCCCGCTGCAACGTGTCGCTGATGACGAAGACGCCGCGCGGCCGCTCCTCGTGCAGGGTGCGGCCGTCGTTGCCGAAGCGGTGCGGGATCTTCTGGAAGTCGAAATCGACCTGGAACGGGCCCGGCTTCAAACGCGCGGTGTAACGCGCGTCCGCCTGCAGGGCGCGGTCCACCCGCACGTCATAGCGAAAACCGTCGTTGCCGGCGAAATGCACCCGATCGAGGACGAAGCCCGACGGGATCGCACGGTACTCTCGGAAGCGCGACGACGAGGTGTCGGTCTCCGGTCCCTGCACGCCGAATTCGATGCGGCGCACGGTGAACGTGGTGTCGGCGGGCGCCTCGTCCTGAGACGCACCGGGCGTGGCCGAGAGCGCGACGATCGTGAGCGGCAGCCAAAGTCGACGCATCCCTCACCTCCCCAGGTACGGACCGGACGGCGCGTTGCCGCCGTGGACGTTCTGATGGCAGTTCTT
>Ga0075429_100004846_pt1 | contig 11595 bp, 12 predicted proteins | sample RhiMetdeltSRZDD3_FD_75295 | JGI IMG/M metagenome (GOLD analysis project Ga0075429, IMG submission 75295) | Populus rhizosphere microbial communities from Tennessee, USA - Rhizosphere MetaG P. deltoides SRZDD3 | ecosystem: Host-associated > Plants > Roots > Rhizosphere > Soil | place: USA...
CAACGCGGCATTCCATTGCTGCCGTGCCGCAACGACCGGCAAGCCGACATCCAGTGCCTCGAGGCGGGGGCCGCGATTTGCGCAGGCGGCCAGGGCGGCGAGGACTCCGGACATTCCCAGGACGCACCTCCGAAGCCCACGAGTAGTCACAGGCTGGCCTTCCTGGTGGCCACTCCGAAGCAATGGGAGTAGCCGTCGTCATCGGTGACAAAGAACTCGGTCTGTCCGTAGTCGCGATCTTCCAGCTCAGACACCGAGTAACCGAGGTGCAGCAGGCGCGCTCTGAGCGCCTGAATGTCGTGAGGCCCCCAGTAGAGTCGTATGCCCTCGTAATTCTCCGGCTTGACCGGAGAACCATCACGTTGATTGAGCCAGAAGGACAGCGCCTCGTTATGCACCATGCATCCGATGAGGCGGCCGTCCCGCCGCATGGCACCATCCATGGACAGCCCCAGCCCATCCACCCAGAAGCGCAGACTCTTCTCCAGATCGGCGCTGGGTATCACCGGAATGCACGATTCAACCAGCATCTATGCCTCCCTTGGGCGGTGGCGTTACCACAGCGAGCAGAGGCCGTTGCCTGGATGGCGAGCTCACCGCCACCGCGCGGAAACGGCGCTTGAAGCTGCCGCTTCTAATGCGAATCTATTCAGATCGGAATGAATGCCTAGAGCGGCAACAACCCTTCGCGCAGCCCCCTGGTGACCGCTTCGGTACGCGACTGCGCGTCGAGCTTGGCGAGCACCGACGCGACGTGGTACTTGGCGGTATGAGTGGAAATCCCCAGCGCGGTGGCGATGCCCTTATTGCCCAGCCCGTCAGCCATCAGGCGCAGCACCTCCCGCTCGCGGGCGGTGAGCTGCGCCCCCGCCTCGGTCGGGGTTGTACCGGCGACGGGCCGGAGGGCGCCGGCGTCCTCCATTACCACGTCGGCCTCATCTATTTCGGCCACCAGCTCTATATCGGGATCCTTGCGCAGGAGATTCGCGATCCGGCGGCGGGCCGCCGGGTCGGAGATCCGGAGATAAATCCTGAGCGTCATGCCGCCCGCCGGCGCAGCAGCACGTCCACCTGGGCGATGGGAACCGCGAGCGCGAGTCCAGCCACAATCATCGTGTTGATGCCGACCACCCTGCCCTCGCTGTCCGCCAGTGGTCCGCCGGAGTTGCCCGGCGCCAGGCGGAGATCGGCTTGGACCCAGACCCGCCGGCGGAGGGCCGGGGGGACCGGATAGCCTTCCGGCAAGGGACCCACTGCGTGCAGCACACCCGAGCTGAGGGCGTGGCGCACGCCCAGGGGGTGGCCGATCGCGAAGAGGGTTTCGCCGGGACGCATTGTCCCGGCGTCGCGCCGCTCGACCGGGGGCAGCCCCAACCCGGGTACTTCGAGCACGGTGAGGTCGCGCGCCGGATCGGCGACCACGACCTTCCCGGCCAGCACCTGACCGTCCGCCCGGCGCACTTCGACCCGCCCCGCGCGTACGACGTGCGCGTTGGTGACCACCATGTCCCGGTCCCAGGCGAATCCGCTGCCGGCCGCGCCGCCGAGCCGGATCTCGACGACGCACTGCTTCAACCCCGCGGCCAGGGTGTGGAACGGCGGGCTCATCGCGCGCCGCGCGGCCTTTCGCCGACCAGCAGCTCGACTTTCTCGCCCCGGCCCCCCCGCACCAGCTCGACGGTCAGGGTCCTGCCGACCACGTCTCCGGCGAGCAGCTCGAGCACCTGGTCCGGATGCAGGGTCGGATGGCCATCGAGCGCGGTGATCACGTCGCCCACCATCAGGCCGGCCAGGGCGGCCGGGCCTTCCGGCTCCACCGAGAGAATCACCAATCCGCCTTCGTGACCGATCCCGGGTCGGGTGCGCATTGCCGCCGAGAAGCGGACCGGCTGCATGGCGGCACCGAGCCAGCCGCGCGCGACGTAGCCCTTGGCGACGATCTGATCGAGCACTCGCTCGACGGTGCGGACCGGGATGGTAGTTGCGAGCGGCCGGCTCAGCCCACCGGAATTGATGCCGAGGATCCGGGCGTCGGGAGAGATCAGTGGTCCGCCGCCGAGACCGGGATAGATGGTGAGGTCGGACTGAATCAGCAGGTCGAGCTCGCCGCCTTTCCAGGAGCGCCACTTGCCACCGGTGCTGCTGACGGTGCCGAAGGCGGCACGGGGCCCGGTGTCGCCGATGCGTCCCAGGGCGAGCACCAGATGGCCGGCGCGCAGGCCGGCGGGGTCGCCGAGCTGGGCTGCCGCGGCTCGGCCCGCTCCGATGCGGAGCACGGCCAGGTCGGTGCCGGGGTCGCGTCCGGCGAGCTCGGCGGGAATTCGGCCCCCGTGGGGGAGGGTGACCTCGATGTCCTGGTCGCGACGGACGGTGGCGTCGGTGGTCACGACCAGGCCGTCGCGCCAGTGGACACCGCTGGAAGGCAGCCCGCGCCGGGCGTGAACCGAGACGACCGAGCCCGCGGCACGCTCGACGGCGTCGGCGAGCTGATCGGAGAAGGCGGAAAGGGTGGTGGACATGCCGGTTCCTTCGAATGAGTGGAGTTCGAAGGAAAATGGGAAGGGACCGCGGCAGGCGGTATCCGCCGATCGGCTAGTGGCTAACCCCTACCTCCTGTCGTCATTGCATGGAGGCGATAAATGCGGTGACCAGAGGGTCATTCTCATCGCGACACACCGCAAGCATCTGGACCCGCAAACCAGCATGGTGCAGCCGCACGTACGCGGCACCCTCCCGCGGCATCACCGCCACCGAATCCGGCGCCACCGTGATGCCGATCCCGGCCGCGACCATCCCGGCGACCGTCGGCCACTCCGTGGCCTGATCCACGATGCGCGGGATGAAGCCGGCACGAGCGCATGCAGCATGCAGCGCGTCGTAAAACGAGGGCGACGCTTCGCGCGGGAACAGCACGAACGGCTCATTGCGCAAGTCCGTCAGCGCCAGCGCGCGCCGGCGCGACAAGCGATGCCCGCGCGGCAGCACGACGAGCAGCCGCTCCTCACGCACGATCGTCGTGCGCACTCCCTCCAGCGGCACCGTTTCGCGCAGCAGTGCCACATCGATCAGCCGCTGCCGCAACCGCTCCGCATGAGGCCGCGAGGTCACATCATCGAGCTGGACCACCACGCCGGGATGCTGCCTGCGGAAACGCGCGATGATCTCCGGCACGATGCCGAGCGCCGCCGAGGTACCGACACCCAACCGCAACACCCCGGTCCTGCCGAGCGCCGCCTGACGGACGTCCTCCCGCAGTGCCGCCGAAGCCTCCAGTACCGCCGGCGCCCGCGCCGCCAGCGCTCGCCCTGCCGCCGTCAGTCTGGCGCGACGTTGCGAACGATCGAACAGCTCGACGCCCAGCGCCGCCTCGAGCCGTTGCATCTGCTGGCTCAATGGGGGCTGGGCAATCCCCAGCCGCGCGGCCGCGCGCCCGAAGTGCTTCTCATCGACCACCGCCAGGAAGTAGTGCAGGTGCCTCAATTCGACGAAGCGGTTGCGCGGCATCCACGTCCCCATTGATATGTAAAAGATATCAGATAGACACAATAACAATATTAGACATATCATGGCGCCAACACTAGATTCGCCGCCATGACCCTCCTGGAGACGGTGGCGCTGGCGGCTGCAGTGGCGACGGCGCAGGGCACGACCGCGGTGCCCCGCTATGACCTGGAAGTCCGCTTTGCCGACGACCTGCGGGCCATGACGGTGACGGGCGAGGTGCAGGTCCCGCGCTCGCTGATGCAACACGACACGCTCGAGTTGCGGCTGAGCGGGTTGTTTCGTGAGCTGCGCTTTGGGGACGAGAGCGGCCGTACCGTGAACGCATTGCCGGTCGGCGACACGGCGGGAGCTCGCCGCAATTACCGTCTGATCGTGCCCGGTGGGGCCGATCCGGTGCGACTGCGCTTCAGCTACCGTGGCGGGGGCGGGATCGGGTTCGGCTATGCGCTGGACGGCGAGGCGGCCTTTGCGGCGGGTCTTCTGACCGCATGGTATCCGCTGCTGAATCGTTCCGACACCTGGGTTCCGGTGCGTGGGATCGGGCATGCCCGCTTTGTGGTGCCCGGCGGTCTCACCGTGGTCGCGTCGGGGGTACGACGTGATGGGTCGACCTATGATTTCCCCGTTCCCTCCTTCTTCTCGTATTCGATCGCGCGGTATATCCGCACCGTGTACGATGGCCCGGTCGACGTCACCTTCTATACGCTGCGGGAGCGGCCGGACACCCGTGCGCACCTGCAGCGTACCAGCGAGCTCCTCGATGTGCTGCAGGGGGTGTTCGGCAGGTATCCGTATCCCGAGTTTGCGATGGCGGAGACGCCGATCGCGCAGAGTCGTGCGGCGCGCTTCAATGGCGTCAGCGTGGAAGGCGGGATGTTCGCGTCGACGGCGCTGCTCGATGCCCCGTTCAATACCGCATTCTTCGGTCATGAGTTGAGTCACCAGTGGTGGGGCGTGCTGGTAAACCCGATCGGCTCGCCGGGTGACCAGCTGCTCAGTGAGGGGCTGGCGCAGTTCGGCGCGCTGCGTGCCGTGCAGCTGGCGGAGGGCGATTCAGCCGCGCAGCTGTTCCGCACCTGGGGGTACCCCGGATTCACGCGGGATCACAGCGCATTCGGATACCTGAAGCTGGTGGCGGCCGGACTCGACACGCCGCTGGTGAAGATCAGCGGAGATGCTGCGTCGACTCAGCTGGTGTGGAGCAAGGCGTTTCTGGTGTATGACCTGCTGGCGGCGGAGGTCGGCGAAGCGCGTTTCCGCTCCACGTTGCAGCAGCTCCTGCGCACCCACGGGTTCGGCACGATGCGATGGAGCGACTTTACGGCGGCGTTTCCCCGGCACGGCGCGGCAATCGATCGATGGTTCGGCACCGCGGGCGGAGAGGACCTCGCGCGCGCGCTGGACTTGCCGCCGCTCCTGCATGCGCACGCCCGCGCGCTGGTCGCCGTCACCCGGGGTGAAATGGCGCGGCGCGCGGGAGCGCTGCAGGACGCAGAACGGTGGTTCGCGCAGGCGTCCGAGCACGTGCCGGTGCCGGACTCCGCGGCTGTCGAGTTCGCCGCCCGCTATGGCCAGGGCCGTATCGCGCTGCTGCGGAGTGACACGGCCACGGCAAGGCTCCGCTTCGAGCAGGCGATCGCCACGCCGGCGCGCAATGGCGAGGCGGTGGGGGGCGTCTATCTCGAGCTCGCACGCCTGGCGGCGGCCGCCGGAGACACCGCACTGCTGCGACGGATGGCCGACGCGGTGATCACGGCGGAAGCGGCCGCCAACATGAGAGGCTCGGGGATCGAACGCGCCGCCCGCGAGCTACTGCGGACGGCGGTACCACGCAGACAGTAAGTCACCATCGAGCTCAGCGTTGTCCGGCGCGATGCCGTCGCTGGGAGCCGGACGCCCTACATGGTTTCATGTCCGGGGTGCGCGGCCCGGTGAACGTCACCCGGGTGCCGCAGGTCTCGTCGCTGGCCGATCTGGTGTCGCAGGGGGTGTCGCGGGTGAGCTGGGCCCTCTACCTCTACTTCGCGTCGATGACCCACTTCGAGGAGCAGCTCCGCTCGCTCAAGGACTGATCGAAGGCGGGCCGCGCAGCGGACCCCGTTGCTAGCCGCTCACGCGCCGGTAGTGCATGGCGACTGCGCCGTTGCGGAGCGGTGTCGCCGAGACCAGCTCGAGCCGTCGCGTGCTGGGTAGCCCGCTCTGGTAAAGGGTCGGGCCGTGACCGGCGATCCTGGGGTGGACGAGGAACTTGTACTCGTCGATCAGATCCAGCCGGTCCAGCTCGGTCGCGAGCTTGTGGCTACCGAGGAGCACGCCGGCAGGGGTCGCATCCTTGAGTTTCCGCACGCTCGTGCGTAAGTCGCCGGCGATGCGGTGGCTGTTGTTCCACTGGAAGTCCGTTCGCGTCGACGACACCACGTACTTCGGCTTGGCCTCCAGCTTGACCGCCCACTCGCGCATCGCCGGCGGCGCCTCCAGGTCGCCGCGAGCGACCGCCGGCCAGTAGCCCTCCATCATCTCGTAGGTGACGCGGCCCCATAGCATCGCCCCGCCCTCGTCCAGAAGGCGGGTGAAGAAAGCGTGGGTCTCGTCGTCGGCGATTCCCTCCTGGTGGTCGACGCAGCCGTCCAGGGTGAGGTTAAGGCTGAAGGTTAGAAGTCCCACGCGAGTTTGCTCCGAGTAGTCGTTTCACGGGATCGGGCGAAACACCGCCCCATGAGCGAAAGCCGGACCGGTCTTGCCATGGGGCCACTCGGCACGATCGAACCGGATTCCAGGAATCCCCGACCCGGTGGCCGGAAGATCGTCCGCGAGCCGGATCTTTCCGGTCTCCGGATCCACGTCGATCAGGTAGACGCCACCGCGCAGGGTTCCTCCGCCGGTCATCACGATGCGCCTTGCTCCGGGTTCGAGCCCGAGCCAGTGGGGGCGGGCATCGACCCCGAACGCGAGCTCGTCCACGATCACCGGCGCTGCCGGCTTGGACACATCCAGGACTACCAGCGATCCGGTGGTGCCGACGGGCTGGACCCAGAAACGACCAAACCGCACCGGAACGTTGCAATCGGTGTCTTCTCCCGCCACCGCCGACCATGGGAAGGAACGCGCGAGTCTGGCGACGGGAAGGGCATCAAGATCGGAGAGCACGTACATCCCGCAGCGAAACGTCCCGATCATCACGGTCTTCCCATCGCCCAGGAGCCGGACTTCCGCGGGATCCCGGTTCTCGTCGCCGCGCGGCCCGGGCGGCAGCAGCACGGTGTGCAGCAGGACCAGGTCCGAGAGCCGCCAGACCTGCACCGACCGTCCAATCACTTTTCCGTGCATGTCGGCCGAGGTGGTCACCACGCGGTCGAGCTTTGGGATCACCGCCAGGCTGTAGGGATGAACGTCCGGATCGAGAGGATTTGCGGCGCTCGCGGCCCGAAGCATCCGGCCACGATCGTCCAACTCAGCCAGCCCGCCGGATGCGTCGTGGTCGGCCGAAAGATTTTGATACGTGGCGAGAACAGTACCGCTGGGCGTACGGGCGAAGCTGTGGGGATGGGTGTAGCGTCCCGCATCACCGAACTCACTGACTAGGCGGGGGTGGACCGGGTCGCCGAGGTCGAACACGAACGTCCGCCCATTATCCAGCGAGTTGGCGAAGAGCTGGCCTGTGGTCATCTCGTATTCGACGTGGTGCGCCTCGCTCCCGGTCAGCGTGGGCAACGTGCTGACCACCTGACCGTAGGTCGCCGAGCGGCGATCCACGTCCACAACCGCCAGGAAAGCTCCGGCGTCATGATCGACGTCCCAGGCCCAGACGAAGAGGTGAGTGCTCCCAATCGGCGAACCTCCGCACGCAGCCAGGAGGAGCAGGCCGATCGCCTGCCGTGCGGTGACAGGTACCGGCATCAGGGCCGCCGGCTTTCATTGAGGCTCGGCGGGTTCTCCCGCCACCACCACTGCGTTGGCAGCGGCTTGACCCTCGGCCACAGCTCGTCGAGCGTATTGCCGTCGTACAGCCGGCCGTTCTTCACCTGGTGGTCGACGCAGCCGTCCAGGGTGATGTTGAGGCTGAAGGTTAGAAGTCCCACGCGAGTTTACTCCGAGTTGGGCGTTCCGCTGGATTGTCGCTTGTCGACGAGGCGCTCGTGCTCGGGATCGTACCGCCCCGAATCTACCATCAGCAGTGCGCCGTGGAGCTGGGTCCGAACATTGACGGCGAAGCAGGGTCCCGGTTTGGCTGCACCATTGCTCCACTCCTGTCCCACCGATAGTTTCGAATTCATACCCCTCAGTTGGCAAGGGTTTCTTCGAGGGCTCGACTCAACATGCCAACGCCATGAGGACATGTCGCATGATCGCTCGAGCCTTTCGCTCTCTCGCCCTCTGCCTGGCCGGTGCACCGGCTCTCGCGGCACAAGTCCCCGACTGGAAGGCGGTCGAAACCGCGATGGGGCGGCCCGCCGTCACCCAGCCGCCCGACGTCCACCGGTTCAACTTTCCCCGCTCCGATCTCGACGTGACGGTCGGCGGCGTCAAGATCAAACCCGCGCTGGCTCTGGGAGGCTGGGTCGCATTCATGGCCCACGGCTCGGCGACCGTTGCCATGGGCGACCTGGTGCTCACCGGCAACGAGCTGGCGCCGGTGCTGCGGCGTCTTCAGCAGGGCGGCATCGAACAGAGCGCGATCCATCACCATCTGGTGGGGGAATCGCCGCGGGTGATCTACGTGCACGTTCACGGGCATGGCGACCCGGTGCAGCTCGCGACGACCATCCGCGCTGCCGTCGCCCTGAGCGGCGCCCCGCCCCCGGCTTCCGTTCCTGGTCCGACCGGAACGGATGCGTTTGCGCTCGATACCGCGGGGATTGCCCGCACCATCGGCACCTCAGGGCGGGTAAACGGCGGCGTTTATCAGATCAGCGTCCCCCGCGCCGAGTCGATCAGGGAAGGAGACTTCGAGATTCCGCCCTCGATGGGCCTGGGTACCGCCATCAATTTCCAGCCCACCGACAGCGTGCGGGCGGCAATCACCGGTGACTTCGTGCTGCTCCGATCCGAAGTGAACCCGGTCATCCGCGCCCTCACCGAGAACGGTATCGAGCCCACCAGTCTGCACAACCACCTGCTCGAGGAGTCGCCCCGCTTGTTCTTCCTCCATTTCTGGGCTCACGCCGACGCAGCGAAGCTCGCCCGCGGACTGCGGGCCGCCCTCGACCGAACCAACTCGCGCCGCCCCGCGCAGTGAAGGGTGGCCTGCTGGCCGCCTGTCTCACTACGTGGGCCATATCCGTGGGGCCGTCCACACTCTCGGCCCAATCCGCAGCGGTGCGCCCCGCGCTCAGGGCATCGAGCACCGCCGCGCGCATCCGCATCGACGGCCATCTCGACGAGGTGGAGTGGCTGACCGGCGATTCCATTGCGGACCTCACTCAGATCGAGCCCCGGGAAGGCGCCAGGCCGAGTGGCCGGACCGTGGTTCGGGTGCTCGCGCTTCCCGATGCCCTGGTCATCGGAATTCGGGCGGATGATCCCGAGCCGGACCGGATCACCAGCTTTGCCCGGCAGCGCGACGCGAGTCTCACCAGCGAAGACCACCTCCGGATCGTCCTCGACACCTATCTGGATGGCCGCTCCGGCTACGTCTTCATCGTCAATCCCGCCGGCGCACGTTACGACGCCCTGATCGCCAACCAGGGCGAAGGAGAGAACTCGAACTGGGACGCCGTCTGGGAAGCCGCGACCATCCGCACGAATGCCGGCTGGGCCGCGGAGATCAGGATCCCGGTCAAGAGTCTTCTGTTCCGCGGCGGGTTAACCGAATGGGGATTCAACGTCGAGCGACGGGTGCAGCGGCTCCAGGAGACCGATCGGTGGTCGAGTCCGAATCGCGACACCAAGATCAACATGACCAGCAGAGCCGGACTCCTCACCGGCCTTCCGGCGTTCGACCTTGGGCTCGGCTTGAGCGTTCGTCCTTCGGGCACGGCGGAAATCGGACGGGATGGCCCCGCCGCCACCACTGATGCGGGAGTGGCGGTGAGTCTCGACGCCACCAAGCGGATTGGCGCCAACACGCTCGCCTCGCTCACCCTCAACACCGATTTCGCGGAGACGGAGGTCGACACCCGCCGCACCAACCTCACCCGGTTTCCGCTGGTGTTTCCGGAAAAGCGCACCTTCTTCCTCGAGGGCTCGGACGTCTTCGACTTCGGTCTGGGGAGCGGCGATGACGTCCGGGCGTTTTTCAGCCGGCGCATCGGCCTGCTGTCGGGGAGGGAGGTTCCGCTGACCGCCGGCTTCAAGCTCAACGGCCGGGAGTCGGGAACCCGCTTCGGCGCGCTGGTGGTGCGGACCCGGGATGTCGATTCGCTCCCGACCGGCAACGGGATGGGCGTGGTTCGGATCCGGCAGAACGTGCTGCGGGAGTCCTCCGTCGGCATCATTGCGACCGCCGGCGATCCACTCGGCCGGCCGGGGAGCTGGGTCGGCGGGGCCGACTTCACCTATCAGACCACCCGGTTTCTCGGTGACAAGAATTTCCTGGTCGGCGTCTGGGGTCTCATGATGGATCGGGATGGCCTGACCGGCGGCCGTCGGGCCTTCGGGGGCAAGATCGACTATCCCAATGACCTGTGGGATCTGGCGTTCGTCTACCGCCGGGTCGGCGAGAGCTTCGATCCGTCGCTGGGCTTCGTGCCGAGGCCAGGGGTCCAGAGCTTCAATCTGAACCTGGTCTATCAGCCCCGCCCCAAAGGCCGGATCATGGGGCTCAGGGTTCGGCAGATGTTCAACGAGCTGTTCACTACGCTGGTGACCAATCTGGACGGCCGCTGGGAGAGCTATCGGGTGTTCACCGCCCCGGTGAATTGGCGGCTGGAGAGCGGCGATCGCTTCGAATTCAACCTTGCCCCCGCGGGAGAGCGCCTGGATGCGCCGTTCGCCATTGCCGACACGGTGGAGATCCCGGCCGGATCCTATCACTGGACCCGCTGGCGTCTGGAGGCGGGGCTGGCCTCCAAGCGGAAGGTATCAGGGCAGCTCACCTGGTGGTTCGGCGGATTCTACGGCGGGCACCTGAGCGAGCTGTCCCTCACCGGAACGCTCCGGCCCTCACCGATGCTCATCATCGAGCTGAATGCCGGCCACAACGTCGGACGAGTGCCGCAGGGCCGGTTCGTGCAGGATGTGGTCGGCACCCGGCTCCGGGTCAACGTGTCTCCCGATTTGCAGGTCAGCTCCTACGCGCAGTACGACAACGGGAGCCGGAGGATCGGCAGCAACACCCGGCTGCGCTGGTCCTTCGCGCCACAGGGCGAGTTCTTCCTGGTGTACAATCACAATCTCGACGAGGAACGGGACCTCCTGAATCGCCGGACCGGATGGCGGTTTGCGTCGAACCAGCTCCTCACCAAGCTGCAGTACGAGCTCCGCTACTGACTCGGCGGGGGAACCCGGGTCTTGTCCCCGGCCGCAACGGACGCGAAGCTTCGTGTCGGTCATCGCCCTGACAAATCGGAGCCACCATGCGGACCTCGGTCGTGCTCGCCCTCATCCTCGCGTCGTCGACCCTTGCCGCGCAGCCACCTGCGTCCGCGCCGACGCCGCGAGCCGGCAGCGTCGCCTCCGACCCCGACGTCCTCGGCGCCGAGCGGCTCTTCTCGGCGTGGATGGAGGGTCAGATCGCCTATCGTGGGCTCCCCGGCATCGTAGTCGGCGTGGTGAGCGACCAGCAGCTGGTGTGGGCCAAGGGATTCGGCTACGCCGACGTCAAGGCGAAGATCCCGATGTCGCCGGAGACGAAGTTCCGGATGGCATCGCACAGCAAGCTCTTTACCGCGATCGCTATCATGCAGCTCCGGGAGGAGAAGAAGCTGGGCCTCGACGATCCGGTCGAGAAGTACCTGCCCTGGTTCAAGGCGGCGCCGGCCGGCGACGACGACGGACAGATCACCATCGAGCAGCTCCTGTCGCACAGCTCCGGGCTCCAGCGCGAGGCCGGCGACCACTGGGTGTCCTACGAGTTCCCGACCGCCGACCAGCTCAAACGCCTCTACGCCGAGCGGAAGGCGGCCTTCGCACCCTCGGTGCGCTGGAAGTACT
>Ga0075429_100004861_pt1 | contig 11576 bp, 10 predicted proteins | sample RhiMetdeltSRZDD3_FD_75295 | JGI IMG/M metagenome (GOLD analysis project Ga0075429, IMG submission 75295) | Populus rhizosphere microbial communities from Tennessee, USA - Rhizosphere MetaG P. deltoides SRZDD3 | ecosystem: Host-associated > Plants > Roots > Rhizosphere > Soil | place: USA...
ACCTCGACGTCCTCCATCTTGAAGAAGCCGGTGTTGCCTGCGAGGATGCCCCATTTCTCCTTGAGCGTGCCGCTCGAGAATCCCTTGAAGCTGCGCTCGACGATGAACGCGCTGAGGCCTGAGGTGTCCCGCTGCTTCTTTTTCTCGAGATCCGTCCAGGCAAACACCAGAAAGTTATCGGCGACATCGGCGAGCGAGATCCACATCTTCTCGCCGGTGAGCAGGTAGCGGTCACCGCGCTTGACCGCAACGGTCTGGATGCCGCGCACGTCGCTGCCGGCTGACGGCTCGGTCAGCCCATAGGTGGCGATCCGCGTTCCCTGCGCCTGCGGCACCAGATAGCGCTGCTTCTGATCCTCGCTGCCCCACGCGAGGAGCGTCAGGCAGTTCAACCCGGCGTGCACCGACATGATCACGCGGAGCGACGTGTCGACATACTCCAGCTCCTCGCTGATGATCCCGAGGCTGATGTAGTCCATGCCCGCTCCGCCATAGGCCTCCGGCACGGCGCAGCCCAGCAGTCCCATCTTTGCCATCTGCGGCAGCACGGACGGGTCGAAACGATGCTGGCGATCCAGCTCACGAATGCGCGGCGCAACTTCGCGCGCCCCCCACTCGCGGACCGAGCTCTCGAGCAGGACCTGCTCCTCGGCGAGGTCGAAATCGATCATTTATCAGGCCCCCGACAAAGAAATGAACGAAGAAATGAACGGAGTATTCTAATTCACCGCCCGCGCCGGCCGCCCCTGCCGGCGGCCTCCTGACTGGCTGTATTCTTGGGGGTGATGCGCCCCGTAATCGCACTCCTGAGTGACTTCGGCTCCCGCGACCACTACGCGGGCACCATGAAAGGTGTCATTCTCAATATCTGTCCGGACGCGACGCTCGTGGACATCACGCATGAAGTGCCGCCTCACGACGTGCTGGACGGGGCCCTTCAGCTGGCGGCGGCGGCCCGTTACTTTCCTGCCGGAACCGTCTTCCTCGCGGTCGTCGACCCCGGTGTCGGCAGCGCACGCCGCGGTATCGCCGCCGAGGCGGGCGACTATCGCTTCGTCGCGCCGGACAACGGAGTGCTCACGGCCGTGCTTCGCGAATGGGCACCGAAGAAGATTGTGGAGCTGACCGATCGACGGTACGCGCGGCCCACCGTGAGCCGGACGTTCGAAGGACGGGATCGATTCGCGCCGGCCGCCGCCTGGCTGGCAAAGGGCACGCAACTGACGGCGCTCGGCCGCCCCGCGCCGGATTACCAGCGCCTCGACATTCCGGCCCCCACCGTGAACGAGACGTCCATTACCGGGGTTGTCCTTCGCACGGATCGCTTCGGCAACGTCGTCACCAACATCGATCGCCGCACGTTCGAGTCCGTGGCGAAATCAGGAACGACGGAGGTCAAGGTCGGGGACCGCTCGATCGGGCGGCTGGTCGCCACCTACGCTGACATCCAGCCGGGCGAGATCTGTGCGCTGTTCGGCAGCACCGACCATCTCGAGCTGGCCGCCAATTCGGAGAGTGCCGCAGACCGGCTGCAGCTGGCGCGGGGCGGAGTGGTCGCAGTCAATCGCCTGTGATTGACCGAAACGACGTCCGGGGCGTCTAGGTTTTCGCTGGAGTCGCTGCAGCGGCGGCAGGTTCTTCGGACTCCGACGGTGTCGCCACAATCTTCTTCCGCAGCAGCATCTCGCGGGTGTTGTTCTTGAGCAGGAACGAATCCGCAACGACCAGCCCCTCGAACATCCGGAGGATGTCGCGGTTCGGCAGGCTCACCTTCTTGCCGCCGACGCCCGGGTGATTCCGGTGGCGCAGGGTCTTGTCGTCCACGATTTCGAACTTCGTGAACGGCGCCCGTTCGACCGCGCTCGTGCAGAAGAAGCCCATCACGGCGCCTCCCGGCCGGAGCATCCGAACGATTTGCGCGGCAAGCGCCTGGGCGGCTGCCTTGTCCAGGTAGTCGAACAGGTCCCAGCAGAGGATGCCGTCGATGCTGCCGTCGACGTGCGAGAACCGGGTCGGCATCGAGCTGGCCAGATCGGTCTTCGCCGTGCCGCGCAGGGTGCGATCGACATCGGCCAGCAGGTCCTCGATGAACAGCTTGCAGCCAAGCCGTTCGCCGCAGAACCCGACATTCGATCCGATGACCGGACCGAGGTCGAGCAGGACCGGCGACTCTTTCTGCGACAGGGTGGCCACGAACTTCGGAAAGGCTTTCGACGCGACGACCGGTTCGTCACGCTCAGACGCACCTTCAGCGCCGCGGCTCGAACCCTCCGAGCGCTTGCCCCCCCATTTCAGGAGATCAGTGAGCATGGCAGAGGAAAACCAAGCGAGTCAGGACTCAGGCCAGGAGCCACGACCTTGATGAGATCGCGGGACTCCTGGCGTGAACGGCCTTCCTGCGCGCTGACCGCCGGGGATCCCGTTACCGCGAAGCGCCCGCCGGCGTCGGCTGCGCTGCGGGCTGGGCGGCCGGAGCTGCCTTCTGCTCGGCTGCCTTCTCCGCCGGCTTGCTCTCGCCCGGCTTGGCGCCCGCCCGCTGCATGTCGATGCTGCCGCGGAAGTGCGCGCCCTCGGCGATCGCCACACGGGGAGCCGTGATGTCGCCGTCGACTGAACCGTTATCTCTGATGTCCACCTTCTCGGTCGCGGTCACGTTACCGGTGACCTCTCCGAGGATAATCACGGACTTTGCGAATACCTGCGCCTTGATCTTGCCGTTCGGACCAATGGTCAGCACATTTTGTCGAAGTTCAATCTTGCCTTCGACCTGGCCCTCGATGGTGAGGTCCTCGCTGCCGTTGAGCTCGCCCTTGATGATCACGGATTTGCCGATATTCACGGTCTTCTCCAGTCCGCGGGGTGTGTCTACGCTTGTGATGGGCTGGGGCCGGGCCGCCTCCGCGGCTACCGGGGGTGCGGCCGGCGTGACTGGCGCCGGTGCCGACGATGGCTGTGACTGCCCACCCGGCTTTGCCGCTTCGTCCCGTTTCCACATGTGGCACTCTCCACGTGTCCGAAATGTAATCTCCGCAGGGTGTCTCTCTGACGCTTCCTCCAAGCGCAGCAGTCAAAAAGTATAAGCAAGGCCCCGCGACCTGTCTAGTCCTTTTACTGCTGAGAGTTAGCGTCGATGTTATGATCGAGGGTCACCCATGCGCATCTATTTCGACCATAACGCGACGACCCCGGTGGACCCCTCCGCCGCGGACGTGATGATGCGCGTCCTCCGCGACGAGTATGGAAATGCTTCGAGTGTCCACCGCCTGGGTCAACAAGCCAAATCCGTCATGGATGAGGCCCGCAGCGCGGTATCCACTCTTATCGGCGCAGAGCCGTCAGAACTTGTATTCACCAGCGGCGGAACCGAAGCGGACAATTTTGCACTTCGTGGCGCGGCCGAAGCACTCGAGCCGACCGGGCGCAAACACCTGATCGCGACCTCCATCGAGCACGAGGCGGTGCTGGTCACCCTGAAGGCCCTTGCGCGGCGTGGCTGGCGGACGACACTGCTGCCGGTCGGTGAATCGGGGATCGTTTCGCCGGATGCGCTGAAGGACGCGTTGACCGACGACACCGCCATCGTCTCGGTGATGCACGCGAACAATGAGCTGGGCACGATTCAGCCGGTCGCGGAGCTCGCGGCGATCGCCCGCTCGAAGGGCGCGCTGTTTCATACCGACGCCGTGCAGTCGGTTGCGAAGATCCCGATCAACGTCCGGGAACTGGGTGTGGACCTCCTGTCGTTGTCTGCACACAAATTCAACGGACCAAAGGGCGCCGGGGCGCTCTGGATCAAGCGAGGCACGCGCATCGTTCCAATCCTCACGGGTGGAAAGCACGAGCGGACGCGCCGCGCGGGCACCGAGAACGTGCCGGCGATCGCGGGCATGGGTGTGGCCGCAGAGCGCGGGCGGGCGAAGCTCGGAACGGAAGCGGCCGGGGTCGCGGCGCTCCGGGATCGGCTCGAGCGGGAAATCCTGTCGCGGATTCCGGGGACCGTGGTGAACGGCGCCCGCGAACCGCGCGTGCCCAACACGACGAACATCAGCTTCGATCGCATCGAAGCGGAGTCGCTGCTGATCGCGCTCGATCTCGAAGGGATCGCAGTATCGACCGGCGCGGCGTGTTCCTCCGGCACGCTGGAGCCCTCACACGTGCTGCGGGCGATGGGATTGCCTACGCACCGCGCCCAGAACTCGATTCGCTTCAGCCTCGGTGCTGGCAATACCGACGCCGAGATCGACTACCTGCTCGAGAAGCTGCCGAAAACCGTGGAGAAACTGCGCTCGCTGACGGGCGCGCGGCGATAGGAAGGGACTTCATTAGCGAGAGGGCCAGGAGTTCAGGAGATTTTTGGCCCTCCTGTTAGAGCTCTGAGGAGTATGCGCGTAGTTGTAGCCATGTCGGGCGGCGTGGATTCCTCGGTCGCCGCCGCCCTGCTCGCGCGTGAGGGACACGACGTCATCGGTCTCTCCATGCAGCTGTACGACCATTCAGGGTCGCACGCGGATGGCGAGGTCCGGTTTGGCTCCTGCTGCACGATCGACGACCTCCACGATGCGCGTCGCGTCGCGGCGCAGCTCGGTATTCCCCACTACATCGTGAATTTCGAGCGGCAGTTCGGCGACACCGTCGTATCCAACTTCGTCCGTGAGTACGCGGCGGGACGGACGCCGATCCCGTGCGTGCACTGCAATGGCGATCTCAAGTTCGCGACCCTCGCGGCGCGAGCCGAGGGCCTCGGGGCCCGGCAGGTGGCGACCGGACACTACGCGCGGGTCGCGCACGATGAGGGCGGCCGATATGTGCTGATGCGCGGCCTGGACGCCTCCAAGGATCAGTCCTACTTCCTGTTCACCCTGACGCAGGCGCAGCTGGCGCACGCGCTGTTTCCGGTGGGCGCGCTCGACAAGGCGGCAGTCCGGTCCCTTGCCGGCGAGCTTGGTCTTTTCGTCTCCAACAAGCCGGACAGCCATGAGATCTGCTTTGTCGCGGACGGCGATCACGCCGTTTTCCTCGAGCAGCATGGCGTTGCGAAGACGACGGGTGCCATCCGTGATGTGTCCGGGCGCGTCGTTGGTACCCACGACGGCGTGCACCGCTACACGGTCGGGCAGCGCAAGGGACTCGGGCTCTCTTCTCCGGTACGCCTGTATGTCGTCGGGATCGATGCCGAGCAGGGCGCAGTGACCGTCGGGCCGCGCGAGGCGCTGGAGCGCACCGAGCTCACCGCGTCAGGCGTGAACTGGATCGCCGGCCTTCCCCCGGTGGCCGGGACGCGGGCGACCGCCCAGATCCGCTATCGCCATCGAGAGGCCGCGGTCTCGATCACGGCGATCCCCGACGACCGTGTGCACGCTGTGTTCGACGAGCCCCAGTACGCGGTCGCGCCGGGCCAGGCGGTGGTTTTTTACGATGGCGACGTGGTGCTTGGTGGGGGGTGGATCGACTAGGTTGGTTCAGGGTGCCGGGTTCCAGGTTCTCGGTTCGGTTCGGGGTTCAGGGTTCGGTTCGGGGTTCATGGTTCCGGGTTCATCGACCAACCGCCAAGACTGCCCGGCCTTGTGAACACATGAACCGTAAACCCTGAACCACGAACCGAGAACCGAACCCTGAACCCGGCACCTGGAACCCCGAACCCGTTCAGGCGTGCACTTCGGCTTCGCCGAGGTGCTGCGGCACACCTTCCAGGTACTTCTCGGCGTCTATCGCAGCCATGCAGCCTGAACCGGCGGCCGTAACCGCCTGCCGGTAGATGTGATCCTGGACGTCCCCGCACGCGAACACACCGGGCACGCTGGTCCTGGTGCCGTCGTGGGTCTTGATGTACCCGTTCGCATCCATGTCCAGCTTGTCTCTGAAGAGCGCGGTGTTCGGCGTGTGGCCGATGGCCACGAAGACCCCTTCGACCGATAGCTCCTTGCGTTCACCGGTTTGCAGATTCAACAACACGGCGGAGGTCACTTCGCCTTTGCCGGTGTCCTTGATCTCGTCGACCGCGGTGTTCCACTCGAAGGCGATCTTGGAGTTGGCGAACGCCTTGTCCTGCATGATTTTCGAGGCGCGCAGCGACTCGCGGCGATGAACCACCGTCACGTGTGACGCGAAGCGTGTCAGGAAGATCGCTTCCTCCATCGCGGTGTCGCCCCCGCCGACGACGGCGATCGGCTTGCCGCGGAAGAAATAGCCATCGCAGGTCGCGCAAGTCGAGACGCCACGACCCATCAACGTGCGTTCCGAGGGCAGTCCGAGCAGCCGCGCCGACGCGCCGGTGGCGACGATCAACGTCCGGCACGCGTACCGCTCTTCCGAGGTGACGACGGTGAAAGGACGCGCGGAGAGATCGACCTCGGTCACGTTGCCGCGGATGATCTCGGCGCCGAAGCGCTCGGCCTGGGCGCGAATCTCCCCCATCAGCTCCGGCCCATCGATACCGTTCCGATAGCCCGGCCAGTTCTCGACGAGCGTGGTCAACATCAGCTGTCCGCCGGCTTCGTGCCCCTCGATAACGAGCGGCTTGAGGTTGGCGCGCGCCGAATAGAGCGCCGCGGTCAACCCTGCCGGGCCGGATCCGATGACGATGACGTTGCGAGGCGAAGGCATGGTCGGACGGGATCGCGGGTCAGACGTGCTTGTCGATGAGCTTCTTCAGAGAGTCCTTGTCGGCGAGGCCGACGACCTGCTCCACCAGCTGGCCGCCCTTGAACAACAGCAGGGTCGGGATTCCGCGGATGCTGAAGCGCATCGGTGTCGCCGGATTCTCGTCCACGTTCATCTTCGCAACCACGACCCGTCCGTCGTAGTCGTTGGCGAGCTCGTCCACGGTCGGCGCCAGGCGCCGGCACGGCCCGCACCACTCCGCCCAGAAGTCCACCAGGATGGGCTGAGGCGTATGGTTGACGGTCTGTTCGAAGTTCGAGTCGGTCAGGGTCTGGACGTTTTGGGAAGCCATAAGTCGTTGTCCTCAGAAATTCGCACCATACACTTTGACATACTCCAGGGCCGGGACGTCCCAGGAGTAGTCCTTCTTCATGGCATTTCGCTGCAGCCGTTCCCACTTTCCGGGCGCTTTGTAGGCCTCCAGGGCCCGGCGGACCGCAGAGACGAGGGCCTCGGGGGAGTAGTCGGCGAAAGTGAACCCGTTCCCCCCCTTCGCCGAGGCATCGGTCACGGTGTCTTGCAATCCGCCGGTCGCCCGCACGATCGGCAGCGTCCCGTAGCGGAGGCTGTTCAACTGGTTCAGGCCGCAGGGCTCGAACCTCGAGGGCATGAGGAATGCGTCCGAGCCGGCTTCGATGAGGTGCTCCAGCCCATGGTCATAGCCAATCCGGGTCGTGACACGACCCGGAAACCGCTCCGGCAAGCGGCTCCAGAGCTGCTCGTACCGGCGCTCTCCGCTCCCTAGCATGACCCAGGCCGCATCGAGCGCCATCAAGTCCTCCAGCGCGGCGGCAATCAGGTCGAATCCCTTCTGGTCGGTCATACGCGAGACCAGACCGATCAGCGGCCGTCGGAGGCCTTCCTCCGACACGTCCAGGCTGGTGCGCTCGAGCAGCTGCCGCTTGGCTTCTCGTTTACCGGAGAGATCGTCCGCGGTGTAGTGCGCCCGCACGAACTGGTCGGTCGACGGGTTCCAACGTTCGGTGTCGATGCCGTTCAGGATGCCGACGAGATCATCGGAGCGGCGGGCGAGGATACCCTCGAAACCGAAGCCCATGGCCGGGGTGAGCACCTCGCGGGCATACGTCGGGCTGACGGTCGTAATCCGCTCGCTGAAATTGATCCCGCTTTTCAGGTAGCTGACGCGGCCGTGGAACTCCATCGCCTCGACGTGGAGCACGTCCCGGGGCAACCCGATCTGGCTCAGCGTGTCGGGCGGGAACACTCCCTGAAACGCGAGATTGTGAATGGTGAAGACCGCCGGCACTCCTCCGATGATCGGGTCGGGGGAAAACAGCATCTTCTGATACGCCGGGACCAGACCGGCCTGCCAGTCGTGCACGTGGATGACCGAGGGACGCACGCCACGGAGCCGCACGTATTCGAGGGCGGCCCTGCTGAACACCGCGAATCGATAGCCGTTGTCAGGATAGTCTCCCCGGTCGTCGCCGTAGAGCTCATCGCGATCGAACAGTTCCGGCGCATCGACGAAGACGACCGACACACGATCTGAGATCGGGCGCCGATAAAAACTCACCGTCTGCTGCCTGGGCCCCATCTCGAATTCCGCGGTCGCATCGGGACCAGGTTCCGCTCGATGAGGCGTCGGGTTATCGGTGGCAACCGCCGGCGAGATGGCGACGCGCCGGTATCGAGGCACGATGACGGTGACCGTATGTCCGAGGCGGCCGAGCGTCGTAGACAACGCGCTGACGACTTCCGAGAGACCGCCGCTCGTGGCAAACGGCTGCATCTCGGACGCCACCATCACGATGTTGAGCGGGGTTGCCTTCGACGGCCGCGTGCGGAGCCGGGCCGGCGATCCCTTCCCCACCTTCTGGCGATGGGGTGGCGGCATCGGCGCAGCGGCGGCTTTTTTCCTGCTGGCGGGCGCGGCGCTCGCGGTGGAGCTGGCTCGCGTAGCCTTTGGCGGCTTCGATGCTTTTCGGGGGGCGGCCTTGGGGGACGGTTCGGATCGAGATGCAGTAGAACGTTTCTTCGCCATCAATCAGTGGGGCGTCACGGCGTGCGCCGAAAACCATGAGTTTAACATGCCCACCCGCGGTGCCGTGATTCGCCGCGCGATTTGGGCCGTGATGGCCATGTCCGATACCAGGATTTGAAGGAGCGGTGGATTTCCCCGATAGCCAGAGAAACCTGCGTCCAGTACAATCCGGCCGTGACGGAAGCTCAGCAGCCGAGGACCGAGCCTCGAGAAATCGTCGAGCTTCGGCGTCTGAAGGAACAGCAGCCTGACCTCTCTTCCGCCGCTGATCTTCAGATTGAGCTGCTGCAGCTGCAGCGGCGCGTTCAGTCCCGGGTTCCGCTGCCGGCCATCAATCTCGACGCGGCGCATCTCACCGGTCTCCTCGCGGCCGGTCCGATTCTCCACTTCGATCACCTGAAGATCGATTGGAGCGACGTACGCTTCCTGGTGCGGGCGGCGGCCGCCGCCATGCGCACGCACGAAGCGCTCGATGCGGCGGACCTTCGAAAGATCGACCTCATCGCCCGCGATGCCGAACGTCTCCCGTCTCTCGTCCGGGCCTGGTTCGAAGGCACCGGGCCGTCCGGCACGGTCCCGGCCGAACTCGAAGGACTGGAGACGGTGCTGCTCCAGGCGATGCGGCCGATCCTGACGCGTGCGGCCGACGCGATCCTGGCGCGGGTCGATCTCGCGGATTGGATGCGCGGCCACTGCCCGGTCTGCGGCGGCGAGCCCGACCTCGCGGTCATCACTCCTGCCGCCGAGCGGTTGCTGATCTGCGGCCGCTGCCTGGCGCGGTGGCGCTTCGATCAGATCATGTGTCCGTTCTGCCGGAACGCCGACCGGTCGAGGATTACGTCCTTCACCAGCCGCGACGGCCGCTATCGTCTGTCGGCGTGCGACGTCTGCGAGCGCTATCTCAAGGCCTACGACGCCCGCAACGCGTCGCGTCCGGTCATGCCCGCGGTCGATTCGGTGGCGACTCTGCCACTCGACGCGGCAGCGATGCAGCGCGGGTACAAATAAAGACGCCGTCAGCATCTGCTGAACGGCGTCGGACCTTCCCGTGGCTTCCGCCCCTGAGCCCTGTCGAAGGGGCGGGAAGCGCCTTCTACTTCGATTCCTGTTCCTTGGCGAACACGTCGGAGGCCTTCTCGGCCAGCCAGTTGAACAGGTGCCTGGTTTCCCAGAAGCGGCCGTTGTTGGAGCCCGCGCCAAGCACGACCACCGCAACCTGATGATTGCTCTGCGGCAGCTTGAGGAGTGTCGCCAGGCAGTAGCCGGCCTTCGAGATGAAGCCGGTCTTCCCGCCGAGCACATCGACTTCGCCGCCGCGCACCAGGTGGTTGGTGTTTCGAATCGTGATCGTGCGCCGGGACGTCCGCGCGGTGTATTCCGCCGTGCGCATGATCGGGGCAAGCGTGTCGTTCGCGGACGCGAACGAGATCAGGCGCGACAGGTCGTAGGCCGATGACACGTTGGCCGGGTTCAGCCCTGACGGGTCGGCGAAGCTGGTGCTCTCGAGGCCGAGCTCGACAGCCTTCTCGTTCATCCGCTCGACAAAGGACGCGGAACCGCCGTGGGAGACACGAGCCAGCACGCGGGCCGCGGCGTTGTCGGACGCAATCAGCGTGAAATGCAGGATGTTGTCGAGCGTGACGCGCTCGTTGGCCCGGAGATAGGTCGTGGAGGCGGCGTACACGTCGCCCCGCTCGACGGTGATTTCCTGGGACAGATCGGGATTGTCTTCGAGGAAGACGAGGGCCGTCATCACCTTGGTGATGCTGGCGATAGATCGCTTGTCCTGCGCGTTCTCTTCCCAGAGGACCTGGCCGGTTTCGGGATTGAAAATGATGGCGGCGGCGGCGCGGATGTCGGGGACCTGGGCGCCGGTCGCATCGGTCTTGAACCGCGGGCGCATCGCCTCCTGAAGCGCTGCGAGGCGGGCTTGTTCCCGTGCCCGGGCGGCGGCGCGGGCGCGCGCGAGACGGGCCTTCCGGGCGCGGGACGCGGCCGCCGAATAGGTCGGCTTGGTCGTGCGGGTCGACGCCGAGGACTTCTTCCGGGTGGCCGCTTCGAGCGCGGACGTCGGCGCACAGACGCTGAAAGCGAGCATCAGCGCAAGCAGTCGAGCTACGTTCAGAGGGCGGATCAAGCGCACGAATCCTCCGATACGACACCGGCTGGCTGGGAATCAACCGTTGTAGTGGTTTGGAACGCACATAGTGTAGCAATAATGTGCGCCCGTCGCAACGAGAACTGTAACCCGACAGTTCCCGGATCACGAAATTCCACAGGAATCAGGCGGTTGACTGTTCTGACCGCGACCGTACCCAAGATGGATGCCACCACAGCTGTATTCAGGCGTGCCCTGGTTCGGGATGAAAGTCCTCGACAACTAGTCAGTCGGATCGAGACTCGCCAACATTTAGTCTGCCATAGCCATGACTTTCATTTACCTGGGGGTCTACTCGTGGCCTTCGAAGGAGTGTTCGCGCCTGCCGCATCCCTCGCGATCCGGGACCGTCCGCCGACGGCAAGCGTCGAAGCCATCGATCGATAACGCCGCGAGTGACGTGTGCCAGCGTCTCTGTGTGGTTGCACGAGCGTCTGAAAACTCTCAGCTGCGGTCGCGCCGGAAGACGCGCGCCGGCCGTGTGGAGAGCGGCCATCCAACATGTTGGTGTGATGATTCAAGGAGGCGGGTTGACGATTCATTGCAGCGATCGGCAGGCGTCGCGCGAAGCGTCCGCCGGGTTGGACGAAACCCGGATTTCCAGCGGCCAGCGCCCGGAAGGTGGTGCGAAATCTGTCGTTAGCGCACGCCGACCTCTGCGGTACGGGACTTGCTGAAGCGTCGGTGGGAGCCCGTCATGATGAGCCTAGTTCGCCTCCTCGGATTCACGACTCTCGGATGCGGATGCGTCAC
>Ga0075429_100004862_pt1 | contig 11575 bp, 14 predicted proteins | sample RhiMetdeltSRZDD3_FD_75295 | JGI IMG/M metagenome (GOLD analysis project Ga0075429, IMG submission 75295) | Populus rhizosphere microbial communities from Tennessee, USA - Rhizosphere MetaG P. deltoides SRZDD3 | ecosystem: Host-associated > Plants > Roots > Rhizosphere > Soil | place: USA...
GGATCGCCGCGTCGATATCTGCGATGGGCGCAGGATAATTTTTGCAGTCCTGCATATCGCGCCAGCCGCAGTTTGGCCAGATGTACGGCAGAAAGCTCGGAATAAAGAGCGCCCCATCAAAGCCGCCCGCCCGTTTCATCTTTTCATTGACGGTCTCGGGGGTTTCCTTATGCCCGATCCCGTTCAGCATCATCGTGGCGGACGTGAGCAGGCAGCCCCATTTGCCGATGGTGATCGCTGAATTCCCCAGCCTGACGTTCTGCCACTTTTCATCGTTTTGATAGAGATTCTGAGTCTTGAACATTGCTCACCTCCATGTCTCTGAGTCACTCTCTCCGGGTAAGGATCCTCTACACGCGCGGGACATGGGAGATTGTACTCGAAATCAAATCACACAAAAATAGTATTTTTGGGGAATTTTTTACTTCACAAACCGGTCGAAGAATTCAATGGTGCGCTGCATGGCGGTACTGAAGTAATTGGAGATGTTGTGGTTGTCGCCGTCGTACTTGTACAGCTCCACATACTGGTTGGCGTTGATCAGCTCGTAAAAGAGCAGCTCCGAGAATTCCAGTGGAACATCCTCATCCAGGGTGCCATGGTGAAGCTGGACCGGTCCCGAGATTTCGCCGACGTAGGAGTTGGCGGAGATAGAGCGCCAGAACTCCGGATTTTCCTCCGGTGAACCGAACTCGTTCACCAGCGAGAGGCGCCAGGAGCGTGGGTTGGGAGTCGGGGTGACGGAGGCGTTCGGTCCGCGGCGCCAGCGCGTCAGCAGGTCCGGGTAGGAGGCGACGACTCCCGCCCAGATCACGCCAGCCTTGATGTCTTTGGTCACAACCATGGAGCGCAGGGTAATGTAGCCGCCCATCGAGTGCCCCCACATGCCGATGCGGCTCGGGTCTGCGTCGGGGTAGCGCTTCATCGAAGCGACCGCGTTGAGCACATCCACGGTATAGCCGGTATTGCTGTATGCTCCGCCCGGTTCCCCTTCAGACCGGTCGTGGCCGCGATAATCGGAACGGAGGACAATGTAGCCGCTGCGGGCGATCAGGTCCACGTAGGCGACGTAACGTTCGGTTGTCCGGTACACGTCTGGCGGGATGAAGCCATGGTTGAAGATGATCACGGGCCAACCTGTCGGCGGTTTCTCGCCGTTGGGCACGGTCATCAGCGCGTAAATCTTTAGCCCCTCAGATAGGCAGGAAACATAATAGCGACTGTAATTCACTCCGGGGTCGAGCACAGACTCGATCACGATGTCACTGCCGGGATATTGCTGAGCGCGCATGGCTTCGATCTGAAGCGGGTGTTGAGGAGTGGGCGTCGCTGTGGGGAGGGGGACAGCGGTCGCGGTAGGAATTTGCGTATCCGTCGGCAAGGGAAGTGGTGTTTCTGATGCGATCACCGGGCTCGTTGGATTCGCCAGTCCGGCACTCCCCGTGCCGCTGCAGGCACTTGCAAGAAAGGAAAGGATCAACAGAAACCAGTAATAGTTCGATTTTTTCATCGGTTTGCTCTCTTGACCATCTACGTGGATAGTGCTCTGTATAAGAAATTACGCAGAATGAATGGGTATGGATGTACAACTGCTAAAGGAATACAGGTGAAAACAATTCCCCCATTCTAGCGTGAAAGGCTTAGAAGAGCTTAAGCCTACCCATGAGCCCGGCAAGTTGCCTTTGCCAATCTCCTAGACATACACAATACAGCCCCGCTCCTCAAGTTTTTGAATCCAGGTTGGCGCTGCCAGTGACTTGTTCCAGCGCAGGTCCAGCTTTTCGAGATTCTCCAGTTTCACAATACTTGCCGGCAGCCCGGTCAATTGATTGGCCCTGAGATCGAGAAAGCGGAGTTGCTTCAATTGTCCAATGGAAGTAGGGACATCCTTAACATGGTTATTTCTCAAATCAAGATCGGTAAGATTTTTCAGGCTGCCCAGCGAGTCTGGTAGAGATTCGATCCTGTTCCCTTCCAGCATCAACTTTCTGAGATTCTTCATTTTCCCTGTCGATTGGGGAAGTGCGGTTAACTGATTTCCCATCAGGTGCAGTTCCCGCAGGCTCCTGAGCCGTCCAATGGACTCGGGTAAGACGGTAAGTAAGTTGTTGTATAAGCGCAGCTCGATCAGGCTGGATAAGTTGCCGATCTCCTCCGGAAGCGAGGCAAGCCGGTTATCTGTGATGTTCAAGTAGACCAGGGACTTGAGACCCCATAAGGATGGTGGAACAGAACGAAGCTTGTTGTTGCTCAAGTACAGGAACTTGAGCCGGACGAGATCACCAAGGGAATCCGGCAGGGAACTCAGCCTGTTATGTCCCAGGTCGAGCATCGTCAAGTTGACGAGCCCGCCGATCTCGCCCGAAATGGACTTGAGCCCGTTGTCGGCAAGGTTTAGCAATTCGAGCTCTGCATGCCTCCAGACTGCGTCCGGTACCCTGCCGATCCCCTGATTATATAAATCCAGCGATTGGAGTTGTCCTTCCTCTGCAAATTGATTCATGCTACTTTTGCTTTCGACCGTTTCACGGATTTTGTGATCAATTCATCGAGGACTTTGAGATCCACATCTTCGAGCTTGTTGATGTACAAGCAACCTTTGCCCGTCTTATATTTTCCGAGCTTTTTCAATGTCTCCCCGTCAAAACCACCCATCATGTACAGGGTCAGGTTTTGGACACGCGGAGAGAAGCCAGCCAGGAACCAGTCGCCCTGGCGGCCGGAGGCGTAGGTGTAATGATAATCACCAAACCCAATAATGCTCGTGCCCCACATCTTCCCTTCGGATCTGGTCGCTTTCTTCATGATCTTCAGAAGTTGATAACAGTCCTGTCTCTTTTTCTCGTCTTTAATCCCATTCAGGAATTTCTCTACGCTGGCTTTCGTAACCTGAGTCTTCAGTTCTGCCATCTTCAACTCCTCTCGATGATCGTGATGTATGGACTCGCGGCATTATAGCATGTGAAGAATGGGAAGAAATCCATCGCAGGTCCGATATTAAAGATAACTCAGCCACCATTTGGAGGGATTCTTCTCCCTGTATCTTTGATACCACCGGCAAAGCGGATAGAGCAAAACGATCACAGCGATCCAGATACCATAGACTGCCCCGAGATCGAGACCGAAGTCGCTCAACCTGCCGGACATGAGATTTCTGGCGGACAAGATGTATTCGCTCCCATCGCGTCCATCATACACGAGCAGGAGCATGGCCAGCCCGTGGATGACATAGAGGTGCAGGATATAGAAAAAGAAGGGAACTCGCCCAAATACGATCACAGGCCCGGGAAGACGGTTTCCCACTGGCTCGATCAGCGCCAGGAAAATGAGTGCGGGACCTATTGTCATGAGCAGGAAGTGCAGGGATGGTGGATATTTCGTCGTGTTCAGAAAGGATAGCAGGCTGAATACAGGAGACGTATGAACATCCCACTCACGCGGCTCCCCGTACCCGTTGAAGGCGCGCAATAGAATGAACACCAGCGTTGCGGCGATCCCTATGCTAAATAGCAAATGCTTCCGCTGCCCTGGCGGGAAATCACTTTTATAGAGGTCCCCAAAAACATAGCCCAATGCCATCAGGCCGATCCAGGGCAGGATGGGGTAAACAAAGTTGATGAACGTGCCATTGATAGAGACAGAGTTCGGCTGGTGGAGCGTGTACCAGACCATATCCTGTATACCCGAGCCTCCTACGCGGATCGGGTCCAGCAGGTTATGACCGAAGACGAGCAGTATGCCCGTGACGAAGATAATCCTGTTGGGCAAAAACACCAACGCCGACAACGCGACCATGCTGAGACCGATTGCCCAGATCACCTGCAGGATACGAAAACTATAGGTGATGTCAAACGTCCAGGCGAAGTTGACGATGACCAGCTCGACGACGACGAGCCAGAGTCCACGCGTGAGCAAGAACCAGGCTGTTTCTTTGATGTCATTTCTTTTGATGCTATATAGAAAAGCAGATGTGCCCGCCAGGAACACAAACACTGGCGCGCAGAAATGTGTGATCCAGCGCGTGAAGAAGAGCAGGGGTGTAGTCGTCGCCAGATCGGTTGGCTCTGCATACCACGTCCCGAGTGCAAAGTACATGCGGACGTGATCCAGCGCCATCAGGATCATCACCAGACCCCGCAGGAAATCGAGGGAGTCGATTCGTTTTGATTGCGCGCTGGACGTTGAAATGTCCTGTGACATCCGCAGCAAATTACCAGTGTTCCCGGTGGATATATTCTGCGTCGGCTTTGCGGCCGCGCTTCAAAGACGGCGAGGGGATATCCTGGGCGCGGTAACCGACAGCGATGACTCCAACCGGAGTCACTTCGGCGGGGATGTCGAGCAAAGCTCGGAGAGTCTTCAGATCCTTGGAACCCGCGAAGGCTGAGACCAGGCCCTCATCGATGGCTGCCAGCAGTGCGATCATGACGGCACAGCCAATGTCCATGAACCAGTACGGCACGGGCCAGACGATCTCGGTCCCATTCTGATTAACTTTATCGGCCTCCTGATACCGGCGATGGTAGGCAGCTTCACTCGTGCAGGGAATCAATAAGACCGGCGCTTTGGTAATAAATGGGGAAAAGCCTCGCTGAACATACTCCTCCTCTTCACAGGTCAGGGCGATCTCCTTCTTTGTCCGGGGATTGGTCACTACGATAAAGGATTGTCCCTGCGTGAAGCCTGCGCTCGGGGCATGTCGTGTCAGGTCCAGGATGCGCTCAATGAGTCCCGCCTCAACAGGCTTGTCTGCGAAATTTCGCACCATGCGTCTCTTCAAAACAACGTCTTGAAACTCCATTGTATGTTCCTTCCATTCGCTGATCGCTTGATGCAAAAGTATAACGCGCAAAGCGACAAAACAAAACGAACCGTGCAGCCTGCCGCACAGCTCGTTTTGTTCTTATGCCATGTCTTATTGCGCAGGGGTCAGCGGAGTCTGCGTGGCGGTGGCGGTTGGTGTGAAAGTAGCTGCAGGTGCGTTTGTCAGTGTAACCGTCAGAGTATAGGATTTGCTTGTATTCCCGGTGAGGCTGGCGATGTTGATCGTATGATCTCCGGAAGTTGTGATGCCGGAAGTCCAGGTGAACAGGGAATCTGGAGTTTTGATTGCCAGCCCATTCGGGTTGTTCACACCGAGCGAAACTTCATTGGCAGGCGCAGTCAGGTTGATGGTCATTACCTGACCGGCCGCGGCCGTGACGATATACTGGATGCGCTCATTCGGATTGATGACGCCGATCCGTGAAGCAGTCGTGGTGCCGGGGTCAAACGTGATCCGCATCGCTGCGGGGGCGATCCCCGTCCCGGCGGGGGTCACACCGGGCTGAGGCGTCCCGACCACTGCTCCGCCTCCCGCAGAATTCCAGGGGATCTTGGCTTGTTTTCCCACAACCAGCCCGCCCGGATTTGCCTTCTGCAGAACAACTATGTCGGCGTTGTACTTTTGCGCCAGCGAAGCCCAGGTGTCGCCGTTCTGGACGATCACAAATGTTACGCAATCCTGGTTTGGCTGTTTGTAGATCTTTCCGACGCTGCCAATGCGCGGGACGGTCACCACATCGACCTCCGGCCGGATGAAGTTCGGGTTGGAGATCTGCGGGTTGGCGGCGATCACCTCTTTGGGGTTTGCACCGTAACATCTGGCGATCTGGATCAGCCACTCTCCGACGGCCACCCGGTGCTGAATGGTGCTGCCCGGAGGCAGGTTCGACGGCGACGGGATGGTGGTGGCTGTAGTAGGCGTAGGCGATACAAACAGGAGATTCGCAATGACAAGAGTCGCCGGCGCGGAGGTCAGTGATGCGCCCGAAACTGTGCCGGAAACTGTGGCAGTGTTTGTAATATTCGCCAGTGCCATATCTGCTGTAGTGGTGACATAAGGGGCTGCAGTACAGGTAAAGCTCTGGCCCGGCGTCAGGGTGGTGTTTGCCTCACCGCAGGCGAAGGGCGCACCGAGCTTGTTATCCGTAACGGTGAATTGGGTGGGACCCATGGGAGTTGTTCCCGTATTGATGACCCTGAACGTGTAGGTAATGCTTTGATTGGCGGCCCCATAGGTCTGCGTGCTGGCTGATTTTTCCAGTTTCAATACGCTGGTGGGCGGAGGTGCCGCCCCACGGTTCAGGGTGAACGTTGCCTGGTTGGATGTGATGGTACCCGCCGTTGCGTAGGAATTCGAAACGATCGTCCCGGTTGTCACGTCAGATTCGGTAACCGTGTAAGTAGCCAGGCAGGTGACTGTTTCGTCTTTATCAAGATAATTATCAAGATTGCCGACCGCGGTAAGAGCCGGGCACGCGGGCTGGCGTGGAGGGTCGGTGACAGTGGCGGGACCTCCGAGAGGCGGGGTTCCAGTATTCTTGACGAGATATTGAAAATTGATGATCTCGCCTGCCCGGCTGAAAGTCGTGACATTGTTCTGAGTCTGCACGGTCAACCGCAGGACCGAGTTTGGATCCGGCAGGATCGAGGCACGAGGTGGCCAATTACAGCCAGCCAGAACTAGCAGGAGGATCAACGACAAAGAATTGCGGATGAACTTATTCATACACGTATCCTTTTTCCTGATTTCGCTTTCTGCGAAATCTCAGCGTACGCGTCACGCCCGAAATATGGCTCTACCAACAGATAACCGCATAAACGCAGTACTCTGTAGATTAGTATAGCATTAAGAACGAAAAATCGCGAATTTTATCTCATTGATTTTGCGCGTAAACATTTCCCCTCGCTGCGGGTAGCCGATGCTTCTCCAGCTGGTCTCCGCGAATCCAATTCAAGACATCGCCGGGATCAAATCATTGTTTGCAATTTAGATGGCAATGCCACTGGCTGCCATCCCATTCCCAGGTGTCGTTAAGTTCGCTTCTGTCCGGCGCAAAGCCGCCGTACAGGACAATTTTCTTCCGTTCCGGGTCATAGACCATGGCCGGCGAGCCGCGGGGGGAGGGATGCTCCTCCAGACCCAGCTCAGACCAGGCACCGTTTGACAATCTCCACGTCTTGTCCGAAAGCGAAGTGAACGTGGATGTGGAGGAGGCGCCACCGAAGAGGAGCAGTGCGTTGGCGTCGTGATCGGCAACCATCCCAAAATGGGAGAGAGGTCCGGGGCCCGGGAAGTCGATGGACTGCCACTCCCCGTCTTTCCATGCCCAAAAGTCATTCAAAATTCTGTCGGCATACCCGCCATAGAGAAGACCCTGTTCGTGGACCGGGTCATAGACCAAACCGAAATGTGCGCGACCGGGGGGATCTGTCTCGCTGATCATGCTCCAGGACTCCCCGTTCCAGGACCAGGTTTCGGTGCTGAGATTCAAATTCTCATCGCCTCCGCCGAAGAGAATGACTTCGCTTCTCGAGCCATCATAGATCATCTTTAGATGATCGCACGCCGTGGGGCTTTCAACATTTTTCTGCTCCCAGGTCTCGCCATCCCACTCCCAGGTCTCGCGCTCACAGGCGTTTTTTGCCCAGGAATACCCGCCATACATCACTACCACATTGCGCTTCTCATCATAGGCAGCGCCGCCAAGCAGCCGCATCTGTGGTCCACCCTCCGTGACGCGCCGCCAGCGTTCGCCGTTCCAGCCCCAGATGGTGTTGGGGCTGCTCTGCCGTACAGTGCTTGGTATGCAGCCGATCAGCAGGACTTCCTGCAGTTGCGCGTGATAAAGCATGTTTGCACCGGAGCAGACAGGCGGGTCTTCAAGAATGACAGTTTCTTTCGTAGTAGGGCCAGGCAGCGATGGGGGCGGCTCTGTGGAGGTCGCGGCTATAGTAGCAGAAGGTGCACAGCTGGTAAAAAGAAAGGTAAGTGGAATCACGATGAGACAGAGGCAGCGCATATGAGAGGCTCCCGGAAAGGTTTTTTCGTGTATATCATATCTGGTCTCCCCCTGTATCCTGCTGCAGTGGGGTTTAACGATTTTCGAGTTTTTTCTTGAGCCTGGCAAGCGACTTGTTCATCGAGGGGCGGCCCACGAACGGATAGATCAGGAAGCGGAACCCAAATGCGACGATCGGGTTCAGGGACACGGTCATCGCACGCTCGATCAGAACTCCCCCATCCCGTTGCGTAAACGTAAATACATGAGAGACGTCGCCGAAATCCGGATCATTTGCGACGAAGCCAAACTTGTGTGGTGGTTCATAGGCCGAGATTCGGACGGTGTTCGGGCGGTCTTTCTGCACGGCCACCTCGCCGCGCGAACGATACTCTTTGCCCACCGCAATCGGCCCGGGGGTGAGCGCCTCGATCTTCAGTTCGCCTCCACTCCACTCCGGGTGGCGGGTGAGATCGGAGACATAATCAAATGTCTGGTGCAAAGGAGCATTGACAAGAACTTGATGCCTGCGCAGGACTGTGGTCATTGGCTTTCCCTCCTCATGGGAATGATGCGGACTCCATCTTTGCTGAACAGGGAGAGCAACGTTGTCACAATTCTGCCAATTCGATACTCTTTGCGGAAATCGGCAGGGAGCTCCCGAACGTCCACTCGCTGGAAACCGAACGGCTCGTAGTAAGACGCCCGGCGGTCACGGCACATCAGGTAGAGAGTGCCAGGTTCCCGGCCTAGGATCTCCCTCATCAATTGAGCACTGATGCCCTGCCGCCGGAACTCGGGCAGGACGAAGCCTGAGCCCACTTCCCGCGTGCCCTGTGCGTGCACCTTGACCTGCCGTATCCCCACAGCTTGTCCGTTTTCTTCCGCGACAAGGAAGTCCTGCCAGTGTAAATTTCGGGGATTGATCTTTGCCTGACGGATGAAGGAAACGATGGTTTCCTGGTCTTCCTGCCGCGCAGGGCGGATATGGATTGCCATGGTGCGCCTACCTGTAAAAAGATGGTTTAACTATTTTAACTGAAATGCTCAAACCGCCCAGTATTACCCGCAGGTCGCGCTCTACATAGGTAGTTCGCAGGGCATTCGCCGAGCCTGACCTACTGGAAATTGAACCTGTTTCGTGTTACAGTAGTAGTACGAAGAGATGGTCGATTCGTAAAAGGAGGTTTCCATGACCCCGAAGCGACGACTGAGTATTCTTCACGCAGGCGATACGTCTCAGAACCTCAGGGTGGCTAATGAGCGGTGGCACAATATTTCCCTTTCCTTAAAAGGTCAAAGACTGATTTTCTGCGACCTCCATTCCGGGCAGATCCTCTGGATCCCCGAGCTCTTGTTTACATGTCACAATGATTGGTCCTGATTAGCAAGCGACCGAGGAAGGAGTAATCCGATGGAATCAGCGATTGGAACCGTCACGCATTATTACGGTCATCTCAATGTGGCTGTGTTGCAGCTCACCGATCGTCTGAAGGTAGGCGAGACCATCCACATCTCCGGGCAGACAACCGATTTCACTCAAAAAGTTGCCTCCATGGAAGTCAATCATCACAGAGTGGTGGTTGTCGAACCTGGCGAGGATGTGGCTCTGAAAGTTGTCGAGCCGGTCCGCGAGCACGACACGATCTATCGTGTTACGAAAGATGTGCTGGACCTGCAAGCCCTTTGACTCACAACAAATACAGGTTTCGTTTTGAAGGGGTATTTTAGATTCTACAGACGATCCAGCCTGTTTTTCTTACGCTGTCTGCGCACGCGCCTCTACGGAATGTTGTAGGAGACCAGTTCGGTTGTGCTGTCGAAACCCATGCCGGTCGTCAGTGTCTTTACCAGACCCACGCCTTCCGCATACCAACTCGTTCCGGTCAGATCGAGCGTGCTTTGAATGGGAGCATCGCCCATCGTGATGGAAATATTCATGTTCGTCTGGCATTCCACACGCATGGCATCGAATATGCCTGCTTCCACGGTCACCGATTCAATGCCGATGGCTTTGCAGTCGCTGGTGAGCTGGTTGCTGGCCGGAAAGGCGGTCCCGTTGATGGTTTGCGTGCCTTCGAGCGTGAGCGCCTGTGACCAGGTGTCACCGGCACTGATCGCTGCGGGGATCGTTACGCCGCTCAAATCCTTCGTCTCGAAATCGACCGAAACATTATTCTCGGTATTGACGTTGGCAGAGGCGCCGCTGGGCGGATCAAGGGCGATCAGGTTACCGTTCTCGCAATTCCATGTGCCCTGTCGGGTGACGCCGGCGGCAAACACATCCTGCTCCACGAAGCTGCTGCTCTCTACCGATACGATGCTATGCGTGAACGTGTCCGAAAGGGGACCTGTGAGTTTGTAATTCCAGGTAGCACCCGGAACAATTGGCATATAAGGATTATCACAGGCATGTGCTTCTGGTGCCGGGACTGCAGTATCCGTGGGTGCTTCACTGACGATCTGAGTCTCGGTTGCAAGGGCAGGTACGGCCTCCGTTGCTGCTGGTGGCTGTGTGGGAGCAGAGCCAGGGTTGGGAGCCGGGCTGCACGCCAGTAGCGCCAGAATTAGGATGCTTATCACAGTCAGGAAAAATATCCGATTTGCACTCATACGCTCACTCCTCACGAAAAACTAAAGTGTATGCAGGGGCGTGAGTATAGCATCGAATGAACCCACGGATCCGGATGTAGGAATAAAAGGGGAGAGACCTGGGGTGCGAGTTTTATCACCCCGGCAAATGTTGGGATCGCCGATAAAGTTCTTTTGGCTCCCGCAATAGAATGACGATCATGGCGGCTTCGACGATCTTGGCGATCGGTCCCAGTGGAATTGTCCATTCGCCGCTTATCGCAACCTACACAAAATAGAGCAGAATAGTAATCCCTGTATAAATGATAAACGTCCAGCGAATCAGACCGTGGAACCTCTGAAAGGCTGGCATTCGGACGTATTTCATATCATCTTGCGCCATTCCAGGAACTGGAGGGTGGCAAAGATATCCACACAGACCGCAGTGACGCCAATCGCCCATTTTGCATCCGGTGAGAGGTTCAGCCCGGGGGCCAGGAGCAGCAGGATGCTCAGGAGCACCCAGGCAGAGTCGCCTATCACAGTGAATAGAGTGAATGCACGGCTGATCGTGGGTCGATACGTGTTGACTGAGATCCATGCTGCGTAACTAAACATAACGATGGCAAGGATGTACATCACAGGTTGTGTTGTTCCCAGAAATTCAGCGAGCGGTCTGGCAGCCAGCAGGAAGATAAGCCCGCTGGTCGCTGAGAACACGGCATTCGCATTCAGGATATGCCGCAGTTTGGATTGGTTGGTCTGAATATTCATTTTTTCTCCTTTTCCACCCATTGTATGGATCGCCTTCTGCCATGTCCACGAAAGGAACTGCCATTTGCTGCCAGTTCCTATTTCGGAGTCAACGTCTTTGCGCAGCATCCCTGTGGGACCAGACGTTGGTTGTAGTGGCAACGTCTGGAGACGTTGGATTCCGCGCTTATGTTCTCATCAAATCTTTCGCAATCAACTTCGCCGCGGCGTTTTGCCAGTTGTGTAACGTGCGCTCGGGAACGGAGGTGCGGAACCAATCGAGCGCGGCGCGTGAGGCGTTGTCGAGCGAGTCATAGTCTGCGCGGCGGGTGTAGGGTTTGAGTCCCAGCACGTAAGGGAAATGCAGAGCGTTATAGTAGCGCCATTCATCCGTGACACCGAATTCCATGTCAGACTGCGGCTTGAGC
>Ga0075429_100004864_pt1 | contig 11572 bp, 9 predicted proteins | sample RhiMetdeltSRZDD3_FD_75295 | JGI IMG/M metagenome (GOLD analysis project Ga0075429, IMG submission 75295) | Populus rhizosphere microbial communities from Tennessee, USA - Rhizosphere MetaG P. deltoides SRZDD3 | ecosystem: Host-associated > Plants > Roots > Rhizosphere > Soil | place: USA...
GACTCGCCCGACAACCCGGCGGCGCCCACCCCCTCCGACTCCACCGGGACCGGCCCGGCCGGACCGCCGGCCCGGCCGACGGAGGCGATCACCTTCCCGGGGCCGCAGGGCCGCACCTTGCAAGGAGCCTTCGCGGGTACGGAGTCCCCGCGCGGCAGCGTCCTCGTCATCCACGAGAACCGGGGACTCAACGACCACATCCGGTCGGTGGCCGGCCGGTTCGCGACGAGCGGGTACCCCGCCCTCGCGATCGACCTGCTCTCCGAGGAGGGCGGGACGGCCCGGTTCACGGATCCGGCCCAGGCCACCGCCGCGCTGGGCGCCGTACCCCCCGAAAGGTTCGTGGCCGACATGAAGGCCGGCCTCGACGAGCTGGTCCGCCGCGCGCCCGGGCACAAGCCGGCGGCGGTCGGCTTCTGTTTCGGCGGCGGCATGGTGTGGTCGCTGCTGGCCGCGGGCGACGCGCGGCTCGGTGCCGCGGCCCCGTTCTACGGGCCGCTGCCGAGCAACGCCGACCTGTCCGGCTCGCGGGGCGCGGCGGTGCTCGCCATCTACGGCGAGTTGGACAGCCGGGTCAACGCCACTCGTGACGCGGCGAAAGCGGCGCTGGAAAAGGCCGGGATGACGCATGAGATCGTGACGTACCCGGGCGCGAACCACGCATTCTTCAATGACACCGGTGATCGTTACGATGCCGATGCCGCGATCTCGGCCTATCAGCGGCTGATGACCTGGTTCGGACAGCACTTGACCTGACATATCGAACCGCCGGCGGACCGGGTAGCGCAGCATTGACACGTATGATTTGCTACCCCGGTGACACAGCCGGAGGTCCAATTCGCCCGCACTCTGCTCACCAAGCACCGCGCGATCGAAGCGCCCAGCACCTTCACGCTGCTGGACCGGGAATGGGACGTGCTGCCCGGCGTCTTCTCACCGTCGTTCACCGGCGCGTCGGGGCTGTTCGCCACGTGGGTGCCGTACCCCGTCGGCGGTTCGTTCCTCGAGATCGGCTGCGGCACCGGCCTGATCGCGGTGTCGGCCGCCCTCGCGGGCTGCCGGTCGGTCACCGCGACCGACATCTCCGCGCAGGCGGTGTGCAACACCATGAGCAACGCGCGCCGTCACGGCGTGGACGACCGGATCCGCGTCGTCGTCAGCGACCTCTTCAACAGCCTCGACGGCCCGCGGTACGACGTCATCTTCTGGAACTCGAACTTCATCGAGGTGCCCGAGGACTTCGTCTGCGCAGGCCCCCTGGAGCAGGCCATGTTCGATCCCGGCTACGCGGCCCACCGCCGGTACCTGGCGGGCGGTCGCGCGCACCTGCGGCCCGGTGGCCGGCTGCTGCTGGGTTTCTCGAGCATGGGCAACTGTCGCCGGCTCGAACACCATGCCACCGCCCTCGGCCTGCGCACGGTCGTGGTGACGAGCGAGGTACGGCACGTACCGGCGCGGGTGGAGTATTTCCTGCTCGAGTTCGTCGCCTCCTGATCCCGCGGCGTCACCTACCTCTCCCATGTACCGTCGATCCACGTCGGCTCGCCGTCGAGGAGTGGCAGCATCTGCGTGCGCCACCACTCGTCCTGCTCCGGCGCGTCGGCCAGGGCCATGTACTCCTCTTTGCTGGCGAACTTCACTACCGCCACGAGCGTCGCACCGTCGTCGCCGACGAGCGCGTCGGAGCTGATGAAACCGGGCACTGTGCGCTTCTGCCACTCCCGTGTGACCTGTTGGATCTTGTCCGGCTCCGCCTTCATCTTCGCGATCATCACCGTTCCGTACATGAGCGGCCTCCCATCCCCACGTTCCAGACTCTCCCGGGTACGGGCGCCGCGCCGGAAGATCGGCGAACCGTTATCCGCCGGGCGTGACGGATACGGCCGTACCGGCGCTGACGACTCGGGTGTTCGTTAACCAGCGTCAGCTGGCCGACGTGGCGTGGCGGGCGGGAGGGGCGCCCGCCACGCCTCCCCCTTCAGCCGGTCCGCCGTGGTCGGCCGCCGCCGGCTCCCGCGCCGGCACATCCTTCCGCGTTCCCACGGGCGAAGCCGGACGGTAGCGACCCGATGGTGTAGTCGTCGTCATGACCATTGTCGATGATCAATGCGGGCGGCATTCGGGGGTGCTCCGGTTGTCGGGCGGCAATCAGGCGCGGGACACGGTGGACTTCCGGTTGCTCGGACCGCTGGAGGTGGTCGCCCCGACCGGGCGCCTGATCACGTTCGCCCGGCGCCGGGACCGCTGCCTGCTGGCGACACTCGTGATGCACGACAGCCAGCTGGTCAGCATGGACCGGCTCGTCGAGCTGCTCTGGGACGGCGTACCCCCGTCCACCGCACGCGCCGCCGTCCAGACGTCGGTGTCCCGCGTACGGTCGGCGCTGCGGCGCGAGCGGGTGTTGACCGAGGTCGAGCTGATCACCCAGGACGAGGGGTACCTCCTGCGCGTTCCGAGGGATCGCGTGGACGTCCACCGGTTCCGCGCTCTCGTCGCCCGCGCGCGGGCCACCGGGGACGCCGCCGACCGGGCCGACCTGCTCGGCGCCGCCGTCGCGCTGTGGCGGGGCGACGCGCTCGCCGACGCCGCGACGGCGACCATGCGGGACCGCCTGTGCACCGAGCTGGAGGAGCTCCGGCTCACCGCGATCGAGGACCGGGCCACGGCCGAGCTGGAGCTCGGGCGGCACGGGGCGATCGTGGCCGGACTGGCCGCGCTGGTCGCCGAGCATCCGTACCGGGAGCGGCTCGTGGGCACGTACCTGCTCGCCCTGCATCGGGGCGGCCGTACCGTCGACGCGCTGGAGATGTTCCAGCAGTGGACCGTCCGGCTGCGCGACGAGCTGGGCATCGAGCCCGGCGCCGCGCTGCGGGAGCTGCACGTGTCCATCCTGCGCGACGACGCCCGGCTCGATGTCGTACCGCCCGTGCGCACCGTGCCGCGCCCGGCCCCGGCCCAGCTGCCGGCCGGCGTACCCGAGTTCACCGGCCGGCAGGCGCACCTGCGGGAGCTGCACGCCGTACTCGACGCGGCACCGGCCGTACCGACCTGCCTCATCGTCGGCACCGCGGGCGTCGGGAAGACCGCGCTGGCGGTGCGGTGGGCCCACGAGGTACGCGCCCGGTTCCCCGACGGGCAGCTGTACGTGGACCTGGCCGGGTACTCGCCGGCGCCGCCCGTACCGCCGCTCGACGCGCTGTCGCGTTTCCTGCGTACGCTCGGCGGTCCCGGCGAGGCCGTCCCGTACTCCGTCGAGGAGGCCGCGGCCGCCTACCGGACGCGGCTGGCGGACAGCCGCACGCTGATCGTGCTCGACAACGCCGGCGACGTCGAGCAGGTGCGACCGTTGCTCCCCGGTACCGCGTCCTGCCTCGTCGTCGTGACGAGCCGCGACAGCCTCACCGGACTCGTGGCGCGGCACGGCGGGCGGCGCATCCGGCTCGACCCACTGACCGGCGAGGAGGCGGTCGACCTGCTGCGTACGCTCGCCCCGGGCGAGGTCGGGGCCGAACCGGCCGTCGCCCGTACCCTCGCCGACCGGTGTGCCGGGCTGCCGTTCGCGCTGCGCCTCGCGGCCGAGCGGGTCGCGTCACGCCCGGGCGTGACCCCGGCCGAGCTCGCCGCCGACCTCGCCGACGAGCGGCTGCGGCTCGACCGGCTGGACGCGGGGGCGGATCCCCGTACGGCCGCCCGCGCGGTGTTCTCGTGGTCGTACCGGCGGTTGTCGGCCAAGGCGGCGAGGACGTTCCGGCGGGTGGGCCTGCACCCGGGCCGCGAGGTCGACGCCCACGCGGTCGCCGCGCTCGACGCGACGGACCCGGTCCGGGCGGCCCACCAGCTCGACGAGCTGACCCGGGCCCACCTGGTCGTACCCGTCGGCCCCGACCGGTTCGCGATGCACGACCTGCTGCGCGCGTACGCGGCCGAGCGGGCGGCGAAGGAGGACAGCGCGGCGGGGCGGCACGCGGCGCTGACCCGGCTGTTCGACCACTACCTCGCGGCGTCCGTGGCCGCCATCGAGGTCGCGTACCCGCATGACGGCGGCCGGACGGCCGCGGGCGCGACGGCCGGCCGCGACGCCGCGCTCGCCTGGCTCGCGGCGGAGCGCGACAACCTCGTGGCCGTCGCCGCGCATTGTGCCGCGTACGGCTGGGCGACGTACGCGGCCGGCTTCGCCGCGGTACTCGAGAGCCCACCCCGCCGGCGCGGCGGTAAGCGGCACGTTAGTACGGCGTGAGGCGCACGGGGAACGCTCGAACCGCGGGGGCCGGGCGGCCGGTGGCGGCACCATCCCCGGTCACGTCGCCGGTCATGTCCCCGGTCAGAAGGAGCGGTAGTGCGCGAGCGCCCCCAGGTTCTCCCCCGGCTCGGGATCGTCGCGGAGCCATGGTTCCGGAACCTCTGGTGGGGCCGGACGATCTCGCACATGGGCGACTACGCGTTCCGTATCGCCTTCGCCACCTACATCATCAGCGCGACGCACTCCCCGGTCGTGCTCGGTGCCTCGACCGCGGCGCTGCTGCTGCCGTCGCTGGTGTTCTACCTCGTCGGCGGGGTGGCCAGCGACCGCGCCGCGGCCCGCCGGACGATCATGATCGGCGCCGACCTCGGCCGGTGCGTGGTGACCGCCGCCATCGCCGTCCTGCTGCCGCTGACCGGCGAGGTCTGGCTGCTGGTCGCCCTCGCGGTGCTGGTGGGGATCGGCGACGGGTTCTTCCAACCGGCGTCCTTCGCGTTCCTCAAGGAGATCGTGCCGCGGGACCGGCTCGCCAATGCCAACTCGGCGATGTCGGTCAGCCAGCAGATCGGGCTCATCGCCGGCCCGATGCTCGGCGGCCTGCTGGTCGGGCTGGCCGGGTCGACGATGGCGTTCGCGTTCGACGCGGTCACGTTCGCCGTGTCGGCCGTGTTCATCGCGCTCATCCGGTACCGGCCCGCCGGGCGCGAGGCCACCCCCGACACCGGCGGCCCGCGCGGCGTCCGCCGGGTCCTCACCGAGGTCGGCGAGGGTTTCGGGTACGTCCGCGGCCACCGCTGGCTGCAGATCGCCCTGCTCGTGGGGCCCGCCGCCAACGCCGTGTTCGCCGGAGCCCTCGCGGTCACGGTGCCGCTGATCATGGCGCCGGAGGGGGCCGCGGACGCGCGGACGCTCGGCCAGTTCTACGCCGTGCAGGCGGTCGGGGCGTTCACCGGTGCGCTGCTCGTCGGGCGGGTACGCCTCGACCGCCTGGGTCCGCTGCTGTTCGGCGCGCTCGCGCTGATGGCGGCGTCCCTGGCCGGAGTCGGGCTGATCGGCCGGAGCCCGGTGGCGTACGCGATGGCCTTCGGGTACGGCATCGGCCTGCACTTCTTCAACACCCTGTTCCCGACCGTCCTGCACGAACGCGTGCCCGACCGGTTGCTCGGCCGGGTCAGCAGCGTGATGACGCTCTGCTTCACCGGGCTGATGCCGGTCGGGCAGCTCGTCATCGGTCCACTGGCCGCGGCCAGCACGGCGCGCGTCGCGACCACGGCCGCGAGCGCGGTCGTCACGGTCGTGTGCCTGGTCACGATCCTGGCGCCGAGCATCCGGGCCCTGCGCCGGTCGCCCGTACCCGACCCCGTACCCGCCGCCACGGCCTGAGGAGACCTCGTTGCTGTTCGACGCACTCGAACCGCTGATCCCGGACGTGTTCGCGCGGTACGGGGTACGCGCCGAGCACCTCCGTCCACTGGAGACGTTCGCGCCGAGCGACACCGTACTGCTGACCGGCTCGTACGCCCGGGGCGAGGCGACCAGCGCGTCCGACCTCGACCTCACCGCCATCTGCGTGGCCCCGCCGGCCCGCCCGCCGGGCGTACGCGGCTACCCGTCGATCTTCGGCGACAGCGTGGTCGCGGCGCGGATCGGCGAACTCGTGGTCAACGTCGAGTGGCTCCGCCGGGACGTCCTGTGCACCGTGTGCGACCTTCTCGCCGGCGCGACGGGCGACCCGCCGAGCCCGAGCATCGCGAACCTCGGCCCGCTGGAGGTGCGCGCGCTCGACCGGGCCGGCGGCGGGATCGCGCTGCGGGCCACGGACGCCGACGCGCACCTGCTCGCCGGCATCGACCTCGCGAAGGCACGCGCCAACACGGCCGCGCTCGGGTACATCGCCTGCCGCGGCCAGCTCCGGGCCGCCGCGGCCGCCGGCACCGAGGCGCTGACCCGGCGGATACGGCTGCGCGAGGCGGCCGAGAGCCTGCTGCTGGCCGAGCTGAACGCGCTGGGCGTGCTCACGTACGACGTCAAGCACCTCGCCCAGCGGGTACTGCGCGCCGCCGGCCCCGACCACGTGCGGCTGCTGCACGGGCTGGCCGGCTCACCGGAGCCCGACCCGGCGGAGTTCGCGGCCGAGATCGACACGCTCGCGCGCCGGTTCGCGAGCGGCCTCGACGACGACGAGCAGCGCAAGCAGATCGGCGCGCTGCTGCGCCCCGTCCTCGCCGGCCGGTGAGGCCTCATCCCGTACCCCCGAGAGGACCCGACATGGACGCACCGGATCGCCACACGCTGCAGGCGGTGGCCGCGCTGGTCGATCGCGTGGCCGGCCACCACGGACGGGAGCCGGCACCGGCCGACCCGGCCGCGCCGCTGGTGAGCCTCGGGGTCGACTCGCTGCGGCTGGTCCACCTGATCGCCGAGCTGGAGACCGCGTTCGGCATCGAGGTCGGGTACGACGACGTCGACCTGCGGCACTTCGCCACGCTGGGTGGCGTGTGCGCGCTCGTCCAGCGGTACCTGGACGCGCCGCCCACGGTCGCCGCCGCGCCACCGGTGCCCTCGCCGGCCGGCGGGGCCGACGACGTCGAGGGGTCCGCGTACCCGGCGTTCCCGATCGAGGGGGCGCTGCTCATGCACATGGCGAAGCTCGCGATGTCCGCCGGCGACGTACGGCGGGCCTCGGCGATGCTGCGCGACCCCGCGCTCGACTGGGGCCGCTTCCTCGACCTGGCGACCCGGCACCGGGTCATGAACCTGGTCGCGCGCAACGTCGAGCGCGAGCGGCTGTGGCTGCAGGACGCGGTGCGGCACTGGACGCTGCGCGCCTCGTACCTCTACAACCGGCAGCGCAACCGGGCGCTGCTGGACGAGCTGGCGGTGCTGCTGGCCGCGTTCGAGGCGGGCGGCGTGGCGGTCGTCGTGCGCAAGGGGACGTACCTGGCCGCCCGCGTGTACCCGGATCTGGCGCTGCGGTACATGGTCGACCTCGACGTGTACGTGCCCGACCGCGAGCGCGAGGCGTTCTGCGCGACGATGGCGGAGTACGGGTACCGGCAGGGCATGGGCAACGCCACCGGCCGGGTCATCGAGCCGCTGGAGCGCGAGGAGGCCATCTTCTCGCGGCTGCACGAGGCCGCCCTGCCTCCGTTCCGGCGGATCGCCGGTGGCCCCTACGTCGAGGTGTTCACGATCGACCCGAGCCACAGCCTGATGCCGCCGGCCGCCCACAAGAACGTGCCCGCGGCCGACTTCCTCACCCGGGCCCGGCGCGAGGAGGTGTGCGGCGAGCCCGCGTGGGTGTGCTCGCCCGAGGACACGCTGCTCGACCTCGGCGTCCACCTGTACCGCGAGGCGACCTCGGTCTGCTCCATCGAGATGGGCAAGGACCTCTGCCTGATCCGCTTCCTCGACATCGTCGAGTGGTACCGCCGGGCGCGCGACACCGTCGACGTCGACGAGGTCGTGGCGCTGGCGCGGCGGTACGACCTTGGCGCGGAGCTGTACTACGCCCTGCACTTCACCGACCTGCTCTACCCAGGTGTGCTCGACCCGGAGCTGCTGCGCCGGCTGCGCCCGGACGACCTCGCCTACCTGGAGGAGTACGGCGCGCTGGAGGGCCTGCCCGGCGCCTGGAAGGTGGACTTCTTCCAGCGCCTGTTCGACCCGCAGCACGGCGCCGGCATCACCCTGAACCCGTGACCGCGCCCCGCGTCTGGTACGCACCGGCCGCGCTCGACGAGGCGGCCCGGCGGGCCTTCGCCGACATCGTGCCGTACTGCGTCGCGGGCGCCGCCGAGCACCGCGTGACGGCCGGCCGCCGACCGGTCGTGAGCTTCGTGGCGGCGGATCCCGAGCACGTCGAACGGTTGCTGACGAAGGCGTACGAGCGGGTCGCGGGTCCGGTTGCCGTGCCCCGTACGGTTTTCGACCGCTGGGACGCACCCGCCGTCGCGCAGCCGGGGGCCGTCGACACGCACCCCGTCGGGCCGGGGCTGCTCGTGGGCGGGCCGGTCTTCGCGCGGCTCGTGCGTACCCTCGATGCGGTCTTTCTGGGTCTTGCCCTGCGCGCGGGTGCCGTCGAGCACAGCGTGCCGGCGCTGCTGACCTGGGACACGCTCGACCGGGCGGGCTACCCGCGCACGTTCCCGCAGCACCTCACGACGTGTGGCGTGGTCGGCGACGACCTGGAGGCGCTGGACCGGTTCGCCGCGGCCGACCCGACCGACCGCGCGGCGCACGTGCGGCTCGCGCCCGTCTGCCTGGCCCCCGCCGTCTGCCTCCACCTCTTCCGGCGGTACGCGGGAACCGCGCTGGACGCGCCGTTCGTGGCCACGGCGACGGGGAGCTGTGGCCGGTACGAGGCGGCGTCGGGCGGTTCCCGTACGCGGCTGTGGTCCTATACGATGCGCGAGATCGTGTACGTGGGCGACGCCCCGGGGGCCGAGCGCTTCCGCCGGAGCATGCTCGAGGCGCTGGAGGGGCTGGCCGGCGCGCTCGGGTTGCCGTGCCGGCTGGTGACCGCCAACGACCCGTTCTTCACCGCCGACCGTCCACAAAGGACGGTGTACCAGGGCCGGTTCGACGTGAAGTACGAGCTGTGCGGCCGGCTCGCCGCGGACGGCGCCAGCCTGGCGGTCGCCTCGGTGAACATCCACGACCAGCACTTCGGCGACGCGTTCGACATCCGGTGGCCCGACGGTGCCCCGGCCCACTCCGTGTGCCTCGGCTTCGGGCTCGACCGGTGGGCCCACTGGGTGCACGGCTATGCCGGCGACGACCCGGCGCGATGGCCGGCCCCGCTCAGGGCTTGAGGGCCGGCGCCAGCTCGAAGAGGTACCCGTTGGGCGGCGCGACGGTCGGGTGGACGGCCACGCACGTCCAGCCGCCGGCCGCGAACGCGCGCTGCCACTCGGCGAACGTCGGCACGTACACGCCCATGAGCGCGTGCATCAGCTCGAAGCCGAGCGTGAAGATCGTGGTCTGCGGACCGGGTGGCTCGGACGTACGGGTCACGTCGCACAGCAGCAGCCGCTCGACGGCCGGGAAGGCGGACCGGAGCCGGCGCAGCGTACGCACGCAGCTCTCGTACGGCCAGAAGTCGTGCCCCATGAACACACACGTCACGGTGTCCACAGTGGAGTACGCCGGGATCGGGTCGAGCTCCCGCGCGTCGGCGTGGTGGATGGCGATCCGGCCGGTCAGGTCGGCGTCGGACACCGCGGCCGTGGCCAGGCGTACCGCATCCGCCGCGATGTCGACCCCGATGCACTCGGTCGCGGCGTGGTTGCCGGCGATGCGGATCAGCCGCTGGCCCGACCCGCAGCCGAGGTCGACGACCTTGCCGGCCGGCCGCTTGGCGAGCACGGTGTCGAACAGCGCCTCCACCTCGGTGTCGCCGATCAGCCGCGAGCCGAGCGCGACCGCCCGCATGTCCCGGTGGTAGAACTCGCCCGTCCGGTTGCGTTCCCAGGCGAGAGCGGGTGCGACCGTCAACACCTCGCCGCAGCCGCGCACCAGCCAGTAGAAGTAGCCGCGGGCCGCGTACGCCTCGTCGAAGCGCGGACCGGGGGACACCGTACGGTCGTCGGCGATCACGACGACCTCCGCCCAGTCGAGGGCGGCGTACAGCGCCCGCACCACGCGGCCGTCCAGCCCGCCGTCGTCGCTCCCGTCGTACGCCGCCGTACCGGTCGCGGCCAGCCGGTCCAGCAGGCCCAGCTCGTGGGCGGCGGACAGGGCCGAGGCGGCGATGTAGGACGAGAACAGGTCCGCGACCGGACCGCGGATCCACGTCTGGGGAGCCGCGGCACCCGTCACCACAGAAGACATGACCTCACCTTTCGTCGGACAGCATCGGGGTGGCGTGCTCCGCTGTGGACGCCAGCCGGTCGATGACGTCGGCCTCGGAGTCGCCCCGTACGGAGACGATCGCGACCGCGTCGTTGCAGTTGGCCGGGCCGGTGAGCCGCTCGCCCGGCTTCGCGAGGATCTGCGCCTCGAGGACCCACGGCTCGTCCGGCACCTGGATCGGTGCGCGTAGCGTGCCCGGCCCGGCGTAGACGACCACGAATCCGGTCAGGTGGTCGGGGACGGCGGCCGGCGCCGGCACCGTACCCAGCAACTGCGACTGCACCACGGCCTCGTCGAGGTTGATCCCGGTCCGCGACAGGAAACCGGCGATGACGCCGCCGCCGCCCGCTCGGGCGCCGATCTCGCAGAAGCAGACGCCGTCGGTGGTCAGGAACATCTCGTGGTGGGTGACCCCGGTGAACCCCGGATAGCACTCCAGCACCCGCTGGTTGAAGTCCAGCAGCGCGTCCAGCTCCGGGCCTGGCGGCAGCCCGACGTCGCGGCACGGCCGCAGCCGCTCGAACGACGTCGGCTCGTCGAGGTACCGCGCCGCCACGGCGGCCACCACCTTGGCGTCCTGTACGACGCTGTCGACGTGGCACAGCTGCCCGTCGACGAACCGCTCCACCTCGAAGTCGGCCAGCCGGTCGGCGTGCTCGCGGGCGAACGCGGCCACGGCCTCGCGGTCGTCGAGCACGAAGATGTCGACCGCCCCCGCGCCGAGCCGCGGCTTGGCGACCACGCGGCCGTACCGGCGCAGCAGCCCGTCCGCCGCCGCCTCGTCGAACGGCGCGAAGTCGGGCACGCGGATGCCCCGCTCCCTCAGGTGCCGCTTCATCGCGACCTTGTCCCGGAACAGCGTCGTCTCCGCGACCGTGGCGCCGGGGATGCCGAGTTCCTCGCGCAGCCCCGCGGCGAGCAGCAGGATCCGTTCGGTCACCGCGACGAGACGCTGCGCCGGGCGGCCCCCGTACGCCGCCTGGAACCGCACCGCGTCGGCGAGCGCACGTTCGTCCAGGCGCGGTACGCCCACGACCGACTCCAGCTCCTCGCCCACCGCCTCGTCCAGCCGGGCGATGTCGGTGACGAGCCGTACGGCGTACCGGTCCGCGGGCAGGAACGGCCGGCCGTCGAGGTGGTAGAAGGCGTACCCGATGCGGTCCAGCAGGACCACCGGCATCCGGGTGTCCATCACGCCTCCCCACGGGTGCGGGCCGGGCCGGTCACGGCCGGGCCGCGGAGAGCGAGGCACAGCCGGTCGATGCCGGTCCGCAGCTGGTCCGGCGGCACCGCGAACGAGAGCCGCAGGTGGCCGGGCGCACCGAACGCCGCGCCGTCGACGACCGCGAGCCGGTGCTCCTCGCGCAGCCACCGCACGCGATCGGCGGCGTGCGGCCCTCCCCCGGGAAGCCGCCCCTCGGGGAACCGCACCTCGGGGAAGAGGAAGATGCCGCCCTCGGGCCGCCGGCACGCGACCCC
>Ga0075429_100004866_pt1 | contig 11572 bp, 7 predicted proteins | sample RhiMetdeltSRZDD3_FD_75295 | JGI IMG/M metagenome (GOLD analysis project Ga0075429, IMG submission 75295) | Populus rhizosphere microbial communities from Tennessee, USA - Rhizosphere MetaG P. deltoides SRZDD3 | ecosystem: Host-associated > Plants > Roots > Rhizosphere > Soil | place: USA...
GCCGAGCCGTAGATCTGGAGCGTGGGCGCACCGGTCGCCGCCGCGAGGTGCGCGAGCCCCGAGTCGTTGCAGAGTGCCAGCCGGGCCCCGGCCGCAACCGCCGTGAGTGCCAGCAGGTCGGTGCGCCCGGCGAGCGAGACTGCCGCGGGTCCCACGCTACTCGCCACCGCAGCACAGGCCGCCGCCTCACCGCTCGTGCCGCACACCACGATCCGCAGGCCGCGCGAGGCCAGCCCCTGCCCCGCGGCCACGAAGCGGTCGCCGAACCACTCCCGCGCCGGGCCATACGCCGAGCGCGGGCCGAGGATCGCGTACGGCTCGTGCTCGCGCACACCGGCCTCATCGAGCTCGGCACGTGCCGCCGCCACGGCTGCCGGCGTCGGCGCCAGGACCGGCACCGGGACTTCGCGCACTCCCAGGAGCCCGACCAGATCGAGAAACTCGTCACTCAGGTGGCGATCGCCTCGGGGCAGCCGGGTGGGTGCCAGCGTGAGCAGCGCGCGCCGCCACTCGGCCCGGAAGCCCGCGCGCACGCGCGCTCCCGAGTTCCAGGCCAGCCATGCGCTCGAGAACGACGCGGGCAGCACCAACGCCGTCTCGGGCGCCCATGCGCGCACACGCGTTCGGGCTGCGCGCCGGCCGGCCGCGTCCCTCGGCCAGGCCACGCTCTCCTCGAACAGCCCCTCCGATGCGGGCAGCGCCAGCAGCGGCGCCGGTCCGACACCGAGGAAGCGCGCGCTCGGCCAGGCGGCACGCATGGCGTGCAGCGCCGGGCGCGCCATCAGCACGTCACCCAGCCAGTTCGGGATCCGCACCAGCACCCGGGCGGGCGCCACGCGAGCTCCCCTCAGTACGAGCGCGCGAACAGCGCGACGCGGTGACCGGGACGCTCCAGCGACGCGAACGGGGCCAGGTCGAGCGGCATGCAGCGGAGCGTGGCGCCGGTCTTCTCCTTCACCTCCGCCTCGAACGCGGCGGTGCCGTCCCACGGCACGGCCACGAGCCCGCGCTTGTCCGCGCCGAAGTGCGCCAGCACCTCGTCCTTCGACGTGGCGAGCACCGTGTTCGCCGCACGGAATTCCTTCGCCTGCTGGAACAGTGTGGCCTGCACCTCGTCGAGGATCGCCGGCAGCCGGGAGGCCAGCTGTGCCAGCGGGATGCTCTCCTTGGCGCGAGTGTCGCGACGCACGCTCATGACGGCCTGGTTGGCCACGTCACGCGGCCCCACTTCGAGGCGCACGGGCACGCCGCGCATCTCGTACTCGTTGTACTTCCAGCCGGGCGAGTACTGGTCGCGGTCGTCGATGTGCAGACGCACGCGGTCGCCGAGCACGGCCTTGACCTGGTCCAGGAACGCCCTCACCGCAGAACGGTCCTCGTCCTTGCGCCAGATGGGCACGATCACCGCCTGCACCGGCGCGACGCGCGGCGGCAGCCGCAGGCCGGCATCATCGCCATGCACCATGACCAGCGCGCCGATCAGTCGCGTCGTCACGCCCCAGGACGTCTGCCACACGAACTGCCGCTTGCCGGCCTCGTCCTGGTACGTGATGTCGAAGACCTTGGCGAAGTGCTGGCCCAGGTGGTGGCTGGTGCCCGCCTGCAGCGCCTTCCCGTCCTTCATCAGCGCTTCGACCGTGTAGGTGTCCTCGGCTCCGGCGAAGCGCTCGCTGTCGCTCTTCTTGCCCGCGAACACCGGGATCGCCAATTCGGTCTCGATGAACTCGCGGTAGACCTCGAGCATGCGCAGCACCTCCTCGCGCGCCTCCTGCTCGGTGGCGTGCGCGGTGTGGCCTTCCTGCCACAGGAACTCCGTGGTGCGCAGGAACAGCCGGGTGACCTTCTCCCAGCGCATGACGTTGCACCACTGGTTCAGGAGCACCGGCAGGTCGCGGTAGCTCTCGATCCAGCGCGAGTACATGTGGCCGATGATCGCCTCGCTCGTCGGCCGGATGGCGTAGCGCTCCTCGAGCGGCTCGCTGCCGCCGTGCGTCACCCAGGCGCACTCGGGCGCGAAGCCCTCGACGTGGTCGGCCTCGAGCTGCAGCAGCGACTCGGGGATCAGCAGCGGGAAGTATGCGTTCTGGTGCCCGGTCGCCTTGATGCGCCGGTCGAGCTGCTGCTGCAGGTTCTCCCACAGGCCGTAGCCGTAGGGCCGGATCACCATGCAGCCGCGCACCGGCGTGTAGTCGGCGAGCTGGGCCTTGCGGATGACCTCGGTGTACCAGCGGGAGAAATCGTCCGACTGGTCGGTCAGGTCCTCGACGTAACGCTTCTCGACCTCGTTCTCGCTCACGGGTGTCTCCGGGAAACGGCCCCTCGCGGGCCGCGCGACTCGGCGGGTGGGATGCGAACGGCGCAGTCTAGTGGACTTGGGCGCGTCTGGCATCCCGCCCGCCGGCCGCCCCGGTGTCGCCGCGGCTCAGCGCACGACGGCGAACCGGCGCACCGCCTGGTCGGACCCGTGCCGCACGCGCAGCAGGTACAGCCCGGACTCGAACTCCGCCGTCGGGAACACCACCACGTACTTCCCCGCTTCCGCGGGGCCGGCGGCGACCACTTTGCGCAGACGTCCGGTCACGTCCAGGACCTCGATGCGCAGCTCGGCGGAGCCCCGGAGCTCGTAGCGCACCTCCCCGGTCCGCGCCCCCGCCCCGGTGACCACCGCGACGCGAAACGAGACCGGCGCGAGCGGGGGTGGGTTGTCGCGGAACGTCTCGACCGAGATCACCTGCTCCGTCCTGCGCTGGAGTCCGTCTCGCAGCGTGACGCGCAGCACGCAGCTCGTGTCGGCATCGAACGACTGCTCCGCGTCCCGGCCGATCACGAAGAAGATCGAATTCGGCCGCCGCCACGCCCGCTCCCACGTGATGTCCGACGGGGCCGCGGCGACGACGCGCGCCCTCCACGTGGCGCGCGAGTGCTGGAGCACCCGCACCGGCCCCTCGACCACCAGCTGGGGCGCGCCGAGCGCGATCCGCCTCGTCCTGCGCAGTGTGTCGCCCCACGGGCTCACGACTTGGAGCTCGAGCAGCGTCTCATCCGAGAAGCTCGCCCGCAGCGTTCGTTCCTCCCCGAGCCACCGCCACTCGCCGCAGGGAACGTTGCGACAGACGATCCGGGAGCGCCACTGGTAACGACCCACCACCTCGCCGCAGCAAGGTTCGGCGCGGAACTCCCCCACCACACCGGGCTCGAGCTGCGTGGGGCCGGAGAAGTCCGCCACCGCCACCCCGCGGATGCCGCGGCGGATCAGCGCGGTGGTGATCGCCAGGCCGTTCCTCCCGCCGTGGAACTCACTGTCGGACTGCAGCAGGGCGTTCGCCAGGTGCCCCCAGGTCGGCACCGGGGGCAGGAAGTCCATCGCCTCGAGCACGAGCGAATCGCAGGTGGTGCCCAGTGCCGAGCGCAGATCCCACAGCGTCGAGGACAGGATCATGCCGTTCGCCCACGCCGACGAGGTCGGAGCCGCGGCGAACGCCAACTGGTCGTAGTGCGCCGCGTTCCAGGGATCGGCGGGCATGTCCAGGCGCGTGCCGCCCTGGGGGAACTGCAGGTAGATCCACTCGCCGATCGCCGGGTCGCCGGTGAGCGCGGCGGCGAAATAGTCGGCCAGTGCCTCGTGCAGCGCGGAGGCCTCGCGGCGCTGGCCCCCCGGTTGGACGTCCTTGGCATAGAGGATCGCGTGCACGATCTCGTGATAGATGAGGTCGTGACAGCGCGCCGCATCCTGCGTGAAGCCGGCGATGGCTCGGCCGAGGTGAATGAAGCGCCCGCTCGTGATCGCCACGTTCGGCTCCAGTGGAGAGTTGACGCGCACGATCAGCGATTCCGGAGGGCCAGCGTAGCCAAGGCCCGCCATGAAGCCGTTGAGGAACCGGTCGGCGTGCCAATACGCGTTCACCTGGTCGAAGCCCGGGTCCTCGGGCGGAAGGCGATAGTCGCCCGGCGCGATGGGCGAGACCTTGGGTCCCAGCTGATCCTCGATCGCCAACGCGTGACTCGCGAGCCCCTCTGCCGGGAGCAGGCGCTCGAGCACCACTTCGGCAACGGCTTCGCGTGGGTCGGTGGGGTACGCCAGGCCCACGGCGCGAGCCACGCCCAGGTCGAGCTCGAGCACGCTGCCCTGCGCGGCACTCACCCAGGCGCGCACGGGCAGGCCGCCCGCACGTTCGAGGGTCACCTCCCACGCCAGCCGGTCCGCGCCCGCCACACGCCGGATCACGAGTTGCGCCGAACCGCTGTGACGCGAGAGCGTGCTACCCATCGCGTCCGCCGCGACGGCCAGTGCCCGCTCCCGGCTCACGCTGGGCCGGGCGGCATCGGGTACCACCGATCCCAGCGTGGAGGCGATCGCGCGCAGTTCGCCCTGCGGCGAGACCACGGCCCGTGCGGCCGCGCCCGAGACCGGGATGCCCCGCCAGGTCTGGCGGAGCGTGACACGCGTGCGGCCCGCCGCGAGCCGCTCGACCGGGTCCACGACCAGGTCGTCGTCCGCCAGGTCCAGCCCGAACGCCGTGGCCGCCGACAGCACCCACGCGCGCGCGCCCTCGGCCGCCAGCGCACCCTGCCCGACGGGAACGCTAAGCCCTCGCAGCGCCTCGATCGCACCCGAGCCCGGCGCGGTCACCACGACGGCGCCCGCGGGCAGGGCATCGGCGAACTCGCGCACGGCGTCGCCAGGAGCCGCGAGCGCTCGCGAGCCACTCGCGAAGGCCAGCACCAGCCCCCAGCGGGTGACGCACGCGGTGAGACGGGAACGGATCATCGGGTGCTGGGTACCTGCTCGGTCAGGGCTCGGTACGCCCGGTCCCGGCGAGCATGTCAGGCGGAGGGCTCGCCGCGCAAGGACTGCGTTTGGCCCGCGAGGCGCGCCATGACCTCGGCCAGCACTTCGGGCACGCCGATGCCCGTCATGCAGGCGTGGTGGCCGAGCGGGCAGCGCTCTCGGCCATGGAGCGTGCACGGCTGGCAGGAGAGGTTCCGGCACAGCACGGCATGGCCGTCGCCCGCGGGTGCGAAGCCCAGCACCGGGGACGTGCTCCCGAACAGCGCCACCACGCGCAGCCCGCGAGCGGCGGCCAGGTGCATGAGCCCGGAGTCGTGCGTCACCGCAACACTCGCCGCGCCGATCGCCGCGGCCGCTCGCTCGAGCGAACCCGTGAGCCAGGCCGCGTGCGACGCGCGCTCGACCCGTGCGCAGAGCGCGGGCCGCGCCGCGCGCTCGGCCGGCGTGGTGACCAGCAACCTCGCCACGCCGGCCTGCTCGAGCTGCTCGTCCAGTTCCACCCAGCTCGCCTCGGGCCAGCACTTGGTCGCGTGGCGCGCGCCCGGGCACAGCGCGACGCGGGGTCGGTCGCCCGCGAAGCTCCACGCCTCGTTCCGGCCCCAGGCCTCTTCGGCCTCGCCGAGCGTGACGCGCGGCAGGCCCGCGGGCGCGAGTCCCAGCCGGGCCAGCGTCTCGCCGTAGCGTTCGATCGCGTGCGGCAGTGGGCGCGGGCGCGTCCAGCGCGCGTGCACCCAGCGCGCGCGCTCCAGCCGGCGCGAACGCACGCGCAGCACCGGGGCCCGCTGCCGGAACGAGAGCAGGCGCGTGCGCAGGCTGTCGTGCAGGTCCACGATCAGGTCGCAGTCCTCGAGCTCGGCGCTCATCGAGACCAGGTCCTCGAGTTTCCGCGCGTCGCGTTCGAGCGCGCGCACGTGCTTGAGGGCCGGGTGCGCACGCAGCACGCCCGCGTACTCCTCCTTCACCCAGAACTCGAGCGCGGCCTCGGGCCACGCGCGTGCCAGGGCTTCCACGACGGGCAGCGCCAGGATGACGTCGCCGAGCGAGGACAGGCGCAGCACGGCGATGCGCCGGAATCCGCCCTCGGGCACCGGCAGCGCTGGCCCGCGAGCGGTGCTCATGCGCTTCGGAACTGGAGCGCGTGCAGCCGAGCGTACGGGCCGCCCTGGTCCAGCAGCTCGTCGTGCCGGCCGTGCTGGACGATGCGCCCGCCATCGAACACCAGGATGCGGTCGGCGTGCTGCACCGTGGCCAGCCGGTGCGCGATCACGAGTACTGTGCGGTCCTGCATCAGGCGCTCGAGGGCCTCCTGGACCAGCCGCTCGCTCTCGGCATCCAGGGCCGACGTGGCCTCGTCCAGCAGCAGGATCGGCGGGTTGCGCAGCAAGGCACGGGCGATCGCCAGCCGCTGGCGCTCGCCTCCCGAGATCAGCACGCCGCGGTCGCCCACCAGCGTGCCGTAGCCCTGGGGCAGCCGCGACACGAACTCGTGCGCGTGGGCCGCGCGTGCGGCCGCCTCGACGCGGGCCGGGTCGGCGTCGTCCAGTCCGTAGGCGATGTTCGCGCGCACGCTGTCGTGGAACAGGATGGTCTCCTGGGAGACGATACCGAGCTGGCCGCGGAGCGACGCCAGCGTCGCGTCACGCAGGTCGGTGCCGTCGAACGTGATGCGCCCCTGGGTGGGATCCATGAAGCGCGCCAGCAGGTCGAGCGTGGTGCTCTTCCCCGCTCCGCTCGCCCCGACCAGCGCCACCACTTCGCCGCGCTTCACGTGGAACTCGACGCCGTGCAGCACGGGCTGGCCCTCGCGATACGCGAACGAGACGTTCTCGAAGCGCAGCTCATCGCGGAAGCTCGGGAGCGTGCGCGCTCCCGGTCGGTCGGCGATCGTGGGCGGCGTGTCGAGCATGGCCCACACGCGGTCAGCCGCCCCCAGGCCGGCCGCGATGGTGCCGCCCATCTCGGACAGGCTCTTCACGGGCGAGAGCATGGCGAGCAACGCCGCGACGAACGTGAACAGCCGTTCGGGCGGCAGCGTGCCGGCCACGAACACCTCACGCGCGCCCATCCAGCCGATGGACACCGCGACCAGGATGATGACGTACTCCGACAGGGGCTTCGCCGCGGCCGAGACGCGGCGCAGCCGGGTGAACGCCCGGAAGTAGCCGGTGTTCGCCTTCTCGAAGCGCTGTTCCTCGAAGCGCTCGGCGCCGAACGCCCGGACGATGCGCCCGCCGCCGATGTTCTCCTGCACGATGCCGGTGAGTTCCGCCATGCGTTCCTGCGCGGTGCCGGAGCGTTTGCGCATCTTGCGGCCGATGGCCACCAGCGCCGCGGCGGCCGGGGGCAGCACGAGGAACGCGAACAGCGCCAGCTTCCAGGACGCGGCGAACACCCACACCACGCAGCCCAGCAGCGTGAGGCCGTCCTTGAGCAGGTTGCTGATGCCGGCCGCGAGTGAGCCGCGCAACGCCTCGACGTCGTTGGTGAGCCGCGACAGGATCTCGCCGCCGCGGCGCTGATGCAGCCACGCCATCGGCAGCGCCTGCAGGTGCGCGAACAGCCGCCGGCGCAGGTCTCGCGTCGCCGCCTGCTCCACCGACACGCTCAGGTAGGCCGCGGTGTAATCGGCGACGTTGCGCACGAGGAACAACACCAGGATCAGCACGCACAGTCGCTCGAACGACTCGAGCGGCGTGGCGGCGGCGAGCCAGGACGTGGCCTGTCCCTGCACGGTGGCGAGCCAGCCCTTCGCCGCGAGCGGCGAGGCCGGCACCGCACTGCCCTTGAAGAGCACCGCCATGAACGGCTGGATGAGCGCGATCCACAGCGTGGACGTGATCGAGTAGACCACCATGCACACGATGGCCGCAGCCAGTCGCAGCCGGTACGGACGTAGCAGCCCGAACAAACGGGCGAGCGCGCTCAAGCGTTCAGTCGGATCGGCCGCGCGGCGGCGCGGACGGCAGCGGCTGCTCGAGTGCGCCCAGCAGGTCGCCGTGCCCGGTGAAGTCCGCCATCGTGTCCTCGGGCCGCGCCGAGAGCTGGCCGGCCGTGACCAGCTCGAACACCATCACACCGAGATCCTCGGTGCGCTTCACGCCCCACTCGAGGAACACGGTGGGGGCCAGCGGGCCGAACTCCTCGCGCGCGAGCCGGATCACGCCGTCGGTCAGCTCCTGCCCGGACAGGTGGCGGCGCTCCGGATCCGCGAGCCGTTCCGAGGGGAGCGCGCGCACGGTCTCGCCCAGCGCGCCCACGAGGAACACGTAGGCCTCGCGGGCGAACCTTCCGCCGCGTTCCCGCAGTTCGTCCACGGCGTCCCGGAACAGCATCTCCTGGCTCATGCGCGCCCTCCCTCGAGGCGGCAGCGACTATAGGCGTGCCCCAGAGCCCGGCACAAGCCGCTTTCCGCGGCCGGTCCGCAGGCGCAGCACGACGCGCCGGCGGGCCCAGGTCGCGACCTTGCGCGGGTGGTCGAGATTGTAATGCAGTCCGCGGCTTTCGCGGCGGCGCATCGCGGAGGCCACGATGAGGCTGCCCACCAGCGCGATGTTGCGCAGTTCCACCAGGTCGGGCGACAGCCGCAACTGGTCGTAGTCGCGCTCGATCTCGTCGGAGAGCAGCTCCAGCCGCCGTGCGGCGAACGCCAGCCGCTCGTCGCTGCGCACGATGCCGACCAGGTCCCACATCACACGCCGCACGCTCTCCCAATTGTGGTCGCTCACCACGCCCTCGCGCGGCGGCCTCGTGCCCGCCGTGCGCCAGGCCTCGGCGCGCGGCGCGCGGGGCACCGCGGCCAGGCGCGCGAGCACCTCGGCCGAGGCGCGGTGCGCGCCCACGAGCGCTTCCAGCAGCGAGTTGCTGGCCAGCCGGTTGGCTCCATGCAATCCCGTGCACGCCACCTCGCCGATCGCGTGCAGCCCGTCGAGCCCGGTGCGCCCCGCCAGCGTGGCGCGCACGCCCCCGCACTGGTAGTGCGCGGCCGGCACGACCGGGATGGGCTCGCGTGTCATGTCGATCCCCAGCTCGCGCAGGCGCGACGCGATGTTCGGGAAGCGCGCGCGGATGCGAGCCGCCGGCACGTGCGACAGGTCGAGCCACACGTGCGGCTCCCCGCGCCGCTTCATCTCGCGGTCGATGGCGCGGGCCACGATGTCGCGGGGGGCGAGCTCGGCGAGCGGGTGCAGCTCGGGCATGAAACGCGTGCCGTCGAGTGTGCGCAGCCTCGCGCCCTCCCCGCGCACCGCCTCGCTGATCAGAAACGTGCGCGCCCGCGGGTGGTAGAGACAGGTGGGGTGGAACTGCACGAACTCCAGGCTCTCGACCGGAGCCCCCGCGCGGTACGCCATGGCCAGCCCGTCGCCCGTGGCGACGTCAGGATTGGTGGTGTAGAGGTAGACCTTGCCGGAGCCGCCGGTGGCGAGGACGGTGGCGCGTGCCGTCACCGGCCGGATGCGGCCCGTCCCGCGGTCCAGCACGTACGCGCCCCAGCACGCGTCGCGCTGGTGCGCGCGCCGGCGGCCGAGCCGCGAGTCGAGGATCAGGTCCACCGCCAGCTGGTCCTCCACCAGTTCGATGTTCGGATGCGCACGCACGCGGTCCAACAGCACGTGCTCGATGGCGCGTCCGGTGAAGTCGGACGCGTGCACGATGCGCCGGCGCGAGTGGCCGCCCTCGCGGCCCAGCTCGAACCCGCGGCCGCCGCGGCTGAAGTCCACGCCGAGCTCGGCCAGCTCGCGCACGCGCTCCGGGGCCTCGCGCACCACCTGGCGAACCACCGCGCGATCGCACAGCCCGGCGCCGGCGCGCAGCGTGTCGGCCTCGTGCCGTGCGAAGCTGTCGTGGCCGTCGAAGACGGCGGCGATCCCCCCCTGCGCGTAGTTCGTGTTGGAGTCGTCCGCACGCTTCTTGGTCAGGACGATCACGTCCGCGTGCTCGGCGAGGCGCAGTGCTGCCATGAGCCCGCCGATGCCGCTGCCCAGCACCAGCACGTCGGCGCGATCCGCGCTCACGGGGCCTCCCCGCGCACACGGCGCTCGGCCTCGTCGCCGCCGGCCAGCCAGCGCCAGCGCGTGTGCAGCACCGCCACGCGATCGCGCGGAGCACCCGCCGGCCAGCGCACCGCATCCTTGGTCGTCAGCAGCAGCGTTCCCGTGCCCGCGGCGCGATGTTCGCGCTCCGCCTCGGCGCGCGAGAACCAGTGGTGGTCGCGATACGCCGCCAGCGTGACGGGTTCGAAACCCGCTTCGCGCGCGCTGCGCTCCACCGCACCCGGATTGCCCGTGGCCGTGAGCACGCGCGCCGGGCCCGATGGCGTGCGCGCATCGCCCGCGAGTGAACGCACGCCGGCGGGCTCGTGCCGCGCCGCGGCCACCCACGCCGCGGGTGCGCGGCGCTGGACCTCGGCGATCCACGGTGCGGGGTCCTCGTCCGGACCCAGCCGTGAGATCACCACCACGCCCGCGCGCTGGAGTGCGACCAGCGGCTCGCGCAGCCGGCCCGCCGGCAGCAGCCGGCCGCCGCCCCACAGGTCGGTGCGGTCCAGCAGCAGGAGGTCGAGGTCACGCTCCAGGCCCCAGTGCGAGAACCCGTCATCCACCAGCACCATCGCCGCACCCGACCGCGAGGCCGCACGCGCGAGTTCGCGCTTGTTGGTGCCGGCGAACGTCCGCTCCGGTCCCACGGCGTCGCGATACAGCAGTTCCTCGTCGCCTCGCCCGCCGGGACCGGGGCGATAGCGCCGGGTCACGACGGCGGCCGCTGTACCGGCGTCGCGCAGCATGCGCGCCAGGTGCAGCACGAGCGTGGTCTTGCCCGTCCCGCCCACGGTCAGGTTGCCCACCGAGACCACACGCGCGCTCATCCGCTCCGGGCGCAGCACGCCCCATTCGTAGAGCCGCCGGCGCCCCTCCCAGGCGCTCGCGGTCACGCGCGCGAGTGCGGTCCTGAGCCCGGTCACGCCGGCGGCCACAGTCCGCGCCCCACCAGTTCCGCGACGGCGCGCACGGCCGATCCCCGTTCCGCCGCCGCCACGCGGATCCCCGCCCGCGAACGTTCGTCGCGCACCCCGGCATCGCCGAGCAGCGATTCCAACGCACGAGCGAGCGCGATGGAGTCCCCCACGCGCCACAGCGCTCCGCCGCGTTCCAGCGCGCGCACGCTGCCGCGCTGCGCGAAGTCGTGCATTCCCATGACGACCGCCGCACCGCAGGCGGCAGCCTCCATCGGATTGTGACCGCCGTAGGGAGCGAGGCTGCCGCCCACGAACGCCACGTCGGCGGCCTGGTACCACTGCGTGAGCACGCCGAGCCGCTCGTCCCAGCGCCAGGTGTCGGACGGCGTCGCGTCCCGAGGCGAGGTCAGCCCGGCGGCGATCGCCTCCGACTGGAGCTGCGCGAGCGCACGCGGATGCCGCGGAACGGCGACCACCTGCCATCCCGAACGCAGCCCCGGCCGCAACGAGCGCCAGGCGCGCGCCAGCAGTCGCGGCTCGCCCGGGCGCACGTTGCCCAGCACGAGCAGCGGCCGGCGAGGCTCCACGCCGAGCGCGCGTCGTGCTTCTGCACGGTCGGGCACGGCCTGGGGCAGGCCGTCGCTCTTCAAGTTGCCGACCACGCACGTGCGTTCGGGTAGCGCGCCCAGCGCCAGCCAGCGCTGCAGGTCGTCGTCGCCCTGGCACAGCACCGCCGCGAGCCCCGCGATGAGCGCACGCAGCTCGCCGCCCAGCCGCTGGTAGCGGTGCACCGAGCGCTCCGAGAGCCGCGCGCTCACGACGGCCACGGG
>Ga0075429_100004867_pt1 | contig 11571 bp, 10 predicted proteins | sample RhiMetdeltSRZDD3_FD_75295 | JGI IMG/M metagenome (GOLD analysis project Ga0075429, IMG submission 75295) | Populus rhizosphere microbial communities from Tennessee, USA - Rhizosphere MetaG P. deltoides SRZDD3 | ecosystem: Host-associated > Plants > Roots > Rhizosphere > Soil | place: USA...
GGTGGCCGTGTTCATCTTCGCCGCCATCGTCGCCGCGTCCCTGCCGCGCCGCGCCACCCTCGACTGGACGACACGGCGGATCACGATCGGCCGCGAGCCCGGCATACCGATGTCCTCGGTGACCGCCCTCGAGCTGCGTGGGGTGAAGGTGTTCCACCAGGGGAGCAAGGGCAACGCGTCGTACTGGATGTATCGCTGCGAGCTCGAGCTCCACCACACGGGCGCGGCCCGCGGGGAGCCGACGACCACGCGGCTGGTGGAGACGTCCAGCTCCCAGGACGACGGGACTCCGCCGTGGCGTTCTGCGCTCCCGCTGGTGACGGACCTGGCGCGCGCGCTCGGCGTGGAGCGGCGCGTGACGGACTACCGGGAAAAGAAATAGCCCGGTGACGGCTCGGCGATCCGGCCGGTCGGCTATTCGGCCCGCTTGGGATGCCGATTTCGCAGCGCGCTCAGGACGAAGCGCGGATAAAACGCCAGCATGTCGCGCTTGTTGTAGAGCCAGCTCCCACGGCAGAACGCGCACAGCCGGTTGTCGCAGAAGACCGCGCGCGGGTCCTTCGACAGGAGGCGATGCTCGAGAGCATACGCCGGCGCCGCGGGGACGAGCATCGACTCCGCCTTGCCGACGAGGCCCTGCCGCAGCAGGCCTTCCTTTTCGTACTCCGCGTACAGCTTGTGGAAGCCCATGCTGCAGCCGCCGATGTCGCGTCGTTTGAATGTCGCCACCGCACCGGCCTTCTCATGGAGGGCCCCGAACCAGCCGCCGAGGATCGAGCGCCGGTCGAGGCCGAGCACGTGCTGCGCCCAGTGGACGGTGGTGAACCCCGGGCTCGAGCGCGTGCAACCGATGAGGACCTGCTTGCCGCCGTGCTCCACGATCTTGCCCATGGGCTCGAACGACGACGCCGTCTCGTCGTGGCCGGCCAGGACCTCCTTCGCGCGGGCGCCGAGGGCCACGAAGGAGTTCGTCGGGTGCCGGCTGCGCACGGCGTCGGGCTGCTCCAGGAACAGGCGGGCCAGCGCACCCGTGGTCGGCGGCGTCTTCTCGTTGAAAACGTCGCTGCCCTGAAGGCGCCAGACGAACGTCGTCTTCGTGAAGGCCAGCGCGACGAGGGTCCCCTCGGGGCCGACGGTGTCACGCAGGGCGCCGATCAGCGAGTCGCCGACGCCGCCCTTCACGCGCCCGATCTCGCCGACGTCCGCGCGCACGAGGGCCACGTCGCCGCGGGCCAGGCCGAGCTGCTCGAGGTCGTGCCGCAGGCTCTCGCGCGTGGCCGCGCCGCGGACCGCAGTGGACGCCGGAGTCGAAGCGCTCAAGACGAACGATTGTCCCACTCCATCATCACCACCGCCAAGGTCATGAGGCCGCCGCCGATCCAGACGGACGCGCTCGGCACCTCGCCCAGCCACATCCACGAGAAGAGGGCGGCGAAGAGGGCCTCCAGCGAGTAGATGAGCGACGCGCGGGTGGGCGTGGTGTGCGGCTGCGCCTTCAGCATCATCGAGAACGCCACGACGGTGCAGACGAGAGCCAGGTAGAGGATGGTCCACGACGTTCCCCGCGACGGGACCGGAAACCCGCCTTCGAAGAACGGGGCGCTGATGGCGGCGAGCACGGCCACCACCGCGAGCTGGATCGCGTTCAAGAGCAGGACGGGCAGCCCCTTCGCCCAGCGGGCGATCGCCATCACGTGGAAGGCATAGACCACCGCGCAGAGCATGATCAGCTGGTCACCGCTCTCGAGGTCCGGCAAGCCGGCCTCGAACGCCGACTTCGAAAGCCCGGCGCTGCCCATCTGCGCGCCCCACGAAAGGATGGCCATGCCTGTGACGGACACCACGACGGCCGCGACCGTCTTCCGAGAGATCTTGTCTCCGAGCAGGCGGGACAGTATCGGCACCAGGACCACGTAGAGCCCCGTAAGGAACCCCGCCCGCGCCGGCGTCGTGCGCGCGAGGCCCAGCGTCTGCAGGGCGAAGCCGGGAAACAGCAGCGCGCCCAGGCCGATGCCGCTCCACACGAGGCGTGCGTTCAGCACCCCGCGCCGCAACACGAACGGCACCATGGCGGCGGCGGCGACACCGAAGCGAAGCGCGACCAGTGCGATCGGCGGGTAGGTACGAGATTCGGTATGGACGATGGCGAAGGTCGTCCCCCAGATCATCGTGACGGCGAGGAGGGTCAGGCTGGCGCGGCGGGCGGTCACCGTCCGCATGTTGGCACAGGAAGGCCGTCGAGAAACGCCCGACCCCGGCTCAGCCGCGCGCGGATTCGAACGCCGCGCGCAGCGCGTCGGGGATGGGCACCGGCTGGAACGTCTTCATGTCCACGCAGACGACGACGTTCTGCGCGCGGAAACACACGCGCCCGGCCACGCGCCCTTCGTAGCCCACGCGCAGCGACGTTCGTCCGACGTGCTCGATGGCCACCGCCACCTCGAGTGGATCGCCGAAACGTACCGGCGAGGCGAACTCCACCTCGAGCTTGACGGTGGGGAAGCCCACCCCGGAGGCGATGACCTCCGGGTACGGCCGCCGCAGGCCGCCCGCGAAGAAGTCCTCGAAGGCGACGTGCAGATAGTGGACGAGGTTGGGGTAGTAGGCGACCCCGGCCGGATCGAGGTCGCCGAAGCGGACGGTGACAGGAGTGGTGAAGGTCAGGCCTTGCTGCCCAGATGCTCCATCGTGGAGACGGCCAGGATCTCGGCCATCCCCTCGAAGTAGGTCTCGCCGTCCTCGGCAGTGGCGGCCGTGGGATCGCCGAAGTAGGCGTCCTCGCTGCCGGCATCCGCGTAGGTCTTGGCGCCCTTCTTGAGGCCGTCCAGGTATCCCTCGATGGGCGGGAGGCTGCGCCGCACGGCGTCACGAACCGTGTCGGGCGCCGCCGCCAGCATCAGCGACGTGTCGAAGGCGCCGCCGTGGTCGGCCGCCTGCGCATCCTGGTCGATGAGGTCTTCCCATCGCTTCTTGGTGATGTCGACGGAGGCGACGCTGGCCCCCAGCTTCTTGGCCTCTTCGACGGCCTTCTTCAGGCAGTCGAGATGGGCGGCCTCGAAGTGGACGTTCACCAGGATCACCGCCCGGAACTTCTTCGACGCGACCACGGCCACGTCGCGGATGAGCGCGATGGCCGTCGCCGCCGGGACGCTGAGGGTGCCGGCGTGATCGGCACCCATATCCGCCACCGTGAACGCCAGGGGCGGAAGGACGAGCGCATGGATGCTGCGCTCCTTGAGCTTGACCGCCCCCCGCTTGGCCATCTCGGTGGCGATGATGGAGTCCGTGTTCAGAGGAAGGTGGGGTCCGTGGGCCACAGTGGCTCCCACCGGCACGAGCGCCACCGGGCGCTCTTTGAGAACCTCGTCGACTTCGGTCCAGGTCATCTCGGACAGCACAACGTGATCGGTCATGTCCTTCGAAGGAAGGGCTCCTTCACTCCTTTCTGTATGGGTTTGCGAAGAGGGTTGTCTTGACGGTTCTTTATACCTGATCGCTCAGGATTGTGCCACAGACGCGAGCCGCCGATAGGCGCTCCCATGGTAGATGAGCGGCCGGCCGGGCCGGCTCTCCAGGCCCTCGACCTCGCCGATGTAGATCGTGTGGTCGCCGGCGGTGTGCGTCGCCGCCAGCCGGCACTGCAGGGCAGCCAGGGCCTCGGGGACGACGGGCAGGCCGTTCGCGGCCAGCGGCAGCTCGATCCCTTCGAACTTCAGCGGCCCTCCGCCCGCGAACCGCCGCGAATACTCCTCTTGAGTCTCCGCCAGCACGCTGACGTTGAAGCGCCCGGCCTCCGCCAGCCCGGCGTGGACCTCCGAGCGGCGATCGATGCAGATGAGGACCAGCGGGGGATCGAGGCTCACCGACGTGAACGCGTTCACGGTCAGGCCCTGCGGTCGCCCGTCGGTGCCGCGCGTGGTGACCACCGTGATGCCGGTGGCGAACTGCGCCAGGGCGCGCCGGAAGTCTTGCGGGTCAATGAGCATCGATCTTGAAATTCTACTGCGAGAGTTGCGCGGCTTTCTTTTTGTCTTGTTCGAGCGCCGCAACGGCGCGGCGCTCGAACAAGACGGGGCCTGCGAGGCTGCCACCGCCCAACTATGGGGCAGCTTCTCGGCCCCTACTTGCGCAGCAGCTTGAACGCGTGGTTCCAGGTGTTGCTGTGGATGCCGTAGAGCACCCAGGCCAGACACATGGCCTCGAGATAACGCGCCCCCTGGATGCCGCCGATGTCGGCCACGCCCCAGCCGAACGCGGCGAGCAGCTCGCCGACCTGGTGTTTGGCGCCATCGTCGTCGCCGCAGATGAACATGTCCGGCGGCCCGCCGGGGAGCTGCGGCCGGAACATCTGGGCGTTGCCGACGGTGTTGAAGGCCTTCACCACCTTCGCGCGGGGCAGCAGGCGCTGCACCTGCTCGCCGCCGGAGTCGGTGTGGCCCACCGCCAGCTTCGGGGGCATGCCGCCGGAGAAGTCGAGGGGGTTCGTGGTGTCGATCACGAGCTTCCCGTCGAAACTGTCGAGGCCGGCGGCACGGAGCGCGCTCTCGTTGGCGACGCCGAGGGTGGCGAGCACGACGATGTCGGCGAAGCGCGCGGCGTCGGCGAAGGTCCCGTGTGAGGCGTTCGGGCCGGCGGATGTCGCCCAGGCCGCGGCCTTGGTGTTGCCCGCGTCGCGTGCGCCCATCTTGACCTCGTGGCCCAGCGTGACGAATGCCTGCGCGAGGACCCGGCCCACGTCGCCCGTCCCGAGGACGCCAACCTTCATCGCTCCTCCCTTACACTCCCTAGTCTAATGTGGGTTGGAAGGGGGCTCCTGGTGGCGGCGATCTTCGCGGTGAGGATGGCCGCGACGTCCGGCCCGGTCGAGACCCTCGACGGCGTGCACTTCGTGCGTGGTGTCTTGCGCTATTCCGTGGCCGAGCAGCGGCCGCACTGGCCCGGCTATCCCGTCTACATTGCCGCGGGCAAGCTGCTCGGCGCGGCCGGGCTGCCCCCCGCCGTCGCCCTGCGCGTGTTGTCCGTCGCCGGCTGGACGGCCTGCGTCTTCTTGATCGCGGCCATCGTGGGCACGCGGGCAGGCGGCGTCGCCGCTGCCGCCGCCTGGGGTCTGGCCCCTGCCGCGTGGTTCACCGGACAGATGGTCCTCAGCGACGTACCGGCCCTCGCCCTCGCTCTCGGGACGTTGTGGCTGGCGACACGCGCGGCCGCCGGCGAGCCGGCGCGGCCGGTGATGGGGGCATGGCTCGCGGGGCTGACGATCGGGGTGCGGCTGCCCTACGCGGCGTTGCTCCTGCCGTGGGCGCGGGCGCACCTCTTCCGCCGGCGCCCCCTCCTCGCGCTGGGCGTGTGCCTCTCGCTGTGGCTCGGCGGACAGCTCGCTCGCGATCCCGCGTACCTGGCGCAGGGTGCCGCGCGCGTCTACGCGCATCTGGGGAACTGGAACCACCGGGTGCTGATGCAGCTCGGCGCGCGTGGGCTCGCCTTCGGCGAGACGTTCATCGTGCACGGCCTCGGCGCCTGGTGGCCGGGCGTTCCCCTCGAGCGCGTGCCGGCGACCCTGGGGCTCTTCGCGGCCTTCGCGGGCGGCGTCTTCGTCCTCCGGCGCGACCGCGTCCTGGCGCTCGCGCTCGCGCTCTGGACGCTGCCGTACCTGCTGCTCGTGCTCACCGCCAACGACCCGCGTGTCGCGCGCTACGCCCTGCCCCTCACGGCGTCGGCGGCGATCGTGGCCGGGCTCGGGGTGGCGCGCCTCGGCCGCTACGCCTGGGTGGGCACGGCGGCGCTGGTCCTCGCGCAGGGGGCCGTCCTCGTCCCCCTCGAGCGGCAGGCGCGACGACAGCCGCCGCTGCCCGTGCAGGTCGTCGCCTACGTCGCGGCCCATATCGATCCGCGCCGCGACATCGTCCTCGTGACCGAGGACGCGGCGTCTCTCCGCCTGTTCCTCGAAGAGGCCGGCCTTCCCGTGGCGGCGGCCAGCCAGGAGGGGCTGCTCGCGCGGGCCGAAGAGCTGTCGCGCGCAGGCGGTGTCGTCTACTCGACGGCGCCCTCGGTCCACGCGCCGGAGCGCTGGGTCGTGGAGGCGCGGTTCCGTCGCGACCGCCTCCTCGAATCCCGCGCGCCCTGGGACGCCTGGCTCTTTCGCTACGCGCCGCCGGCCGCGGTCAGCGCCACGTCTCGAAGGTGAACGAGACGCGCTCGCCGGCCTTGCCGCGCATCGCGAAGACGATGCTGTCCGACGTCACCTCCAGCACCTGTCCGCTCAGCGCCCGCAGCGTGCCCGGGATCATGGGATCGGTCTGACTGAGATCGAACTCCCACCGGCCGGGCCGGCCCTCCGCGGAGACGATCTGCCCCTCGAAACGGATCTCGCCGCGCCGGCTGGACGTGATGAGATGGGCGACGCCTTCTCCCGGATACGCGACTTGTTTCCCGTCCATCACCACCTGGCCGGTCGCGCCGCGTACGGTCAAGATGCTCGCCACGTTCAGACGGTCGATCCAGCCGAGCGGGTAGGTCGGCTTCGGCGTCACCGGTGCGTCCGCGGTCACACTTGCTGTACAGCACCGCTCGGTCGTCCCGTCGCTCGCGCACATCGTCACGCCGAAGGCGCCGGCGCGGCTGTAGGTGTGCGTCTCGCGGCAGAACCCGCCGGACCGGCTGCCGTCGCCGAAGTCGAACGTGAAGGTGAGCGGCGCGCCTTCGGGATCCTCGGTGCGGCACAGGTTGAACTCCACGTCGAAGGGGAAGGTGCCGCGGGCCGGATCGGGGCTCACGCGGCAGTTGAGGTTCGGCGGGAGATTGGGACCCACGGTCGGTGTCGGCGTCGGGGTCGGTCCCACCACCGGCGGTACGGGTGTGGGTGTCGGAGTGGCCGTCGGGGTGTCCGACGGACCGTCATCCCCGCCGCTCGACGCCGCCACGAAGACACCGCCGCCCGCCAGCGCCGTGCCGCCGCCGACGATCGCGAGCACGGGCAGACCGCCTCCGCCCGCGGCCACGAATCCCGCCGGCAGCGAGGGGAAGACCGTCACCGTCGCCGAAGGCACCCAGGGTGCCACCGGCTTGTCGCTCTTGCACTGGCTCTCGCTCTCCACGACCTGGAGGGCGTACTCACGAGTCCGCGCCTCGCCCCACTGCTTGCTCGTGCCCGAGGCGTACGCGAAGAGCTGTGTGCCGAGCAGCGCCTTCGTCGGCTTCGGCAGCGTGGCCTTCTGACACGTGCCGTCCGCCGCGAACAGAACGCGGTACCACGCCGGCGACTTGTCCGCGCGGAAGTACATCTCCGCCTTCGCCAGATCGCTGGCCGGGGCGAAGCAGGCCTTGAACTGCGGGAACTGGCCGACGACGACGCAGCCCATCTCCTCGTGGTTGATCGAGAGGGAGGGCGCGGCCGTCGGCTTCGCGGTCGGCCGGGCGGTGGGCGCAGGAGTGGCGGTGGGCGTGGGGACAGGACGTACCGCCGTCGTGCGTGCCCGTGGACGAGGCGCTTGCGCCATGACGGCGACGGCGCCGAGCGAGGCCAGTGTCAACCCCAGACCGATCGAGATCGTGCGGCGAGCCGGCGAAGAAGCGAAGGCCATGAGGTCAGAGCTCTCTTTCCATGAACGGCCCGTAGGTGTGCGCAGCCTACGTCCGCGACGACTTTACGTCAACGTTCCGGCGGCCAGAGTACTCTTTAGGGTGAGATCTCGAAGGTGAACAGGGCACGTTCTCCCTTTCGGCCGGCGAGGTGGAACACGATCATGTCGGCGGTCAACAACGCCGGCTCGCCTTCGAGGATGCGCACCGATCCCGCGCGGAAGCGGCCGTTCTGGAGATGGAAGCGCCACCGGCCCGCGCCCTCGCCCGCGACGAGCTGGGCCTCGATGCGGTTCGTGCCGGCGAGCGCCCGGTTGCGCCACACGGAGCGGCCGGCGCGCACGAAGGCGAGCCCGCCTTCATCACTGGCGATCTGCCCGGAGCCGCCGGCCACCTCGAGGTCGCCGACCACGAAGGCCCGTACGCCCGGCTCGTCGGCGGTGAAGCCGAAGGTGGTGACGTTGCCGCTGACGAGGGCCGTGGCCGTCTGTGAGCCCGAGGGGCATCGATCGAACACGGTCGCGCTGACCGTCGACGGTCCGACGCCGGTGAGCGCCGTCCGCCAGACCCAGGTATAGGGAGGCGCGCTGACAGTCTGTGATTGCGACGCCCCCGTCGCGTCGTTGACGGCGCGGAACTCCACGCGACCGACCCCGGCGCTGGCGGCGGCCGTCGCGCGCACGGTGTATGTCGTTCCGACCGTGATGGAGAAGCCATTCCGCGGATCGTCGATCGTGATGGTAGGGCTGGGGCAGGTGCTGCCACCGCCCCCGGGCCCTGGGCCTGTCGTCGGCGGTGCCGAGGTGACACGGATAGGCTCCGAGCAGCATTGGTCGGCATGGGTGCCGTCCGTGACGCACATCCGCGCCGTGTAGTTTCCCGCGCTCGTGTACGTGTGCGTCTCGCGGCAGAAGCCGGTGGCGCTGCCGCCGTCGCCGAAGTCGAAGCGATACGTGAGGGGCCGGCCCTCCGGGTCCTCGGACCGGCACAGGTTCAGCTCCACCGAAAACGGCGCGCCGCCTTCGGCGGGCTCGGGCAACGTCCGGCACACGAGCGTGGGCGCGAGGTCGATGATGGACGGGGTCGCCGTCGGGGTCGGCGTGGGTGTCGAAGTCGGGGCGGTGGGTCCGCCGCCGCCGCCCGGACCGTCGCCGCCGCCTCCTCCCGAGAGAAGGAGCGCGCCTCCACCGGCGACGGCCGCGCCACCGCCGATGAGGAGCGGCAGCGCCGGTCCGCCGCCCACGCTGAAGCCGACGGGCACCGACGGGAACACCTGCACCGACGCCGAGGGCACGTAAGGTGCGACCGGCTTCTCGCCGCACTCGCTCTCCGTCTCGACGATGCGCGCGGCGTACTCGCGCGTGCGCGATTCGCCCCACTGGAGGCTGGTGCCGGCGGCGTACAGGAACACGTTCGTACCGGCCAGGACCTTGCCCGGCTTGGGCAGCGTGGCCATGAGGCAGGCCTCGGCCGCGGGTTCTTCCTTCTTGAAGACGACCCGGTACCACAGCGTCGTCTTTTCGGGGCGGAAGTACATGTCGGCTTTCGCGAGGGCCGACGCGGGCGTGAAGCAGGCGCGCAGCCTCGAGTACTGGCCGACGACGAGGCACGCCTTCTCCTCGTGGGCGATGCCGAGGCCGGGCACGGTGGTGGGAACGACCACCGGTGTCGGCGTGGGACGCGGCAGCGCCCGCGCCGCCGCCGGCCTCGGTCGGGGAGCCGGGCGCGCGGTGGGTTGTGCGTGGGCGCTCACCGCCGACAACACGACTGCCACCACAGTGAGCCTCACAGGCGTGCGTGCAGACGAGTCAGGCATGACGGTGGGAGTCTAGGGGTCCACGCCGTCCACACCTGTGTGCATGGACACAGGTGTATCCGCGATCACCATGGCGCTACCGGGAGTACTCTGCCCGCCCGGCTGGCGTCACAGGCGCGGCCCTGAGTAGGATTGACGGATGCGCGAGAGGCAATCTTGAAAGCACTGGTGAAGAGCCGCCGCGAGCGCGGCCTCTGGCTCGAGGACGTGCCCGAGCCGAAGATCGGTATCAACGACGTGCTCGTCCGCGTGCACCGCACGGGCATCTGCGGTACGGACGTCCACATCTACAACTGGGATGCGTGGGCGGCGAAGACGATCCCGGTGCCGATGGTGGTCGGCCACGAGTTCGTCGGCGAGATCGTCGAGGTCGGTCCCAACGTGGCCGACTTCCATCCCGGGCAGATCGTGAGCGGCGAAGGCCACGTGGTCTGCGGCCGCTGCCGCAACTGTCTCGCCGGGCGGCGTCATCTCTGCGCGGATACGAAGGGCGTCGGCGTCGATCGCCCCGGCGCCTTCGCCGAGTATCTTGCCCTGCCCATGTCGAACGTCTGGGTCCATCCGAAGGGGATGGACAAGGACGTGGCCGCGATCTTCGACCCCTTCGGCAACGCCGTGCACACCGCGCTGTCGTTTCCGGTGCTGGGCGAAGACGTCCTCGTCACCGGGGCCGGGCCCATCGGCATCATGGGGGCGGCGGTGGCGCTTCACGCCGGCGCGCGCTTCGTCGTCATCACGGACGTCAATCCGTATCGCCTCGAGCTGGCACGGCGCATGGGCGTCTCGCGCGCGGTGAACCCGCAGGAGACGCCGCTCCGCGACATCCAGAAGGGGCTCGGCATGCACGAGGGTTTCGACGTCGGCCTCGAGATGTCGGGCAACGCCGGCGCTTTCCGCGACATGCTGGCCAACATGGCGCACGGCGGCAAGATCGCGATCCTCGGCATCCCCGACAAGGAGATCGCCATCGACTGGAACACCGTGATCTTCTCCGGCCTCACCTTGAAGGGCATCTACGGCCGGGAGATGTACGAGACCTGGTACAAGATGACGGTGATGCTCCAGAGCGGCCTCGACATCAAGCCCGTCATCACGCATCGCTTCCACCACCGCGAGTTCCAGCAGGGTTTCGAGGCCATGGTCAGCGGCCAGTCGGGACGCGTCATCCTCGACTGGGAGACGGCGTGATGTTCGGCCGGATGCAGGAGACGCTGCAGCAGGAGCTCGGGCGCATCCAGGCGGCGGGCACGTACAAGGCGGAGCGCGTGGTGACGACGCCGCAGGGCACGCGTGTCCAGGTGGGTGACGGGCCACCCGTGCTCGTGTTGTGCGCGAACAACTACCTGGGCCTGGCCCAGCATCCGGCGGTGAAGCAGGCCGCGCACGACGCCCTCGATCGCTGGGGCTACGGCCTCTCCTCGGTGCGGTTCATCATCGGCACCCAGCAGATCCACAAGGAGCTGGAGCGGCGCCTCGCGGAGTTCCTCGGCACCGAGGATGCGGTCCTTTACGGCTCGTGCTTCGACGCCAATGGCGGCCTCTTCGAGACGCTCCTCGGGGCGGAAGACGCCGTCATCTCCGACGAGCTCAACCACGCGAGCCTCATCGACGGCATCCGCCTGTGCAAGGCCCGCCGCCTGCGGTATCGCCACGCGGACATGACCGAGCTCGAGGCGCGCCTCAAGGAGAGCGCGGACGCGCGGTTTCGCCTGATCGCGACCGACGGCGTCTTCTCGATGGACGGCGACGTCGCGCCCCTGCCCGCGGTCTGCGACCTCGCCGACAAGCACGACGCGCTGGTGATGGTCGACGACTCCCACGCGGTGGGTTTCATGGGCGCGCGCGGGCGCGGCACCCACGAGCACCACGGCGTGATGGAGCGCGTCGACATCCTGACCGGCACTCTGGGCAAGGCCCTGGGCGGCGCCAGCGGCGGCTACACCGCCGGCCGGCGCGAGATCGTGGAGCTGCTGCGCCAGCGGTCGCGGCCGTACCTGTTCTCGAACACCCTGGCCCCGACGATCGCAGGTGCCTCCATCGCCGCCCTCGATCTGCTGTCGCGCTCCACCGAGCTGCGCGACCGCCTGCAGGCCTCGACCGCGCTCTTCCGCGAGGGCCTGCTGCGCGCCGGCTTCGATCTGCTGCCCGGCACGCACCCCATCATCCCCATCATGCTG
>Ga0075429_100004868_pt1 | contig 11570 bp, 10 predicted proteins | sample RhiMetdeltSRZDD3_FD_75295 | JGI IMG/M metagenome (GOLD analysis project Ga0075429, IMG submission 75295) | Populus rhizosphere microbial communities from Tennessee, USA - Rhizosphere MetaG P. deltoides SRZDD3 | ecosystem: Host-associated > Plants > Roots > Rhizosphere > Soil | place: USA...
TGGGCCTGTGCTGGGCACGTTCCAGCGCGGGAGGAAGCACATGGAGGCAGTGATGAGCGTCGACGACTCCAAGCAGGAGCACACCATCCGGACTGGCGAGCAGGGGGTGCGGTGAGCGGTACCAGGGTGTTGGTGGCGGGGGCGAGCATCGCGGGGCCTGCGCTGGCCCATTGGTTGCGTCGGCGGGGGGCCGAGGTGACCGTGGTGGAGCGGGCCCCCGAGCTGCGTCCCGGTGGGCAGGCGGTGGACGCGCGCGGCGTGGCCAAGGAGGTCATCGGGCGCATGGGGCTGGACGCGGCGGTGCGCGCGGCGTGCACCGACACCGCCGGCGCGCACACAGTAGACGCGGACGGGCAAGTGCTGGAGACCTTCCGTGCCGACGACGACGGTGGCGACGGGTTCATCGCGGACATCGAGATCCTGCGCGGGGACCTGTCCCGGGTGCTCTACGACGACACCCGCGACGGCGTTGAGTACATCTTCGGCGACCGGATCGCCGAACTCACCCAGGACGCGGACGGGGTCGACGTGGCCTTCGCGGGCGGCGACCGGCGGCGCTTCGACCTGGTGGTCGGGGCCGACGGGCTGCACTCGGCGCTGCGGGCGATGGTCTTCGGGCCGCATGAGCGGTTCCTCCGCCACCTCGGGCACGTGCTGGCCTTCTACAGCGTGCCCAACGAGTTCGGGCTGGACCGCTGGCTGCTCGAGTATCAGGATCAGGAGTCCGGGCGCTCAGCCCTCCTGCGACCCATCCAGGACGCTACCCGGGCGATGGCGATGTTCTACTTCGCCTCGGCTGACTTCGACGTCGACTACCGTGACGTCGCGGCCCAGAAGGTTCTGCTGCGTGAGCGGATGGCCGGCCTGGGCTGGTTGACCCCGGACATCCTCGCGCACCTGGACGACACTCCGGACTTCTACCTCGACCAGGTCGCCCAGGTGGTGATGGACCGCTGGTCGAGCGGACGTGTGGGGCTGCTCGGGGACGCGGCGTTCAGCTCGTCGCCGATGTCCGGGCAGGGCACCGGGCTGGCCCTGGTCGGCGCCTACCTGCTGGCCGGAGAGCTGGCCGCCGCCGGGTGGGACCCCGACGCCGGGTTCGCCCGCTACGAGGCGCGGATGCGCTCGTTCGTCGAGGCCAACCAGGAGATCGGCCGGCTGAACGCCCGCAGCCGCGACGTCCCCGGGCCAGACGCCGAGCCGAGCCCCGATTTCGCCAGCGAATGGTTCACCGAGCTGGTCGGGCGCGCGATCAACGGCATCGAGCTGCCCGACTTCGCGGGGGTGCCGGACTCCGCAGCCCCGGCCGGATCGCCGATCACCTCGTCGGCCAAGCCATAGGTGTCACATAACGTGTCGAGAGGGACCACGCTTCGGTAGGACGTCCGGCGCCGGGTGTGCCTGTGCCGCCTGGAGCCTGGGCCTCCACCGGGGGTGCTCGACTGCATCAGCGTGGGCTTGCCCAGCTCCGGGATGGACGCGGTCTTGCTGCCGGTCGCCCCGCTGGCCACCCCGATGATGGCCGGGTCGAGCACGCCGAGTGCGATCAGCGTGGCGGTCCAGGTGCCGGTGGAGAGGCCCAGGTGCCGGTGTGGATGAGGTCGACGCCGTAAACGTTGGCCAGCGGCGGCGGCGGGCCGGGACGGGGGCGGCGTGCATCATCACCACGCCCGGGCATCATGCTTGATCAGGCGTGACCATTGATTGCGCGTCGGCTCAAAGAATTGACCATGGAATCACAACATCGTCATAGCGATCGCTTAGTAATCACGAACGACTAGGCAATCTTCCACTAACCGTACATTGTTGATCATCGATTCGGGGTACCTAGTCTGGCCGGTGGGGCAGAGCCAACCGGACCGGAGGTCCACATGAACGCTAACGGAGCGGCCGAACCGATCACCGACATATACGACCAGTCACTCGCCGAATTGTTCCGGGCTCAGGTACGCCGCCACGCTGACCGGCCCGCGATCGCCGAAGTGGACGGACAACTCAGCTACGCCGAACTCGGCTCGCTCGCCGAGCGGTTTGCTCGCGGACTGCGGCACCTCGGGCTGCCCGAAGGCGCGGTTGTCGCGGTGGCTGGCGAGAGTCGCCAGGACTTCTGTGTCGCGATACTGGGCGCAGTGTGCGCCGGGCTCACGTACACGCCACTGGACCCGTCGCTGCCCGCCGACCGACAGCGCCGCGTGCTGACCGACAGCGGCGCGGCGGCGGTGGTCCAACTACCTGGTGCAAAAATCGTCGACGGACAGGTACTCGAGTTCGCCGACGTGCTCGACGCCGGTCGCTCAAGCGCCGATGGGCCGACGCCGAACACGGCGGTTCCCGTCTACGTGATGTTCACCTCCGGCACGACCGGCCGCCCGAAGGGCGTGGCGATCCCGCAGCGTGGTGTGCTAAGGCTCTGCATCGACAACGGTTTCGCGGACATCGAGCCAACGGACCGGGTGCTGCACGCCGCGAGGCTCTCCTTCGACATCGCGGTTTTCGAAATTTGGGCGACACTGCTGAACGGTGCCTGCCTGGTGCCGTGCGCCAGGGACGTGCAGCTGTCCGCGCCCGCACTGCACGCGGTGCTGGAACGGGAGCGGATCAGCGTCGTACTCCTGACCACGAGCATCTTCCACAGCCTGGCCGCCGCGCGGCCCGAGTTGTTCGCCGGGCTGCGGTACGTGATTGTCGCCGGTGAGGTGATGCGGGCCGACGCGGCCCGCCGGGTGCTCGAACACGGCCGGCCGGCACACCTCGTCAACGCCTACGGTCTGACCGAGATCGCCTGCTTCTCAACCGCGTACGAGGTCAACGACCTGCCGCCGGACGCGGTCAGTGTGCCGATCGGGGTACCCATCTCGGATACCACCTGCTACGTCGTTCGCTCCGACGGCAGCCTCACCGGAGACGGCGAGGAAGGCGAGTTGTGCCTCGGCGGTGGCGGCAACGCGACCGGCTACGTGAACCAACCGGAGGAGAGCGCCGCTCGCTTCGTCAACCTCCCGGTCGGCCCGGACGGCGAGCCCGTTGCGGTCTACCGCACCGGTGACATCGTCCGCCGGCGTGCCGACGGCGTGCTGGAGTTCGTCGGCCGTAACGACGATCAGGTCAAGATCGGTGGCTTCCGGGTCGAGCCGGGTGAGATCGCTGCCGTGCTGACCTCCCACCCCGGCGTCGCCGACGCCGCGGTGGTGGCCCGAGGGGACGGCGACACGCGCGTGCTGGCCGCGTACGTAGTGACCGACGGGCGGTCGACCCCTCAGGATCTGCTCGACTTCCTGCGCGCGCGGCTACCCGAGTACCTGGTGCCGGCCACCATGACGGTGCTCGACCGGCTGCCGTTGAGGGCGAGCGGCAAGCTGGACCGCGACGCGCTGCCGTCGCCGCTGTGACCGACAGACGGTCGACCCCTCAGGATCTGCTCGACTTCCTGCGCGCGCGGCTACCCGAGAACCTGGTGCCGGCCACCTGGACCGCGACGCGCTGCCGTCGCCGCGTCCGGTGGTTGATTCAGCTACGCCCGACTGGCAGAGATGAGCTCACGGAATGAACCTCGATCTCGTGCAGGCGCGGGCGGACACGCCCGGCGTGAACCACGTCGCACACCTGAACAACGCTGGCGCCAGCCTCGCGCCGAAGCCCGTCATCGACGCGATGGTGGGCCATCTTCGGCTGGAGAGCGAGATTGGTCCTTACGAGGCCGCTGAACGCGCCCAGGAGGCAATCGAACATGGGCATGCCGCTGTCGGCGTGTTGCTCAACTGCGACAGCGAGGAAGTCGCCTTGTTCGATAGCGCCTCGCGGGCCTGGACAATGGCACTCGCCAGCGTTCCACTGCGAGCCGGCGATCGCGTGCTCGTCTCGCCGATGGAATACGGCAGTTGTTACCTCTCCCTGCTCCACCTGGCCAAACGCCACGGGGTGCGATTGGAGGTGTTGCCCGTGGACGCCGACGGTCTGGTGAGCGTGGAGGAACTGCGGAGCAGGCTGGACGAACGCGTAAAGCTGATCGCGATGACCCACGTGCCGACGCACGACGGTCTGGTCTATCCGGTGGCACTGATCGGCCAGGTGGCACGGCAGAACGGGATCCCGTTCTTGGCCGACGCCAGCCAGTCGGTAGGGCAGATGCCCATCGACGTCGAGGAGATCGGCTGCGACATGCTCGTGGGTTGCGGCCGCAAGTACCTGCGCGGTCCGCGTGGCATCGGATTCCTGTTCGCCCGCCGGGAGTTCGCCGAGCAGCTCACGCCGGCCATGTTCGGCCTGGACGGCGTCGAGTGGGCCGCCGGAAGCTACCGGTTCGCTCCTGCCGCCCGCCGGTTCGACACCTGGGAGACGAATTGCGCGGCCCGCATCGGACTCGGTGTCGCCATCGACTACGCGCTCGCCTGGGGAGTGGAGCACACCTGGCCGCGGATCCGGCAACTGGCCGCGGGCCTGCGTGCGGAGATCACCCGCATCCCAGGAGTGACGGTGCTGGACCGTGGTCAGGAACGATGCGGCACCGTCGCCATCACCGTGCGAGGCTGGGACGCGGCGTCGGTCAGGGCGGAGCTGCAGCGGGCCGGTATCAACACGTGGGTATGCCTGGGGAACGCCGCATGCGTCGACATGCAGAAGCGGGGCCTCAACAGCCTGCTACGGGTGTCAGCGCATTACTACAACTCGTCGGAGGAGTTGGCCCGGCTGTGCTCGGTGCTCGAGTCACTGACCCTCGGCCGACCCGTGCGAGTGGCGGCCTCATGACGGGATCAGCACGGATCAAGCCTCCGAGGAGGGCAGCATGGAGCGCACGCTGGGTTGGTACGACGGCGCGGTCGTGGCGATCGACCAGTCACGTACACCCCGCGACCGTCCTGCTTGACCTGGTGAACGCCGCCACGACGCACTCGGTGGACGTGACAGGCGACGAGATCTACGCCCCACTCGGCGTTCGGCGCGGAGTTCGTCAGCATGGTGGGTGAGCAGGCTGTGCACGGCATCTGGGGGTTCGCCAAGGACTTCGGCCTGTCCGGGCTCAAAGTCGGGCTACCGCACACCCGGGACCCGGAGGTGCGCACCGCCGCCCGCGCGCTCGCCTACTTCGCGCCGGTGTCGACCCACACCCAGGCGCTAGTCACGAACCTGCTGAGCGACGCCGGCTGGGTCGCGGAGTTCCTTGCCGAGAACCGGCGGCGCCTGCGTGCGTCCGCGACCCCGGCGATGGATCTGGCCGCTGGCAGCATCGGCTACCTGGAGCCGGCTGGTGGCTTCTCGCAACGGATTCTGCGGTCCGCCCGGGTGAAAGTCCTGCCGGGCACGGCGTTCGCGGGTCCGGAGCCGGGCTGGTTCCGGCTCTGCCACGCCACCGACGCCAGCACCGTCGCGACCGGCATCAACCGCCTCATCCGGGCGTTGGAGACGTAATGAACAGCCCCTTCGACCAGTGGTACGACATCGCGGGAGTGCGGAGCGGGATCCGCCGGATGTTTGCCGACGAGACCGACGCCGGCAAGGTCTTCTACCCCCAGCGCCTTGTGCCCTACCTCGCGCACGAAGTGCTCGCTGACCTGCCGGAGTCAGAGCGGCGCGCACTCACGATCCGGCACCTGTACCAGTTTCTGATGTCGACCACGCACCTGGAGACCAGGGTCGTCAACACCACCGCGGAGCTGATCGCCAACAACCGCGCGGGACTGGACCTGCCGAACACCATGCGCCTGGACGCGTTCAAGGTCTACTGCGACGAGGGTTACCACTCGCTTTACAGTCTGGACCTAGCCGATCAGATCACATCCGCCACCGGTGTGGCGATCCCACCATGGAACTACGGAGGGATCGTCGACTGGCTCCAGGAGACCGGGCGGCGCCTGCTACCCGACGAACCCGCCCTGGTGCCACTGCTGCAGACCGTGGTGTTCGAGACCCTTATCACCGCCGTGCTGACCGAGATCCCGAACGACCCCTCGGTGATCACCGTGGTGCGAGATCTCACCCGCGACCACGCCAAGGACGAGGGCCACCACCACCGGTTCTTCGCCCAGTTCTTCCACGAGCTGTGGGCCAATCTGGACCACCGTCTCCGCGAGCCGGTCGCGCACGCCCTGCCAGCACTGGTCCAGGCATGCCTGACGTGGGATGTCGAGCCGGTCCGTGCCTCGCTGCTCATGTCCGGTGTGGACGGCGCGACCGCGGCGACCGTCGTCGCCGACGTATACGCCGAGACGGGCAGCAACGCGGACGTCTGCCGGGCCACCGTGCGGACGTTCCGGTCCGCCGGCGTCCTGGACGTGCCCGGCGCCGAGGAAGCCTTTGCCGCCCATCAGCTTCTATGAGGGCCACATGAGCGGCCACGTGGCAGGGCTATGGTGGCCTCGTGTGGACCGGGAGGGCGCTCGGCGGGCCCGTCACACACCCAGGGCCACCCGACCGGTAATCGCCGCGGCCGGCCAACACCGGCCCACACCGCCGATGTTGCGATACGAACGGGGCGGCGAGGTGGTGTTCCCGTCGCAGGTCGCGATCCTGCTAAGCCGACCAGACGAGCACTTCACCGGTGGGGAGAACTGTTCGTCGAACAGCGACCACGGGCCCAGTTTTCGACCACCTGCGGCATTTCTGGACGCAGCTTAAATCATGATCAGCATATTCTTCCTCGTCAGTTCGCTCGTAGTGATCGTCACCCCGGGACAGGACGCCGCACTCATCACCCAGACGGTGCTGCGCTCCGCTCGCCGCGCGCCCGCACTCGCGGCCGCCGCCGGCATGATCACCGGCGGTGTCGGACACGTGTGCCTTGCCATAACCGGCGTATCGCTGCTGCTGCGCACCAACCCCGGCCTGTTCGTCGCCGTGCAGGTCACCGGGGCGACGGTACTGCTGTTCTGGGGCGCATGGACGATGTGGGAGTCCTTCCGCCCGGCCACGGCCCGCGGCCCGGATACCGAGCCGGCCGGCGGTAGATCATTCGCGATCGGGTTGCTCTCCGCCGCTACCAATGCGAAGTCTGCGATTTTCCTACTCGTCTTCCTCCCGCAGTTCGTGCCGGCAGGCCTGCCGCCCATCTCCACAATGGTGGTGTTGGCAGCCGTCTACCTCAGTCTCGCCAGCACCTGGCTGATCATCCTCGTCGAGTTGGTCTACCGACTACGGGAACGGGTCCTGACCGGGCGTACCAGGCTGCTGCTGCAACGACTCATGGCAGTGGTGCTCGGCGTGTTTGCCGTCCGGCTGCTCCTTGGCCTCTGACCGGATCCCGATCACGCCGGCCGGCGACCTGTTGGCGATGGCGAGCGTCAGCCCTGGTGTCCTGCGTTCGGTCAAGGCGTGGTGCTCGAGAGGCCTGCTTACCGATCTCCGGACGTCTATCAGGTGTCCAAGATGTGAGTGGCGGACCCGTAACAGCTTCTAACCTAGATGGCGTGTGTATCGGGGATACGGCCTTCGAACACTGTGGACAGTGCGTTGATTGCCTGCCGCCAGCCCTGGGCGGCCTGACCCTCGATGAGCCGGCCGGGGTGCGGTGAGCTTGTCCCGGGCCGTGCCCCGTTCGCCTTGGCGGGCGCAGGCCCGCTTGTCCTCGATGTCGCAGATGGCCAGCCAGATCAGCTTGACCACCGCGTCGTCGGTAGGGAACTGCTCCCCTCGTTCTTGATGAACATACGTATCTGGTAGCCGAATCAAAGACGTCGCGACAGGCTTATGGTCGCTCGTGGGCTTGGGCGACGGCGGTGCAGTCGCATGGCGAATCGCTCAACATTCACCACCATTGATCATTCGATCGTTAGTTTCGGGTCACCTGCACAAGGCGGTAGTTTGGCTGATGTCCCAGCTCAAAATCGACGTCACCCAACTTGGTGTACGAGTGCCCGTCTCGCAGCTCCGTCTGGGCCACGCTCACCTGGACGGTCAACTGGCGGTACCCCACAGTGTGGGTGTTGGTCTGGTTGATTGCACTAATTCGCTGCTGCAAACTGTCGGCGTACTTGCTGCTGGGCTCGTTGTCCGTCAACACAAACGCCTTGCTGTTGGCGCCCAGCACCTGGTCCAAGCAGCTCGCCAGATCGTTCGGCGACGCCGTCACCCATGGCCCGGGATGCGGAACGAAGACGTCGGTATGCGGCACATGCACCCCGAATGTCGTGACCGACTGTTTGCTCAACAACACCGAGGTGTCATCCGGCACATGCAAGTCGGTAAGCATAGGACGCAGGGCGGCCAGCTTCATCTCAGGGTCGTACGCACTGACGTTGAACCGCAGTCGCCAGGCGGCGGCCACGAAGCTACCCTCGGGCCGTCCCCGACTTCCATCGACGGCAGCAACCACGGTGTTCCGGGTCAAATCCAACGCGTCGCCGATCTCCACCTCGACCTCGGCATTCACCGCCATCGCTACCAATCGCTCGAGCTGTCCGGCGGAGAGCCCCTGCGCCTCCGGCATCGCGCGGACCTGTTCCTCGGTCGTAATTTTGTCGATGATCATCGCTGCCACATGTTCCTTTCCATGCGCCGGCTAGATAGGAGTGGTCATTAGAGCCCCTCGACGGGGCTGACGGCTTGCGACCTTCAAGGTAAGGACGGGCCTGCGGCACGGGTGATACGACGCACATCCGACACTCGTGCGACAGCGCTCAGCTGTCATGGCGACGGCGGTGCACAAATCTGCGCCGCAGACACCTTGTCCACCGCCCAGGCCGGCCGGCAAGGCCTGACGCCGGGTCGCCGCTTAGCTGATGGGTGACCTCGAACGCGTCCATCGCCGGTCCAAGCAGGCCGACAAGGAACTCGAGGAGCTGGTCGCCTCTACCGGCACCACGCTGATGGACCTACACAGAATCGGCCCATCTGGCGCCGCACGCCTGCTGGTCGAGGTTGGCGAGATCACCCTCTTACCGAACCGGGCCCACTTCGCCTCCTGGCACGGCACCGCACCCATCGACGCATCCTCCGGCGACCAGGTCCGGCACCGGCTCTCCTGGGCGGGCAACCGGCAGATCAACACCGTGCTGCACATCATGGCCACCGTCCAGCTGTGCAACCCCCATCCATGGAAGCTATGAGGTGGTCAACGACACCATCGCCGCCGCGGCGACGGGCCCGGGAGGACAACGGGGAACGTATACCGACTCCAGCGTGACCGGCGCGCTGCTGGCCTTCGCCGTGTGGCGCCAGCCGCTGTACGAGGGCGGGGTCGCCCGGCGTGGTTCGGGGCTGCGTCGAGGATGCCGGCGAGGTCGACCAATCGGAGAGGCACCTGCCGTCTTGGGTAGTGCGGGACCACCTTTTCGACGGCGTAGTCGAGCGCGTCGGAGCGGTGGGCTGTTGTCGACGCACCGGAGGCGCGCTCTCACTCGGCAAGCTGGTGGATCACCACTATGCCGCCGTGCACCGGCAGGTGCTGTCGCTCGTCCTCGGTGTCGACGTACTCGTCGATCACCGCGCAGAGGCGGCGGTCCAGCTCGGCGATGTCGTCGGCGGACAGGTGCAACGCGAAACGGGTGAACGTCTTCACCGAGTCCGGTCCGGCCTCGCGCAGCTCGTCCTGGAATGCCTCGATCGACGCGACCGAGGTGTCATTGTCCGCGGGGCGTACCGGGCTGCTGAGCCACCAGGACTTGCCGGTGGACCGGTACGGCTTTTCCAGCGCGCCGCTGTCGCCGGTGCGTACCGGGCACTGCTCCAGCAGGCCGACGTCGGTCAGCTGGCGTACGTGGTACAGCACCGTGCCGGGGTCCTTGGCCAGCCGGTTGGCGAGTTGCTTGTTGGTGAGCTCCTGCTGCCCGCAGAGCCGGAGTATCCGTAGGCGAAGCGGGTGGCCCAGCGCCTTCGCCTCGCGGGCGGTGGCCGGTCGCCGGCGTGCCTCTACCGCGTCGATCGCGTCGACGCCCGCGTCTTCCGCCGTCCCCATGCCCATGGAGCTGAGATTACTCCACCGATTGGCACATCCTATCGGTGGAGTTTTTTCAATCGATGTGACATCCTCCACCAATGGCGGTGCGCGAAGCTCTACCGACCAGCGGGCGGTCGCTCGGCCGCGCGTACTGGCGGCTGTGGACGTCGTCCGGCCTGTCGAATCTGGCCGACGGCGTGTTCAAGGTGGCGCTGCCGCTGGTGGCGATCCAGTTCACCAGATCACCGACGCTGATCGCGGGCCTGACGTTCGCCGTGACGATCCCGTGGCTGCTCTTCGCGCTGCCCGCCGGTGCGCTCGCCGACCGGCTGGACCGTCGGCGGGTGATGCTCGGCGCCAACGTTGTCCGCGCCGGGTTGCTCGGTGCCGTCGTGACCGCGATCCTCCTCGACGTCGACACGATCTGGATGCTGTACCTCGTCGCGTTCTGCATCGGCGTCGCCGAGACGATGTACGACACGTCGGCGCAGTCCATCGTGCCGCAGCTCGTCCGACGGGATCAGCTTTCCCGGGCCAACGGGCGCCTGTACGCGGTCGAGCTAACCGCCAACGAGTTCGTCGGCCCACCACTCGCCGGTCTCCTCGCGGCGGCCGGCGCGGCGATCGCGTTCGCGGCACCGGCAAGTCTGTGGGTTGTCGCGGTTGCCGCGCTGCTACTCGTACCGGGCCGGTTCCGCGTCGAGCGAGACGTACCGGCGCCCGATGGCGGTGCGCCGAAGCGGACCACGATCCGCACCGACATCGCGGAAGGGCTACGGTTCTTGTGGCGGCACCGGCTGCTGCGGACGTTCGCGCTCATGGTCGGTGCGACGAACTTCGCCGGCAACGCGGTGATGGCGATCCTGGTGCTGTACGCGGTCGGTGAGGGCTCGGCCATGCAACTGTCCGGTCAGGCGTTCGGCCTGCTGCTAAGCACGATCGCGGCCGGCAGTCTGGTCGGCTCGCTCGTCGCGGAATGGTTCGAGCGCACGCTCGGCCGCGCGCTCACCCTCGGACTGTCGTTCGCCACCCGCGTCGTGTTCCTCGGCGTGCCAGCGCTCACCACGAACCCGTACATCATCGGCGCGGCATTCTTCCTCGGCGGCGCGGGGACGATCGCCGCCAACGTCGTAATGGTGTCGCTGCGGCAGCGGATCACCCCCGACCGGCTGCTCGGCCGGATCAACAGCGGGTATCGGCTGATCGCCTGGGGGACGATACCGCTCGGCGCCGTCACCGGTGGTCTACTGGCGCAGTGGACCAGCATCAGCACCGTCTTCGTCGTCATGGCGGTCGTCTCACTCCTCGTGCTCGCCGGCCTCGCAGTGACCACGAACGAACGGATGGACGCCGCTGAGCGCGACGCCGACTTTCACTGATGACCACCACATCGTCGCAGGATGCAGCCCGCTCCCACGTGTACGGAACCCGCCGAGCATCGAGACCTGCCCACCCCGATCCACGCACGGCTTGACCTGCCGTTTGTAGCGAAAGAGAGGTGCTCTTGACGGCGCACTTGCTCCTCGAGAAGTGAACCAAACGTGCCCGCCCAGGGGCTGCTGGTAACGCGACCCAGATGCCAGGCTAGGTCGAGGTGGCCGGCGGGTTGCTCTTTCTTGCGGCTGTCCACGGCGTCAGGGGCGTGACTCTCATTTGGCGTGCACCCCGCCGGTCACCGCGGCAGGAGTGGCCCGAGAGGGGT
>Ga0075429_100004870_pt1 | contig 11569 bp, 9 predicted proteins | sample RhiMetdeltSRZDD3_FD_75295 | JGI IMG/M metagenome (GOLD analysis project Ga0075429, IMG submission 75295) | Populus rhizosphere microbial communities from Tennessee, USA - Rhizosphere MetaG P. deltoides SRZDD3 | ecosystem: Host-associated > Plants > Roots > Rhizosphere > Soil | place: USA...
GAGAACGCCCGCGGCTATTTCGCGGCCGCGTTGCAACGCAAGGCCGACATGTACGAGGCCTGGAACTACGTCGGTTACACGAGCCGCAAGCTCGGCGAGTACGAGAAGGCACTGCAGTCGTACAACGAAGCGCTGCGTCTGAATCCTTCGTACGCCGAGGCCATCGAGTATCGCGGTGAGGCGTATCTCGGGCTCAACCGCATCGACGATGCGAAGAACGCATACATGCAGCTCTTCCAGAGCTCGCGCCCACTCGCTGACCAATTGATGGCGGCGATGCAGAAGTACGTCAGCGACCGTCGTGCGGCGGGCAACGCTGCGCCGGAAGTCGATGCGCTCGCGCAGTGGATCGATGAGCGTTCGAACATCGCCCGTCAGACTGCGTCGCTCGCGCCGGATGCGCCCGCGGTCGTTCGCTGGAACTGAGTACGACCCGCTTCCTATCTCTACTTTTCTGTTGCTGGGTTGGGATCGCATGGAGCGGTCCCGCCAGCGAAGACGCGCAGTACACGTGGCGCTTGCCGCCCGGTTTTCCGCCTCCCGTCGTTCCTGCCGACAACCCGATGTCCGACGCCAAGGTCGCGCTCGGCTGCCGCCTGTTCTTCGAAACACGGCTGTCGGTGACCAACACCTTTTCCTGCGCGAGCTGTCATCACCCTGAGCTCGCATTCACCGACGGCCGTGCACTGGCTGTCGGCGCGAAGGGCGACAGCATGCATCGGGGCGCGATGACGCTCACCAACGTCGCGTACAACCCTGCATTCACCTGGGCGAGCGAAACTGTCGTGACGCTGGAGCGGCAGATGGAGCAGCCGCTGTTCAACGAGCATCCGTTGGAAATGGGATTGAAGCGCGACGATCGCGCGCTGCTCGAATGGCTCGCGCAGCAGGAGAACTACGCGGCTGCGTTCCGCCAGTCGTTTCCGCAGGAAGCCGCGCCGGTCACGATCCCCAACGTGCTCAAGGCCATTGCATCGTTCGAGCGCACGTTGATCTCGGGACGCTCGCCATTCGACCGCTATGTATACGACGACGACCGTTCTGCCTTCTCCGAAGGTGCGCGGCGCGGCATGCGGCTGTTCTATTCCGATCGCAGCGGCTGCGCGCACTGTCACTTCGGGCTGAATTTCTCGGGCCCGATCGTTCATCGCGGCAAGCCGGAGCAGCGCGCGCTGTTCGCCAACAATGGCTCGGCCGTGAAAGGGGACGAGGGGCTGTCGGTCGAAACGAAGCGCCCGCAGGATCGCGGCCGCTTCAGGGTGCCGACGCTACGTAATATCGCTTTGACCGCGCCCTACATGCACGACGGGCGGTTCGCGACGCTGGAGCAGGTCCTCGAGCACTACGCCGGCGGCGGTATACATTCCGAGGCGATAGGCACCGTGGACTCGCAGATCCGGCGGCTGGATCTATCTGCCGAGGAGAAGCGCGATCTAGTGGAGTTTCTGCGCAACCTGACGGACACTTCGTTCGTCGCAAGGAAGGACTGCAACTAAGCCCCCACCCCAACCCTGTCCCGCTCGGTATTCGGTCCAGGGGAGCTCTCGTAATTCCATTCCTCGCTCCGCGAGGAAAGTCGGGGTGGGGGCGTTCTTACCGGGAATTCATCCGCCCGCCGGCGCCGCGCACATCCGCGGCGCGACTCAACACCGTCACGCGCTGGCCGTGCTGCAATCGCTCGACCCCGCGGACGACAACCAGATCGCCCGCAGCAACCGGGCCGCGGATCGTGACGAGGTCGCCGTCGGTCGCGACTGACGTGACCGTGACTTTCTCCGCCGTGTTGTCCGCGCGCACGCGCATCACGTAATTGCCATCCTGCCGGACGGCGATAGCGTCGCGCGGGACCACGAGCGAGTCGGTCGCTTCACGCTCAGGCAGACCGACTTCGACCGGCGTCCCGACGCTCAGTGCGTTGTTCGCGAGCGTGAGGCGCAGCTCGAACTGGCGCGAACGTTCCTCACCGACGGGCACAACCGTTCGCACGCTCGCCTTGATCTGCTCATCCGCGATCCTGATCGGCAGTTCCATGTTCTGGCGGACTAGGCCGACCAGGGTCAACGGTGCCTGCACACGCGCTTCCAGGTGCACGGTGTCGACGAGGTGCGCGATTGCAGCGCCCGTCGCGACATACTCGCCGCGCTGCGCGAGACGCTCGGTCACGATTCCGGCGAACGGCGCGCGAACTTCAGTCTGATCGAGATCGTGCTGCGCGACGCGCTGGCGCACTTGCGCCTGTTGTAGCTGGGCCGTCAGCACCGCCAACTGCGACCTGACTTCGTCGAGCGCCGTCTGCGAGATCGTGCTGCCGACTTTCTCCAGCCGCTGCAACTGGCGCTCCGACATCGCGCGCTGAGATTCGATGCGCGCGACTTCGGCTTTCGCATCGTCGACGCGCAGTCGCACAGCTTCGTCCTCGAGCTTCGCGACGCGCTCGCCCTCACGCACGCGCGTTCCGACTTCGGCGACATATTCCAACCGTCCCGCGCCGCTGGTCGCGAGACGCGCATCGTTGCGACTCACGACGCCACCGGGCACCCAGCGTCGCGGCGCGACGCGTGCGACTGCAGCTTTCGCGACTTCGACGACGACGCCCGGTTCCTGGGCCGGCGGGCCTTCCGCGCCTGCGCTTCCTGCGAAAAGAGCAATGGCGGCGGAAAGCGCGAGTGCGATCGTTCGTAGATTGATCATCCTTATCCCCTTGCAACAGAAGGCGCCGGCACCGCTTCTTCGGCCGGCACGCTGCGCTCGTACACCAGGCGCAGGAGGCTCGGCAGCAGCACGATCGAGAACACCATGCTCACGATCACGCCTGCGACGTTCACCGCGGCGAGCCCGCGATAGATCGTGCTCGCCGGACCCGGGTTCACGACCATCGGCAGCGCGCCGAGCGCGCCCGTCAACGTGCTCGCGACCATCGCGCGCAGACGCTGATTGAGCGCCATGCGCAACGCTTCTTCGAGGCTGTGCCCGTGGTTGAGCGCGTCACGCGTGCGATCCACCAGCAGGATCGAGTGATTGACGATGATGCCGATCATCATGATGAAGCCGATCATCGTCAGCAGATCGAGCGGCTGGAATGCGACCAGGCCCAGCGCGCGAATGCCCAACACGCCGCCCGCGAGAGCCAATGGCACGGTCAACACCACGACCGCGGCGTCGCGCAGCGAGCGGAACATCGCGGCCATCAGCATGAACAGCACCAGCAGCGCCAGCAGGAAGTTCGTGCCCATCGTCGAGACGATCGTGTCGAGGCGGTCCGCGCTGCCCGCGAGCCGGATGTTCGCATCCGGCGGCAATTGCGAGCGCAGCGACGGCACGATGTCGTTCTCGATCTTCGCCAGCATGTCTTCCAGCGACAGCGTGGGCGGAGGATCGATCGTCAACGTTACGGTACGGTGATGATCGATGCGGCGGATCTGCTCGGGCGCCACCGTTGTTTCCAGGTTGACCAGCTCGCCGAGCGAAACGATCTCGCCCGAGGGCGTCATCAACGGCGCCTGTGCGAGGGCTTCGGGCGTTTCACCCAGGCTCGTGCGCAGGATGACGGGCAGCCGCGTCTGGCCGTCGAAATACTCGCCTAGCCACGCACCGTCGCCGAGGGCCCGCACGACAGTGCCGAGCGATACGCGATCCCAGCCCACTTCGGCGATGCGCCGGTCGTTCGGCTCGGCTCGCAGCTCCAGCGCCTGCACGTCAGCGTTCGGGAAGGACTGCACGTTCGCGCCTGCGAATGTGCGCTCGAGCAGTTTGCGGCCTCCCTCGGCCGCGGCATTGAGCGCTGCCGTGTCGGTCGACTGCAGGTGGATCGCGACTGAGCGCGCCGAGCCGCCGATGCCGCCGAACAGCTCGCCTTCGTTCACGAACACACGCGTGTCGGGGAGCCCGACGACGATCTCGTCGCGCACGATGCGTTCCAGCTCGCCGATCCGATCGTCGTCGATGACGCGCGCGCCGATCGTGCCGCCGCCCGGCCACAGCAGCACGTAGTAGTTCTTGAGGCGCGGCTCCTTCTCGCCCTTCATGTACGGTTCCATGCGCTCGAGCAGCTTGCCCGCGATTTCGCGATTAACGGCTTCCGGGCTCATGCCGGGCGGGAAGCTGAAGTAAGCGTCGATCGCCGCGCGCTTCACCGGCGGCAGGTAGTCGAGCTTCGGCAGCAGCAACCACGAAAGCAGCAGCGGAGCGACGAGCAACGCACCCACCCAAGCGAGTTGTTGCTTGCGCGAGCGGGTCCACGCGATGACGCGATCGGTCAGCCACGGCCAACCTTCGCCGTAACCGGAGTTCTTCGAGTGTCCGCCGAGCAAGCGACCGGCGGCTGCCGGCACGACTGTGATCGCGACCACGATCGAGAACGCGACCGCGATCGAGATCGTCAGCGCGAGGTCGGCGAAGATCTGTCCCTCGACATCCTTGAGGAACAGCACCGGCAGGAACACGGCGATCGTCGTCGCGGTCGATGCGAACAAGGCAGGCACGACCTGTCGCGTACCGTCATGAGCGGCCTGCTCGATCGGCATGCCTCCTTCCTTGAGCCGGATGATGTTGCCGGAGACGACGATCGCGCCTTCGACGACCATGCCGACGGCGAAGGCGAGGCCGGCCAGCGAGATGACATTGATACTGCGGCCAGCCATTTCGAGCACACAGAATGTCGCCAGCAGGCAGACCGGAATCGTACTTGCGATCAAGACGGTCGCGCGGCCGTCGCGCATGAACCACCACACGCAGAACAGCGCGAGCAGAGCACCGACCACCAGGTTCTCGACCAGCAGGTTGACGGCGCGCTTGATGAACAGCGAGGCGTCGAACGACTGCTCGATTCCGAGACCACGCTGCGCGAGCGCTCCTTCGCGCAGATCCGCGACGACCTTCTTCACTTCCTCGAGCGTGCTGAGCACGTTCGCGCCCGGCGCGCGGATGATGCGCAGGCCGATCGCCGGATTGCCGTTCTGATAAGAGAAGAAGGTGCGCTCAGGCGGCCGCATTTCGACGGTCGCGAGATCTGCGAGCCGCACCGGCTGGCCGTCGCGCCACGCCAGCACGAGCTGCCCGAGATCCTGGGCGTCGTAGCGGCCGGTATAACGCAGCGAATACTGCCGCCGTCCGACGTCGAGCTGGCCGGCGGACACGTTGGTGGCGCTCGCTGCCTGGCGGGCGATGTCCGGGATGCCGACGCCTAACGCCGCCGCACGCGCGAGGTCGAGCGTGATCCGCACGTCGTCGGGCGGACCGCCCTGGACCTCGACCTGCGCGACGCCCGGGACGGACTCGATGCGCGGTTTGACGACGTCCTCGACGAAGCGGCGATAGCGGTCGATCGGTCCTTCGGTGCCGGGGAGCAATTGCACGAAGAAGAACGAGAGCTGCTGGTTCGAGTCCCCTTCGCCGCCGAGCTGGACGAACGGGCGATCGGAGTCGCGCGGCAGCGGCGGCAGGCGGCTCATGCGGCCGATGACGTCGACCAGCGCGGCCTTCATGTCGGTCCCGATCGCGAACCTCAGGAACACCTGGCTGCCGCCCGAGTTCGCGTTGCCGTTGACTTCCTCCACGCCGGGCAGGCCCTGCAGCACCTGCTCCTGCGGCTCGAGCAGCTCGGCCTCGACTTCCTCCGGCGAGGCGCCGCGCCAGTTCGTGAAGATGGCGATCGTCGGCCGTTCGATGTCAGGGAAAAGCTGCAGGGGCAGCTGCTTCAGGCTGAGCGCGCCGAACAGGGAAATAAGTAAAACCGTGACCCCGATCGCGACGGGGTTACGGATGGCTCCAGCGATGATGCGCACCGGTGAACTCCCCATGATCTTGGTTGCGGCGATTGGACCACTCCATGAGAGCGCCGTTCGGGCCGGTGAGACCAAGCGACGCAATAGCGCGATCAGGCGTGCCCTCAATGGGATGCAGCACGGTGGTCGCAGGTTTAAGGCCCAAGTACTTGGTGCTCAAGAATCGTCAAAGGTCGCAGCGATAGCTCGCGGGCGGTCATGGCAGCGATTAAGCTGTGCGGCACTTTGTCATGGGGGTTTCAACCAATGTCCACCTTGCGTGTTTCCGGGATGCGTCTGCTGTGTGTCGCAGTTGTCGCATCGGTTGCTGCGGCCTGCTCGACGATGAAGACCGCGCCGTCCACGGCGGCTCCGCCGCCTCCGCCTGCCGCCAAGGTCACCGATGTGTCCGGCACCTGGGAGCTCAACGTCGAGAGCCCGATGGGCTCGCGCGCCTCGGACGCCGTCTTCACGCAGTCGGGCGAGACGCTCGGCGGCAAGATGGTCAGCCAGCGTGGCGAAGTGCCGCTCACCGGCACGGTCAAGGGTGAGACGGTGAATTTCGGCATCAACGTCAACGTGCAGGGCCAGAACCTGCAGATCGATTACACCGGCACGGTGACCGGCGACACGATGAGCGGCACGGTCGTGTTCGGCTCGTTCGGCGACGGCAAGTGGACCGGCAAGAAAAAGCAGTAGGTCGGGCTTTAGCCCGACAATCCGTGCCGGAAGTCAGAGTCGGGCTGAAGCCCGACCTACAAGTCGATTGACTGACATTGCTGTAACTCCCGGCGAGAGGCGGGCCACGCTGGCCGCTCTCGCCGTCGTCGTGCTGCTGAGCGCGCTCGACCAGACCATCGTTTCCACCGCGATGCCGCGCATCATCGAACAGCTCCAGGGGCTGTCGATGTATGCGTGGGTCACCACCGCGTACATGCTGACCTCGACGGTCTCCGTGCCGATCTACGGCAAGCTCAGCGATCAATACGGCCGCAAGGGCATCCTCATCATCGGCGTCGTGCTGTTCCTCGCGGGCTCAGCATTGTGCGGGCTGAGCGGGGAGTTCGGCGCGCTGCCATTGCTCGGCGGCGGCATGATGCAGCTCATCGTGTGCCGCGCGATCCAGGGTCTCGGCGCTGGCGCGCTCATGACGGTGTCGTTCGCGATCATGGCGGACCTGTATCCGCCGCGCGAGCGCGGTCGCCTGTTCGGCGTGTTCGGCTCCGTGTTCGGCATCGCGACTGTCGTCGGGCCGTTCATCGGCGGCTTCCTCACCGACCACGGCACGTTCACGCTGCTCGGTCACGAGATCGCCGGCTGGCGCTGGGTGTTCTACGTCAATCTGCCGCTCGGCCTGCTCGCGCTGTTCATGATCTTGTATCGCATGCCGGTATTGCGCCATGGCGCGGGAGGACGCATCGACTATCTCGGCGCAGTGCTGGTCGTGCTGACGGCAGCGACGCTGCTGCTCGGACTCACGCTCGGCGGCACCAGCTATCCGTGGGACTCGCCGCACATCCTCGGGCTGTTCGCGGTCGGCTGCATTTCGCTCGGGATCTTCCTGTGGATCGAGACGCACGCGACGCATCCGATCCTGCCGCTGCACCTGTTCCGCATCCACTCGTTTCGCATCGCTGCGCTCGCGTCGTTCGTGATGAGCACGGCGTTCCTCGGCGTCGTGATGTTCATGCCGCTGTACATGCAGGTCGTGCAGGGAATCAATGCGACGCAGAGCGGCTTCGCGCTGCTGCCTCTGATGGCTGGATTGATCGCGAGCAGCATCATCTGCGGCCGGCTCGTGACGCGCACCGGTCGCTACAAGCCTTTCATGATCGGCGGCGGCATCGTGCTGATCGCGGGCGTGATTGCGCTGACGGGCATCGGGCCGGATACCACGCATGGCGATCTCGCGTGGCGCCTGGCGATAACGGGCATCGGTCTCGGGCCGGCGCAGACGCTGTTCAGCCTGGTGATCCAGAACTCGGCGCCGCCGACGGAGATCGGCGTCGCGACGAGCATGGGACAGTTCAGTCGACAGATGGGTGCGACAGTCGGCGTCGCCGTGTTCGGCACATTCCTGACGCACGGCCTCACCGATGAGCTGCCGAAGCACGTCCCGATGCTGCCGGGTATGAGCGAGCAGCGCATCGATCTCGCACACGCTCAGAGCCAGGCGATGAATGCGGACATGATTCGCTTGCGAGTCAATGGCACGCTCGACGAGCGCTTCGCCGTGCTCGAGCGCGCGTACCACGAGGACGCGGACGCAGTGGTTGAAATCATCGGCGATCCGCGCATGCCGGAGCAGATCAAGGCAGCATTGCGCGACGGCGGCGTGCGCGGACGAATTCATCGACAGCTCCTGCAACGCGCCGACACTGTCGAAAGCGAGCTCAAAGCCGGCGAGGAGGGACGCGAGCGTCTGCTGCAGGATCCCGAGCTGCCCTCGGGTGTGAAGCAGCAGCTTGCAGACATTCCGTTGCGCGCTCTGCGCGAGCCGGAGCTGATCGCCGGTGTCGCCAAGCTGTTTCGGGACGCGATCCTGGCGAAGGAGGATGCGCTCGTCGCGACCACCGTCCAGCAATCGCTGTTGACGGTGCGCGCGGCGATGTCGATTTACGGCAAGCAGCTTGTCGAGCGGATCCAGCGCGGCGTGAAGGTTGCTTTCGCAACGTCAATCGCGCACATGCTGGAGCGCGCGCTGTGGATCGTCGGGCTGGCGGTCCTGATCGTGTTCTTCATTCCGGAGGTGCCGCTGCGCTCGCGTGCGACACCGGCTGCTGCTGCGGCAGCCGATTAACCCAAGTTACTTTTTCTTGCTGCTGCGGCGCCGACCGCTTGTCTTCCTTTTGCGACTGCTCCGCCGCTTCGGAACTTTCGCGCCGGAGCGGCGCGCTTCCGACAATCCGATTGCGATTGCCTGCTTGCGACTCTTCACCTTGCGGCCGGAGCGGCCGCTGCGCAGCGTGCCGCGCTTGCGTTCGTGCATTGCACGTTTCACTTTCTGCGATGCTTTCTTGCTGTAACGGCGCGCCATTGCGCTCTCCTGTTCGAGTCAGTCCCGCGTCTGGAACGCCGCGACGACTTCGCGTGTTCCTAAGCGCATGCAGGACCTGATCTGTCAGGCAATCAGAGAAAAGCGTCTGCTGGAGCTGCAATACGACGGGCACTCGCGCAGAGTCGCGCCGCACATCTACGGCATCGACGCCGCGGGCGATGAGCTGCTGGCCTGCTACGAAGTGTGGGGCGGTACGGATGGCGAGCCGGCAGGCTGGCGCTCATTGCGACTCGCGGGCGTCTCGGAGCTGAAGCTCACCAGCAAACGCTTCGCGCCACGGCCGGAACACCAGCGGCGCGACGATGTGATCGCGCGGGTGTTTTGTCAGGTGTGAGGGAGAGGTTCTCGCCAAGGCGCGAAGTACGCCAAGGGCGCCAAGGCAAGTCACTCTCGAGAGATCAATACTTGGCGACCTTTGCGTTCTTGGCGCCTTGGCGAGAACTCTGCTCCTAGTACAGCAGAAACTGCGCGCGTTCCTGTTGCCAGTCGCGCTCGTCCTTGCTCACCGCGGCTTCGAGATCAGCCACCGTCGCGCTGGAGTCGTCGACCCATTCGCGCAGCAGCGGACTGCCGTTGATCACATCGATCGCGAGCCGCGTCTCATATTCATAAGCGAAGTCGCGCCAGATCGGATAGCCCGGTTGCAGCTGTCGCAGCGCTTTGAATGCGAGCGACTGCAATCGCCACGGCCGGAATGCATCGTGGTCATAGCTCGCATCCTCGACGTGGATCTGCAGGCCATTGCACAGCTTGCCGACGTGCTTCTGGAACGTGGGCTCGAACCAGCACTCGCGCACGCGACAGCCTCGCAGCCACTGCGGCGCGAGCTTGTGCATCGTTGCGAGCAGCGCGCGTGCATCGATGTCGGGAGCGCCGAACAACTCGAGCGGCCGCGTGGTGCCGCGACCTTCCGAGAGTGTCGTGCCTTCGACCATCACCGTGCCCGCGTAGGCACGCGCCATCCACAGATTTGCGGCGTTCGGGCTGGGATTGATCCACGCGCGTTCGCCGAGCGGCCAACCGAAGCCGGGCGCCGTGGCCGGCTGCCAGCCGTGCATCTCGATCACCTTGTAGTCGAGCGACAAGCGCAGCGTGCGCACGAACCAATGGGCGAGCTCGCCCAGCGTGAGGCCGTGCCGCATCGGCAGCGGGCCGGCGCCGACGAAGCTCTCCCAGCCTGCGCGTAATCGGAACCCTTCGATCGGTCGGCCCGCGGGATTCGGGCGGTCGAGGATCCACACGCTCTTGGCGCGCTTCGCCGCTTCTTCGAGCACGTAGCGCAGCGTCGTGATGAAGGTATAGATCCTGCAGCCGACGTCTTGCAGGTCGACGAGCAGCACGTCGAACGTGTCCATCATTGCCGCGGTCGGGCGACGCACTTCGCCGTACAGACTGAAGACGGGAATGCCGTGCACCGGGTCGTTGAACGTCGGCGACTCGACCATGTTGTCCTGCTTGTCGCCGCGCAGGCCGTGTTGCGGCCCGAACGCCGCGGTCAGCGTCAAATCATCCAGTCGTGCGAGCGCGTCGAGCGAATGGGTGAGGTCGGCAGTGACCGATGCCGGATGAGCCACCAGCGCGAGTCGCTTGCCATGCAGCGCGCTGCGCAGCGCTGGCTCGGTGAGCAGGCGATCGATGCCGAACTTCATTCCACGTCTCCTGCGCGCAGTTTCAATACGAAGCCCGCGTCGTGATGGAAGTCCGCGTTGCCCGGCGGATGCTTCAACGCCCAATACGAAATGCGCCCCTGCAGATCTTCGAGCACGACAGCGAGCGCGAGCTGCAGCTCCGTGCGCGGCACGAGGCCGGAGCAGTGCACGTCGACGTCCGCTTCCAGCCGATCTTCGCGTCGCCGGCAGATGATCTTCGGCGCGTGCGGCGGCTCGACCGCAGTCATGCCGCGGCGGTAATCATCGAAGCGATACACCGCCCATTCGCTCGACGGTGCGAAGTTCAGCTCGATGTAATTGCGCACGCCGTCCGGGCGGACGAACGCTTCGAAGCACGTGTGTTGCCACAATCCGTCGGTGTGCGCAGACCGTCGTTGCGGCGGGAGCTGCAACTGGTCGATGTCGCCGACGATCTCGTAATAGAGGATCAGCAGATCCTCGCTCAACCGATCGACGCGCGCGGTGACCGCGCTGACGTAAGTACACGGTGTCGCTGGGTGGCAGACGAGGGGCAATGGTTCCATCGCCCCCGATTCTAGCGCGCCCTACTGCCAGTGTGCCGTCTGCGCGACCTGCTGCCGATAGATCGGGCGAACCCGCCACAGCAGCGCCGCGGCGATCACGCCCGAAGTGAGGACGACGATCAGCAGGCCCCAGCGGATCTGCATCGGATCGCGCAGGATGTAGTCGCTGATCATCGGCACGAGATAGGGGCCGAGGCCGAGCCCGATGAGATTCACGGTGAACAGGTAAACCGCCGACACCTGCGCACGCATCTGGTTCGGCGTCACCTGGTTGACCGCCATCGGTCCCATCGCGACGTAGCCATGGAAGGGAAAGCCGGCGATGCACATCATCGCGAGGCCGAGCGTCGCCGTCGGCATGAAGGCTGGCAGCGCGCTCGTGATGACGACTGCGACCGCCGTGCCGAAGCACACCCAGATCGGTGCGTCGGTGTGGCCCTTGGTCGTCAGGCGGTCGCAGATGCGGCCGGCGACGAAAACGCCGACAGTGTTCATCGTCATCGTCGAGATGCCGAGCACCTGTCCGACGAGGCCGGGTTGAATACCGTACGTGCG
>Ga0075429_100004872_pt1 | contig 11567 bp, 4 predicted proteins | sample RhiMetdeltSRZDD3_FD_75295 | JGI IMG/M metagenome (GOLD analysis project Ga0075429, IMG submission 75295) | Populus rhizosphere microbial communities from Tennessee, USA - Rhizosphere MetaG P. deltoides SRZDD3 | ecosystem: Host-associated > Plants > Roots > Rhizosphere > Soil | place: USA...
AGCTCGAGGCCGCGCGCCAGGGCGCGGATCGCGGCGCGCACGCTCTCGACGTCGGGCTGGGAGCGAGCACCGGCGGCGGCGCCCGGCGGCGGTGGAGGGCGCGGGACCAGCTCGTCGAGATCGCGCGCCAGGCGCTCGGCGAGGCGAAAGCTCATCTCGTAGCCGGGGAGGGCGGTGCCGAGGCGGGTCGTGAGCGGATGGGCCAGCGCCGCTGCCAGCGGCTCGAACGGGAACCAGTCGTCGGGCAGGAGGGCCGCGATCCGTTCGATCTCGCTGGCCTCGATCGCTGCGCCTGTACGTAGGTCTTGCTGCAGGTCGGAGAGCTCGCCCAGCACGGCGCTGAAGCTGTCGTGGACGGCGGCGGCCTTGCTACGGATCGCGTCAGCGTGCGCGGTCAGCGCCGCTTCGGTCGCCGCCGGCAGCGTGCGCAGCCGCTGGATCTCGGTCAGCGCGCGCTGGCCGCTCGCGATCAGGCGCTCGGCCATGGTGAGCGTCTCGGTCACGAACCTGGGCGTCAGGTCGGCGATCGCGCCCTCGCCGTTGACGCCGCCGCCGATGATGGAGGAGAGCGGCACGCAGCCGAAGATCTTGGGCAGGATGCCGTCGATCTCCTTGAACACGTCCTGCGCCTTCGCAACCGGCTGGAGCGCGGCGGCGCCGATCTCGCTGACCGGGCCGGTGAGCCGTGACAGGCCGCGGACCACGAGGCTCGGGGTCATGAAGCCGCCCGCCTTGTCGGCCTGCCTGGCGAAATCGGCGACGATCGGCGACTGCGCCACGTTGCCGACGCGCTCGACGAGCTCGAGGAAGACCTCGCGCGGGTTGCCGGCACCGAAACCGGCAGACAGGTAGCCTTCGGGGTACATGAAGACGCGGCGATTCGCGCCACCCGTGACGACGCGCAGGGCGTCGACCTCGATCTCGGTCTCGCTCAGCTCGGGATAGAACGGCGGCCATTGCGCCGCGCCCGCGACGTTCGCGAGCGGGGCGCCGTGGAAGCGCAGGCTCTGGCTCTCGAAGGCGGTATCGTCGGCGTCCCGGGGCGGCGCCAGGGCGATGCGCTGGCCGCCGGTCGCGATCACCTGCGGCCAGTAGAGCCGGTTGAGCAGGCTGTCGGCGGTCGGCCAGCCGCTGGCGTCGGGAGTCCAGACGATGGCGGGCGTGATCTTGATGGGGCGATCGCGCCGATCGATCGCCTCGCACTCCCATCCGAACGGGACGCGCACCCGGTCCGGACCGACCTCGATCTGCGGCAGGAACGGAGTCTGCTCGCTCTCGGCGGGGGCGTTGGCGAGCGTCGGGCTCACCGTGGTGATGAACCGGATCGACTTGAACGGCATCGCGCGCGAGTGCCTGGCGCCGTCGGCGGGCAGCTCGGGGTAGTGCCTGATCGGCTCGCGGATGACCACGATGTACCGCTCGAACAGCGTCGCCGCGCGACCGGTTCCCGTCCCGGCGAAGCGGCGGTCGATGATCTTGAGCAGCGACGCCTTGTGACCGAACGGGAAGACGAAGCCGCGCGTGACGACCTCGACGTGGGTGTCGCGACCCATCGCGCTGCGCTGCAGCCAGCGCTCCAGGCCGCCGGGTCCGGGCGGTGGCACATCCAGCTCGGCGTCGATCCAGCCGCCCAGCGCGGAGAGCGCCAGCTGCTTGACCTGCACCGCCTGCGGCGGCGTCGAGGTCGAGAAATCGGCGGTGGCGGCGACGATGTGCTGGCGATCGAGCACCGAAAGGGGCGTGCGGAAGCTGGGTGGCGGCGGGCGGTCCACGACGCCGGCGTCGGGCACGTCGGGTGCGCTCGGCGGGACGTAGTCGACCGACCAGAGGGCGCGTACGCGGCGCTGCTCGCGGCTGCGCTCGTCGACATTCGCGCCGGCGGTGAGGCTGGCACCGAGGCGCGTGTGCCAGAGCTCGGTGCGGTTTCCAGCTTGCACCGGCGCGACCGCGTGCTTGAAGCGGCCGTACTGGTTGGGCGACAGCTGCAGGCGCGCGGGCAGCTCGATCGAGGTCTCCAGCTCGTGGGGTGCGCGCGGTGCGCCTGGGCTGCCACCCGAGACCGTGCCGGGGGCGTGCGGATCGACCAGGCTGCCGACCGCGTTGCTGTTCACGTTGAGGCCGATCTGATTGCAGAGCGTGAGCAGGCCCGAGGTGCTGTACTCGATGCTGCTGATCGAAGCCGGCACCGCGAACACCAGTCGGCTCCGCTGCGAGAGCGCGGTTCCGGCCGGCGTGCCCGCGGCGGGGGGCGTCGCCTGCTCGGCGAAGGTCTGCTCGAACAGGTGCTGTGGCGGCAGGGTCAGCACGATCAGCGCAGGCCCTGACGTGCTGCGCACCAGCCGCGGCGGCGAGCTCGATTCCTTGCGCAGGTTCACGAAACCGAAGTCGAGGACCAGCATGTCCTCGGCACGCAGCGCCCGGACGCTCCACTCGATCGCGAGCGCCGAGACGTCGATCCCCAGGGTGTCGTCGCCGTCCTCGCGGCACGCGACCAGCATCAGCTGCGGCGCCGTCGCCGCGACCACACCGGTGATGCCGGTGTAGCGAAGGAAGGCGCGTCGCGAGATGCCCCGGAGGTCGTTCTCGCCGTCACCGGCACCAGGTTTCTTCTTGGCCATCGGCAGCTCCGCGGCCAGCTCTTAGCCAGAACCGGACCAGCGTGAAAGCGGTTGCGGCTCAGGGGCTTGGCGGGATGTCGCGCGTGATCGCCGGCGTGTCGCACGAACCGAGCGAGCTCGGCACACGAGCGGGCTCGTCGTCAGAGCCGGGCCGGGATCCAGCCGGTGCCCGCCGGCGTGCCCCGGGCGGTGAGCGCGCCGAGCCCGACGGTGCCGTCGGCCCCCTGCGCGTCGCCGTTCCGCATGACCCAGTGATTGGTGCCGGCCGCGACCGCGCTGCCCTGCGGATCCGTGGCGGTGTCGGTGTTCGGCGAATAGAAGTAGGTGTCGAGGATGCCGTCCAGGTCGAAGTCCGCCAGCCCGCGCGATACCCAGGCGAAGCTGAAGACCGCGCCGTAGCGGAACATGTCGAAGTCGTTCCACGCGCCACCGGCCGGACGGACGATCCACTGGGTGGTCGACACCGTGTCCCAGAGGACGAGCTCGTCGAGGCCGTCGCGGTCGATGTCGCCGACGCCGGTCGGGATCAGCGTCCCGAGGCTTTGCATGTACGGCGCGGTGCAGGTCCCGTTCGCGGCGAAGGCGGAGCAGGGCGACAGGCCGGGGATGAAGTTGCCGTCGATGTTGGTGACGCGCAGGAGCTGCCGCGACCCGTGGTACCAGACGATGTCGGCCGAGCGATCGGCGTTGAAGTCGCCGATCGCGACCGGCACCCAGCCTGCATCGAAGGCGCCCGGCGTCGGCCATTCCTGGTGGCGCTTGAGCGACTTGCCGTTCATGAACCAGACCGACTTGACCCCGGTGGCGCGGTTGTACCAGAGGATGTCGTTCTGCCAGTCGCCGTCGAAGTCGGCGGTCGCCACGGGCGCCCAGTTGGCGTCGCCGACCACGTTCATGGGCAGGTCCTTGCGGCGGTTCAGGCCGTCCATGATCCAGAGGCGGGTCTCGGTGGTGTTCTGGTTGTACCAGACGAGATCCGGCTTGCCGTCGCTGTTCATGTCGCCGCGGGCATAGCGACCGGGGCGCAGGTTCTCGACCGCCACGTGGATGTGGTCGAGCGCGTCACCGTAGAAGTTGATGCGGACGTCGCGCGACTCGGCGCCGGCGGTCGCGTCGATGAGGCGAGCGCGGTAGCCGGGATCGTTGATGTACGCGAGCTCGTCGTACGCGGTGCTGCACGGCGTCGGGCTCCGCGGCGCACCGGGCGGGAAGGCGTCGGGCGGCGCCGAGTCACGCACGATGCACGGGCCCATCTCGTTGTAGAAGGAGTGGAAGAACTTGTAGTACGGCTCGTGACCGAGGATCAGGCGATGTGTCGTCTGGTCCCAGAGCGGGGAGTTCCGCTTGGGGGGAATTTGTCTGGACACGTCGAAGTAGCCGTAGTCGGTGAAGTCCTTCTCGGCGCGCGGATGGGTCGCCGGATACGGCGCGCGGAGGAGACCCATCGTGTACTTGCCCGGGGGCAGCGACGCCAGGATATCGACGGCGGCGTCAGCGCTGTCATCTAGGTGAACCAGGTCGATCGACTTGCGCACGTAGCCGCTCGGCCCACGGACGTCCCAGGCCGAGATGTCGACCGCGATGCCGACGCACTCGGCGATCGGCGGCTCGACCTGATCGCCGGAGAGCCCATGCGGGCCCGCACCGGGGCGCACCATCGAGCCGACCTGGAAGCGCTTGCCGGTATCGAGCATCTCGCGGAAGAAGTCGTGCAGGCCGGCGCTGATGCGGCACGCGCGCCCACCCTCGGTGATGATGCCGGTCGAAGCGAGCATCTGGAACTGGCCGGGGCTGACGGGGGTGATCGTGCCGTCGCGGATGATGCCGGCGCGGTTCGCCGCCACGAGATCGGCGCCCAGCGCCTTGTCCTCCTCGATCGTCTTGACTGCCTGGACATCATGACGGGGATCGCGCACAGCCTGCTCGGCCGTCGCGGGGTCGCCCTGGCCAGACATCTCGTCGGCGCATGCGCCGAGCAAAAGAGTGGCGCTCAGCGCGGCGAGCAGGGGCGAGTGGGCGCGCGGGCCGAAGAGCTGGCGGCCGGAGCTACGGGACCTTGGGTTCATGGCAGCCTGCCGACAGCAAGCGCTGGACCAGCCGCGACATCGCCGTAATCGCGCCGTATTTTTCAGCGAGCCCACTCATCGCGCCGCCGGTCGCAGACGGCGACCGCGAGCGTCGCATGGGCTCGGCAGCAGCGTCGCACGTGCGCCGCGCCGACGGCACAGACGAGATCGCGGCATCAGGGCAAGCGCGAACTGTTCGAAGAAGTAGCGCCGTCTGTCGTCTCTCTGCCGCGCGCCTCTGCCGCGGCCCTCGATCAGTCGTAGTCGCGAACGTCCGGTGAACGTCCGCGGACGGCGGCGCGATCGCTCGAGCGCTGCGCCCCGAGGCGCACGGCCGAAGCATCGCGCCGACTTGGCGATCGCCGGAGTGCCGGCACGCGGAGTGCTTGTGCCGCCGAGCATCACGCGAGCAACGCGCACGACACACGAAAGGGACAGGCGATGAGGACATGGATGTTTGCGATGGCAGCGGCGGTCGGAGTGACCGCCTGCGAGGTCGGAGAGCCGGTCGACGTCGAGGCGCCAGTCGACTCCGTCGACGACGGCGCCGCCGAGCCGGTGGTCGTGCGGAGCGCGCTCGCTCACGACGGAGCGGGGCTCGCGGCCGCCGATCGGGTGGAGGTCACCTTCACGCTCGAGAACCCCTCCGACCGGCCGATCGACCTGCTTCGCTGGGGAACTCCCCTCGACGCCGGCAACTCGAACGCCTTCGTCGTCGACCGGGACGGCGCCGCGATCGCGTACACAGGGCGCCTGGTCCTGCGCGGCGCCCCGTCGCCCCGGGACTATGTCCATCTCGAGCCCGGCGAGTCGCGCAGCTGGACCGTCGACATCGGCGACCTCTACGCTTTCGAGGAGCCCGGCCGGTACCGGGTGAGCATGCGCAGCGGCGCGCTGCGGGCGCGGTCCGCGGCCATCGCCATCGATCTCCTCGAGCCGCGCGTGCTGCCCCAGCTCGTGCGCGACGCCAAGAGCGCCGTGCCCATCGCGGCCGCGTCGAACACCTTCCATGGCTGCTCGTCGACGCGGCGCACCCAGCTCGGCGCCGCGAGGACGGCGGCCCGCGCCCTGGCGGACGAGTCGTGGGACACACTCCTCCGCAGCACGAGCCCCCATCCGCCGCGGTACGAGGAGTGGTTCGGGCTCTTGACGTCCTCGCGGTACACCTTCGTCCGCTCGGCCTTCCGAGCGATCTCGGACACGCTGCACATGCAGAGCTTCGACTTCCACTGCGGGGACATCCTCTGCGACCAGAATCCGACCTGGATCGCCTTCGTCCAGGGCTTCTTCCCCTACCACGTCCACCTGTGCCAGCCCTTCTGGGACCTGCCGTCGACAGGGAGCCTCTCCCGCGCCGGCGCGCTGCTCCACGAGGTGAGTCACTTCGACGCGGTCGCGGACACGCACGACCACGCGTATGGCGCCGCCGACTGCGCCGGCCTCGCGCTGGGGGATCCGTCGGGGGCGACGCACAACGCCGATAGCTACCGGCTGTTCGCCGAGAACATTCCCTTCCTGCCCATGGGGGACCCGCCGCCGCCCGCGACCCACTGCGAAACCGCCGACGACTGCCAGAACGGCCAGTTCTGCATCCAGAGCACGTGCCGGAGAGGACCGATCCCCTGCGACGACCACACCGACTGCGGACCGGGCGCGTTCTGCCCGGAGAGCGCCCTGAGCTCCCCGGGGTCGACGATGAGCCTGGCGCCGTGTCTGGGCGACGGCTGCCCGCCGCCGCCGCCGCCGCCACCCATCCGGCACTGCGAGCTGTATTGACGCCGCGATCATCGTCTCATTGACCTCATCCTCTCGTCTCACTGACCAAAGACGCGGATCTGATCGCGGATGTGATCGAGGGTCAGCGCGCGATGCCTCGGACGAGCTGACTTTTGCCGGGTCGAATTGTCCGAGGGACCGAGCCAAGGGAGGGCCAGGTGAGCGAAGGTCCCGGCCCGCCGTGGGGCACGACGACTGCTCCAGGAACGGTAATGAGACGAACCCGAGGTCAATCATGAGACGAATGCGTGCGCTCGTTCCCTTGGTGCTCTTGCTCGCACTGCCGCTGGCGTCGGCCTGCCAGTCCGATCCACCCGACGACGATCTGACCGCGAACGGCAACCAGGAGGCCGGTGGCCGCGATCCCTCGGCGAGCCTGGACGCCGAGCACCGGCTGGTCCCTCGCGACTTCGACGCGAACATCCACAACCACAACAAGGCGGCCTCGGACACACTTCCCGAGTTCGCCGCCAAGTGCGATGCGGCGATCGGCGTCACCGTCCCTGACTTCGTCTGCGACAACGGAACGCTGGTTCCGACGACCAACCATGCCAATGGGAAGTGCGACCGGCCCAACCGGCTGAACAAGGTGTGCGATCCCGGCAGCAAGTTTCAGGTGCTCGCCGACACCGCGGATGCCTACGTCGTCGCGCACTGTCGCAAGCAGGGCAATGCCGCCGGGTTCTTCGGCGACATCGCGGTCATTCAGCACAACAAGCGCAACGGCGCGACCTGCTTCTACCAGGCGCTGGGGACGCTCAACGGCAACGTGAAGGCGCCGTCGAAGGGCCCGGGAGCATGGCCCTGGCTGTCACCGGCCCAGACCGAGGGCATCAAGTGCGTCCGGTGCCATGACAACGGGCCCCTCATCCGCTCGCCCTACTTGAGCCAGGTCACCGGCGCGAACCGGTTGCCGGGCGCGGGTGACACCAGCTTCAACCGCGATCAACCGTACTCCTTCGTCGGCGCCGACTTCGCCTCCTGGAAGGCGTACAAGGTCGAGGTCGGGGGCAACACCTGCAACGGCTGCCACCGCATGGGCACGAACAACGCGTTCTCCTACTCGGACGGCACCGGGCTCGATTTCGGCATCCGGGCGACCGCCACGTCGGAAGCCGCCAAGAATCCCCACTCGGCGACCTCGCCCATCTGGATGCTGCCGGGCCAGGTCTTCTACGACGCCACGCGTGCGGCCGCGGCGCAGGAGATCCGCAATTGCGCGCTCCGCCGCACCGAGAACCCGCTGCCGAGCTCGTCGGCGTGCCGTATCACGGAGTTCGCCAGCGCCTACCAACCGCCGGGGATCGTCAGCCCGCGGGCGCCGGGCCTGGCGGAGGTCAACGCGGTGAGCCGTTCCGCCGACAAGCTCGATATCTTCGTCACCGACGTCAACGGCGTCATCTACACTGCGGCCTGGCAGCCGAGCTTCACCGACTGGTGGCACGGCTGGTGGCAGCTCAACGGCGGCCGCGCGCAGGCCGGCGCGCCGGTCCACGCGGTGTCGCGCAGCAGCGACAAGCTCGACGCCTTCGTGATCGGCACCGACCAGCGGGTCTACACCGCGGCCTGGGAGCCGACCTTCACCGACTGGTGGCACGGCTGGTGGCAGCTCAACGGCGGAGTGGCCGCCCAGGGCGCGCACGTGACCGTGGTGTCGAGGGCCGCCAACAAGCTCGACGCCTTCGTGGTCGGCACCGACGGCTACGTCTACACCGCCACTTGGGAGCCGAGCTTCACCGACTGGTGGCACGGCTGGTATCGCATCGGCAACATCCGGGTTCCGCAGGGCGCGGCGATTCACGGCGTGTCGCGCAGCGTCGACAAGATCGATATCTTCGCGACCGACGTCAACGGCGTCATCTGGACCGCGGCGTACGACAGCGCCGGCTGGCACGGCTGGTGGGAGCTCATCGGCGGCCGGGCGCGGCCGGGCGCTCCGGTGACCGCGGTGTCGCGCAGCCCCGACAAGCTCGACGTGTTCGTGGTCGGCACCGACGGGCGGGTGTGGACCGCCGCCTGGCAGCCGAGCTTCACCGACTGGTGGCACGGCTGGTGGCCGATCGGTACCACCCAGTTCCCGCAGGGCGCGCCGATCCACGCGGTCTCGCGCAGCACCGACAAGCTCGACATCTTCGGCACCGACAGCAACGGCTATGTCGTGACCGCGGCGTGGGAGCCCGGCTTCACCGACGGCTGGCACGGCTGGTGGTACCTCAATGGCGGCCGCGCCGCGCCCGGTGCGCCGGTGACCGCAGTGTCGCGCAGCACCGACAAGCTCGACGCCTTCGTGATCGGCCTCGATGGGCGGGTCTACACCGCGGCCTGGGAGCCGACCTTCACCGATTGGTGGCACGGCTGGTGGCCGATCGGCCAGTGATCTAGAACGCAGATGGTAGCCGGCAGGCGACGATGTGAGGAGCATACAGAACGCGGTCCTTGACGGCCCGCCGGCGGCGCTCGCTATCGTACGCGCACGGAGGGGCCCATGACCGCGCGCGGCTCGTACACGCTGGCGATGCTCCTTGTCTCTACGTGCGATCCACCTGGCCAGGCGCCTGACGCGAGTCCGTCGCCTGAGCCCGACGCGGCGCTGATCGCCGACGCGGGCGTCGACGCCACGCCGCCGGAGCCGCCGTGCACCGCCCAGCTCGCTGCGGGCGACCACCACTTCACGCTCGAGCTGGGTGGTCTCAGGCGCACGTATCGCGTGCACGTGCCGCGCGGCCTACCGGAAGGCATGCGCGCGCCGCTCTTGCTGAACCTGCACCCGTCGGTCCTCAACGGCGTCGGACAGGCCCTCTTCTCCGGCATGAACGGTCCGGCTGACGAGCGCGGCGTGATCGTCGCGTACCCCGATGGCATCGAGGGCTCGTGGAACGCCGGCAGCTGCTGCGGCCGCGCGGCGCGCGACCAAGTCGACGACGTCGGCTTCATGCGGGAGATGATCGCGGACCTCTCGCACAGGGGCTGCATCGAGCGCCGGCGCGTCTACGCCACCGGCCACTCCAACGGCGCGCACCTGGCCCACCGGCTGGCCTGCGAGGCGCCCGAGTTGATCGCGGCCATCGCCCCGGCATCGGGCGTGCTGCGCGTGCCGCTCGAGGCCTGCCGCGAGGGCCAGCCGGTGCCCGTGCTGCAGTTCCACGGCACCGAGGATTCCATGGTCGAGTTCAGCGATGCCGGTGCGACCGTCGACACCTGGGTGGCGCGCGACGGTTGCACCGATCCGCCGCGCGAGATCTACCGCCAGGGCGTCGTGCGCTGCATGGCCCACGACGCCTGCCGGGCCGGCAGCAAGGTCGTCTTCTGCGTGGCCGAGGGCGGCGGCCACTGCTGGCCGGGCAGCCGCTGGTGCCCCGTCGGCGCGCCCATCCGGGACATCGACGGCAACCACTACATGCTGGACTTCTTCGACCAGTTCGCGCTGCCCTGAGGGCGCTGTTCTCCTGCTGCTGGCGGCTGCCGCCAGTACGAGCTCGGCGAAGCGTAGTCGGCAGCGGCAAGTGTGTCGGCGTCCCACGCGGCACCGGTGTCGCGCAGCCGCTGCAACAACGTGCCTGTGATAGTGCTGGCGCGCACCTGACGTTCGCGCCGCGGCCATAGGACGGTGGCGGCCGCGCCACGACAACATCGTGGCTCACGATCCACACTTGCAACACGGTCCGGGGATACACGACGCTGAGCCGGAGGTCGTGGCAAATCCCGGGCTCCCTCCATGAGCAACCGGACCGGTTCGTGCCACCTGCTCATGTGCGTCCCATGTGCGGTCCATGGGCAACGCCGCCCGCCACCTTCGGTGCGGCGCGCATGACCTCGTCATAACGAGCGTGTGCGGGAGAGCCGCGCGGCACAGCGATTGCTCCTCCTGCGTCCGCCGGCATGAGACTGCGGTCTTGTTGCGAGTGAGTTGGGGGCCGCACGCGAGCCACTCGTAGTGGCTCCGTCGGATCCAACACGCACTCAAATCGTCCTCTTCTCTGACTGCATTGACCAGTTTAGTTGCGTGGGCCTGGAGTGGGCTCATGCGATCAAACCAATCTCGACCGCTCTGACACGCACCAGGAGGCTCTATGATGAAGTTTCGATTCACGCGCAGATGGCCGATGGCCGTCGCGCTCGCCGTCGTCGCGGGTTGCACGGAGGAGTCGGCACCGCCGCCGAGCTTCGACATCGAACAATACGGCGGCGCGCTCGCCCCCGACCTCGAGCACCACGCCGGCACCATCCATACCCATCGCGGCGATATCGAGGTCGACTATGTGGTCGTCGACGGCCACGCGATCGTCGAGGGTGACATCATCGTCCCGTGGAGCGACTTCGTCGGGGGCCCCGAGCGCGGCGCGACCGTCGTCCGCGACGGCGTGTGGCCAAACGGCGTCGTGCCGTACGAGATCGATAGAAGTCTGGAGGGCGACATCCGGGTGACCGCCGCCATCGAGCACTGGAACACGCGGACCGCCATCAAGCTGGTGTCGCACCCGAACCAGAGCGACCAGAGCAACTTCATCCGGTTCGTCGCCGGCGCAGGCTGCTCGTCGTATGTCGGTCGTGTCGGCGGCCGCCAGGACGTCACCCTTGGTGCCGGCTGCTCGACCGGCGCCGCCATCCACGAGATCGGCCACGCCATCGGCCTCTGGCACGAGCAGTCGCGCCACGATCGCGACGACTTCGTGATCATCCACTGGGACAACATCGCCCCTGACGCGAGCCACAATTTCGACAAGTACCCGTTGGGGATCGACGCCTGCTGGTACGACTTCGACTCGATCATGCACTACAACTCGTTTGCGTTCTCCGTCAACCGTCTGCCTACCATCACGCGCCGCGACGGCACCCTGATCGCAGGTCAGCGCGACGGCCTCAGCAACGGTGATCTCTGCGCGGTCCAGACGTTGTACGGGCCGCCGTTCCAGATCGGGCGCTCGGCCGTGTCTGGCACGGACGGCCGCATCGACGCTTTCGCGCTCGGCTCCGATCGCGCCATCTGGCACATCAAGCAAGACGCGCCCAACAGCGGCTGGGGTGGGTGGTCCTCGCTCGGCGGCTACTGGCGCTCGACACCGACGGTGGGCAAGAACCTCGACGGCCGCCTCGACGTGTTCGCGGT
>Ga0075429_100004877_pt1 | contig 11559 bp, 7 predicted proteins | sample RhiMetdeltSRZDD3_FD_75295 | JGI IMG/M metagenome (GOLD analysis project Ga0075429, IMG submission 75295) | Populus rhizosphere microbial communities from Tennessee, USA - Rhizosphere MetaG P. deltoides SRZDD3 | ecosystem: Host-associated > Plants > Roots > Rhizosphere > Soil | place: USA...
GCATGTCATCGTGGATCCGCCGGACCGCGAAGTCCCGGCGCTATGGACCACGAATATCGTGACCAACATGACCGCTTGGCGCAGGGCGTGGAAGCTTTCAATCGCAGAATACGAACGCAGTACGGTAAGCGTAAGCTACGACGGCATTGGGGGAGACGTGCTGTCCGGCGGCTCGTCCCTCGATCGGCGCCGCGTAGAGCTCATGGCGTCGGGGCGCCTCAAGGAATATTGCCGTAATGAAATCGGTGATGCCGATCAAATGTTACAGGCAATGCTCCCGCGCCCGGCGCATGGTCGGCTGAATGACGAGATTGCGCTGGCCCGTCTGGAAGGAGAGCTTAAGCGCCACGTCAACGCCGCCAATCCCGTCGTGTCGTTTAATTTCTGGAATCGGACGCGTCGCTTCGATTCCTCGAGTCCGTACGGCGTGTCCGCCCACCTGGGAGCCGTCTACAGTCCCTTCCTCGACCACGACTTGTGCGACTTCCTGATGGGCTTGCCCGCCGAGATGACACTCGATCGCCAGTTCCATGACGACGCCATTCGCACCGCCTATCCGAAGTACGCCGACCTTGCCTACGAGCGGCGCATCCCGGAGACAGCCGGTGCGCGCGACAGGAGACACACACTGCGCAATCTCTGTGATCTAACGACCTTGATCCTGCGCAAGAGGCCCCGGCGCCTGGCAAGTCATTCGTTCGTGCTGAGTCGCCTGGCGGCCGGCCTGGCATCGGTCGGAAGCGTGTGGCCAGGCCGATGGTTCATGTACGCAGTGCTCTATCTCACGCAGCTGGAGTCGTTTGCCTACGGGGAGTCCGGGAGTGACGCCAACCATTCGGTTAGAGACGCCTTCAGCCTTTCGCAGTAATTCCGCGCGTGATGCTTGAAGTTGCAGCCGCCGCATCAGGCCTCTTCACCGGTTTCGTTGTCGGCATGACCGGCGTCGGCGGAGGCGCGCTCATGACTCCGATCATGATCCTGCTGCTCGGTGTTGCGCCAAGCACCGCGGTCGGAACAGACCTGGTTTTCGCCACGGCCACCAAGCTTGTAGCGGTAAAAATCCACGGCTCGCATGGCACGGTGGACTGGCAAATCGTCCGGCGGCTGGCGTACGGAAGCGTTCCGGCGGCGTGCGTGGTGCTCACCGTGCTGCATTCACACAAGGCCTCGAGCGGCAATGCGGGATACATGCTCCCGATGATCGGCGCAGTACTGCTCTTGACTGCCGCGGCGATGGTTTTCAAGGCACCGCTGCATGCGATCGGGCGCCGGTTGCGCATCGGCAAGCCGACGCGCTTCAAGCAGATGCAGCCCGCGCTTACCGTGGCGGCAGGCGCGGCGATCGGCGTCCTGGTGACGTTGACCTCGATCGGCGCCGGCGCGCTTGGTACCGTCGCCCTCCTCTACCTTTACCCGTTGCGTCTTACGCCGGCGAAACTGGTCGGAACGGACCTCGCACACGCTGTGTCCTTGGCGTTTGTTGCCGGCGCTGGCCATCTCGCGCTCGGTAATGTGGATTTCGCATTGCTCGCCTGGCTGCTGGCCGGATCACTGCCCGGCGCATGGTTAGGCTCACAACTTAGTGCACGCGCGCCTGAGCGGCTGACGCGTAGCGCGATCGCTCTAGTCCTACTCTTTGTTGGCGCGAGAATCCTTGTTTGATTATCGGAAGTGGTAACGGCCATCGTAGGTGTCCAGTCGCCGGATAGCGACATTCGCAAGGGGACAATCCGTTGAAAGCCATTGAGACCCGATGCTCTCCCACAATGCTCGCCGACGCGCTTGGTGTTTCCTGACCGACCAGCCTGAGCGAAGAACCCCGCAATGAGTTCCAGAGCCGGTCCCGACAAAAGTCCGATGGAAGTACGCAAGCTAGTTGAAGTGGTCGCGCAGACCTTGGATATCGAAGCTACGGAGATCGGCATGGATACTGAGTTGCCAGCCACCGGTCGCTTGGACTCGCTTGCCATTGTGTCGCTCGTGGCTTTCTTGGAGGATGAGCTGGGACTGAAGCTTCCGGTCCATGAGATCATCCCCGAGAATTTCGCTTCCGTGCGCCGTATCGTCGCCCTCGTCAAGCGGGCGCGTCGTTGAGAATCGATTCCAGCTGGCGCGTTTGAACAGGCAGGATCACTCAGATACGTCTGTTCGCGCCTGCATCGTTGCGGCTGTACTTCAGCACGCCCTGCGCGCCCCCGAGCCAATTGCGCTGATCTGTGGCGAGGAGGAGATCTCCTACGGGCAGCTCTCGCGTAATGTGCAACACGCAGCGCAGACTCTACGCGAGCGTGGGATGGCTGCCGGCGATCGAGTAATCCTGGAAGCATCCAGCACCCCAGCGTTTGTCACAGCCTACCTGGCGGTGCACTTTGCGGGTGGCATTGCCATTCCAATAGACCCCGCCATGCCGGCATCGCGTCGGGAGCTTATCGCAGACCGCGTCGACGCAAGCATTGTGCTGTACGCCGTAGATCAACGTGTCCTCATGGACGATCCAAGTCGGCGCTTTGCAGACGAGACTGCGTTCCGTCTACCAGAAGGCAACGATGTTGCCGATGTCATCTTTACCAGCGGAACCACGGGGGAGCCAAAAGGTGTAGTGCTTACGCACAACAACCTCGCCGCGGCTGCTTATCAGATTAATTCCTTTGTCGGGACGAGGGCCGGCGACGTGGAAGTGCTACCGCTACCCCTAGGGCACAACTTCGGCCTGGCAAGCCTGCGCAGCCTTCTCTGCGCGGGTGCAACGGTCGTACTCGTCGAGGGATTCGCGTTCCCCGGTCGCATCTACGCGGCACTCGACGAACACCGCGCAACAAGCTTCCGCTGCGTACCAGCCGGGCTGACGATGATGCTGCGCTTCTCGCCCGAGATGCTTTCCGACTTCGCTACCCGAATACGCTACGTGGAATTGGGAAGCGCGCCGATGCCCGAGAACGACAAGAGGAAGCTCATCTCTCTCTTGCCTTCCTCGCGCATCTGCATGCACTACGGTCTTACAGAGGCTTCACGCTCGGTGTTTATCGATTTCAATGCCGACAAAGGCAAACTCGGGTCCGTCGGACGGCCAGCCCATGGCGTGGACGTCCGGATCGCCGGCCCCCACGGAGAGGCAATCGAGCCAGGTGAGATCGGCGAGATCCAGATTCGCGGACGGCACATCATGAAGGAATATTGGAAAGCGCCGCAGCGCACTCGCGATGCATTCGTAGGCGAATGGCTCCGCACAGGGGATGCAGGGCATGTCGACGCGGACGGCTTTCTCTTTCTGGACGGTCGCAATACCGAAATAATCAATGTCGGCGGCAGGAAGGTATCGCCTGCAGAAGTCGAAGAAGCGCTGCGACGCCACCCGGCGGTGTCCGATTGTGCATGCACTGGCATTGCGGACCCGGCGGGGATTTCGGGCGATGCGGTTGCCGCGGTTGTGCTCTCGCTCGAGGGCCGCGTCTTGAATAAGGTAGAACTACGCGAACACCTCCGCCGGTACATCGAACCCTACAAGCTTCCCGTGAAGTGGCTGTTCTCCGGCACGATCCCGCGGACGTCCACGGGAAAGATACAACGGCACCTGCTTCGCGAACAGCTCGAATCCGGGGGCGCTGATGACGATCCCCTTTCCAATGGGCCGCGTACTAAGATTGAACGGTAACGCGCAGCGGCGCCCATTGACGACGATTGAACCATCCTGGCCAGGTGTTAGGTTGACGCTTCACGAACGCTTCGAGTCGGGCTGCATATGCGGCGGCAAGGTGCTCGTCGTACCTTCGCGCAACGAGGCTCTCTGCAGGCTCCAGGGCCGCTTGCACTTCCACTTCGTAGACCCCAGCGTAGGCAGGCGACGCGAATACCGGAAGCAAGGGTGCCCTCGCAATCCGCGCGAGGGTGGCTGCCCCGAGCGCAAGGCTCAGGGTGCCACCTAGAAATGGCAGCCGGCAAGGACGGTCGCCGTCGCTGTTGGCGGTGATGTACACCAGGTCGTTCTCGCGCAATCGGTCTTGGAGCTCGCACAAGACTGTGGTGGCGTTGCCGGGGCGCAGGACGACGGTACTTGCAAGGAGCCGATCTTCGACTGAGGTTCGCACGGGGTTCAAGATTGCACGACCAAAGCGTGTGCCCGAGAAAGGATGGATGTGGCTTCTCAGATTGCTGACTCGATATCCGGCTGCGTGCAGGGCTTTCTTGACGTTCAACTCCGCGAAAATGCAGGGCGCGACCCAGAGCACCGCTCCACGCTTCGAATCCAGCGCACGCTCGAGATGCTGGAAGCCGAGGAGGCGGATCGAACCGTTCCACCCGCCCGGCCGATGCTCGCGCAACATCTGCAGGATCTCCTCGTACTTTCCTGCCAGTATGCTTCGCTCGAGAACGTACGGCGATTCATTGCACGCGAGGAGCACTGGATGCTCACCCAAGTCACCACCCATCGGACCACGCAACGCGATGTGGGCACCGGCCCAGGCACGAGCGAGCACTCCCCAAGCGTGCTCTGGCAGGAGCCAAGCTGCCGGAGCCAGACTGGCAAAGATCAGTGCGTTGTAAACGTCCTGGGCTTCAATGAGCTTCATAAATGGGCAGACAACCGAGTGCTTACCTCCCAGCGCAACCTCCATTGCTGATAGCCTTGCCGGTGACTTTCACGTAATGGCCTTCGCAGCGCGTTCCTTGATGCATACGATCAGTCAGGTCTCTGGCGAGTAGCCAATGGGATGAAACGAGTTCTGAACAAGCTATACCAACACCCTTCTCCAGCGCGCTATTTGCTTGGAAAAGCGATTAACCGATTGGGTCTCTTCTCCTATCCGACGCGCATCCGGCTCAACGCGGAAGCGCGGCCCCAATACGCATATTGCATCTACCACTCCGCGCGGTTGGCCCAATCGCTGGGTCGGGAAAGCATGAGCGTAATCGAGTTTGGAATCGCGGGTGGAAACGGGTTGATCAATGCCGAATACCATGCCAAGCGGGCGGAAAGCGAGACCGGAGTGCGCATCGAGGTCTATGGATTCGACACAGGCGGGGGGCTTCCTAGTCCGCGTGATTACCGGGATCTTCCCTATGTCTGGCGCTCTGGGTTCTACAAGATGGATCGAAAGCGACTCGAACGGTCGCTGACTCGTGCGAAATTGATCCTTGGAGATGTCCGCGAAACCGTCGCCGCGACCTTCAAGCCAGGCGTAGCTCCAGTGGGTTGCATATTCCACGATCTGGATTACTACAGCTCCACTATCGCGTCCTTCGCCGTATTCGATATCGATACCAGCCTTCGTCTGCCTCGCATCTACAATTACTTCGACGACATCATCGGAGACGAAGCAAGGTTGTATAACGATTTCACGGGTGAACGTTTAGCCATTCGCGAGTACAACGCGACCCACGAGTCACGCAAGATAGCAAAGTGCTACCAGTTCGACGACGTCGCGCGGTTTCCTTGGCATTCCCAGATTTTCATCCACCACGACTTTGAACACCCAGAGTACGTCAAGTACATCGGGAAATCGGATTTACAAAACCCGCTCGAGGCTTGAACCGGCTCATTAGCTCATTTGGCCCCATCCCGTTGTTGACCCAGACGTACAGTGCGGTCGCCCCAGGTCGGGACCGCTAACCCTGAAATCAATGCTCCCATGTCCGGGGAGGCACCGCTAAACCCATCTGTTATGCCTGGGATCGCTACTCCTTGACCCTGTGGCGCTGCGCCATCGGAAAGGATTGGCACATACATATTGGTAATCAGCGTGAGGTAACTGCCACCTAGTCTTACGTTCTCGACGAACGGATTCGGCTGAGTGATCACGCAGCCCTCATGGCGTCTCGTGCTCTTACTAAAGACGCCGCTGGTCGAGGGAAGCCTGGACCGCGCAACCGCCATACTCGAAAAAGAACCGCCAGACCCGGTCCACCAGACAGCCTTGTCCGGATACCAAGCGTTGTGAGTGAAGTCGATCGGATCCTGACCCGCGGATTCCATGGCCATGAGATTGCCGGTTCCGTAATAGATCAGAATGTTGTTTCGATATCCCCAAGCCGTCAGCGGGCCGTTGTTCGACTGATTCCAGCCCCACGCAGCTCCGCTCCGGTATCCGTTAGTGCGCACCACCGTGTTGTTGTAGAGAAAATGACCGGTATTCTTGTTGTTCAGCTTGTAAGGGCTGCGCCCAATATTGATCGCAATGTTTCGAAATACGAACGCCGGGCCGCCGTAGATCGGATCGAATGACACGAGCGTCATCGCGTTGTGCACGCGGTTATCGTAGAAGGTGATATTGCGCACCCCATAGTCCCCCTCAAAGGCATCGTCTCCGGTCCACCGGATGTCATTGCGATAGAAATGGACGCCCACGTTTTGCACGCCGGACTCCAAAGCCAGAGAATCGCCGAACCCGCTAAGGGTGTTGTTGAATACGGCGTTGCCTTGGCCCGGCACACGAATGCCATCGTCGTTCCAGGTGCGATTGGATTCAAGGGACTCCCTGTCCCAGACGTTGTTACCGATCAGGGTATTGTCATAGACGAGGAGTTGGTCGCTGTTTGAGGCGATGATCCCCATGTCGACGCCCTCAATCGTGATCTGCCTGATCGTCACGCGACGCTGCAGGGACGCTTTCCCGTTTCCAGATAGGACCACTCCGCGTGAGGTGGCGGCGGTGCCCGAGTCAGACTTCGACCCCACCAGCGTCAGATTCTCGACGATCACATCTGAGGTATTAAGAAAGCGAAGGATGTTCTGGCCTAGCGATGACTTGAGAACTACGCCCGTTCTGCTTTCGCCACGGATGTAGATCGGCATTGACGGTGCTCCACTTCTCCTGATGAGCAGGTCGTCCACCGTGTAGGTGCCGTCTCTGAACTGGATCACTTCGCCCGGCTTCGCCTCGTCGAGTACTGCTTGAATCCCGGCGGCGGTCGTGTTGGGGGCGATCACCTTGCTAGCAGCCCCAGCAGACGGCGGCAGGCTTCGTGTCACGGCCGTCAGCAGCCTTGTGACGGAAGATTCGCCGAGGCCGATGGCGACTTCCACAACATAGGACGCCCCGGGGGACAAGCCAGTGATTACGCCGGCAAACGCATCAGGGGGCGGAGCGCCCGCGGTACCCGACATGCGAATCCTGTGTAGCGGATGCGCAGCGGACCAGTTCGTGCCGGCGGTCAGCCGGTAACGAACGCTAGCGGTAGCGGTCGACTCTAATGGCCCGCTTACGGGAACGTACAATGAAATTTGCTCAGGCGTAGGCGGACCATCGTGAGCTAGCTGTCCGACGGGCAAGTCTGCCGCACAGATGCTTATTTGCCAGAGCAAACCCGTGACCGCTGCAGCAATACGCCTCAATGCATCGATACGTTTCAGCGCTGCTTTGGTTCTCGCGAAATCCGGCCGCTGCAGCGGCTTTTCCGACCCGGCGTTGCGCACGCTACGGCGATTGGGTTATACAGTCCTTCTCGGCTGGTGGCGCGCTCTTTCTCAGAGCGTCGAGCTAACCACACAAGGCTTGGTCGAAGCTTGAGCGGGCGCCTTCGGAATGACGAGCGAGCTTGTAGAACCACACGTTGTCATTAGAATCGTTGTAGCCGATGAATAGATCGAGCTGCGGAATATAACGCCACCGACCATAGATCCCTTGGGTCTTGGGTTGACCGTTGCTCTTGAGCGCTATGGGGGCCTTGCCGGTTCGATTTGCGATTTTGCACACCTCCCAGGTTCTCGCGTCAACGGTCCAGACTTCGCGGCCACCTTCCCACAACACAAGCTGACTTGTCGGGGGGTGATAAGCGAGACCGACCCGATGTCCCCAGTCGGCTTTACCCTTAAGCGGCGCCTTCTTTCGTGGTCCGATATTGTCGAGCTCGTAAAACGTCATCTCGCCGTGGCGTGAGATCACGACGAAGCGGCGGGTACCATGATCGATGGCGCCTGCATTGACAACCTCGTGGCCATCCTTGGTCCGCTGAGCTTCCCAGGAATCTGAGACCGGGTCGTACGACAGCAACCCGCCTCCCGCGACGACGAGCACTCTGCCAGTCTTAACGTCATAGTCTGCAACCGGCGTCAGGACCCGTCGAGGCGACGCCGCCTGACGGGACCAAGTTCGTGCCTCGACGTTGTACAGATATGCATGTTGGTCGTACGAGTTGCCGGATCCGTAATAGCTGCCACCAAATTTGAAGACGCGATCGATGTTCGGCAAGAAAGCCAGGCCACCGTACGTGTGACTGGATACGGGCGCCTGCCCGCTTTCGACGGCGTACTCGCCATCTTTGACCTCGCGCATCGGGCTGGGCTCAGTGGCACGCTTCCATTTCAAAGAGGCAACGTCGAATTCGTACACTTCGTTGCCGCCGTAGTCGGCGTGACCGCCGCCCGTAACGACAAGTTTGTTGCGTTTACTGTCCAAGGCGCCTCCGCCCCATGCGGCGGTAACTCCGCGGGGTCCCAAGATGCCCCAGCCAGGATGTTTATCGGGGCTCGGGAAAACATCGCTCATACGAGTGTTAGAAATCTCACACCACGTGCCTGGCGAGATCGCGCAGGGGGTGTCCGACGCGCGCAACAGCGGACACACACTCAGCATGGCCGCCGCGGCAAGCATCAGACCAAGAAAACGACCGGTGTAACGGCCCCGTTTCTTCATGGGGAGTCGACCGAGTAGCTTATCGTCAGCTTCGGCCGTAGCTCCGGCGTCGTCGGGGACTCTCTGCTATAGAAGCGCTTCAACCCACTCAGGTACCCCGATACCGGCAAAAGTCTCCAACCCCAATTTGGCTGACCTGCGCTCATTTGCTGCACGGCGCTTGTCACGTTGAACTGGACCCAGCCAGGGTCCCAGGCGACGCTAGCCTGCGCATCCGCCACCGCTGCATAGTCCGTCCCGCTTCCGCTAGCTCCAGGCGTAGTCCACGGTTGGCCGGGAAGGCGTTGTTGCCAAGTGGCACCCTCCTCGGACCAGTCACGTAGCAGGCGATGAACCGCGTAGACCATGTTATAGGGCGACTCTTTGTAAAGGGCCAGCGTAGCGGAGGTGATCGTGGCTCCGTTAGGGATCGGTCCGCCCTCGCTCTGGAAAATGCGGAAGCGAAACAGGCCGGCATAGTTGTTCGCCTTGTGATCGTAAACGAACGCCGCAGTTCCGAATGCCAGACTCGGATGAAAAGAGGAAAGGTATGTGTCGCGTGTTAGTCCGTAGCCGTCGATTCCATCCTGAAGCGTAATGCTCCCGCCGGGCTCAGACTCACCCGGTTGGATGGTAACCGTAACGGGCGCAGACGTCGTCTGCGCAAGCTGGTCATCGAAGGCGACTGCGGTAAGCGCGTGGCTTCCCGACGGCGCGTTGGTCCAGTCAAACGTGTACGGCGACGTAGTGACTTGGCCAATTTTGAGCGAGCCCTGATAGAACTCAACCCGGGCAATCGCGCCGTCTGGATCGGTCGCGTTAGCGGTGATCCGGATTGATTGTCCGGTCGCGAAGGTGGCGCCGTTGGCGGGCTCCACGATGCTTACAACAGGCTGTGCATTCGCACCGCCGCCACCACCACCACCACCGGGATTCATCCAGCCAATCGGCTTGTAAAGCCAGATGTTGCCGGCGACGGCGTCCTGCAATCCGAGAAAGGCGTCGAGATTGGAAATATATTTCCACTTTCCGTTGATGCCAGTACCGACGTCTCCGTTGGGCACGTCAGCGACCTGGACGGTCGGTTGCCGCTGAATGACCCAGCCCGAGGCTGAGAGCGACGTGGCCGGCGGTTTAAGCGTCCATACGCGCGCGTCCCCGCACCAAAGAACGAAGTTCCGCCGTACGGGATCGAAATCCAATCCGCAGTTTTTTAGAACGAGAGCATTGGCGGCGAGCAATGCTGGAAATTCACCGGTTGGATCTTGTGGGGTGAATGCCACATCCCTGTTGGTCGGGCTCGGGGTGTTAAGGTCCCAGTAGCCGAATGGCTGAGTGTTGATGCCGCGCTTGACAAAGACCTTGCGCAGCGGGTCGTAGCCGCACGCCGGAATATCGCTTATTGTGCTCCAGAATCGCCCTACCTTTTCCCACGAGTCGAGCGCCGGATTGTCGACATCGTTCACAACGTAGCGGAACAGATTCGTACTCGTACCACCGGACCTGGCTGCCACGTATACAACATCCTTGCCATTTTCTTCGGCGTAGGCGGTACAGCTGTTTACATGCGCAGTTGGAAGCGGAGGACTGCCGGGAATGTTGACGTAGATGTCCCGGTTCGCCCACATATTTCCGCCGACGATCTCCGGAAAAGGGCTGACTCTCTGCACATGTGATCCGGTCGACCCGCCGACCTTGTTCGCGTCCGCCTTTGAGGGGTCGAAAAGGTAAGGTCCTGTCCGTCGCGATGTAGTTGCCGTCGCCTGGCGCAGATATGGGCCCCCGTTGTTGTAGGCTGCCCCGCCAAAGGTAAGGAACCGATCGATGATCGGAAGAAAGATATTGTTGTCGTAGGTATGAGCTGACGCGGGCGCACGATCGGGACCATCGACGGCGATCCAGTTCCCGAGATCGTCGTGCTTAATTTCGCTCGGCAGAGATGCGCGCTCCCATCGCCTCGTGGTCCCGCGCCATCGGTAGACGTCGTTTCCCGAATAATTGGCGTGTCCACCTCCATAGAGCCAGAGGTCTCCACGGTTGGGATCCCAGGCGTAGGAACTCCATGGCTTGATGATCGAGGCCGGAGTCGGGTTACGTCCGCCGAGTGCTCCCATGACCGGACGCAGCTCGGCTTGAGTCCAGACATCGGAGTAATTATTGAGGTTGACCTTGACCCAACTTCCTTCCGGCGTGGCGGCAAGAATAGCGGACAACCCGCTCAAGTCCGGGCCGCTCGCCGCTGTCGACAACTGCAACTCGGTTGTAGAAGTCGCGGTATCGGATGCGGACACTTGCTCGCTGGATCGCAAGACCTCGATTGACAGGTCGCGAGTGGAGCGTCTTCCGTGCGCGTCTACGACTTCGAGCGTGAACTCGTAGCGGCCAGCGGCATCGGGTATACCGACGATCTCGCCCCCGGTCGCGTTCAGCGCGAGCCCGCTTGGTAACTGGCCGCCAGCAAGCGACCAACGAAATGGCGGAGTACCGACCGCTTCCGCTACTGCTTGGTACGCAGTGCGGGTCTGTCCCAGCGGGAAAGCTTCGGTTTCAATAGTGAGCTCGGGCTGATCCTGGCCCATGAACTCGATGCGAAACGCATCGATCACGAGAACTCCGCGACGCGCCATGATTTCGATTTCAGCGGCGGACCCGAAACCAAGCTCGTAGACACCGAGTTGGTTCCACTGCGCACCCTTCGCCCGCTGATCTACGAAAACGCTCGTCTCACCACGGAGGTGACGAATGACTATCTCTGCTTGGCCGGCCCCGGCGACGTTCTGCGGCCACCACGCATACAACCTGTAATAGCCGGGGGTCCTAGCCAGGTCCGAAAGAACGGCGCTCGTCGCGCCAGGAGCGGCGCTCCTCAAGGGCATCGCACTTCGCGAAAGATAGGCCCGGATGGGCTCAAACTTTCCCTTGACTTTTACCCGCGGCGAATCGGCAGTAA
>Ga0075429_100004880_pt1 | contig 11557 bp, 13 predicted proteins | sample RhiMetdeltSRZDD3_FD_75295 | JGI IMG/M metagenome (GOLD analysis project Ga0075429, IMG submission 75295) | Populus rhizosphere microbial communities from Tennessee, USA - Rhizosphere MetaG P. deltoides SRZDD3 | ecosystem: Host-associated > Plants > Roots > Rhizosphere > Soil | place: USA...
CGGCTCATCGTCGACACGACCGACGGCTACGCGCCGGACATGGAGCGCATCGTGGCGTTCGCCCGAAGCGCTACCGTGGCGCCGCGATGAAGCGCGAGGTGGCCGGCGAGCCCGGCCACCCCGCGCACTTCATGCGCGCGGATCTCATCGACGAGCCGAAGATCCCCGAGCAGGCATACGCACGCGACCTCGCGGCGCTTCGCGAATTGCTACGCGACTAGGACCATCCAGGGGACTCGCTCACGCATACTCGCCGCCGTGTGGAAGGTGGCGGTCCTGCTTGTCTGTGCGCTCGCGTTGTCGCTCGCCGCCGGTGCGGGACCGTCCGCCGCGGCGACGCCCACCACGGGCACGCCGATCGCATCGGCCGCTCCTGCCGCTCCCTGCGGAACGCCCGGCGTACCAACGACGACGATCTTCCTGCCGAACATCACGAAGATGCTCGGCGGGCCGGACGGGTGGGTCACGCCGTTCATCGTGCAGAACGTCGGCGTGAAGAAGGCGACGCTCGAGGTGTCCTTCTTCCGCTTCAGCGACGGCTCGCTCGTCACCTGCCGCAGGATCGACGATCTCGCCCCGGGGACGAGCTTCGCGGACTACCCGAACAACGACGCGGACCTCCCCGCGGATTCGCAGTTCTCCGTGGTGGTGAGGTCGTTCGGCTCGGAAGTCGTCTCCGTCGTCAACGAGCATCAGAGCCAGCGTGAGCCCGCGCGCGCCGAGGCCCTCTCGTACAACGGGCTCACGAGCGGCGCGACCAGCGTGTATCTCCCGTTCGTCGGGAAACCGGACTCGGCTCCGTGTCCGCTGACCGATCCGAACTGCAACCGCAGCTGGGTGACGACGTTCGTGATGCAGAACTTCGGCGTGCTGAACACGACCGTCAGTGCGCGCTTCACCAGCTTCGACGGCGCGGCCACCGCGACGCTCACGCGAACGATCGCGCCGGGTCGGTCGCGGTTCATCGATCCGACCGCTGAGCCGCAGCTCCTTCCGGGCCGCTACTACTCGGTGGTCATCACCTCGCCCCAGCCGATCGGCGTCATCGTGAACGCGCACGACGACGCGCCGTCCTCACCCGCCCCGCGCGGCTTCAGCTACAACGGCGTGCCGCAGCCGACGCCGGGTGACGTGTATCTCCCCTACGTGCGGCGCGACGGCCCCGCGCTGCGCACCCACCCGAGCGGCGTGCTGGTGCAGAACGCCGGGGCCGCCGAGGCGCGGCCGACCCTGGCGTTCCAGCGGCTCGGCGGCGGCGGCCCGCTGAGCATCACGGCCCCGGTGGCGATCAAGCCCGGCGCGACCTGGCTCTTCGACCCGGAGCAGAGCCCCGCCCTCGCGGTCGGCGAGTACTCGCTCGTCGTGGCCGGCGGCGCGTTCGCGGTGCTCGACGCGACGCTCGTCCACGGCGCGGCGATGGGTTTCGTCGGAGCCAGCGGACAGGGCAACCGCGCGTATCTCCCGAACGTCACACGGACTCTGGGCGGCGCACGCGGCTGGACGACGCCGATCGTGGTGCAGTCCGCCGGTGCGACGAGCGCGACGCTGCGCTGGTACCGCTTCGCCGATGGCGCACTCGTGACGCGGCAGTCCATCGGTCCGTTCGCGCGCGGTGCGGCGATCCGGGTCGATCCGCGCTCGGTGCCGGGCCTGTCCGACGACACGCAGTACGGCGTCGTCGTCGACGCGAAGGAAGGGAACGTCGCGGCGCTCGTCACCGAGCTGAGCTTCGAGGGCGGCGACGGCACGATGATCTACGAGGGCTTCGCGGCGACGGTCGCCACCGTGCCGACGCCGACCGCCGTCGTGATCGCGCCCGGAGTCGTGCAGCTGGGCACGGACGAGTCGGCGCAGCTCACCGCGACGGTCAAGGACCAGTTCGACGAGGTGATGCCGCAGTCCGTACCGACCTGGCGGGTCGCGCCGCTGGCCCTCGGAACGGTCGGAGCCACGAGCGTCTTCACCGCTGGCGGGACGGGTGGCGCGGGATCGATCACGGCGACCGCGGGGGACGCCTTCGAGACGATCCATCTCAACGTCGTCGCGCCGCTGTCGGTGACGAAGGGTGGGATCTCGTTCCTGTTGCGCACGACCGGGTCGAGCGACTTCTATGCGGAAGCGACCGTGTCGCGGTTCGCCGCGGGCGCGATCAACACGCAGGTGAACGCGGACATCGCCGGCATCCAGCAGAACTACGGGCGGAGCTTCGCAGCGCGTCCCGAGGTGTACCTCCTCGCGACCGACGCGTCGTACGAGACCGCGCAGACGCGGATCCTCGGGCTGGGACCGTCGTTCGTGTCGACGCGGTCGATCGCCGATCCATTCGAGAGCGCGGGGGTCTACTACCAGAAGCGCGTGGCGATGGACCTCGCGCGGATCGGGAACGGGATCCCGTTCACGACGGCGCGCCACGAGCTGGCCCACATGATGATCGACGAGATCACGGGCGAGGCCCCGGTCCCGGCGTGGCTCAACGAGGGCTCCGCGCGGCTCGAAGAGTTCACGATCCCCGGCGCGCTGTGGTGGCGCACCGCCAATCAGCATCGCGCCGTCTCGATGGCGGTCAACGGCCGGCAGCTCAGCACCGCCGAGCTCACGTCGCAAGGGACGTGGAACTCCCGCGAAGGTCTGCTCAGCAGCTACCAGTACGCCGAGGCCTCGCAGATCGTGCAGGTGCTACGGAACGACATCGGCCTCGCTGCGCAGCTGCAGATCCTGTCCTTGATCGGCGCGGGGCGCACGTTCGAGGAGTCCTACGGCGCCGTGACCGGACGACAGTGGGCCGAGTTCGCGGCGTCGGTGCCCGCGCGCCTGCGCGCGCTCGCGGTGTCGCCGGGGATCGCCTTCGCCCCGGACAGCACAGCCGGCAGTGGGGCGAACGGTCCGACTTTCATCGTCTACGGCTACGCGCCGAACGCGACGGTGACGCTGTCGATCACCGGTGCGGCGACGGGCTTCACGAACAGCAGTCGCTCCCAGGTCCTGGACGAGTTCGGCGTGTACTTGAGCTGGCTTGGCACCAACTGGCCCGCCGACACCTACACGTTCACCATCACGTCGAGCGGCGCGCCCACGGTCACGAAGACGGTGACGAAGGCGCCGTAGGCGCCCTAGATCAGGGCCTGCCCGCCGTCCTCCCCGCGTAGACCGAATCCCATGAGCCGGTCGACGCTGATGTGCAGGAGCCAGCCGAGGAGCGGCCATGGATTGCCCGCGAACAGCAGGAGCAGCGCGGCGAACAACGCGACCGGCAGCGTGAAGTTGTGCCAGAAGTTGTAGAGCCATACCGCGCGCGGCGGGAGGTATCCCTTCGCGGGCGGACGCCCGAAGAAGAACGCCGGGACGTAGCCGAAGAGATCGGGCGCGAGCAGCCAGAACCAGAACCACGCCGTGATCTGATCCTTCTGCCAGACCGCTGCGCCGATGAGCAGTAGGGACAGCGCGAGGTATTCGCTGTGGTGGACGACGCGAGCGCGCATCACCGCGGCTCTCCCGCGAGGAACGCGCGCAGCTTCGCGACCGCGAGACCGCGGTGCGAGATGTGGTGCTTCTCGTGCGCGGGCAGCTCGGCCATGGTGCGGCCGTCGCCGGCGATGATGAACAGCGGGTCGTAGCCGAAGCCGTGGTCGCCGCGCGGCGCGAGCGCGATCTCGCCGCGGACCTCGCCGTCGAAGAGCACGGCGCGCCCGTCGGGCGACGCGAGCGCCGTCACGCACACGAAGCGCGCGCCGCGTGCCTTGACGCCTTCGAGCAGGGCGAGCAGGCGCGTGTTGCGTTCAGCGGCGCTCGCGTCATCACCGAAGAAGCGACGGCTGCGAAGACCCGGCGCGCCGCGCAGCGCGTCGACCTCCAGGCCCGAATCGTCGGCGACGGTGCGCACTCCGCTCGCCTGCGCGTATTCGCGTGCCTTGTGCGACGCGTTCTCCGCAAAGGTCTTTCCGGTCTCTTCGGGCTCGGGCGGGACCGGGTCGAGGTCTTCCGGCGTGATGAGCTCGAGATCGAGACCGGCCAGAAGCTCGCGGTACTCGCGCTGCTTGCCGGGATTTCCGCTCCCGATGAGCAGGCGCTCGGTCACCGAAGCGCGGCGCGCTGCGCTTCTATGAGCTGGCCGATGCCGCGGAGCGTCAGGTCGAGCACCTGATCGAAGTCGGCTTTCGAGAACGGCCGCCCTTCCGCGGTCCCCTGCACCTCGATGAGCTGGCCGTCGGAATTCGCGACCACGTTCACGTCCGCGTCGGCGATGGAGTCCTCGGCATACGCGAGGTCGAGCATGAGCTCGCCCTTCACGAATCCGGCGGAGACCGCCGCGACGTTCTTCCGCATCGGCGACGGGGTGAGCTTGCGCACTGCGTGCGCGAGCGCGACGTAGCCGCCGGTGATCGCGGCGGTGCGCGTGCCGCCGTCGGCCTGGATGACTTCGCAGTCGATGATCACGCTGCGCGATCCGAGCGCCTTGAGGTCGACGGCCGTGCGCAGTGCGCGACCGACGAGCCGCTGGATCTCGAACGTACGGCCGCCGGGCCGGCCGGCGATGCTCTCGCGCTGGCTGCGCTCGGGCGTCGAACGCGGCAGCATCGCGTACTCCGCCGTCACCCAGCCTTCGCCCTTGCCTTCCAGGAAGCGCGGCACGCTGTCCTGGAGCGTCGCGAGACACAGCACGACCGTGTCTCCGAACGAGATGCGCGCCGAGCCCTCGGCGAACTTCGACACGCCGACCTCGATCTTGATCGGGCGCAGCGCGTCGTTCGCGCGCCCATCGGGCCGTTTGAACTTGCTCACTCCGTCGTCTCTTCCCACAGCGCGCGCATCTCCTCGGCAGAGTACGACTCCAGCGCGCGACCGTCGGAAAGCGCGCGCTTCTCGACGCGCGCGACGTGCCGCATGAAGCGCTCGTTCGCGGCGCGCAGCGCGGCCTCCGCATCGAAGCCCTGCTCGCGCGCGGCGCCGACGAGATCGAAGAGGAGCTCGCCGAGGAACTCGGGATCGTCGACGTCCACCGGTAGCTCGATCCGCGGCGGGACCAGCCGCACGCGGGCGGCGCGCTCCTGGAGTCGCTCGGCCGCGAACAGCGCCGGGAGGTCCTTCGGGACGCCGCCGAGCACGCTCGTCCCGTCCTTCGCGCTCTCCGGTGTGTCCGCACGCTCCTCGCGTTTGATGCGCTCCCACTGCGCGAGCAGGTCACCTCCCTCGATCGCGACGCCTTTGAAGACATGCGGGTGGCGGCGTACGAGCTTCTCGCCCAGGCGTCGAGCGACGTCCGCGAGGTCGAAGGCGCCCTCCTCGTGAGCGAGCTGCGCGTGGATCGCGACCTGGAACAGAAGATCGCCGAGCTCGTCGCGCAGCCGCTCGAGATCACCTGAGTCGAGCGCCTCAAGCGTCTCGTACGCCTCTTCGAGGAGATGCGGCCGCAGCGACGCGTGGGTCTGCTCGCGGTCCCACGGGCAGCCGTCGGGTGCGCGCAGGCGATCGGCGATGCGGCTGACGGCCGCGACGGACGCGAGATCCACGTACGGATCGACCGGGGGAAAGATGACGAAGCGGGAGTCGAGCCCCGTGAACGACTCGAGCGTGAGAGCGCGCTCTCCGGACGGCGAGATCGCGATGAGCGGATGGAGCGGCGGGTAGTGCTTTCGCAGCAGCGCGAGGTCGGGCGCTACGTCGACGACGAGGACGACCGCTCGCAGCGTCGAGAACGAGTGGCGGTCCAGCGCGCTTGCGGGGATGATGTCGACGCCGCCGGGGAACCGCGCGAGGAGCTTCTCGAGCGCGACGGGAAGATCAGGCGTCGAGCTCGTGCCCGGGCACCAGCTTCTGGACGCCGTGTGCCTTCTTCTGCTGCTGGAGCCAGTACGTGTACGCGCTGTCCTTGATCTTCGTCTTCTGGGCGTCCTCGAGCGCGCGGGCGGGATCCTTCTCGAGGATCTTGTACCAGACGGTGTTGGCGCGGTCGCTGTGCTGCGTGGTCCGACTGCCCACGTCGAGAGTGAAGATCTCATTCTCGAGATCGATCTCCGTGAGCATCCCGCGCGCGTACCAGCCCAGCTCCCCACCCTTCTCCGCGGTGGCGCTGTCCTCCGAGAACTTCTTCGCGATCTCCGCGAAGTCCGTGCCTTTGTCGAACTCGGTGTTGATGCCCGCGATCTTCTTCAGCTGATCCGAATAGGTCTGGAAGTCACCGCCGGCGGTCGGGAACGGCGTGGTGACCTGGATCCACGCGACTCTCACCTGCTGGGTGGGCGACGCCGTGTTCCGCTCCTGGGCTCGCTTCGTGTACTCCTCGCGCAGCAGCTCGTATCTGGCCCGTGCCTTGATCTTCTCGGTGGGGATCCCGTACGCGTTGGCGCGCTTCACGAACTCGTTCTGCTCGGGGCCGCGACGCTCCATCACCTGAAGGATGTGGTAGCCGAACTGGCTCTTCACCGGATCGGACACCTGGCCGACGGCCATCGCCTTCGCCGCGTCCTCGAACTCCTTGACGAACTGGCCCTTGCGGACCCAGTCGAGATCGCCGCCCGAGTTCGCGTTGCTCGAGTCGTCGGAATTGGCGAGCGCGAGCTGATTCCAAAGGGTCTGGTTGCTCGGGTCCTGCTTGAGCTGATCGGCGAGCGCGCGTGCTTTGGCGAGCGCGACCGAATCGGCGAGCGCGGTGTCCTCGCCCTTGGGCGTGATCAGAATGTGCCGCGGGTGGTACTCGCCGAAGTCCTCGTTGTACTTCGCCGCGATGGTCGCCGCGTCGTAGCTGACACCGTCGGCGCGCGCGGCGGAGTCGAGGATCGCCTGTTCGACGAGCGAACTGAGCGCGACGCCTTCGTACTCGGCCTTCTGCTGGAGGATCTGCGGATCGTTCTCGTAGCCCGGCGGGACCTGGAAGTCGACGTAGAAGCGCGTGTACTGGTAGGCGAGCTCGCGCTTGTACTCGCGGAGCGACACCGCGCGGCCGTCGAACATCATCGCCGGCTTGAGGTTGTCGGTGTAGTAGCGGGACGATGCGGCCCACGCGACGAGGCCCAACGTGAAGAAGAGGATCGCCGAGAAGATCGTCACGATGAGCGTCTGCTGGCGGCGCTCGCGCTGCCACCGCGCCATGCGCTGGCGCTGTGTGAGGCGCGGAAGAGGGATACGACGTGCCACGGGGACCTGAATTGTATCGGGCTAGCCGATGCGCCGATAGACAGCGAGCGTGTCGGCGGCGGCCCGGTCCCACGAGAAACTGGCGGCTCGCGGACGCGCTCGTGCCCGCAGATCGCGCTGGCGGCCGCCGTCCCCGAGGTACGCCACGAGCGCGTCGCCCAGGGCGTCCGGATCGCCTGGGTCGACCAGGACGCCGGCGTCGCCGACGACCTCCTCGACCGCGCCGGCGCGGTAGCCGACGACCGGCGTCCCCGCGGCGAGCGATTCGAGCGGCGTGAGTCCGAAGCCCTCGAGCAGCGCGGCGTGCAGGAGGCACTCGGCGCCGGCGTAGAGCGCCGCGAGGGTCACGTCGTCGACCCTGCCGGTCGTCACGATCCGCTCGTGCGGCGCCCGCGTGCGTTTGAGGGCCTGCGTGAGGAAGGACGACAGCTTGCCAAGGTCCCCAGCGATGACCAGACGCAGCTCAAGGTCGATGGATGCCGCACGCGCGAACGCGGCGAGAAGGCCGTCCATGTTCTTGCGCGGATCGAACTGGCCGACATACAGAACGTACCGGCCCGGTACGCCGAAAGTTGCCGCGACGCGCCGCCCTTCGTCGGCGGACGGCGGACGGAACTCGGTGTCCACCGCCTCGGGGATCACCGTCACGCGCTCTGGTGGCACGCGCAGCAGATCGATCACGTCACGCCGCGTCGCTTCGGAGACCGCGATGATCGCGTCCGCGCGCCGCGCGAGCGCGTACTCCCAGGCGTGGCCGACGCGCGCGTAGGGCAGGCGCAGGTAGTGCTCGGGCCAGCGGAGCGGGGCGAGATCGTGCACCGTGATCACGGTCCGATAGCGGCGAAAGGCCGGAAGGCTGAGCTGCGTCGAGTGATAAACGCGCGGCCGCGCGACGGCGAGTTCGGCGGAGAGCAGGATCGGATCGACCGCGAGCATCGTGAGCTCCGGCCGCCGGAGACGCAGCGTGCGCAAACTGCGATGCGTCGGCAGCGGCGATGGATCGGCCGGTGGGAAGTTGCGAAGGCGCAGCAGCGTCCACTCGATGTCATCCGGTGCGAGACGCGCGAATGCCGCGAGCAGATTGCGTGTGTAGCGACCGATACCGCGAACACGGGCCACCGTTTGCAGATGGCGCGCATCGAAGGTGACGCGCACCGACCTAGACTAGCCGCACGTTCATCTCCGTCGTCGTTCCCACGTACAACGAGGTCGGCTCACTGCGCCAACTTGTGCCACGGCTCGCGCAGGCGCTCGTTGTACACACGTGGGAGCTGATCGTCGTCGACGACGGCTCGCCGGACGGTACCGCGGATCTCGCCGAGTCGTACGCCGACGTGCATCCCGTCCGCGTCGTGCGCCGGCCGGGCAAGGCCGGGCTCGCGTCGGCGGTACTCGCGGGTTTCGCGGAGGCGCGCGGCGACGTGCTCGTCGTGATGGATGCCGATCTCTCGCATCCACCCGAGGCGGTCCCACGGCTCGTCGCTGCGATCGGCGGAGGCGCGGACCTCGCGGTGGGCAGCCGATATGTGAAAGGCGGCGGCACCGAGGACTGGCCGCTCCGGCGCCGTATCGTGTCGCGCGCCGCGTGCCTCATGGGAAATCTGCTCGTTCCTGTCCGCGACTGCACGTCCGGCTTCTTCGCGATCCGCCGGTCGGCGGTCGACGGCGTCAAGCTGAATCCGATCGGCTTCAAGATCGGATTCGAGGTGATGGCGCGCGGGCGATACAAGAAGGTCGTCGAGGTCCCGTACGTCTTCCGCGACCGCGAGCTCGGCAAATCCAAATTCGGCCGGCGCGAGATCCTTCAGTACCTGGTGCAGCTCGGGCAGGTGGCGCGCGATCGAGTGCTGCCGAAGTCCGACGCTTCAGTAAAGAAGCGGTAACGGTCGCCGACCCGGCAGGTGACTTGCGCGCCCGCTAAACATGGGAGGCAGGGACGTCTCGCCGGGGAGCGGTTGATGGCGATCCACAGGACCGTGCCGGGGCAGGACGGCACGTTCGTCGACGTGCTCGACCGCGTGCTCGATAAGGGCATCGTCATATCCGGCTGGGGCCGGCTGTCGGTCGCTGGCCTCGACCTTATGGGGCTCGAGATGCGCATCGTCGTCGCATCGATCGAGACGCACATGCGCTACGCGGACGAGCTTGGTCTCAGCACGAGGACTCCTCGCACGTACATCACGTCGTAGGCTCGCCTCGCATGCAGCGGCTCGTCTTCGTTCCCCTCATCGGTTTTCGCCCGACGGGGACGCGCACGCTGCGCGAGCCCGCGGAGACGACGGCGGACGGCACGAGGTTGATGGTGCGTGCGGCGGCGGCAGCCCCGGATCACACCGACGTCCTGGTCGAGTGGGAGCGCCTGGGAGATCCCGCGACCTGTCCACCGGGATCGCAGCTCCTGGTGCACTCCAACATGGCGCCCCTGGAGCGCGGGCTCGAGGCCGAGCTCGTCGTCGGGACGAGCAGGCTCAAGGCCGCGGGGATGAGGCGACGCGCGTTCCATCTGAGCCACCCGTCCATCGGCGCGGTCGATCTGCTGACCTTCGCCCCGCTGCCACGGGATGCGCAGCGCGCGGAGCTGCGCGTCACCGAAGGCGGCACCGAGTGGCGTGTGCCGCTCGCCTTCGTGCCGGGCGAGCTAAATGCGACGGCGCTCGACGTCGAGCTCGAGCGCGCCGGCATCGTCGCACGCGCGACGGCCGTCACTCACCACGACGACGAGATCGTCGTCCAGCTCGAGGTCGCGGCGCCACACCAGATCAGGCAGACGGGTGCGCCGATCCCTTCGCCGGCGCGCTTTTCCAGTACCACGGATGAGGATCACAAGGAACGACTGCGGGAGCATCGCCGCGTCTTCGGCGAGCACTCTCGACCGATAACCCTTGAGATCGAAGACGGCGCTCGCATGGAGGAGGTCGGGCGGTTGTACTCCTCTGGACCGCAACAGACCGCGCCGGGTCGGTATCCCTTCGTCGATCGATTCGTTGTGGCGTTCGGCGGGTGGAGCACCGATGCGAAACGCGCAACGCTCGTGATCCCGTTCGTCGAGCTGAACGACATGGCGCCCTCCGCGACGGCGGACCTGCGCGAGCTGCCGCTCGACGTGGCGCTGGACGGACATCGCTTTCGGGTCGTCGCGATGGAGCCACACGGTGATCAGCGAAAGATCACGATCGAGCTGTCTCCCTCGACCGCGGCGCCGCGCTTCGTGCAGCCCGCACGACTCCACGGGTCCGACCCGCAGTTCGGATGGGAGCGGCACGCGGTCGACGCGAAGCTGCCCGACGGCCACGCCATCTGGATGGCGACGAAGGTCGGCGATCCGCCGATCGTCACGTTCACCGGCGCGGTGCTGCGCGTCGACGGCCCGCTGCGGCTGGAAGTGCCGCTGGAATAACGGGCGGCACGCGAAGTGCTTCCGACCAACACATGGACTGGCAGGGTCTCTTCGAGCCACACCGCGTAGTCGAGAACGTGATCCGCGCGTCATCGATCTACCTGATGCTGATCCTCCTGCTGCGTTTCCTACCGAACCGCAAGAGCGGTAGCCTCGGACCCTCGGACCTCCTGGTCATCGTGCTCCTCGCGACGGTCGTCACCGGCGCACTCAACCGAGATGTGAGCTCGATCACCGACGCGATCGTGATGGTCGCGACCATCGTGACGTGGAGCTTCATCACCGACATCCTCGCGAACCGCATCCCCGCATTGCGGCAGCTGGTGTACTCCGCGCCGGTCGAGGTGGTGCGCGACGGCGAGGTCCTTTCTCAGAACCTACGACGCGAGTTCATGACCGATGAGGAGCTCCGGGCGCAGCTCCGGCTACAGGGCGTCAAGGACGAGGCCGACGTCGCGCATGCCTACATCGAACACGACGGCCGGATGTCCGTGATCCGCAGGGACGGGGCTCGACCGGAGGCACATCCCGGAAAGGCCGGGATTCGCCGCTAAACGCCCGCGTCAGCCGCCGTGCCTAGGACCAATCTCCCCCTCTTGGGCGACCGAATGGCGGCACAAAATGGTCCAAAGCCGGAGCACAATTTGCGCTCAGTCTTAATAAGTTACAGAACAACAGAGGAAGGAGGACTTACGAATGATCCAGCAGTTCTTCCGTGACGAAGAGGGCCAGGGACTCGTCGAGTACGCACTCATCATCGCGGTGATCGCGATCGCGGTCATCGTCGCCATGATCTTCCTTCGCGGTCAGATCGAGAACATCTTCAGCAACATCGGCAACAACCTCACGTAGTCGGTCGCCGCGGCGGGCGCTCGCGAGGGCGTCCGTCGCGGCTCGCTTCCCCCTCAGGCCTTGCGCATGAACTCATTCACTCTTGCTGCGACGCGGTCGATCTGAGCGTCCGTCAGCTCGGCGTACATCGGGAGCGACAGGACCTCCGCCGCCACCTTCTCCGTGACCGGCAGATCG
>Ga0075429_100004881_pt1 | contig 11556 bp, 11 predicted proteins | sample RhiMetdeltSRZDD3_FD_75295 | JGI IMG/M metagenome (GOLD analysis project Ga0075429, IMG submission 75295) | Populus rhizosphere microbial communities from Tennessee, USA - Rhizosphere MetaG P. deltoides SRZDD3 | ecosystem: Host-associated > Plants > Roots > Rhizosphere > Soil | place: USA...
GAAGTGGGTGCCCAACGGCTTGCGTTACCCGCTGGTGGGCGGGATTGGGCACCGTCCCGGCGCTCTCCCGGGACGAGATAACGCCACTTTGCCGGAACCAACTCCAAGCCACGCAAAGTGCCTGAAAACGCGCACGCCGCGAAGCGGCAGTCCCACCAGTATAGTCCTGGTGCTCTTCCAGGGGTCGGGTGCACGCTGTGTTGGGCAGCAGAGTATATTTCGAGGCTCATTCAAGTTATTGGAGTGTTTGTATCGATTCGGGAATTCGCGAATCATAGAGATCATTCTACCTAAAGACTTTTATGTGAACAGTTATGCTGCCCTTATTGTCAGAAAAACACCCGCCAGGACAATCATTGTAACTCAAATAGAGAGTACCGGAATTTGCGCTAACAAAAGGTAAATTACCCACACAACGGGGTGTGCCACTCTCCACCCGCGCGACGAGGGCCGTACCAGAAGCGTTTGGAACTAATCCCGATAGGAAAGAAAGCTCACAAATACCCAGACCATTCCTACAAGGTAAACGGCCATCAATGCGATTGCAGCAAAACTCTGTCTTCTATCTCCAGAGAAAAGCATTGCAAAAACGATACCAAAGTATAAGCCCGTAATCATAATCACAAAAGCGTCTATTCCCATAAAATAGACGTTGAAAATTCGGAATAATATCTCTATAACAACAACATAGACAGGATACCTAAGTAGATGCCCGGACGGTACTAACATCATAAGGAAGATTGTCACTCCCGTGCCAAACAGGCATAACAACAACCATATCATGGTATTGCGCCATTTGATGGTTTTGAGCTCATTTTCTACATACTTTCGTCGAGGGTCGGGAGGTATCATGTTTCAGTTTCTATCCAACGAATTGTTCGTTTAGATCCAAGCTACTAACTTGCTGCCCAACGGCTTGCGTTTGCGTTAGCACCCTGTAAGGGTACCCGCTGGTGGGCGGGATTGGGCACCATCCCGGCGCTCTCCCGGGACGAGACAACGCCACTTTGACGGAACCAGCTTGAGCCATGCAAACAGCTTGAAAACGCGCCGACTCCCACCACATGGTCTTGGTGCTCGCCCGAGGGTCGGGTGCACGCTGTGTTAGATTGCGGCACGCTATGCAAGCCACAGACGACACTTCAACTTATTACGCGATATGAAACAAGCACACATCCATCGCTGAAGGTTTTGCACTCGATCAACTCCAAATTAATCTGTCGCTTCATTTCATGGAACAGCGCAATGCCTGAACCAAGCAAAACAGGGTGAATATTCATACCAACCTCATCAATCAAATCTGCCTCAAAAAGCGATTTAGCCAACTCGCCGCCTCCCATAACAAAGACGTCTTGGCCCTCTTGTTTCTTTAATACTTGGACAAACTCGGCGGCATCCTGATTGATTAGCTCAACACCTTGATCGGCACTCTCCTTCAGCTTGCGAGAAAAGACATAATTCTTCACACCCTTGTATGCCGGCATTCTACCTTTGACAAGGTCGTAAGTTTTGCGTCCCCATAAGACAGTGTCAATCGTTTTCCAAAATTCTGCGAGAGATGAACTGGAATCCTCACTCTGTAGAATCCAATCAAACGAGCCATCTTGGCGGGCGATGTAATTATCGAGACTCGTGGCAACACGGAAGGTTACTTTTCGCATTCTCAATTCTTTTGATCTTTTACATCTCTCCTTGCAGAGAGCAATCTAACGGTGTGCGTTACCCGCTGGTGGGTGGGATTGGGCACCATCCCGGCGCTCTCCCGGGACGAGACAACGCCATTTTGCCGGTACCAACTCTAAGCTACACAAACTGCCTGAAAACGCGCAGACTCCCACTACCATGGTCTCGGTGTTCTTCCGCGGGTCGGGTGCACGCTGTGTTGGGCGGTTAATCACTTCTGCGTTATTGCTTCTATAATACTGCATGCAGCCGAGCCTCTACAAAAGTCAAATATTGAAATCCCCAGGAATTGCAGTTCAAGGTAGGTTCCGATGCTGATGCCCACAACCAAAAGAAAGGTGGAAATCAACACAGCTACTTTGCGCCCCACTGAAATTGGCTCAAGGGTGGGTGGCCAGTTCCCGTAGGGAAGGAGCCAGCCGAGAATCCTATATGGCCCTTCAAAGCACATCCCAAGGAGCATTATTACACCCCAAAACATCAGGTAAACAACCAACGGAACAAATCCGAGCAAGCACCCGACCGCGAAATAAATCGGCACGTGCGTAAAGATAAAACGGTTCGATGCCATCACGCGCTGGAGCTCAAGATAGACTTCTCGATAATAGCGTTTCTGGTTCTGCATGATTCGCCTGCTCTTTGCAAAAAACAGATATTGCCACGTCGCCTCACAGGAAAGACGAGTTTCAATAGTGCGTCCAATTGCGATTGCAATCTTGTATGGTGAACCCTCTGTCGAACTACCACCAAACTTCGGCAACCGCCCAACGGTTTGCGTTAGTGGTGGTAGGGCGGGCTAGGATAATGCCTGAGAGCAGGAAAAACCCGAAGCCAGAAAAATGCTTCTCGAAGCCGCAGAATCCCCACCATCCACTGCACGCTTTGTTCGGCGGTTCTATGAACGCAAGACTCGTTGACCGATTCAAGATATGGACGATTTTGGCTTTGCAATAATAACTAATGCTAAAGACATCGTCATTTCATCTTGCCAAGGATATCCTTCACCGGCTTTGCCTAGAGGATAGTGCATTGCGCAAATTTCCAAACCTGCGCTTTCAAAAGCTACACGGTAGTCTTCCGCAAGCCACAAATAATCTGTAAATGCTAAATTTATCTCATTGTAGCGCATTTTCACGAGATCGCCACTTTTAGCATTTTTATTTTCGGGAAAATTGAAATCATACAAAGTCGATTTGTACCCTGGTTTATAAGCCTCAGAATTAGCGACCATAGCGATCAGCAGGCCATCATCTTTGAGAACGCGTTTCCCTTCTCTTAAGTAGAGGGACATTTCTTCGATTGAACTCAGCTCAAAGAGAACCCACCATGACAATACGAGATCAAAGGTTTTATTTTGAAATGGTAGTTTACCCGGGGTTGTGAGGGATATTTCTACGGTTGGGTGCCTCTTTTGCGCCTCTTCGATCATGTGAGGATTGATATCGACCCCTTTTACGTTAAACCCTTGGGATAATAAGTAGTCGATAGAGAATCCGAGGCCTACACCGTAGTCGAGGGCTTCTTTGCCTCTTAGCTTGGAAAGCCAGGGGCCAAGGTCTCTGGTGATTAGGTATCTTATGCTTAGTTCTTTTGTTTCACCGTATAGTTCCGCCTGGTTTTTGGAGGATTTGCCAGATTTGTATTCTTTGTTCATGTTTAGTGGTTCCTTAGTGTTGTCGTTGCAGATCCCCTGACCGCCTTCGCTGCGCTTCGGCGTGGGGATAATGGAATGGACCCACCGGCTTTTAAAAACGGCCTCTTTGGGCCAAGATGGGTCGTCATGTTGTCATTGGGATGATAACTCATCAAAAAAGCAGGGGGTCCACATGCAAAAGAGTAATATATCGTGCTGCAGCTTTCTCAGAACTGTTGACGCCGAACTATTGCGTCAGAGGAAGAATTTCCCCATAAGAGCTTATGGGAGGTATAAATTCCTCTTTTCATGAATTATACGTTGTTAGGAGGAAAGAAAATTCCTCTTATCACAACTTTAAAGCGTCTTGGGAGGAAAACTTTCTATAATATCCATAACCCTCCGATCCTGATCGTGATTGCCGTCACTATACAATAAAGTCGTTTACGAAGCAACAGCGACCGATGCTCGCCTAACTCATTATTAGGAATCCTCGCTCTTGCCGATATCCAGATAAATTCGATGGGAACTCAGCAGCCAGGTTTACATGATGAAGTGTTTCGATGCTGAAGGTCCCGGCACAGAGGGCTACCGCTGATCCAGAGTATGCGCCCAATTTCCTCTTTCCTCCCTGACGAAAATATACCGAAACGCCACTGATGATGCTACTTGGTATCCTCCATCGCCGCTCGAGACTACGACAGCCGCTCCCTAAGCAGACGGATGTGCTCTGGGCCGATGCCGCAACAGCCACCGATGATCTGGACGCCTCCCTCGACCCAGTGTTGAGCGGCCGTGAGATAGTCTTCGGGGGAAATCATATCGATGAACTGCCAGTCCGGATCGATCCACTCGCCGGAATGTGCGTACACGCCCGTCGCCCCGGACCAGTGTTCCCGGACGGTTTCCAGGGCCGAGGCGATATCCTCGGTCAGCGTGTGCATGATCGTCACCGCAGCGCGGCCCGGGGAAAGCGGTGCAAGCAAAGCAAGACTTTCCCTGAGTCCGGTCGCGAGGGGGTTACCGTCCAGCAGCTGGACCGTGCCAGCTCCGGTCACCTGGCAACTGAAGCCAACCCAGACGGGCAAACTGGTAGTAAGGACGGCGCGGATAGCGGGGGCAATATGCTCGGCGCTATACATCATCTCCAGGACGATGAGGTCCACGCCTGCCTCAGCCAGCAATTCGGCCTGCTCGCGATAACTAGCCTCCAACTGTTCGGCGGAAGTGACATGGGCCCGAAAGCTCGATATCGAGCCAGCGATAGCGACCGGCCGTCCCGAGGCGGCATTCTCACGCGCCTCCCAGGCCAGGCTGACGGCGCGCTGGTTCAGCGCTCGGACGTGATCGCCCAGCCCGGCCGGCTGCAATACATGCCGGGCCGTCGAGAAGGAGTTGGTGATGATCACGTCGGCGCCGGCCCGGATGTAGTCTTCGTGCACTGCTCGGACCGTGTCGGGGTGAGTGTCCAGGGCTGCTGCGCTCCAGGCAAAGCCATGCATCGGCACGCCGCGGCGCTGGAGTTCCGTGCCGGTCGCGCCATCCAGAATGATGATCTTGCCCTCGTCGAGCCGGGTCTGTACGTCTGAGAAGGTTGTCATTCGCTTGTCCTTAGCCCATCGAGGGGGGACTCACCATCAGGGCAGGATCACGCCGTCTCCAAAATCGAATTGTAGACCGCTGTCCTTCAGCTTCTTCACAACCAGGTCGTCCATTTGTCCGCTTTGTTCGGCGCTGAAATGATTCCGCCAGTCACCGATTTCGCCTTTGCGGAAGTGTTTCGGGACATCGGCCCGTTGTGGGATCCAGTCAAAATTGGTGGTCTCTTTCGACGTCATCGATTGGAAGCTGCTCTGGCTCACGACGGTTTCAATTAATTGCGCATCCGCCTGAAGGTCCAGAAAGGAAGCCAGACTGGCGATGCTACCCGGGCGGTCGTGTTGCATGTCTTCGTATTTCATGAATAGAATGCGCTGATCCTTTTGACTGGCTCGCCACCAGGGCAAAATGTGGTCAAAGTATGGGCCAGATCCCACGTCGCCATGCAGGAACTCCTGAAAATGTTCCTCCCAGGTGCCTTCATAGCCGAGTTTGCTTTGATTGTGAAAATACATTGAGATGGCGACGTCCTTGGGATTGCGGGCGACATAAATAATTTTTACGCGTTGATCATGGAGGGGCGGCATCAGAGGGTGAGGCAGATGACTCGTGAAGCGACGGGGGCGCGGCAGGGTCTTCAAAAACTCGATCATGCCATTGGGACGATGGGGGAGAGTCTCCAGCCAGGGTACGGCATCTGTGAGGCGCTGCTCGCCTTGCTCGCCTTTGTTCAGCAGGAGATGCACCATTTGTTCGGTCCAGGTGGTGCCTGAACGGGGATAGGTGACCACAAAAATATCGCCAGTCTCGGCGACGAACTCTTTTTCGATCAAGTCGAGATCGGCTTGTGAAATAAAGATCGGAAATTTGATCTGCCCGCCGTTGCCATCTCGTACGAAATTTGATTGCATTGGTGCCATGTGTGGAAACTCCTCTACCTGTAATAAATATTGAACCATTAATCATGAGATGCCCTGCCGACCCATCTGCACTAATAGATATGCAGCTGGTCCAGGAGCGCGTCCCGGTCGTCGATCGATTCAAATAAATCTTTGTTGTGCTTGATCATCTTGCTGCGCATGTAGACCCGCAGCCATTGCTTGTAGGTGTACAGTTCATAGCGATCGAGCATGTCGTTCAGGGGCAGGTCACGCTGGGCAATGAGTCCCGCCAGAAACATAGCACATTCGAAGCCCAGCGAAATCGACTGAAAATAGGGTGAGCCGATCGCCGAATCGCCGGCCAGAAACACCGGGGAGCTGGCGAATGGGTGATCGACGTGCGCCGCTGTGCGCCACCGCCGGTTGGTCGCATTTCGGGCCCGGTACAGATCCAGGGGGATTCGGACGATCTCCATGTCGCCCAGGATCTCGCCGTGGGTCTCCTCCTTGATCTTATCAATGAAGCGGTCCATCGACCCAGCAGCGTCAGGAAAATTGCCGCGCAGCCATTGACCATCGAATCGGGATGGCATCGCCGCATACTCCTCTGCCGTGATATTGACGATCCCAGTCACGTGGCTGACGCTGCCATCGTAGTGCGTGCGTTGGACCATGGGAATGAATTTATAACGCGGGTTTTCGACGTTTTTGTTGTACTTGCAATACTCGTTGCAGTCGTATTTCTGTCCGTACAGGAAGGCGACGACGAGCGCATATTCGAGCCGGATAGTAAGCGTGTTCGCATCTTCGGCCCCGGTGTTGCCGGGCACCAGCTGATCTCGAAGCAGTGACCGGCTTCCTGTGCAGTCGATCAGGATGTCTCCTGGCGTGAGCATGGTCATCGCCTCCTCCGGCGTCACGACTGCGGCAATCCTCTGCACCGCACGCGACGTGCGCGCGTCGATCAGGTCGCTGATAGAGCGCTCGATGAGGTTGAGAGGACAGAACCCAAGCGTCCATCCCCGAAGAAGTGTCATCAGGTCCGAAGGGATGGACTGTCTGAACGCGAGTCCCTCGTCGAGCTCTGACGGATCGAAGACAGCAAAGACATTGTCTCCATCAATGTGATCGGCGCTATAACTCTCGACCGAGTCCGCGACGAGGTAGGAGGAGAGCTGGACCATGCGGGCGCGTGTGTACTCCCGCCGTTTCTCATAGAGATGGACGGAGAGCCCTTCCACGGGCTGGAGCAAGGCGGCAAGCAGAAGACCCACCGGACCTGCGCCGATGATGTGAACGCGGAGATCCCTGTCGGGCGGAGTCTCGATGGCTGCCATACTGGCGGAGGTTTTTTGCGTCCGGTTTTTTTTCATAGATGTCATCTCTAAAGCTCCTCTACATCGCTCGTTTGACGTGTTTACTACTCTAAATTGTTTATCTTCAATTGGGACAACAGGAGAGGGTCGAACAGAAACTTGAAGCCTGCATACTTTGTATGATACCCCAGAACTGCTTGATCTCCCTTCTCGAGCGAAGCAGTGTTGAACATATGTGTATCTGGGTATTCAATTCCCCGGTGACTGTTCGTGCAGGGTTGGACGATATTCAAGATGAATCTCTTTGTCATCCTGTCGGATGATGCGGAAGCCCAATCGCTCATACAAGCGCTGCGCACGGGGATTATCTTTCTCAACGGAAATAAAGAGGGGCAGCCGCTTCAGGCCAGCTTCTTGCATCAGTTGCTCGATCAATGTGCTCCCAATGCGCTGGTTCTGATAGGCGGGCAGGAGTTGTATGCCAGCCAGCGTAATGCTTGCCTGTGTCCGCACCACGCGTAGTCGTCCAATTCGACGACTGTCATATTCGATGACACTTAACTTACTGTCGGATTTGATGTCCAGAATGTTTTCCCGCATCCAGTCTTCATAGCCAGCCCGGTATTGGACCAGATCAACATCCGGTGGGAACCTTCCCTGCGCCAGAGTGGCAGTAATCACCACATCAGCAAGAAAGGCAACATCTGCAAGAGTTGCCGGGCGAAGATGAATTGTCATACGCCTCCTCGGGCTGGGACCGCCCAACGGTTAGCGTTAACCGCTGGTGGGCGGGATTGGGCACCATCCCGGCGCTCTCCCGGGACGAGACAACGCCATTTTAGCGGAACCAACTCAAAGCCACGCAAACTGCCCGAAAACGCGCAGACTCCCACCACCATGGTCTCGGTGTTCTTCCGAGGGTCGGGTGCACGCTGTGTTGGGCGGTTTTTCGTGATCGAAATGCTTTATCCTCTCAGTTCTATATCGCGCGAGAATCCAAAGATGATATCTATAAGCAAGAAGAGGACACCAATCAGTAATGAGGTCTAAACTATATAATGCATTGTCTTGACTTCGCGAATTGCTCGATAGTGGCGATCAAAATCTGGGTTTATTGCATGAGTGCACCGAGAACACAAAAAGAGATTATCGCTGTTCCAATCAATCCTGCAAGAAACGCCTCTATTAACACTTCAGGTTCTTTCCTTTGTTTACGAATGACATACATCAAACTGCCAATGACTCCCCCGACCAAGAGACGAAGAAGAATATACATAATTGGACCAATCAAGAATTCAAGTCCGTCTGCAATGGAGACAAAGATGGAGAGAATAAGTGGTAGCCCTAAGAATCCACCTAAAGCGCCAAGCCCTATAGATAAGGTTCTAGTCCGTGACGCCTTTCTATCGATTGTGACAATCTTCTCCCGTTCTTGCTTTTTTTCTTTTTCATCATCCATTAGGAAATGGAGCGCAAGAGCCCGTTGAGCCGCATCTGCGACCTCAGGATTGAGATCATTCGTTGCGAAATTGAGAGCATCAATTGCCTCTTGCGGCAATGGCTGGTGCAATACCATCACTCTCAATTCTTCGCAGGCATCGTATTGTTTGTTCGGATTATCGCTCTTAAGCGTTTCTATGAGGCGTTGGATGTTAGACATGAATAATGTTCCTTCTGGTGCAAAAGACAAGCGCCCAACGGTTGGCGTTACCCGCTGGTGGGTGGGATTGGGCACCATCCCGGCGCTCTCCCGGGACGAGGCAACGCCAATTTGACGGAACCAACTTCAAGCCACAGAAAGTGCCCAAAAACACGCAGACTCCCACCAGCTCGCCCTGAGCCTGCCAAAGGGGGTGCACGCTGTGTTAGCCTGCTTTTATTCAAAGTATCTCGGTTCCTTTCAAAGTCAAGCCCTTGCGATTAACCTTCAAGACATTCGGCTGGCGCATTGTGGATTTAGCGACCTCAAGCCAATCGGTTTGCAGAAAGGGAATCATTTCGCTATCAACAACGATCATGTCTCGATTGCGGCACATTTGCGTAAGGCCAGAGGGATGTCCCTCGAAAAGGATCACGGCATGCCCAATCTGTGCAAATCCATGTAGCAGATTTAAGAAGGGGACGGAGTTATGGGGACTGGCGTTAAACGCACGAAATTCTGTCATTCCTATTGCCAAGATATTCCAATGGTTGCTGGACGGAGCAATCTCTTCGAGCATAGATAAAAATTTCGGCTCTATCGTTTCACGTCCAGGAAGAGGGTCCGACGTTTTGATTAGCCTTCCGGGTGTGATAATCACGAGCTTCGGCTCACTTTTAATTTCAGCCATATCTTGGGCAATCGTTAAGAGTTCGTTAGTTAACATATCTGAGTCAACGTCGGGCATCCGTGGCGAAAAGTCTACATCACCGTCTTGCGCTCCATGCTTATTTAGATAATCTATGTAACTTTGGGCCTCCATCCTGGCGGGGTCGTTGGGAGCTAACGGAAGATAGGACTCAAAATCTGCAACAGCTTGGGCGAGTTTTCCATTTGCGTGATAAGCAAGTGCACGTTTTCTATAAGCAGCACCTAGTTTGGGGCTAAGCTCAATAGCTTTGGAATAATCTGCTATGGCTTGCTCATAGTTTTCACTTTGTAAGTGGGCATCTCCTCGTACGCCATAAGCATCAATAGATTCTGGATTTATTTCGATTGCCTTTGTTGCATCCTGAATTGCCTGCGATAGATTTCCTTTATTGAAATATGCATATCCCCGATTTATGTAGGCTATACCAACTTTTGGGTTAATTTCAATTGCTTTGTTGTAATAATTTATCGCAGCATCAATATTTCCCTCTTCAAAAGAGGAGACGCCTTTTTTTATTAATTCAATAGTTTGATCTGCTGGACTCGAGCTTTTTCCAAAGAGTTTTCGAAGCATATGCTACTCCTTGCCATAACAAAACCATTGTTTTCTCTTCACATTTTCGCTTTTCATTCTTTAAGCAGGCTAACGGTGTGCATTACCCGCTGGTGGGCGGGACGAGATGACACTGTTTTGCCGGAACCAGCTTCAAGCCACGCAAAGTGCCTGAAAACGCGCCGACTCCCACCACCATGGTCTCGGTGTTCTTCCGAGGGTCGGGTGCACGCGGTGTTGGGCGGCAACCGGTTGCCAATTGACGAATCAGTCAAGGAAACAGCGTGGATCACCTTCAGTCAGCAAGCTGTCAATTTTAAAGACGCCGGGAAATGCACTTTCCTTGCGCCGCAGGTAGCTGAGATACTGCTCGTCCCCGCGATAGATGGCCGGATTGACCGTTGACCACGTTAAGCTGCTCCGCGGCCCCAGGTAGAGATAGCTGTCGGCCAGATGACCAAAGGTGAAACCCGGCTTTATGCGCGGAGGCTCTACACCGGCAGGCGGAGGTGGAAAAGTGACTGCCGCGCTAAGCTCACCCAACCAGGTGTTGTGTAAGGAGACGAGCGAAGGGATGGGCCAGTCTGAAAGATAGGGCTCCAGGGCGCTGTTCTCGGTTTCAAAGCCAAAATGGGGCATGATGACATGCACACTGCCGGGGTGATTGCGTTCGAGGCGCATTCCGGTAGTCTCATGAAGTGGTGTTGATACTTCTACCGGCCAGTCGCGTAAAAAATGCGTCCCCCCCGCGATCAACAGCCCGTGATGTCCGGGCGCGAGGACCTGCGTCTCGACGACTTCGGTATAATGGGCATCGCGCTTTTCCTGCCAGATATGTTCCGTTTCCAGCGTAAATTGTATTTGCGTCCAGTCTATGGGTGGATCGCCCAAGCACACACGCAGCCTTTGTGCTGCAGGCAGGGTGCGATTGATCGCCCGCACGGTGCGAAAGAACTGCTCATAGATCGGCGCATCAAAGCCCCAGCCGATGATGTCGCGCCACACCGGGCGCAGGTCACGGGCGGCGACCGGCTCGCCGGCCACAAAGCGATCCACGACCGCCTGATGGCGCGCATTGCCAAATTCAACAACGATCACCTGAACGGTAGCCGGAAAGGCAGGATGATGGAGCAAGGCGGTGATGAAATCGGCTTCTTCCTGGAGACCATGCATTTCGCCGAGGGCGACCAGGGGGTGGGTTGCAAACTGTTCAAGCAGACCGGTGATGGCTGGCATGGGTTTGATGGCGGGGCGAGATGGCATCATCCTGACCTCCATATCCTCAAGGCTGTTTGGCACATTTGTCGAAGCAGATGGTGAAAGGATTCATGATATCACGATCATGTCGGAGGTTGCCGCCCAACGGTTTGCGTTACTTGCTGATGGGCGGGACGAGGTAACGCTATTTTAGTGGAAACAACTTGAAGCCGCGCAAAGTTCTTGAAAACGCGCCGAGTCCCCGCCGTCGGGTGCACCTCCGGAGAACGAGAACGTCCTCTTTCCAAAAAGAAACTTGGGCGCAAAGGGAGTATACTGCGAAG
>Ga0075429_100004882_pt1 | contig 11556 bp, 13 predicted proteins | sample RhiMetdeltSRZDD3_FD_75295 | JGI IMG/M metagenome (GOLD analysis project Ga0075429, IMG submission 75295) | Populus rhizosphere microbial communities from Tennessee, USA - Rhizosphere MetaG P. deltoides SRZDD3 | ecosystem: Host-associated > Plants > Roots > Rhizosphere > Soil | place: USA...
GGCCCCGACTCTCAGCAAGCGGTCCGGCCCGCGTGGCATGTCACCTGCACAGCCTCGGCCACGATGAGTGCAGGGGAGCACATGCCACGCGGGCGCACCGGGCTTGCCGCCCCAGCAGGGACGACGGGGCCGGGCGACGTGGCAGCCGATCTCCCGCCGCCGGGGACGCCATTGACTGGCGACGGCGGCGTCCTCCCGCGCTTCGACCGCCCCCAGGTGAGCCCGACCACCGTCGCGACGGTCGTGTTCACGACGCTCGCCATCGCGGCCGGGCTGCTGCTGCTCTGGGAATTGGCACAGGTCGTCCGATGGCTGGTGATCTCGGTCTTCCTGGCCGTGGCGATCAGCCCACCGGTCGGCTGGCTCGGCCGCTGCGGCATACCGCGCGTGCTGGCGATCCTGCTCGTCTACCTGGGGCTCATCCTCCTCTTCGTGGGCCTGGGTGCCCTGGTGGTGCCGCCCCTGGTCGACCAGGTCCAGGAGCTCGCGGCCACGGCGACCGCGCGCGCCCGGCAGCCTGGCGGGCTCGATCAGGCCATCGAGGAGGCGGCGGGCCGGTACGGGCTCGGTGGCTACGTCGAGGCGCTCCAAGCGCAGGCCCGCGAACTGCCAGGGCAACTGAGCGTCGCCGCCGGTCCGCTCGTCTCTGTCACTCGCGGTATCTTCGGGAGCGTGACCGCCCTCGTCTCCATCCTCCTGCTGACCTTCCTCCTGCTGCTTGACAATGACCGCTTTATCGCGGCCGGCCTCACGCTCTTCCACCCGGCCCAACGCTCCCGCCTGCGCCGACTCCTGGGCCGGTCGGCGGCCGCCATCCACGGCTACGTCAACGGCAACCTCGCCATCAGCCTAATCGCGGGCGTCGCCGCGTACGTCGCCATGACCGTCCTGGGCATGCCGTACGCCCTCGTACTCGCGTTGGTCGTGGCCCTCTTCGACCTGATCCCGCTGATCGGCGGCACGCTGGGCGCGGCCGTCGTCGTCCTGGTCGCACTCTTCGTGAACCCGGTCACGGCCGCCATCCTGGCGGCCTTCTTCCTGATCTACCAGCAGGTCGAGAACAACCTCCTGCAACCGATGGTGTACGGGCGGAGCGTAAGCCTGCATCCACTGGTCATTTTCGTGGCGGTGCTGGCGGGGAGCCAGCTGCTCGGCATCCTCGGGGCCCTCCTGGCGATCCCGGTCGCCGAGATCCTCCGACTCCTGTTGGTCGAGTGGCTGGCGGGACGCGCCCGAGAGACGGGCGGCGTCCCGCACAGCCCCGACGACCAAACGCCGATCGAACAAGTCGCTGCCGACGCTGCAGGCCCGATGGATCGGGGACGCCGATGCGGAGGCCCAACCACCTCGCCTTGACCCCTCGGTGCTGAGAATCCTGTCCCTGGTCGGCATCCGCCCGATCGAACTGGGGCACGGGACGGGCCACCTATCGGGCGAGACCACCGTCTGCGTCATGCTGGCCGACCTCGACGACCTGGACGACCCGGAGGGCTCCTGGGGCGGCGACACCGTCTGGCGCGCCGAGCGTCGGTGTGACCTGATGGACGACTTCGGGTGGCTCCGCGAGCTGCTCGGCTAGCGCGGCCACCCCAGCAGCACGACCGCGGCGCCGATCGCTAGCAGCGTAGCCGCTGCTGCGATCCACCCACGTGGTGAGCGGGTCCAGAACGGCTCAGGGTCAGGACCGGGGGGTCTGTCGCTCCTGAGCCCGCCAGCGGCTACACCATGAAGGGGTGGCCCGGCCTGCGTCTTGCGGCAGCCGGCGCACATGGGGCAGGAGGCATGCCATGCCCGGCTCCAATCCGCCGAGTCGACGAGCCCCGGTTGAGCGCTTGAGCATGCAGCTTGCCGTGAGCCTTGCCCGCCGACGCGAGTTGCCGACTGAGGCGCAGCGGCTACTCGACGAGGCCGCGGCTCGACTGCGACGAACCAGGGCCAGTCTCGCCGTTCAGCACAATCTCCGTCAACGACCGAACGCATAGGCGCTCCAGCCAGCCGGGGACGGCGTGAGGGAGCGCGGGCGGCGTGAGCGTCCGGTTACCCGCGTAACCAGCCGCTCCTGGTCGTCAGGGTAGGCCCCGGTGCCATCCGGGCCGCGCGCCGCTGTGGAGGCCAGGAGCGGCGACAGCGGACTCATAGCGGCGACAGCGGACTCATCAGCGTTCGCGATGGGTGGTAGATCGGTGGGACCACCTCGGCGACGTGGAGCTGGAGGCCGACCGATCGCGGCAGCCAGCTTGCACTCTTACGGAGAGGCGGGACCGGTATGACCGACAACACGCTTCCGCTCGGCGACATCGTACGGCGCTCAGCTGAGATGGCCCGCCTTTCGGCTGAGACTGCCCGGCTCCACAATGAGCCAGAGGAAGCCGCCCGCTTCGAGCAGATTGCCGCGGAGGGCGACGCTCGTGCTCAGCATCTTGACGATCTCGCGCACACGCTGGCTCCCGCTGCCGAGGAAACCGAACGTCAGGCCATCGCCGAGCACGATGCGGCCGTACGGAAGCTCGAACACTCCTGGCGACGGCAAGGGCGATCATCGCAGTGAACGACGAGAGCCCCGACCGTCTAGCTCGCATCCACGCGCCGTAGTCAGCCGTCAGCTTCGCGCCGGCGCAAGAATCGCCCCCACGGTGACGATCTTCCCTTCGAGTGGCGCGCCGTTCTGGTGCGTCCGACAACGCACCATATGTCGGGCAGTCGGCACGATCGTCGAGGTGGCTGCTCGGGCAGAGTCGGACGCTGTGCGCGAATGCTCGCCCTCCCGTTCGCAACCTGTACGCGTCCAGGCCGATGACCCGAGTCCCAGGGCGTGCCCCGTGCGCTGTCTTCGAGCAGGAGGATCCCATGTCTGATCTCACGACCGACGCCATGACCGAAGCCGTCGAGGCCTCCGCGAGCGTCGCCCGATCCGCCCCGACCCTCCTCCGCATCGTCCTGGGGCTCCTGATGGCCGGCCTGGGAGCGATCCTCTGGCTCGTCACCACCATCCTGCTGCCTGAGCATCATCATCCACGTGAGCGCGCACGTCGCCAGGCTCACGCCCGACGCTGAGCGGCCCGGGCGTCTGGCCGGGGCGCTGGTGCGTGGTGGAGCAAGCGTCCGCACGCAGGACGTCAGAGCGGGAGGTCGATCTCACCGCGCCCGGCGGCGATTATGACCGCCTCCAGCTTCGAGCGGGCGCCCAGCTTGTCGATAGCGGAGGCGAGCCATGCGCGGACAGTATCGGGCGACGTGCACATCAGTTCAGCCACCTCGGCGACGACCAGGCCGCGCGCCGAGAGGCTCAGGGCGCGGCGTTCGCCCTCGGCGAGGCTTGTTGAGCGATCATCACGTGTAGACATCGGGACGTCGAAGAGTGTCATGGCCGTCCGTGGTCGCTTGCTCGAACGCCTGCCCTCGAACGGGGTCACCGATCAATGCTGACGCCGGCGGGTTATCCGTCTGTCACGGTCCCGTCACATTACGGTTTCCGTAGCCCACTCGGATGCATCAATGACGGATCCCCCGGCATCCACGGCGCTGAGCCTGCGGCGGCGACATTCTAAACCAACAACGCACGTCGATCGCTGCTTTGCGACACCACTGACGCGCCATGGTGTGCGAACGAGAGGAGCTGCGAATGGCGACCTGTTGGGAGTGTGAGGCCACGACGAGTCAGGCGATCGTCGTGACGATCGAGCTGCCGTCGGGACACGGACCGCGCGTGCAGCTCTGTCCGTCGTGCTACCAGATGCACTACCTGCCACTGATCGCCGAGAGCGCCGCCGACGGGGTGCGCGAGGCTCCGGCGGAATCGACACGTCGAAGCCCCGGCACTGGTGGTGATCGTCGCTAGCGGCGGCAACAGAAACGGGCCGGCAGTTTGCCCCACCGGCCCGTCAGGATCGCGCTCACGCCTCGTACCGGCCGCGAGCGCGGGTGCTGCGTGGATACCTTGGACAGGCGGTGGTATCGTGGAAGCACCGATATCTGATGCGTGAGATCGAGACCGCCGCTGGGACAACGAGGCCCCACGACGGCGACGCGGTGGGGAGGGCGCGCTGTGGCACACGTACGCGTCGCGATCTACCAGATCAAGCCGGGGACGGCGGACGAGATCCTCCGGCGGGCGCAATCGGGCGTGCTACCGTTCTTTCGCCAGCAGCCGGGCTTCGTCGCCTACGAAGGCGTCGTGACGGCCGACGACGAAATCGTGTCGATCAGCACGTGGGAGTCGGCCGAGCAGGCGCAGACCGCCGTGCACACGGCCGCCGGATGGGTGAGGGAGAACCTCGAGGACCTGGTGCTCTCGGTCGACAATTACGTCGGCGAGTTGGGCTTCTCCACCCGGAATCTGTAGCGCTGTCCCCAACATTCCGGGCCCGGGTGATCCGGGCAGCGATGCCCTCCGGGCCGTGCGTCGCTCCTGGGGCCACCAGCGCGCGGTCCGGGGCTGCCGGCAGTGTGGGCAGCGGGCTCAGGAGGGGAGCCCGCTGCCCGCGTCCGTGCCCGCGGCGGGGAGAACCGCGTTCACGGTCTCGCCAGACTACCACCGTCCAGACGGCAGCAGTCTGAAAGTTCCATGAACGCCGAGCATCCCGGCCGTCTAGCCGGGGCGCCGGTGCGTGGCGGGGCGAGCACCCGTTGGCGCTCCTGCTCACGACGATTGCAAGCCCCGGCGTATCCGCCGTTCGAGCCATCCCCAGCGCCCCAGGAACCGCGCGAGACGATACAGGCGACTCCTTGACAGGAGCCTGAGGGCGACCTGCGCCTCATGGAGATCTTCGGATTGTCGATAAGCCCGGGCACGCAGCGCCACCAGCTCTCGGCGCAGCTCCGCTAACGCCTCGGCCTGTTGCTCGATCTGGGCAAGGAGCGCTCCCCGCTCACCCCGCACCTGATCGTCATCCATCCTCAACTCCACTCACGCATACCCTACCCGACGGGCTGGCAGGTTGCCCCACCTGCCCGTTAGGCCGTGCGTGGCCGTGGGGGCCGCCAGTGCGCAGCGCTGGACTGCTGGTGTACCTCATGCTGAGTTCTGCTTCATGGAAGGAGGCGACACATGCGCCGGCTACTTGAGTTCGAGCCCGAAGGTGACATCTTCAACGAACCGATAGAAGACGACGACCCCCTGAGCAACCAGCCGATCACTGACCCAGATGCGTAATATCCTGGGCCGGTCGCTACGATACGAAAGCGCCCCGGCCAGACGGCCGGGGCGCTGGTAGTGGCGGGGCGAGCGGTCATCCTCAGCGCGAGCACCGCAATCGACGGTAAGCCCGGATCTTGCGGGTGGAGGGCCGCGGACGTCAGAAAGCCCTGGCCGGCGGCAGACGCCCGATCGGGCCCCCACGGCGCGGCAGGATGTTGAACACGCGGGCAGCGGATGGGATCATGCCGGCCGCCGAACCTATCTCACCGGGGTGCTGGGCCCGCACATGGACGCCGTCAAGACAGGCCGCATCGTATCCCTCATCGTCAGCATGGTCCTGCTCGGGGCCTGTAGCTCACCATCGCCCGCCCGGCCGCGCGAGGCAACACCCGAGGCCGTCGATTCACGGCCGGTGCTGCCGGTGAGCGTGGCCGCGTCGCCCGCGCCACCGCGTGAGGGGACACTTGAGGTCGTCGATTCGCGGCCGGTGCTCCCCGTCGATGTGGCCACATTGCCGGCCCCAACCCTTGCGCCCCCAACCCTTGCGCCGCCGCCAGCCCTTGTGCCCCCGGTCGCCACGCCGTCTTCCGCCACGAGCGAGATCCAGCCGAGTACGCCAGCCGCGATGGCGAGCATGGTCATTGGAGCAACCGGCGGGACGAGGGTGAACCTGCGCACGGGGCCCTCCATGGCTGCGCCCGTCATCGCGACGCTCGCCGAGGGCACCCCGGTGGAGGCCCTCGATGAGCCGGTCTCGGCGGAGGGGCGCGCCTGGCAGAGAATCCGCAGCGGCGACCGCGAAGGCTGGGTCGTCGCCGTCGTCGTCCAGCCCCGGTGACCACACTCTCCCCCGAAGCGGGTCAGCCCGGGGCCATGCCGGCAGCGCGTCAGGCGTGCACTCGGCCACGCCGCCGCTCCTGCAACCCGCGGGGCTCGTCGGGGTTCTAGCCCGGATTATTCATCTGGGGGGTGAAAACCGGGGCGAGGCCGGAAGAACGTGAAGCACCGACCGGTTGTGGGAGTTGACGGAACCCACAGCAGGACGGTGCTTCGATGTGTGAGTGTGCCACAGCGGTGGGGTCGGGCGTCGGCTTCCGGTTCTGGCAGGACGACGTCAATCTGGGGGTGCAGTTCGACGGCGGGCAGCTGACCAGTGATGGGGGGCTGCCCTGGCTGGTGGAGGCCGAGACGACGCTCGGGGTGTGCGCGGCGCTGGCGGCGTGCGTGCCGGAATGGCGTCGTGGCGGGGTCCGGCACAGCTTGGAGCGGCTGGTCCGCCAGCGGGTGTTCCAGATCGCGTGCGGCTACGAAGACCAGGACGACGCCGACCGGCTGCGGACGGACCCGGCGTTCAAGCTGGCGTGCGGGCGCCTGCCGGCCAGCGAGCCGGACCTGGCGAGCCAGCCGACGCTCTCCCGGCTGGAGAACGCGGTCGATCGCCACGCGGTCGAGCGGCTGGCCGAGGCGCTGGCGGACCTGTACAGCCGCGAGCGCGGGCGGGCCGGGGTGCCCGCCCGGATCCTGCTGGACCTGGACGGGACCGACGACCCGGTCCACGGCGAGCAGGAAGGGGTCGCGTACCACGGCTACTACCGCCAGCACATGTACCACCCGCTGCTGGTCTTCGACGGCGATACCGGCCACCTGATCACGGCCGTCCTGCGGCCCGGCGACGTCCACGGCAGCGCCTTCGTCGTGCTGGTCCTGCGCCGCCTGCTGCGGAAGCTGCGGGCGGTCTGGCCGGCCGTCCCGGTCGAGCTCCGGGCCGACAGCGGCTTCGCGATCCCGCGCCTGTACGGCTGGTGCGAGGCGAACGCGGTCGACTACACGATCGGCCTGATTCCCAACCCCGTCCTCGAGCGCCTGGCCGCTCCCCTCCTGGAGACGGCCCGAGTCCAGAGCGTCGAGCAGGGAGGCGCCAAGGTCCGCCTGGCCGGCGAGGCCCCCGACCAGGCCGCCTCCTGGCCCCACGCACGCCGCGTCGTCTTCAAGGCCGAGATCCTGCTCAAAGGCCCGAACACCCGCTTCGTCGTCACCTCCCGGACCGACGACCCGCTCGCCGTCTACGACCGCTACGTCGATCGCGGTGCCGCAGAAAACTGGATCAAGGACTTCAAGAACGCGCTACGCGGTGATCGCCTCAGCGACCACCGCTTCTGGGCCAACGCCTTCCGCCTGCTCCTACACGCCGCCGCCTACTGGCTGCTCGATCAGCTCCGCCGCTGGCTCCTCGCGGCCCAGGCCGCACGCCTCCAGCTCGATACCCTCCGCCTCCGCCTCATCACGATCGGCGGCTGGGTCCGTGAATCCACGCGCTTCACCATCCCAGATGTCTGCGTCCACCTCAGCTCACACCACCCGGGCCTCGCTCTGTGGTTCCTGCTCGCCCGCGCCAGGCGCATCCACGTCTGGCGCTGGTGAACATGGAGGTGCTCAGGGAGCAGCTCACGGCGACCGTCCGTCGTGAGTTCGAGGAGAAGCTCCATCAACCGGGGCGCACGAGCCACTCGCCGACAGAACGTTCCGGGGAGCGACCCTCGGAGGAGAGCAGAGAGGCGGCTCCGCGGGAGTCGTGGCCGTTCGACGCCTCGGATTTGGACGACACGGCTGAGTCACGGCCGATCGATAGCCCGGAGCTGGGTCGGGCGCTGCAGGAGCAGATCAGCCAAGCGCTCCAGCCAGCCATGGCGGAGTTTCGAGAGCAGATGTCCGCCACCGTTCGGCAAGAGCTTGACGAGACGCTCCATCGAGATCGCCGTCGAGCATCAGCGGATGCGGGGCGAGCCACGGATCGAGCACGGGCAGAGGCGCAGGCTTCGTCCGACGAAGGCGCGGATCAGATGGCTGACAAGGGCCGTTCGAAGGGCTCCGACCCGTCGGGTCAGCGGGGTGCGCAGGCCCAGGGGCCGCTGCTCGGTAAGTCGCTCCTCGACGCGCTTCCCGGGATCCTGGAGCAACAAGGCGAGCAATGGCTGCGCTCGCGGCTCGACCTCGGTATTGACTTCGCCTTCTCAGTCTGGGTGCGCGCGGCCATTCAGCAGGAAGTAGAGCGAGCGCTTCGGCGTGTGACCCGCGCCGCGACCGATCTCATTTCAGATCGCGCCTCCCGCGAGGATCTGCGTGCCCAGGCGGACCGAACGGTCGAGAGGTTGGTGGGGACGGCCCTCGACAAGCTGTTCGCGGACGACGTACGCGACGATTTGAAGGCGCGCGGACAACAGGCAACCCGCTCGCTGTTCCAGCCAGACCTCAAGTCGATCCTCCACCAGGTTCAGGAGCTGCTCCTCTCACTGCTCGAGGGCCTCGTCGCCGTGCTGCGCGAGTGCTGGGAGCACATCCTGCAATTGCTCGGCCGGGTCGTCGTCGCGCTCGTACAGCCACGACTCACGGGCATCCTCAAGGACGCTTTCGGATCGCTGGCTACCACATCGGGACGGGAGGGAGATACGAGGGGAGGCGATTCCTCGAAGGTCGTCGACAAGGAGGAGGAGGAGCCACGTCGGACTCTGAACGGGCCTGCTGATGATGAGCCGAATGACGACGACTCTAGTTTCCGGTAACTCAGGCGACAGCCGTGGAGAGTGACGGATCGTCAGAAGTGCTCGAAGAGGCGGAGGTGGGCGATGGACGGCGTCGTTGGCCCCAGAAGCCCTTCGGCAAGTGGTCGGTAACGGCGAGTTTCCCACGAAGTCGCTCCGGGAAGGGGAAGTCATTGGGAAAATCAGCCTGCCCGAGCAGGCGCCGGAGCCGGCCGGGCGTGCGTCGCGGCTGGCGATCCCAGGAGCCGGTCGGGATGGCCGGGCTGGTCGCCGCAGCGTACGTCAGGACCGCCCCGGCCAGCAGTGCCAGTTCCGGGAAGCGCTGACAGGTCTCGTGCTCATGCACGAACTGGCGAGCCACGCCCAGCATTTGCTTGGCCGCGAGCGGCAGTTGCTCGACCGGCCAGCGGTCGCGGTACAGTTCGCGCAGCGTCCGCGGCGACAGGTCGAGCGGCGTCGCCACCCAGAGCGGCTCTGTGTAGGACGGATCGAAGATAGCGACGATGGTGAACATCGGGCGGCAGACGCTGTCGGGTCTGGTCGGGCTCCTGGCGTACATCTTCATCCTGGTCCCGGTGTTGATCTCGGCGCTCAGCGCCCTCCGGATCGAGGCCGTCACCCAGCCGGCCACCAACATGCTGGACACGTTCCTGGCCACGATCCCGAACATCTTCGCGGCCGCGGTGGTGCTGGTGATCGCCTACATCGTGGGACGGCTGGTGTCAAGGCTCGTCACGAATCTGCTGGCCGGGATCGGCTTCGATACCGTCCCAGCTCGCCTCGGACTGACCTCCGGCACACCGACGGTGAGCCGGCGGACACCATCGGAGATCGCCGGCATCCTGGTGCTGGTCGCCGTCATGTTGTTCGCGACCGTCGAGGCGTTCCGCCTGCTCAACTTCACAGCGCTCGCGGATCTCCTGGCGGAGCTCGTCCAGCTTGGCGGCCAGGTCATCCTCGGCCTGATCGTCCTGGCCATCGGCGCGTACCTCGCGAACCTGGCGGCTGAGCTCATTCGCTCCAGCGACACGCCGAACGCGGGTCTGCTGGCACTGGTGGCGCGGGTCGCGATCCTGGTACTGGCCGGAGCGATGGCGCTGCGCCAGATGGGGATCGCGAATGAGATCGTCAACCTGGCGTTCGGCCTGCTGCTTGGCGCGGTCGCGGTCGCGGCGGCGATCGCCTTCGGCTTCGGCGGGCGCGAGGTCGCCGGACGTGAGCTCGAGCACTGGGTTGAGCAGATGAAGAACCGCTCACGCACTGATCGCGGCAGGCCGTCATCACGCCGGCCAATGGGCGCGACCGCGGGAACGGCTCCTGGCATGGCAGATGGCGCGCCGTCGCCCGGATCACCAGACATGGCCACCGCGGGTCCTAGGCGTCAGCCGCTCACCTAAACGCCATCGGCAAGGTAGTGGCGCACCGCCCGAGGCCAGGAATGCCCGGCCTCGGGCGGTGCGCCGTCTTCGACGCGTCAGAGATAGTTGCCCCTGGAGCCATAGCGCGGGGCATGGACTCTGCGCAACAGAAGGGGTCTTGGAATCGCGTCTACGGAGGACATGGTGACGATCATCGACGAGAGGCCGGTCCATGTGGACGAGACGGACCCGGGTCTCCCTCCTCCAGCCATCCGGCCAGAGGTCCAGGAGGCGCTCCGGCGGCAGATCGCCCAAGCGCTCCAGCCGGTCCTGGCGGACTTGCGGCAGCAGTCTCTGGGGACGGTACGTCAGCAGCTCGACCAGGCCCAGCGGGCGGAGCGGGCGGAGGACCGTCGGCAGGCGTCGCCAGCACCGGAGCCGGGCCGGGCGGAGGAACAGCCGCCGGTGCGGCAGGGCGAGCACGAGTCCGGGGCGACGGAAGGGACCGCCAGGGAGGAAGCGCACGGACCCGCGGACGCCGGGCCGGCCCCGGGGCGGTCGGTCGCCTCGGAGATCGTCGGGCAGGTCCCCGGATTGCTCGAGCAAGGGGGCACGCACTGGCTCCGGTTGCGCCTCGAGGATGGCCGCGACGCCCTGTGCTCGGGGCCCCTGCGTGAAAGCGTCCGCGCGTCGACGGAGCAGGTGCTCCGCCCTCTCATCGGGGTCGGCCTCGAGCTCATCCCGGACGGGGCGACCCGCCGGGGGCTGCAGCGGGACACGGAGCGGGCGCTCGACGGGGTGGTCGAGGATTTCCTGGCGCGTCTCTGCTCGGAATCCGTCCTGACCGAGGTGCAGCGGCACGGCGAGCGGGCCCTCCACGCGCTCGCACGGGGGGACGTCGGCACGACGCTGCGCGAAGTCTGGGAGGCGATCCAGACGCTGCTCCGGGAACTCGTCCCGGCCGTGCTCGGCCAGTGGGAGCGCGTTCTGCACCTCCTGCTCGACCTGTTCCTCAGGGCCGTGCAGGAGATGATCGGGACGATGCTGAAGGAGGGGCTCTCGGCCCTCATGCCCATATCGGCGCAGGAGGTCGGGGAGAAGACCGAGACGGCGACGGAGAGCCTCGAAGACAATCTGACGGAGCTCAAGGACCGCCTGACCGAACGCATCGAGGCCCTCCAGGAGCGCGTGAAGGAGGAGGTGGGCCAGGTCAAGCAGCGCGTGGCGGATGGGCTCCAATCGGCCGTCGAGGGTGGTACGCGCGAGAACTTCGGGCGGCCGCCGACGGGGCGACCGCCCTCGCTGCGGCCCCCCTCGGGCCGGCCGCCGACCGGACGACCACCGTCCTGGCGTCCGCCCTCGGGCCGGCCGCCGTCGCTGACGCGGCGAAGTACGTAGCGGAGCCATGGGCGAGGCTCGGCACGCCGGCCGGTTCGTCAGTGCAGTCCTGACGTGCCCCGAACGACCAATTGATCGTCGACCGGTTGTGCGCCGTTTGCGGATGGGCAAGCGGGTGAGAGCG
>Ga0075429_100004883_pt1 | contig 11556 bp, 13 predicted proteins | sample RhiMetdeltSRZDD3_FD_75295 | JGI IMG/M metagenome (GOLD analysis project Ga0075429, IMG submission 75295) | Populus rhizosphere microbial communities from Tennessee, USA - Rhizosphere MetaG P. deltoides SRZDD3 | ecosystem: Host-associated > Plants > Roots > Rhizosphere > Soil | place: USA...
CAAGATGCTTTTTCTGGGGCTCGGCACCGGGCTTGGAACGGCCATGGTCATCAACGGCACCATCGAGCCGATGGAGCTCGGTCACCTGCCCTACAAGAAGCACACTTATGAGGACTACGTCGGCCGGGCCGGACTGGAACGCCACGGCAAGAAGAAATGGCGGCGTCACGTTGCCGACGTCGTGGCCCGCCTCGTCGCCGCGCTGGAGCCCGACGATACGGTGATTGGGGGAGGCAACGTCGGGAAGCTCAAAGCGCTGCCGCCGTATTGTCGCGCAGGCGACAACGCCAATGCCTTCCGCGGCGGATTTCGGATGTGGGGACAAGATAACGATCGCGCGCGCAGCGGGACTAGTGCCCCGAACCCGAAGTTCGCGCATACCGTGCGGCAAATGCGATCGCGAACTTCGGGTTCAAAAGGGGCACTAGAATTATAGAGTTGCTAGTGGTCCTTAGATTCCGAAGTTCGTATCTGAGCGTGCCGCGAGTGCTGACGAACTTCGGAATCGGACCACTAGCTCCAAACGACAAACTTGAGGGACAAGAAAGGATGCGGCAGATGGCTGCACGACCGGAAACCTCTCGCACGCGATCGACGAGCAAACACGCGGTATGGCAGGCCCTCGAAGATCACCATGAGACAATGCGGGGCCTGCACCTCCGAAATCTGTTCGCGGATGATCCAACGCGCGGCGAGCGGATGACCGCGGAGGCCGCCGGCGTCTACCTGGATTACTCGAAAAATCGCATCAACGACGAGACGCTCAAGTTGTTCATCGAGCTCGCCGAACAATCCGGGCTGCGCGCAAGGATCGACGCGATGTTTCGGGGCGAGAAAATCAACGTCACGGAAGATCGGGCTGTCCTGCACGTGGCGCTGCGTGCGCCAAAAGGCGCATCCATCTTGGTCGACGGCAAGAACATCGTGCCGGAGGTTCACGCCGTGCTCGACAAGATGGCCGACTTCGCCAACCGCGTCCGCAGCGGCCAATGGAAAGGCCACAGCGGCAAACGCATCCGCAACGTCATCAATATCGGCATCGGCGGGTCCGACCTCGGACCGGTGATGGCATATGAAGCGCTCAAGTACTACAGCGACCGCGCCATGACGTTTCGCTTCGTGTCCAACGTCGACGGCACCGATTTCGTCGAGGCAACGCGCGATCTCGATCCGGCGGAAACGCTGTTCATCGTCTCTTCGAAGACCTTCACGACGCTGGAGACGATGACCAACGCGCAAAGCGCGCGCGATTGGTCGCTCCGGGGTCTTGGCGGCGATGCCAAGGCCGTCGCCAGGCATTTCGTTGCGGTCTCGACGAATGCCGAAAAAGTCGCGGAATTCGGCATCGACACCGCCAACATGTTCGAGTTCTGGGACTGGGTCGGCGGGCGCTACTCGATGGATTCCGCTATCGGTCTTTCGACCATGCTGGCGATCGGCCCGGATCACTTCCGAGCCATGCTGGAGGGCTTCCATGCGATCGACGAACATTTTCGGACTGCGCCGTTCGAGCGCAATCTGCCGGTGCTCATGGGCCTGCTCGGCGTCTGGTACAACGACTTCTTCGGTGCGCAGACGGTCGCGGTGCTGCCCTACGACCAGTACCTGAAGCGCTTCCCGGCCTATCTCCAGCAGTTGACGATGGAGAGCAACGGCAAGCACGTGACGCTCGACGGGACGCCGGTGGACTATCAGACCGGTCCGATCTTCTGGGGCGAGCCGGGTACCAACGGCCAGCACTCCTTCTATCAATTGATCCATCAGGGCACCCGGCTCATTCCCTGTGACTTCATCGCGTTCGGACAGGCGATCAATAGCCTCGGCCGGCATCACGATATGCTGGTGGCGAACGTATTTGCGCAGAGCGAGGCGCTCGCGCTCGGGAAAACGCGCGAGCAAGTGAAGGCCGAAGGCACGCCCGATTGGCTCGTCCCGCACCGGGTGTTCGAAGGCAATCGACCGTCCAACACCATTCTGATGGATCGTTTGACCCCGGCCGCGCTGGGAAAACTGGTCGCGTTGTATGAGCACTGCGTGTTCACGCAGGGCACCATCTGGGAGATCGACTCGTTCGATCAATGGGGCGTCGAACTCGGCAAGGTCCTGGCTCAGCGCATCATCCCGGAGCTCGAGAGCAAGACCGAGCCCAAGCTCGGCCATGACAGCTCGACCGACAACCTGATCCGCCGGTACCGCAAGCTCAGGGGCGTAACGTGACCGCTGCGGTGAAGCTCGCTCCATCGATCCTCGCGGCCGACTTCGCCCGCTTGGGCGATCAGGTGGCCGAGGCCGAGCGTGCCGGAGCGGATCGCATCCACGTTGACGTGATGGACGGACATTTCGTGCCCAACATTTCCATGGGAGCACCGATCATCCGATCGCTGCGGAAGGCGACGCGCCTGCCGCTGGAGGCGCACCTGATGATTTCTGATCCCGATTTTTTCGTCGACGAGTTTGCGCAGGCCGGGACCGATTCATTTCTGGTCCACTGGGAAGGCAACAACGATCTGTCGCGCACCGTGCAACGCATCAAGGCCTTGGGAAAGAGGGTCGGCGTCGCCATCAACCCGGCGACTTCCGCAGCCGTTCTGGAAGAGATCATGCAAGACCTCGACCAGGTGCTGATCATGACGGTGAACCCGGGATTCGGGCATCAGCATTTCCTCCACGCGACGCTCCCGAAGATCGGTCGTGCGCGCGAGATGATCGATCGAACCAAACCGGGGTGCGACCTCGAGGTGGACGGCGGGGTCGATATGGCAACTGCTCCGCTGGCGGTTGCCGCGGGCGCCAACGTCCTGGTGGCCGGCTCGGCAGTTTTCAACGACAGCGAAAGCGTCACCAACGCCATGGAACGGCTGCGGGCCGCGGCTCGGCCTTAACGGAGAATTGCCATGCAGCTCGCAATGATCGGATTGGGCAGAATGGGCGCCAACATGGTGCGGCGACTCATCAAAGGCGGCCATCAGTGCGTGGTTTTCGACATGTCGCCGAAGGCGGTCGAAGATTTGGCCCGGGAGAAGGCGGTCGGGGCGTCCTCGCTTGCGGAGCTCGTGCGCAAGCTGGAGAAGCCGCGGGCGGTCTGGTTGATGGTCCCGGCGGCCGTCGTGGACAAGACCATCGCCGACCTCGTGCCTCACCTCGAGAGCGGTGACATCCTCATCGACGGCGGCAACTCGTACTACGTAGATGACATCCGCCGCGCCAACGAGCTGGCGCCGAAGGGGATCAACTACGTTGATGTCGGAACCAGCGGCGGCGTCTGGGGCCTGGAGCGCGGCTACTGCATGATGATCGGCGGACCGGAGGCGTCCGTGCGGCATCTCGATCCGATCTTCAAGACGCTGGCGCCAGGTCCCAGCGACATTGCGCCCACACCGGGGCGCGAGAAGGTCGGCGGCACCGCCGAGCTCGGTTACCTGAACTGCGGGGCGAGCGGCGCCGGTCACTTCGTCAAGATGGTCCACAACGGGATCGAGTATGGGCTCATGGCCGCATACGCGGAAGGGATGAACATTTTGCGCCACGCCAACGTCGGCAAGCAGCAGCATGCGATCGACGCCGAAACGACGCCGCTGCGCAACCCGGAGCTCTATCAGTACGACCTCAATCTGCGCGACATCGCCGAAGTGTGGCGACGCGGCAGCGTCATCGCATCATGGCTGCTGGACCTCACCGCAGCCGCGCTGGCGAAAGATCCCGCGCTCGCCAACTTTGCCGGCAGGGTCTCCGACTCCGGGGAAGGGCGCTGGACGATCAAGGCCGCGATCGACGAGGCCGTGCCGGCGCTAGTGCTTTCGACTGCACTGTACGAGCGTTTCAGCTCGCGCGGCGAGGCAGATTTCGGCGACAAGCTGCTGTCGGCCATGCGCTATGAATTCGGCGGACACCTGGAGAAATCCAAGGGCTGAGTGCAACCACGATGCAACGAGGCGCGCTGAACGCAGGCTGATCAACGTTCCCCATCGCGGTGCCGATGGTGAACCCGGACCGGAGTTCCTCGCGTGAAGATCGAAGTCCAGCCTGATGCCGATGCGGTCGCCTACAAAGCGGCGGCGATCATCGCCGCCGACGCGCGCGCGGTCGTTTCTGCACGCGGGCGCTTCTTCATGGCGGTGAGCGGCGGCCGTACGCCGTGGTTGATGCTGCGCGCGTTGGCCGACGAGCAACTTCCCTGGGAGAATGTGCATGTCTTTCAGGTTGACGAGCGGGCGGCGCCGGCAGCCGATCCGGATCGAAACCTCGCTCATTTGCGCGAAAGCCTGCTCGATCATGCGCCACTGGACGCCGACCACACCCATGCGATGCCAGTCGAAGCAGCGGATCTCGATCGTGCGGCCGGGCAATACGCCCTGACTCTGCAAGAGGTGGCAGGGTCCCCGCCCGTGCTCGACCTCGTTCATCTCGGCCTTGGACCGGACGGCCACACCGCATCGCTGGTGCCCGGAGATCCGGTCCTCGGTATCACCGACACAGACGTCGCAGTGACCCGCCCCTACCAGGGAAGACGTCGGATGACGCTGACCTTCCCCATCATTAACCGGTCCAGGCGCGTCCTGTGGCTGGTGACCGGCGGTGAGAAGGCTGGAATGCTCGTGCGTCTGCGCGACGGCGATCCATCCATTCCGGCGTCGCGCGTGCGTCAGGATCGGGCGCTGATCCTCGCCGATCGCGCGGCGGCAATGCGGCTCGGCACCAACGAGACATTGGAGGCGCAAAAATGAGTGCTATCGCCGGCACCGCGGTGGATTCTCCGATGACGAGCGCGCAATTGGACCAATTGTCGATCAATTGCATTCGCACGCTGTCGATTGATGCGGTCCAGCAGGCGAAGTCCGGGCATCCCGGCACGCCAATGGCGCTGGCGCCGCTCGTCTACACGCTCTGGAACCGGATCATGCGCTTCGATCCGAAGGACCCGATCTGGCCGAACCGCGATCGGTTCCTGCTCTCCAACGGTCATGCCTCGATGCTGCTGTGGTCGGTGCTCCATCTCACCGGCACCCGCGCGGTGAACGCCGCATACGAACGGCTTGGGCAGCCCGCGGTTTCGCTCGACGATATTCGTCACTTCCGCCAGCTCGGCAGCAAAGCCCCTGGTCACCCCGAGTACCATTTGGTTTCGGGGGTCGAGGCGACCACGGGACCACTCGGGCAGGGCGTCGCCACCAGCGTGGGAATGGCCATCGCCGAGACGTGGCTCGCCAACCGCTACAATCGTCCCAACTTCGAGATCTTCGGCTACGACATTTACGCGGTTTGCGGTGATGGCTGCATGATGGAAGGCGTCGCGTCGGAAGCGGCGTCGCTGGCGGGCCATCTCGGCTTGGACAACCTCTGCTGGATCTACGACAACAACCACATCACGATCGAAGGCAACACGCGCATCACCTTTACGGAGGACATCGCGGCGAGGTTCATGGGTTACGGCTGGAACGTTCTGCGCGTGGGCGACGCCAATGACATCGATCGGATCGAGCAGGCCTTGGACATCTTTCGCAAGACCAAGGGGCGCCCAACCTTCATCATTCTGGACAGCCACATCGGCTACGGCTCGCCGCACAAGCAGGATACCGCGGCGGCTCATGGCGAGCCGCTGGGCGAGGAGGAGGTTCGCCTCACCAAACGGGACTACGGATGGCCCGAGGACGCGAAATTCCTGGTTCCCGACGCCGTGCGCGACCACTTCGCCGCCGGAATTGGTGCGCGCGGCGCGCAGGCCCACGGCCGTTGGACTGAACTGTTCACGGCTTACCGGTCGAAATATCCGGAGCTCGCGACCGAGATCGACCTGATGCAGCGGCGTGAGCTGCCGGCCGGATGGGATTCCGGGCTCCCCGTCTTTCCGGCCGACCCCAAGGGCATCGCCGGACGGGATGCCTCGGGCAAAGTGCTCAACGTGCTGGCGCAGAACATCCCGTGGCTGCTGGGCGGATCGGCGGATCTCGGCACATCCAACAAGACCACCCTGACATTCGAGGGGGCCGGAGACTTCGAGCCTGGAACTCCGGGCGGGAGGAATCTGCATTTCGGCATCCGCGAGCACGCGATGGCGGCGGCGGTCAATGGACTCTCGCTGTCAAAGCTGCGGGCCTTCGGCGCCACTTTCTTCATCTTCAGTGACTATGCGCGGCCCGCCATCCGGCTGTCGGCTCTGATGGAGCTACCCACCATCTTTGTGTTCACCCACGATGCCATGGGTGACGGCGAGGACGGCCCGACGCACCAACCCGTGGAACAGCTTGCTTCCTTCCGCGCCGTACCCGGCCTGGTGGTGCTGCGGCCCGGCGACGCCAATGAGGTCGTCGAGGCCTACCGCTATATCATGCAGCTGCGCCACGAGCCGGCCGTGCTGGCGCTGTCGCGTCAACCGCTGCCGACCTTGGACCGCAGCAAGTACGCGCCAGCGTCCGGGGTCGCGCGCGGCGCCTATGTCCTCGGCGACGCCCCGGGCGGCAAGCCTGAAGTGATCCTCATCGCGTCGGGCAGCGAGGTCAGCCTCTGCGTCAACGCCCACGAGGAACTGCTCGCCGAGGGCATCCGCTCGCGCGTGGTCTCGATGCCGTCCTGGGATATTTTCGAACACCAGACCCAAGCGTACCAGGACAGCGTGCTGCCGCCCGACGTGACGGCGCGCGTCGCAGTGGAGCAGGCCTCGACCCTCGGCTGGGAACGCTACGTCGGCAGGACCGGCCGCGTCATCGGCATGAAGACATTCGGCGCATCGGCCCCGCTGAAGGAGCTGCAACGAAAATTCGGGTTCGAACCGGAGCGTGTGACGGAGATCGCAAAGGAACTGCTCGGCAAGGGCAAGAAGAGCTGAAGGGTTATCCTAGCACTCCCCAATTTGCTTGTGGGGAACTAACGCTCAAAAATAGGGTGGAATGCGATGACCGATACGCCCGATGTTGTCTTCCTGTTCGACGTCGACAACACGCTCATCGACAACGATCGCGTGCAGGCGCATCTGAGGGAGCATCTGGAGCAGACGTACGGGGTTGCCACTCGCGACAGGTACTGGGAGATTCTTGAAGACCTGAGGAACGAACTCGGATACGTCGACTACCTGGGTGCCTTGGAGCGTTACCGGATCGAGGCGATGCATCGCCCGGAGGTGCTACGGATGTCGAGCTGGCTGGTCGACTACCCGTTCGCCGACCGACTTTATCCCGGTGCTCTGGACGCGGTGAAGCACGTGCAGCAGTGGGGCAACCCTGTCATCCTCTCCGACGGCGATGCCGTGTTTCAGCCGCGCAAGGTGGAACGATCCGGACTCTGGCACGCGTTCGACAACCGTATCCTCATCTACATCCACAAGGAGGAGGAGCTTGAAGATGTTGGGCGTCTCTACCCTGCCGATCACTATGTACTGATCGACGACAAATTGCGCATCCTGTCTGCAGTGAAGGAAATCTGGGGCCAACGCGTTACGACCGTGTTTCCCAAACAGGGTCACTATGCGTTCGATTCTAACGCACTGGCCGAGTATCCACCCGCGGATATCGAGCTTGCCAAAATTGGCGATCTACTCACTTACGATCTGTCTGCATTCCTCAAGAAGAACTAGTCAGAGATCGCAACGCTGTGCCCACATTTGCGCCGTGAGTGGTAGGTTGGGTTAGCGCAGCCCGTGTGCCTCAGTGTTGACGTGATCGGCGTTCCGCGCGTAACCCAACATCCCGCCGTCGCTAAAGCTATGGCGGGCCTGCAGCATTGCCCGCCGAAGCCTTGGTGGAGGCGGGTTCGGTCCATCACGTTGGGTTACGCGCGGTCGGAGAGCTCAGCAAGAAATCGCGAGATCCCGGGCCGCGCGCTAACCCAACCTATACCCTACGTCCCGTAGCTCTGGATCAGGCTGCCAGCCACCAGGCTCCAGCCGTCGACCAGCACGAAGAAAATGAGCTTGAACGGCAGCGACACCACCACCGGCGGCAGCATCATCATGCCCATCGACATCAGCACCGAGGCCACCACCAGATCGATGATCAGGAACGGCAGGAACAGGAGAAAGCCGATCTCGAAGGCGCGCTTGAGCTCGGAGATCATGAACGCCGGCACCAGGATGCGCAGCGAGAGCTCCTCGGGCGAGGCCGGGCGCGGCTCGCGCGAGAGGTCGCTGAACAATGCCAAGTCCTTCTCGCGCACGTTCTTCTGCATGAACACCTTGAGCGGCTCGGACGAGCGCTCGAACGCCTGCTCGACGCTGATCTCGTTGTTCATCAGCGGGCGGATGCCGACGTCGTAGGAGCGCTGCAGCGCCGGCCCCATCACGAAGGCGGTGAGGAACAGCGCGAGCGCGACGATCACCGCGTTCGGCGGCGCGGTGGCGGTGCCGAGCGCGGTGCGCAGCAGCGACAGCACCACGACGATGCGGGTGAACGAGGTCATCATGATCAGGATCGAAGGCGCGAGCGACAGCACGGTGAGGAACGCGATCAGTTGAATGACCCGTTCCGTCAGGCTGCCGCCCTGACCGAAATTGATGCTGATGTCCTGGGCGACGGCGGTCGCCGTCGTTGCGAAGAGGAGCGCTACACCGCCCACCACCGCCGCAAGGCGAACGCGGTGGGCGATTGCCGGTCGTCTCAAGGTTTCTTGTCGGGACGGCCCAACAAACTCGCCATCTCCTGTTCGAGGCTGTCGTAAAGCGATTTGCCGGCCGCCGGCTTGGCGTCGGCTCGGGCCGGGCGGGTGGCGGCGGGCGCGGGGCCGCGCGCGGGCGGCGCCGGCGCATAGTCGTCCTCGGCGCCCGCAGGCTCAGACGCTCCCCGCGCTTGATCCGGGGACCGGGCGGCCGGCTCGGTGGCCGGGCGGCGCAGTGCCGCCTCCAACCGCTGCGCCATCTCGGCGAGGTTCTGGTCGGCGGCCGAGGCGAACTGCTGCTCGGGGGCCGGAGCGGGGGCGGGCGCGGCTTGCGGGCGTGTCGCCCGCATCTCGCGGCGCGGCGGGCGCGCCTCGCCGCCCGCATCGGGCGGCACGGGGGCGCGCGCGAGTTCTTCCGCCAGTCCCGCGAGCGGGTCCGGGGCACGAGGCCTGCGCTCGCGCGGCGGCGGAGGTGGCGGCGGCGGTTCAGGTTCGGACGACCACTCCATGTTCTCGTCTTCGGGCACGGGCGGCGGCGCGACGGCCCGTTGCTGGCGCGGCGCCATCTCGCGCGGCTCGCGCTGCATCGGCGGCGGCTCACGCATCATGGGCGGCGGGTCGCGCAGCATCGCCTCGCGCGACGCGGCTTCCCGCGCCGGCGCTTCGCGCGGGGCGGGCTCGGGCTGCAGCGGCCAATTGGTGCCTTCGCCGAGCGGCACCGCGCGCGGCAGCGCATCGGCCGCGGTCGGCGGCCGCGCCGGCGCCGCTTCGCGCGGCGCGCCGGCGGCGCGCACGATGTTCGGCTCGATCACCACGTCGCTCGGCCCGCCGATCATCAAGAGATGCTCGACGTTGTCGCGGCGGATCAGGACCAGGCGGCGGCGTCCATCGACCGTGGCGGCATCGATCACCGCCAGCCGCGGCTGACGGCCGCGGGCGGTGGAGGTGCCCAGCCGGTCGGCGCCGAACCAACGCACCACCCAGAAGAACGCGCCCAGCAGCGCCACCAGAATGATGATGGCGCCCAGGACACGGACCGGGGTGGATACATCAAGGCTTTCGAACATCGCTCCTCCCTGCGCCCCAGGGGCATGGCGTGTCTATCGGATTCCCCCGAATGGTTAACGCCGGCGGCAATACTTGCCGCCGCGAATACTAACAAATTCTTAAGAAAGATGGGTCGTTCGACCCCTCCATCCACCTGCCAAAAGCTTTCTCTTGGTAAACGGCGGATTAATGGCGGGCGGCAAGCATTTAGGGCCCTTAACTGGCCATTAACCATAAGGTCGGCAAACTCTGCCGGGTGGCGGAGGTCGCAGGCCGGATGACGGGGTCAGACGGCCAGGACTTCTGTCCTCTGCTCGGTCCTCTGACATCTGTCCTCTAACCCCCGGCCTGCCATGCCGATCTCGCAAATCCCGCTGTTCTCCATGCTGCGCACCCGCATGCACTGGCACCAGGAGCGCCAGCGGCTGCTGGCCGAAAACGTCGCCAATGCCGACACCCCGCAATTCAAGGCGCGCGACCTCGAGCAGCCCGCGCTCGATCGCATGCAGCCGGGCGGGCTCGGCTTGGCGCGCACCAGCGGCGCGCATTTCGCCGGTCCAAGCGGGACCGCGGACGCCCAGTTCCAGCACGACCGCCGCGGCGGCTTCGAGGTGCGCCCCGGCGGCAACGCGGTCAACCTCGAAGACGAGATGCTCAAGGTGGCGTCGAACCAGATGGATTTTCAGGCTGCGACCGCGCTCTACACCCGCGGGCTCGGCCTGCTCAAGACCGCGCTCGGCAAACGCAGCTAGTCGGCGGACGGGGAGGGGGACAATGGATTTCCTGAAATCGATCGCGATCGCGGCCTCCGGCCTGCGCACCCAGGCCGGGCGCATGCGCGTCATCTCAGAAAACCTCGCCAACGCGGATTCCACCGCGCAGCCGGGCTCCGATCCGTTTCGCCGGAAAATTCCGACCTTTCGTTCCGAGATCGATCGCGCGCTCGGGGCACGGATGGTCGCGCTCGGGCCGGTGCGCAACGATACCTCGCAATTCCGCCTCAAGCACGAGCCCGGCCATCCCTCCGCCGACGCCAACGGCCATGTCAAATATCCCAACGTCAATCCGCTCATCGAGATGAGCGACATGCGCGAGGCCCAGCGCTCCTACGAGGCCAACATCAACGTGATCGGGGCCACGCGCCGGATGATCCAGCGCACCCTCGACATCCTCAAAGCCTGATCCGGGGGAGCCACATCATGACCACGCCGTCCGCCGCCGCCGGCGCCTATTCCGCGCTCGCCCGGCTCGCCGATCCGTCCGCCGCGCTGGGCAAGGCCGCCGAAGCGGGCAACGGGCCCTCGTTCGGCTCGCTGCTCAAGGGCGCGCTCGCCACGGTCGCCGAAGCCGGCCGCAAGTCGGACGCCCAGACCCAGGCGGTGGCCGGCGGCAAGGCCAACATCGTCGACGTGGTGACGGCGGTGTCGGAGACCGAGGTCGCGGTCGAGGCGCTGGTCTCGGTGCGCGACAAGGTGATCCAGGCCTACGAAGAGGTCATGAGAATGCCGATCTGACGATCATCAGCGCACTCCCATGACCGGTCCCGAAGTCCTCGATGTGGCGCGCGACGCCATCGTCACGCTGGTGCTGGTGGCAAGCCCGCTGATGCTGATCGGGCTCGTGGTCGGCGTCGCCATCTCGCTGTTCCAGGCGCTCACCCAGATCCAGGAAATGACGCTGGTGTTCGTGCCGAAGATCCTCGCGATCTTCATCGCGATGCTGGTCGCGCTGCCGTTCATGGCCGACCTGTTGCAGGGACAGATGACCCGGCTCGCCGCGCGCATCGTTGCGATGGGAAGCTAGCCATCGGGAGCGGAGACAGGCCAAGCTCCCCATGAAAGTCGACATTTCCTTCCTGCCCGCTTACGCCGCCGCGTTCATGCTGGTGTTCGCGCGCATCGGCACCATGGTGATGCTGCTGCCGGG
>Ga0075429_100004884_pt1 | contig 11556 bp, 8 predicted proteins | sample RhiMetdeltSRZDD3_FD_75295 | JGI IMG/M metagenome (GOLD analysis project Ga0075429, IMG submission 75295) | Populus rhizosphere microbial communities from Tennessee, USA - Rhizosphere MetaG P. deltoides SRZDD3 | ecosystem: Host-associated > Plants > Roots > Rhizosphere > Soil | place: USA...
TCCACCCGGCTGAAACCGCCCTCCGCGGCGAACTGGCTGGGCACCGATCAGCTTGGCCGCGATGTTCTCAGCCGGCTCATTTATGGGGCCCGCATCTCGTTGTTGATCGGGATCGTGGTGGTGGGCCTGGCGGGTGGGGTTGGCACATTCGTTGGCCTGGTCGCGGGGTATGCCGGTGGCTGGCTGGACGAGAGCCTGATGCGTCTGACTGACGTCTTCTTCGCTTTCCCGGCGCTGATTCTGGCGATGGCCATTTCCGGTGCGCTCGGCCCAAGCCTGACCAACGCTATGATCGCCATTGCAGTGGTCAGCTGGCCCGCATATGCCCGGCTCGTGCGAGCGCAGGTGCTATCGCTGCGTGAGCGCGAGTTTGTGGAGGCATCGCGTGGGCTCGGCGCTTCGGCGGAGCGCATCGTGTGGGGGCACATCCTGCCCAACACCCTGGCGCCTCTGCTGGTACAGGCCAGCTTCGATATGGGCGGCGCGATCCTGTCTGCCGCCGGGCTGAGCTTCATTGGCTTCGGCACCCAGCCTCCTACTGCCGAATGGGGCGTGATGATCAGCGAGGGACGCAACTACATCGCCACCCACCCCTGGCTGTCGCTCTTCCCAGGGCTGGCAATCCTGTTCACCGTTGCCGCCTTCAACCTGATTGGAGATGGACTGCGCGACGCCCTGGACCCACGCTTGCGGGGAGGTGGCTAATCCGCGCTGAGCGGAGCGTAGCGAAGTCGAAGCGCATGTTGGTAGGGATCCAATTCTTTTCTATAGCTCGCCCTTCGACTGCAGTCGTCGCAAAATGCGCTCCTCCCTCCGCTCAGGGAGGAAAACAGGGTAGAGAGCGAATCCTTAGTACTAGGTTTTATTGTTAATCAGCAAATGTCACACTCCGAAACCACACCATAATGAATGCTCCACCCAACTTGATCCTGGTGAATGGCACGATCATCACCGTGGACGCGAGCGATAGCATCGCGCAGGCTGTTGCGATCCGGGGAGATAAAATCATCGCTGTCGGTGATACAAGCTTCATTGATTCCCTTGCGGGGCCGAATACACGACGCATTGATCTCAACGGGCGCACCATCACACCGGGATTACTGGATGCCCATGCCCACTTCAGCCCGAGTCAGTTCAATCGGCCTGACATCCTGGATTTGAGTTATCCGGGCGTGAAGAGCATCCGGGATGTACAGAGCGCCATTGCGGCACGAACGAAAGAGCTGCCGCCGGGCGGATGGATCCAGGGGCGCGGCTGGGATGAGGGCAAATTCACCGAGCGGCGCCTGATCCATGCCTACGATCTGGACTACGCTGCACCGGAACATCCCGTCTGGCTCAGCCACGCAACGGGCCACTATGGCGTAGCAAATAGCCCCGCGCTTCGCCTGGCGAAGATTCAGAAGGAAACACCAGACCCGCCGAGCGGGACGATCGATCGCGATTCCAGCGGTCATCCAACCGGAGTGCTGAAAGAGACGGCACAGGATTTGGTCACGGCTTTGATCCCACCGCTGACAGAGGCTGAAATGGAGCGGGGGATCCGTCAGATGGCCAGGGCGTTCAACGCCGAGGGAATGACAGGCGTGAAAGATCCGGAGATCTCGGCGGCAACCTGGGAGGCATACCGGCGTGTGCTGGAGAACGACGATCTAACCATACGCGTCTTCACGCTGTGGTATGGAGGGAGGTCCATCGAGGAGGCGCGGGAGTTGATCCCAAAACGGGCGAGGATGTCCAGGCCCTATGATGGAACAGGTGATGACCATCTGATCTCAGGTGGGGTCAAGTTATATGCCGACGGCAGTGGCGGCGCCCGAACCGCCTGGATGTATGAGGACTGGAATGTAGATTTTACTGGTATAGAGGAAGGCAATCGCGGGTATCCAAACATCCCCCCGGACACACTCCGGACGATGATAGGACTGTACCATGACGCGGGACTGCATATTGGCACCCACGCCATCGGCGACCGGGCAATTGATCTCGTCGTGGACAGTTACGCGGAGGCGATACGAAGGAACCCCAGGCATGGATACCGGCATGCGATCATCCATGCCAACATTCCGACGGATCATGCGCTCGATGTGATGGCTGCGCTCCAGCGCGAGTATGATGCTGGCTACCCCGAACCATCCGCCGCATTCACATGGTGGATCGGAGATACCTATGCGGGCAATTTCGGACGGAGGTCCCGTCGACTCAATCCGTTCAGGACCTTTCAAAGCAAGGGCATTCTCTGGGCGAACGGTTCAGACTACAGCGTCACCCCGTTTCCAGCGCGCTACGGTCTTTGGGCCGCGCTGACCCGCCAACCTGCATTGGGGATCTATGCTGGCGATCCATTCGGCCGCGACGAGGCCGTGGATGTTCGGACCGCGCTCCGGGCGGTGACGATCTGGGCGGCGCACCAGATGTTTCTCGAAACAAAGATTGGGTCCATCGAAGTGGGAAAGTATGCAGACCTCGCTGTTTGGGATCGGAATCCGTATCAGGTGGGGATCAGCGACCTAAAGGAAATGCGCTGCGAATTGACAGTGTTTTCTGGGAAAATCGTTTTTCAAGGGATACCACGCTGAACATCGACCCACCGGCGGAGCCTCTTGCCTCGTCCAGGATCCTGGATCTTTAAGATAACCCAAGTTGCCACCATTCCTTTATAGGTCGCAACTTGGGTTAAGATCAGAAACCCTAAACGTCTCTTTACGTCATCAACTTCGGTGGCTGCACTACCTGGAGAGTTGCCTGGCTTCTTCTGCCGGCAGGTTGTTCTCCTCCAACTCTGAGGGCGGCGATGTCAACAGGCGCTGTAACTCATGTTCCGCCTGTGCATGCGTGATCGAGAACACAAATCCCCACTCCCCGAGCAGGGTCCTGCGCGACTGTTTCAAGATCATCTGCTCATTGTCATTCATCGGTTTGCCCAGCTGCTTCTGGTAGGCTGACAGGTCGCGGATCACCTGGCAAAGCCCCTCGGGGCGTCCATCCTGCACCAGTTCGAGCAGGTAGGTCTTGCGTTCCATGCGGTCCTCAGGCAGAGGCTCACTCGGGCGGGACAGGATCGAAAGCAATTGCTGGAACTGGCGTTTAGGGGTTGGTTCGCGCAGTCTGCTGCCCACTTTGCTGTCCGCGGGCACCCAGACGGTCATATCCCGCACCTGGACCACATAATAAACGCTCTTCGAGCCTGCCAGGGCACGCTCCTCCAGATTGACGATCTGCCCGATCCCATGCGTCCAATGCATGACCATATCACCCTTATGGAAGTTCATCGGTACCTCCTGGTACGTTTTGGTAGAAAGCAAAAACATTAGCTTCCCCCGGCGGATAAAATCATGTTTATGGCATACCTTTATGAGTGTAACACATCATTTGCTCACAATACGCGGCAATGTAGAAGTAAAATAAAATCCTAGCCGAAGGAGGTCCTAATGTCTGTTTTGGTCACTATGCGTGTAAAGGTCCATGATTTTGAGGGCACAAAAGAAGCTGTGGCAAAGTATGGAGATGCCATGTTGAAAGCAGGCTGTCACTGGTTCAAGGTATACCAACGGGACGGGAACGAGCAGGAGGTCTTATGGCTGATGGAATTTGACAGCCATGAAGCTTTTGAGAAAAGCGGCGGCGACTTTGAAGAGGACTTTGTTTCACTCATCCATCCAGCCACCGATTGGGATGATGCAGTCTGGAAGTTGTCCCTGCAGAAAGATTGATCCGCAGCAGTTATGCCGTTTCAGGAGGATTTTGCTTCCGCGAGTCAAGTTCCTTCTTGACGAGAAGATCCCTTCCTTTCATCCCTGGCCGGGCGTTGCACAGGGATGCTTCGTAATCGCCATCGCTCGCTATGACCTGGGACTGTAATGCCGCTATCTATCCAGCTTCGGCCGCCTGGTCCGGTTCATTCGGGTGAGCATCCCCACCATGAAGCCAAGCATGGTCAATACTGCCAGTCCAATTTTGGTCACATCCACAATGGGCTCAATCCGCACTCCGGTGGGCGAGATCACAATGGCGGCAACAGGACGTGCCAATACCCGCCCGCCGCCTCCACCTCCGCCACCACTGCCTGTATTTTCAGGATCGGCGGTCCTGCGCGAGCCACCTCCCGAGCCCAAACCAAAACCTGCGATACTCAAGACTTCCGCTGCCGGAATCACGATGTTTTCACCCTGGCTGATGGGTGTGCCATAAACCGCCTCTATATTCGCGGCACTCAGAAATGTATTCATCGTGGTCTGTATTGTATCCACCGCCAGATTGGGATCGTACAGTTTGTTACCCTGTGGCTTTTGACCCTGGATTGCGCTATCGGCCATGAGCGAACCTCCTTTCAAGATCCAGCGTTCTTACGTCTGAACAGCATCAACAGAAATGTGCTACTGAAGCCAAGCACCAGCAACGTTAGCACGGCGGTACGAGTCACATCCGGAACAGAGAGCATTTGCTCCTCACCCCCCCGTGTTCCCATCACCACAGACAGGGGCCGATTCCATATGAGGCCTCCATGACCAGAAGATAGCCGAACCTGAAGGACTTGTGAGCGGAAATAAACCTGCATGTCTCCGACCTTCACAGGTTGACTGGTCAGCGTCTGAATACGAAGCAGCGAGTTACGCATACTAGCATACCTTCATCATCGAGATTACTCAACCCGGTTTATTATAAGCAAAGAATCGGCATGATGAGCAAGGCAATCTCCTGACATAGGTCGCTACGAGAAGCCGCGCTAAGTGGAGGGCGGACCCCGCAGTGGGAGCGGCCGTGACAAGACAACACCTCTATGCACGGCGACCTGCTCGCCCGAGCTTTATCTCTAAGCAATTTACCCGTTGCTTGCAGAATAACGGAGACCGAAAACATGCAAAAGCGCGTACAAAGACTCCCAACAATAGGGGTTCTGGCCGGTTGGCAAGTGTATGAGGGGTATGTTCATGGCTTTCTTGACCTCGTGCTGCGCGGCATCCATGCTGAGGCGCAACATCAGGGCTGCAATCTACTCCTGGCATGTGGGCTGGGGCACTCCAGCAGCCAGATTCGGCTTCAGCCTGCCTGGCCGGTGATCTCACACGAGAATGACTTTGTTCCTGTGGGCCCGTGGAATACGGATGGTTTGATCGCGATTAATCCCCTGCTCACCACCGAACGCTCGCAATATATCCAGCAGGTCATCGCGGAAGGACATCCGGTTGTCTTTGTGGGTCCGGGGGAAAAGGGAGCGTCGGTTGCCCTTGATAATGAATCAGGAATACGACAGGCAATTGAGCATCTGGTCCAGCATGGGCACAAGTGCATCGCTTTCATCGCCGGACACGAGAACCATGAAGTTGACGCCGATAGTATTCTCAGACTTAAAGCCTATCGCCAGGCTGTGCAGGATTATGGACTGGAACGCGATCCGCGCCTGATTGTTCATGGCTACCATGACATCGGCAGGGGAAGACAGGCCATGCAGAAGCTGTTGGAATCCGATGTCCGGTTCACCGCGGTGCTCGCCAGCAACGACCACTCTGCCATTGGCGCCATGGAGACGATCCGACAAGCGGGATTGCGGATCCCGGAAGATATTGCCATAATCGGCTTTGACGATTGGCCGGATGCCGCCGGTCAGAATCCGCCCCTTACATCTGTACATTATCCGGTCGTGGAGGCAGGCCGGAGGGCGCTCGCGCTCCTGCTTGAGATCATCAACAGAAAGTCATTTGCGGATGCATGCGTCCAGGTGCCGGTAAAACTGGTCGTGCGCGAATCCTGCGGCTGCCTGCCTGGCCGTCAGATGGGCAAGGACGATTCAGCCTCAGCAGAACAGGACCCGGATTCGCTTATTTCACTGCCCTCTATTGCCAAATCAATCTGCGAAGGAGTGAAGTATGAGACGCGCTTCATCGAGACGGATGAACTTAGCATTCTGGCCGCACGACTCGTTGAAGCATTCCACCGCTCACTGCAGGAAAGAGACGCATCGTCGTTTCGTACGGTCTTTTCCGATATTCTCCGCCAGGTGGAACAAGCTGGGGATGACCCGGCTATCTGGCACACCGCGCTTTCGATTCTGGAACAAGGTGTACCGGGGCTCATAATCGCCGGCAATGGCAACTTGAGGCAGCAGGTCGAAGAGATGATGCGCGAGGCCCGAATCGCGATCAGCATCTCAATTCGCCGGCAATTTCGGCAACATGTGTACCACAGGGGCTTCATTGCCGACCAGATTGGCCGCCTAACTTCACGCTTGTTCATGGCAACGGATGAGAAACAAATCTTCCGTGCCCTGCCCGAATATTTAGTACCGGTTGGCCTCCGTCACATCCTGGTGGCCATCTTTGAAGCAGAGGGAAATGACCCGGTGGCGCGCACCCGGCTCTATCCGACCACAGAGTCGCCTGCCATCCCAATCAGCTTTCCAAGCCGCCAATTTCCGCCCGACGGCATGTTGCCTGCTGGCGAGCCATTTCGTTTAGCTCTTTTCCCTTTACTCATTCAGGATGTGGCCGAGGGCTACATTGCAGTGGATACGATTGACCTGGATACCAGCGTGACTGTCGTGAGACAACTCGCAGGGGCTCTTCGTAGTGTTCGGCTGCACAAGGAGGCTGTTGAGGGGCAGCGGCTGGCAGAAGAAGCAAACCGGATGAAAAGCCGTTTTCTTTCCACCGTCAGCCATGAACTGCGTACTCCATTGAGCTTGATCACCGGGCTGGCCCATTCGCTGATCGGGCTGCCGGAGAACGTAGCCTCGCCAGGCCAGGAAAATACGCGGGACGACCTCCAGCGTATCTATGCCAGCGCCGAGCAATTGGATGGATTAATCCGTGACGTACTGGACCTGTCGCGGGATGAGGCTGGACAGTTGAAGCTGATCTCGGAGCTACTCGACCTGAATGAAGTCTGGCAACCGATCGTCCTGATAGGACGACAGGCGGCCCGAGATAAAGGTTTGGGCTGGCGTTGTGAGATCCCGGGCGACCTCCCCCGGGTCTGGGGCGACCGCACCCGGCTCCGGCAGGTGGCGCTCAACCTGGTTCACAATGCGATCAAGTTTACGACAGCCGGCGAGGTCGCGCTTATCGTTCACACCGATCACAGCCTGGTGACCATTCAGGTCAGCGACACCGGCCTGGGGATCCCGCCAGAAGAACAGGAATTTATTTTCGACGAATTCCGTCAATCGGACCGTACCACTGCGCGTGGCTACGGAGGCCTTGGCCTTGGGCTGGCAATTTGTAAGCGCCTGATCGAGATGCATGGCGGCCATATCTGGGTCGAATCTACGGGTCAGGAGGGGGCTGGTTCCAGCTTTTTCTTTTCACTGCCGGTGATCCAGGCCGCGTCTGATTCGAGGGATTTGGCGGCGCCGATCAAGGGTGGGCTGGTTGCTCTCCTGGCCGCAAAGCACTCCGGCGCAGGAAAAGAGTTGCATGATCATCTTGCCGAGCATGGCTATCAAGTGATGAGTCTCCAGGTAGATGCAGAATCATTCCACTGGATCTCACCCCTATTGAACGCTGGGCCAGGCGCGATCGTCCTGGAAGCCAGCCTGGCCCACAGGTTCGGCTGGGAAATCATCAAGGCCCTGAAGGAAGACCCGGTCACACAAGATATCCCTGTCCTTTTTTACTCACTGCAAAAGCAGAGTGGCTCGATTCTGGAAGTCGATTATTTAACCAAACCCTTGGGCTCCTCTGAACTAATCCGGGCACTGGCGCGCCAGGGGCTGGATGCCAATTCGACTGCCGAGGGAAAAACGATCCTATTGGTGGACGACGAAGCCGCGATACTCGATATGCATGCTCGCATGATCCAGACCCAATTCTCTACCTGCCGTGTTTTGCGGGCGTACGATGGACGCGCGGCGCTGGAGGTGATCCGACAGGAACTTCCGGACCTGATTCTGCTTGACCTGATGATGCCCGAACTGGATGGCTTTGGCGTGCTCGAGGCCATGCGCACAGATGAGAGTATGCGCAATATACCGGTTATCGTGCTGACCGGGCAAGCGCTTACGGAGGAAGATATGGCGCGCCTCAACCAGGGAGTTGCCGCGGTGCTCCAGAAGGGAATTTTCGGCGTTCAGGAAACAATGGTTCATGTAGAATCGGCCCTCGCTCGTGCCCCCAGGCTCGGATCTGAAATGCAGCGCATTGTCCGTAAAGCGCTGGCCTATATCCACCAGCATTACGCCGAGCATTTCTCCCGGCAGGCCATGGCGCGTCAGCTGGGATTAAGCGAGCGCTACCTGACCAGTTGTTTCCACAAGGAGATGAGTATTACGCCGGTGGAATACCTCAATCGCTACCGGCTCAAGCAGGCCAAAGCTCTGCTGGCAACCGGTGCAAATGTGACGGAGACCGCCCTGGCGGTTGGTTTCTCGAGCGTTTCCTACTTTACGCGCCTTTTCGAAAAAGAACTTGGGATATCACCCGGCGCGTACCGGCACAATCATCCCAAACGATAATCCGTCGATGAGGGTTGCATCCTTATGAGCAAAGACTGAATCCTAACGAGCATGTTTTTTCTCACGATAGGGCGTATTCTGTAGAGTGAAAAGCCTGTCTACCCGGGCTTGTCTGTGCGTTTCGTCCACTTATAAAAGGAGGCACTTGCATGAAAGACAATCCTAGACGCGGCCCGATGGTCCTGACGGCCCTGCTGGTCCTGATGAGCCTATTTGCAGTACCGACGAATGTCCAAGCTGTAGGAACGATCTACTATGTGAACTGTGCCACTGGCAACGACTCGAACAACGGTCTCAGCCCATCCACCCCCTGGCGCACAACTACGCGTGCCAACCAGCAGACATATACTGCTGGCGACCAGATTCTGTTCGCGCGCGGCACGGTCTGCTCGGGCGCGGCCTTCAAGCCGGTAGGCAATGGCGCGGTCGGCAATCCGGTCATCGTTGCAGATTACGGCACCGGCAACCTGCCCGTGATTGACGGCGTGGGCGCTCATGAACCGGCGATCTTTCTGTTCAACGTCCAGAACTACACGGTCCGCAATCTGGATTTGACCCAGCACGGCCAGACTCCCCAGACGATCAAAGCAGAGGACGGAAAAGACTCTGACCAGATGTCGGATGAGTATATGCGGGCGATCGTGCACATCCTCGGCCTGGGTCCGGTGGGTGTGCAGGCCTGCGGTCAGGCTTGCACTGTGCGCAACATCCGCCTGGAGAGCCTCAAGGTGCATGACGGCTCCTGGAATGGCATCTACGGTGGAGCTGGCTATTACCAACTCGATACGAATACGTTTGGCTACATCGATAACCTGGTGGTTACCGGCGTCGAATCCTGGAACAATCACAAATCCGGTATGGATGTCACCAGCACATACACCAAGACCGTTACGTATGGCTCCACAAACATCCAGGTACTCAACTCCTACCTGCACCACAATGGCGCTGACGGCGCCGTGATCGGCCCCGCGGACCACGTTCTGATCGACGGCAATGAGGCTTCTTACAATGGTCAGTTGCGCGATGCTCGCCTGGGCCTGTGGACCTGGGACTCACATGACACGACCATCCAGTTCAATAACTCTCACCACAACATGACGCCAGATAACACGGGACAGGCCCGCGATGGCGGCGGTTTCGACTGCGACCTGGGCTCTGAGGACTGCATGATGCAATACAACTGGTCGCACGATAACGAGGGCGAAGGCTTCCTGATCATGACCTGGCCGATTGGTTATGGCTACTCGCGCGGCGTGAGTCACAACATCCAGATGCGCTACAATATCAGCGAGCGGGATGCCAAGGTGCTGGCGTGCCCCATCACCATCTTTGGTGGCGTCCTTCCGGCGGTCATTTACAACAATACGATCTACTACGAACCGGCCCGGCTCGCCGGATCGCCGATGTTCCAGGCCGAGGGTGGGGCATTCTGCTCGAGCATCTGGGGCAAATCTGGCAATCCGACAGTACACGTCTACAACAACATCTTCATCAATAACGGCACGGTCAATCCCAGCGCGGTGAGTAACCTGGCTTGGACAGATGCCAAAGGTACCTTCTTCTTCAATAATAATCTCTGGTATCGCGTGGAAGGCGGCTGGCGCTTCCTGTGGGGAAGGACAGCCATCACCACCTGGTCTGGCTGGCAGGCGAAGGGCTTTGATGCCCAGGGCTACAACGCCAACCCATTGATCAGCGGCGCGTTCGGCGGCGGACCAAATGCCTATCTGTTACAGGCCGGCTCACCTGCCATAAACCATGCCCGCGTTGTCACCGAAGCGCTGCGCGGCATGGGCACACGTGACTACTTTGGGACGGTCACCCCGCAGGGCGGCGCGTATGATATCGGCGCGGCAGAGCGGCCCTAGCCTGACCCGTTCCGATTCTATGCTTGTCTGGATCTCTGCTCGATGTTTCTTAAAATGCTCCTGGAGTCGGGTCACTGGCTCCAGGAGTTTTGTTTGACAAGCGGCCGACGCGATGGTATGACGTTGTACTGGTGAAACAATATGACTTCACGCAGATCGCGCAATCAACCGATTCGCTCCGCCTCAGCGTGGAAGCTGGGCGGCGCAGCAGTGATCTTGATCCTCGCTGTAGCTGTAGCCCTATCCTTTGGCTTCTTAACTGGAACCGAACAGCCGGTTGACCTCCTGATCGACTTCCATCAGTATCGCTACGGTGCCGTGCCGGAGGAGTTCGACTACGACGCGACTGGCCCCAACGGACCCGTCTTGAGCGCCGGACGTCCATTCTGGCGCGCCTATCTGGATCGCTTTGCCCCCTCGCCGGAGGTTGTCCTTATCCAGGCGGCCAGCCTGGCTGAGCCGGATCATTATCCCATTGCAGTGTTGCGCGATGTGCAGGCAAAAGATGTGACGCTCTCGGCATATCTAAAACCCATGGGCGGGACAACCTACCAGAGTCAGGGCTTGATATGGCGCGTCCAGGACAAAGATAATTATTATGCTGTGCTCGCCAACGTGCTGGACAGCCAGTTGCACCTGCTAAAGATGGTGGATGGCGGACCACAGGAAATCGCCTCCGCGCCGATTCAGATCGTGGTTCAATTCGAGCAGGATGCACCGACCCCGACCTGGGGCTGGTATACGCTGAAAGTGGAAACCCAGGGCAGCCTCATCACGGTCTGGTTCGACGGGAAAAAAACGCTGGAAGCCACAGACAGCGCATTTATGCGCTCCGGAAAGCTCGGTTTCATTACTCACGCCGATTCGGTCGCATTGTTCGATGATCTCTCCGTGCAGGTCGGAGTTCAGGTGGGAAACAGAAAATAATCATCGCTCAAAACTTTGTGTGCTTACCTACGCTACACTCCCGCAGCAAATTCTAGTTGCGGGAGATTTTTGTATCCAGAAGGGAAAGAATTGAATCCTTTAGGGCATGATTTCTCCGGTCATCAGGAGTACTCTGTTGTTAGGAGATTGATTTTCAGTTCTTCCGTTTCTTGATTCCAAAGATCAGCTACAGAAACCGAGAAATCAAGATCGGCAAGGAGGCAGCGACCAAAAAATACACCGTGACTACCGCACCGTACCCGACCTTTTCGACAGGATCAAAACATACATTCGAAAGGAGAGCAGTTCAAA
>Ga0075429_100004888_pt1 | contig 11552 bp, 15 predicted proteins | sample RhiMetdeltSRZDD3_FD_75295 | JGI IMG/M metagenome (GOLD analysis project Ga0075429, IMG submission 75295) | Populus rhizosphere microbial communities from Tennessee, USA - Rhizosphere MetaG P. deltoides SRZDD3 | ecosystem: Host-associated > Plants > Roots > Rhizosphere > Soil | place: USA...
ATGGCGATTCCGCTTCCCACGGCCCATCGCGTCAAGGCGGCGGACGGCCGCGTGGCACCGGATTTCGTCACGACGCTCGATGCAGCCGATCGCACGCTGCTCCTTGTGACGCCATCGAGCACGTCGCTCCGCACAGCGCAGCGCCTGCTCAAATTCACGTCCGGAATCGGGGTCGGCGTAGACCGAGTTCTGGTGGTCGCGCACGGCTTTCGAGACGACGGAGGCTTGGGCGTACGCGAGCTGGGCGACTTGCTGCAGCGCGAGATCTTCTGGGAGCTTGCGGCCGACGACGCGCCCGGCGAGGTCCCGGACCGAAGCTACCGAGACCTGGCAGCCAAGTTGGGGCTCTGACCTGTTTGGAACAAAACGGGCGATCTACGATATGTCCCCGCGGCCTTGTCACGGTGAGCTTGTTTCAGGTGTCTCATCTCGTCGGTTCCTATCGCCCACTCACTGGACAAACGATGCGTTGCCGACTCGCGATCCTCGCAGTGACCACCCTGGCTTGCGGCGCGACGCATGCAGCCGCGCAGGCCTCGACGTCGGGCACCGCACTACCTGTCGCCGCGCGAGCGTCGCGGCCAGCGGGGCAGCGCCTCGCGATCGATACCGTAAACCGCCGAGAGCAGTCTTCGATCTCCAAGCGGGACATGTTCTTAGCGAGTGCCTTCGTTCTTGGCGCTACTGTGGCTGTCATGAACGACGCCTCATGGGATTCTCGCATACAAGCGCCGGGCGTGCAGCGGAGCGGCGCGCTCCACAGTCTCGCAGGTGGTGCCAGCAGTCTTGGGAGTCCCGGCGCCCTCGTGCTCACAACAGGTCTCTTAGCAGGAGGCCGTTTGTTCGGCAGCGATCGTGTAGCAGACGCCGGCCTGCACTCAACCGAGGCGATTCTACTCAGCGCTGCGGCTACGTCGCTCCTCAAGGGCCTCATCGGACGCGCGCGACCCTACGTGCCGAGCAGCGATCCTAACGAGCCCGGGCCCGACGCAGATGAATTCCGTTTCGGCCGCGGATTCGGTGCGGACTATAGCTCCTTCCCATCGGGGCACACGACTGTCGCATTCACTGCGGCGTCCGCGCTGACGCGCGAGTTGTTCGATTCTCATTCAGAGGCCCGCTGGGTTGTCGGGCCGCTGCTGTACGGTGGGGCGACAGCCGTCGGTCTGTCGCGCATGTACAAGAACAAACACTGGGCCAGCGATGTCATTGCAGGCGCCGCTCTCGGCACCTTTCTCGGCAGCAAAGTCGTCGCGTATAAGCACACGCACGGCGCGAACCGCCTCGAGCGCTTCCTGGTGCCTAACGTGGGCGCGTCGCCGACGGGATCCTTTGCCTTGACCTGGTCGCTAACACCCCCACGCTGAGCGCGGCGCCGGGCGTCATCTCGCGTACTTGATCCAGCGCGCGACTTCCATGAGCGTGGGGCGTTTGCCGTACATGAGGATGCCCACTCGATAGATGCGCGCGGCGATCCAGAGGCACACTACGCACGCCGCGATCAGCCCCAGCATAACGAGTGCGACCTCATACCACGGCACGGCGACGATGCTCGTGCGAACAGGCATGAGGATCGGTGCCGAGAAGGGAATCCAGGAGATGATCTTGTTCGTTGTGCTGGTCGGGTTGAGCATGACCGGCTGAATGAACACGGCGCTCATGACGATGAGGATCGTCACGGGCGTCGCAGCCTGTTGCGCATCCTGCTCGTTGGACACCATCGCGCCGATGGCGGCGAAGAGCGCGGCGTAAAGGATGAATCCAAGCACAAAAAACACCAGCAACATCACGATATCGAGGAAGCCGACTCCCGGCAGCCCGATTGGCGCGTTAGGCATACCCAGCCACGCCAGGATGGGCGTACGAAAACGCACGAAGAGAGCGAGGCTCGCAGTCCAAGCCGCGAGCTGGGTCAGAGCAACCGATCCAACGCCTAACACTTTTCCGGCGAGAAGGGATTCCGGCTGTACGCTCGCCACGACGACTTCGGCGACGCGGTTGTTCTTTTCATCGACGACGCCGCGCAGAATCGTCTGTCCATAAAGCACGATGAGCGTGTACAGCACGAACGACGCGATGAAGGCAACTGCGATGTTGCCGACTCCTGAACCACCGCGACCCGTTTCGGTGATGCGCTCGGTCGCGAGCCGCAGGTTCACTCGTGAGAGCGAGCGTACGCGATCGGCATCGAAGCCGGCGCGCTCCAATCGATTGATGAGCACGGCCTGCTCGACCTGCCGCTTGATGCGCTCCATGTCGGGAATCGTGCTCGCGTTCCGGCCGGCATATCGAGCGGACATGCCGAAGCTGCTCAGACTGTCCAGCACGAGGTATCCGTCGAGCCGCTTGGCCATCACATCTCGCGTGGCACTTGACTCGGCTTGGGCAAGTTCGCTAGGCGCCAGGCGAATTACATGCGCCAACGATGTGTCTCCCTGCAGGCCACCGCCTAACGACTGAGCGACGGCAGCACCGAGCTCCGTGCGCGTCGCATCGAGGATCACAATGTTGGAAGCTTTCGCGCTCTCCATGCCGCGGGTGCGCAGGTAGATGGGGAGCAGGAACAACACCGTCATCATCAAGGGTCCCAGCAGCGTCGCGATGACGAACCAGCGGGACCGCACGCGCTCCAGGTACTCGCGTTTTGCAACTGCCCAAAGCTTAGCCATGGCCTGTTATCCCTGCTTCGACGCCCTTCGCGCCGACGCGATCGAGGAAGATCTGGTGCAGCGACGGCTGAATGAGCTCGAAACGCTCGATCGGCACGCCTAACGCCACGACGCGGCGCAACAACTCCTGCGGATTGGCGCCATCGGCCAATTCCACTTCAAAGAACCGGTTCTGGTCGTCGACGGATTTCACGATCCTGGGGTCTTCAAGCAGCGAGCGCACGCCGTCGGTGGATTTGTTCGCTACGGCGATAGCGACGTGGCGTATTCCGTGTTCCGACTTCACGGCCTCGACGGACCCGTCCAGCACCTTTTCGCCGCGCGCGATGATGCACACGGAATCACACATGCGCTCGGCGCTCTCCATGAGGTGCGTGCTGAAGAGGATCGTCTTGCCGCGCCGTTTGAGCTCGATGACGGTATCCTTGAGCGCCTGTGCGTTGATGGGATCGAGCCCGCTGAACGGTTCGTCGAGAATGACCAGATCCGGGTCGTGCAATAAGCAGGCGATGAACTGCACCTTCTGCTGCATGCCGCGCGACAGCTCGTCGACCTTGGACAATCCCCAGTCCTTCTCCGGCGTCTTGAGCGTTAGGCGCTCGAGCCATGGACCGATGCGCTTGTCAGCCTCGCGGCCGCTAATCCCCTTGAGCTCCGCCAGGAACCGCAAGAGACGGCGCACCTGCATCTTCTTGTAGAGGCCCCGCTCTTCCGGGAGATACCCCACGCGGTCGAGCAATTTCGACTCGGTATTTGGCCGGCCGAGCACTCGGATCGACCCTTGGTCCGGCATGATGATGTTGAGGATCATGCGGATGGTTGTCGTTTTGCCGGCGCCGTTGGGGCCTAGCAGGCCATAAACGGCTCCTTGAGGCACCTGCAGCGTCAATTCGCGCACCGCAACGTGCTGCGCGAAGCGTTTGACAACCGACTGAATGTCGAGTGCGAGTTCGGCCATGAATGGCGAGAGTGTGCGAAGGGTGCGCAGAATATAGCGGTGCAAACGGCCCCCCCGACTCCGCCCCGGCAAGCGGTCTATCGCGTCATAAGTGTCGTCGCCGCGCTGGGGAGTTCGGTACTGCTCCTCTTTCTGGTGGCGCCGATCGCGCAACTCGTTACGCGCGGCGGCGTCTCGGGGATTCGCGCCGTTGGCGTCGACGCTGATCTACGTGGCGCCCTCCTGCTTACCGCGCTCACAGCGACGGGCGCGACTCTCTTTGGCATTCTGACTGGAACGCCGCTCGCCTATTTCCTTGCGCGCACTCGCTCGCGCGGCGCGGGAGCGATAGCCGCGGTGCTCGATCTCCCGCTCCTGATCCCGCACCCTGTGGCCGGGATCGCACTGCTGCTCGTGCTCGGCCGCGACTCACTAGCCGGGAGCTGGCTACTCAAAGCTGGGTTGGGAGTGGTGGGTACCCCGTTAGGCATTATCGCGGCGATGCTGTTCGTGTCGGCGCCACTCTATGTGAGCGGCGCACGCGAGGCCTTCGCCCGCGTCGATCGTCGTTTCGAGGGCGTCGCGCGCACGTTGGGTGACAAACCCTGGCGCGTGATGCGGCGCGTCACGCTGCCACTCGCGCTGCGCGGACTCGTGGCGTCCGGCGTCGTTATGTGGGCCCGTGCCGTCAGCGAGTTCGGCGCGATCGTAATTCTCACGTACAACCCCAAGACGGTGAGCGTGCTGAGTTACGATCGCTTCACGACCTTCGGGCTCTCCGAGGCAATACCAGTCGCTGCAGCGCTCGTGCTCTTTGCAGTGATCCCTCTCGTTGTGTTGCGCCTGTTGCGATACGAGCGCCGCCTGGACCAGCCCTGGTGATCAGCGTTCGCAACCTCGGTGCGCGCGTCGGCGCGTTCCACCTGCGCGACGTCTCGTTCGACGTGCCGGCGGGCGGCTACGGCGTTGTGATTGGTCCCGCAGGTTCTGGAAAGACGACGCTACTCGAAGCGATTGCCGGCCTCACGCCGATTGTCAGCGGTGACATTTCGTTAGGCAGTCGCGCTGTGACGCGCGAGCCGCCGGAGGATCGCGGCATCGGGATCGTCTACCAGCACGGCTATCTTTTCCCGCATCTTTCCGTCGGCGAGAACATCCATTACGGCGCGACGACTGACACGACCACGTCCGCGCAGGAAGTGACTCGCCGCCTGGGGATCGCGGATCTTGGTGATCGTGACGTGCAGTCCCTGAGCGGTGGCGAACGCCAGCTCGTGGCGCTCGCTCGAGCGTTGGCGCGCCGCCCACCCGTCGTACTGCTGGATGAGCCCTTCAGCGCACTCGATCCCAAGCGTCGCGCTCTGGCGCGCCGCGAGGTGCGGGCTCTGCATCGCGAGTGGGGGTTCACGGCCCTGCAGGTCACGCACGACTTCACCGAGGCGGGCTTGTTAGGCGACGTCGCGATCCTGCTCGACGCCGGTCGCGTGCTGCAATGCGGCGCGCCTGACGAAGTCTTCCGGCGCCCGGCGACGCCGTACATCGCCGAGTTCCTCGGCGCCGAAAATGTGCTCGCAGGCACCGTGCGGGTGCTGCGAGACGCGCCGCCGGACTTCATCGCCGGCGACCAATCTCCAGGCACGCTTGTGCCAGCCGATTTGGCCTCGGGATACCACGCGCTGGAGTTTGTGGCCGGTGCGCTCAAGATCTACACCGTCGGCAACGCGGGTTCGGGTCCGGCGTACGCCGTGATTCGTGCGGAAGAAGTCTCCATCGCCCGGACGGCGCCGGCGACCTCGGCGCGGAACGTATTCCGCGGACGCATCATGGAGCTGTCCACGTTAGGCGCGCTGGCGCGGGTCGCGCTGGACGTGGACGGTATGCCGCTCGTGGCCGCGTTGACGGCGCGCTCCGCGGACGAGCTCGGGCTACGTGAAGGGGAGCAGGTCTGGGCATCGTTCAAGGCGCTAGCCGTGCATCTGTGCTAGGACAAGCCGCACTATTCTTTGCGCATGCCTGGTTCGCGGAAGCCTAACGCGACAGTCGCGGATATCCTGGAGCCATTCCCGGCTCGCGTCCGCCGGATCTCGGAGCAGCTGCGCAAGCTTGTGACGCGCACGATTCCCACCGCGACGGAGCACGCGTATCCAGGTTGGAAGGCCATCGGCTACCGCGATCCGCACGCCGGGTACTTCGCCGGCGTCTTTCCGCAGCCGGATCACGTGCGGCTCCTGTTCGAACACGGCGCCACACTCGAGGATCCCGACGGGTTGCTCGAAGGTGAAAACGTTAGGCAGGTGCGCTGGATCGTCCTGCGCTACGGAGCGCCGCTCCCTCGCGCCGCAATCGCGAGCCTGCTGCGCCGAGCGGTCCTCTACGGCAACATACGAAGGTGAAGCAGTCGCCGATTTCTATCGGCATCACGGGCTGCACTCATAGCGCCCGCTTTCTCGAGGTCATTCTTGCTCCGTGCTCGAAGCTGACATCTCACAGCTCCACGGGGGGCGGTGAGCGGTACTAGGGGTACCCCGAGTGTTCAGCCCGCTCCTGCCCGTTGTACTCTGGGTTGCGTCCGAGGCGCGGGCATGAGCGGGGCCGTTTGGGTGGGAGTAGGGTTGTTTGGGTGTGGCCCGCGTCTCGAAGAATCGGGTGGGGGTGCGGTTGGGACACTATCGGGGCAGGGGGCGGCCGAGACGGGTGGGGCTTGAAGGATGAGGTGCGGGGCGGTCGCTTAGTCGCTGCACGCATCACAGTGATGTGAGGTGTGGACGACTGGACTGCGGTTCGCCCCCCAGTCCTCGATAGACGTCGTGATCGGTGCGATGCTATCGAGGACCTGTTGTCTATAACAGAGTGCTCTGTAATCCCCACGTGAGGAACGACAAATGGCTGACTACGAAAAAAGAAGTCCCCTGCCACCCCCCAGCGAGCACACAATCGAATTAAAGGCCGCGATCGAACTCGTTAGGCGGTACCGGAAGTACAGCGGTCCGGCTGCGGAGAAAGGTGGCTATTTCTGGGCCGAGCCCATCCGCCGCATGCTGGCGGAGCCGGGTGTTGTTGGAATGCGCTACTACCACGGCGTTGACGAAAACGGCGGCTATCACATCATCCTCCTTGGCGTCGACAGCGACGGTCGAGACGTGGTTAAGCACGTGTCCGGCGGTGGCGCGCGAGCGGTTCCGGGCGGCGAGGGGGCCGTACTCGAGAGCAGCGCGACGTCCGGAGGCGGACCGGCAGCCGATGGACAACTTCAGAATCACTTCCCGTGTCCGCCGTGGTGTCCACCCGACGGGCCGTTTGCCTAGCGTCGCGCTTACACCTGGCGGACGACTCGTGATCTATCCATGGGAGCTCTACGCCGCCGCGTTCGTCCAACTGCTCCCCGTCGCCGGCGGGCTGCTGCACGGCGGCAGCCTGCCCGCGGCAAGGCGGTGGTTCATGCTGTGGTGCCTGCTGAGCTTCGTCGCGGATGGTGTGCAGTTCGTCTTCGCGCAAACCTTCGGGCAAAACCTGTGGCTTCGCATGATCATCGCTCCGGCTCAAATCGCGGTTGCGTTTTGGGCCTTATCGCTATGGCAGCTCGACGCGAAACCACGCCGAGTGATGCGACAGGCCATTGTCGTGCTCATTCCGGCAACCCTGATCATTGCGCTTGTTTGGGAGGGCTTTGATTCGTTCGGTGACAAATCCGGTCCAATCCTTCAACTCGCACTACTCGCGGCCTGCGTTTACACACTCGTTAGCCGCAGCGTCGCGTCGTCCGACCGTCTCGCGCGCGAAGACTGGTTCTGGATCACCCTTGGACTCTCGCTCTATTTCGCGCTCGGCGTCGCACTCGGTCCCGTGGCAATGGCCTTGCTACAAGGGAACACCGACTTCCTGAAACAGGTTCTGCTCTTCAAGGCACGTGCTGACATCCTCGCGTTTGTGTTGATGACCATTGGTATGCTATGTCCGCTTCCCCGCTCTTTGTCACTGAAGCCTACATAGCCTCCGGGTTGGCGTTAGGCCTTCTGGTCTTCGCACTCGGCGCCGCGCTGGCCATTTACCAGCGGCGGACCCTTGGCCTGCGCCAACAACTCGACGACTGCCGCCGCCAACTCGGCGCCGGTCCGGCCGACAGCTAGAGCCGTCCCAACTGTGGCGGCGTACTTTCCTCATGCGGCATGACGAGTTGGAACGGCTCTAGCGTAATTCAAGCCGGCCCCCAACCTTTCCTGGGAGGGATTCGGCTACCCCCAAAGCTGTGTCCGGCTCCGCGCAGTTCATCGGTCAGGTCTACGTCGCCTCCGCGCTTGCGTTAGGCGTCATCCTCTTCGCGCTCGGCGCTGCCCTCGTTTTCTATCAGCGCCGCATCGTCACACTCCACCGAGAGCACGCCAAACGTCTGCTTGCTGCCCAGGAAGACGAGCGCGCCTGGGTCGCGCGCGAAGTGCATGACGACGCTTTGCAGCGCGTGGCCCTGCTACAGCATGAGCTGGACGACTGGACCGGCGAGCATATCGTCGATCCGGATCGCCAGCGGCATCGCATCACAGCGCTGCGCGAGGAGCTGAGCGATCTTGGCGTCATGCTCCGGAAGGTTGCGCATCACTTGCATCCCTCGATCATCGAGCACGCCGGCCTCGTTCCCGCACTGCACGCCCTCGCCGCCGACTTGCAACGCGCATCGGGCTTCGAGGTGGCCGTGGACACGTCCGCGGCGCCCGCGGTATCGCTCCCGAAAGAAAGTGCTCTCATCCTGTACCGCATCGCGCAGGAAGCGCTGCGCAACGCCGAAAAACACGGGCGGACCACGAAGGCAAACATCACTCTCGCGCAGCGGAATGGCGCGATCGTGCTGACAGTCGCCGATCGTGGCCGCGGCTTCGACCTGGCCCAGCACGATCGAGCCCATGGCCTGGGTCTGGTCAGCATGACAGAGCGCGCTCGTTATGCGGGCGGTCGCATCGACATCGAGTCGCAACCCGGCGCGGGTACCGTCGTCCGCGTCGAGGTGCCGACTACAGAAGGAAGCTTGCCATGATTCGTAGAACTGCAATCCTCATTGCTGACGATCATCCCCTGGTGAGTCAGGGGCTGCGCGCCATCCTGCGCACGAATTGCGAGGTCGTCGGCGTCGTTCAAGACGGTCGCGATGTCATCGACGGCGTTAGGGCCAAGAAGCCGGACCTCTTGCTCCTCGACCTTTCGATGCCGCACAGAAACGGGCTCGACCTCCTTCCCGAGCTTGTAAAATCGTTCCCCAACCTCAAAGTCCTCATCGTGACGATGCACGTTGACCGCGCCATGGCCGACGCGGCGATGCTCGCCGGCGCTCACGGGTTCATTCCGAAAGAGGCGTCCGCCGAGGAGCTGAACGATGCGATCAGTCAGGTGATGCAGGGGAAAAAGTATATCTCGCCCAAGATCCCGCGTCACACGCAGCGCGACGGCTCGGCGATCGACGATCCCGCGCTGGATCGCCTAACGCCGCGTCACAAACAGATTCTGCGGCTCCTGGGCGAAGGGAAGACGTCGCAGCAGATCGCGGACGCCCTCGGCGTGAGCCACCGCACGATCGAGTTCCACCGCGCCTCGATCCGGCGCGCGCTCGGCATCACGAATGAAGTTGGCCTGCTGCGTTACGCAGTGATGTTGCAGGGGCGTGAGAGTGGGAGCCCGGGTGCTGCGTCTATCAACAGCGCGGAATCCGCAAACGATCTGTAACGAAGCGCACACATCGGGCTGATCAGTACCGTTTCAACATCGTACAGCGATGCAACTTGGAGCTGCTCGCCAAAGGGTTGGAACGGCACTAGGGCTTCCCCGAGTGTACACGCCCAATTCGCACTTCTATCCTGCGGTCCATGAGCGACACACTCCGTTCCATGGTCATCGAGCCGCCTTACGCGGCCGCCCGCCGGAACACCGGTGAGGCTCCGGTCCTCGGCTCCATCCTGCTGATCGACTGCCTCGACGTCCGTCCGACGTCAGCGCAGCTCAAACCAATCGTAGACTCAGCTCCGTGGTGCCCCGTCTGCATCCTCGCCGCGGATCGTTGGGAGGTACGTCACATTCGGCGCACGTCGCGCGTTACCGTGGTCTTCTCGTTGGATGATGGCGTCGGCGGAACCCGCGGCATGCTGTCTGCTGTCGGGACGCGGCCGCACACGACGCCAGCCGATGTCGCCGAATGGATCGTGGGTCGCACTCGGCTTCCGTCGCTGCGGCGCACGCTCGTCGATTTGTTCACACGCCCGCTGATGACGCGTGCCGAAGCGCTGCGCATGCAGTGGTCGGTGCGCGAACAGCTCGCGTTGTTAGGCGAATGGGATGCCTGCGACTGGCAATTGATGTGGCACGTTACCGAAGCGGCGTCGCGTGGCGAAGCGCGCGCGGTGGTCGTGCCCGATCTCGACGCGCGAGCGGATGAGTTGCTCGGGATCGAATGGTCGGCGCGCGCGCAGCTGGCGGGATGGGAATGGATTCCCGAAACCGCGCTTCGCTGCGCTGGGTTCTTTTCGAGCAATCGCATGGACGCCCGGCGGGAGCTTGGAGCCGTTGCGGTTCTCGATTCACTCGCGGTCCGTTCGCTGGCCGCCGCCAGTTGGCGCCATCGGGCGGACTCCGAGTCCGGCGAACGCCAATTTGCTCGAGCAGGCTGACAGCTGATGGCCGGCCGCTGACGGGGGTCAGCGAGCCTAACGAGGTTCGGGGTGGGGCGCTGGGTACGGGGTTACGACTAATGAGTGACGAACCGATGACACCTGGTACATCCTCTACTGACACAGCTCGCGGACGGGTTCGATTGCGCTATGCCCGCGCGCACGCCTTGTATCTGCGCGGTCCGGTGACGGGCGAGCCGTACGTATTCAACCCTGAGGCGGGAACGCCGGTGAACGAGCGTGATGCTGCGGCGCTGCTGGAGACCGGACTCTTCGAACGAGCCTAACGGCTCGACTAAAGCAGTCAGCTATTAGCTGCCAGCCGTCAGCTGTCAGCGTTCTTTTTTGCGCCAACGATAACTCGACCGTTCTCGATGCTGACCTCATAGGTCGGCACTGCATCCAGCGCCGGCCCTCGTGTCGGTTCCCCGGTCGCGCAACGAAAGCGCGCGCCGTGCCAGGCGCACTCGATCTCGGGCGCTTTGCCTGTCTCGTTCGGGGAGACGGCGTATCCCGCGGAGAGCGGCATCGCCTGGTGTGAGCACTGATCCGCCAGCGCGTAGACCTGGTCGCCGATTCGCAGAAGACAAACCGCTCGCCCATCCTCCAGGACGATGCCTAACGGCACACCTGGCTCGAGATCCTGGAGTGGAAGGCTCAAAGGTAGAGTCTGCGGCCCAAAGACTATGGATTACGGCCTAGAGTTGGTCGTCTGTTGAGACTTCACCGTCTCCACCTTCGATCGCGCTTTGCAGGGCGTGCCACGCGAGCGTGGCGCACTTGACGCGAGCAGGGAAGCGCGCGACGCCGCCAAGCACGGCGAGGCGACCTAACGCTTTTGAATCAGCGCGTGGCTCCGCCGCGCTGACTGGCGATGCTGTCATGAGCGCGTGAAAGCGATCGAACAGGTCGTGCACCTCCGCGCGAGTCTTTCCCTTGACCGCACTCGTCATCAGCGACGCGGAGGCTTTCGAGATCGCACAGCCCCGCCCGTCGAAGCTCACGTCATCGACCACGTCGCCGTTCATCTTGACCCACACCGTGACTTCATCGCCACAGAGTGGATTGCGACCGAAGACATGCCGGGTTGCATCGGACATCTCCCGGAAGTTTCGGGGATTTCGGTTGTGGTCCAAGATCACTTCTTGGTACAGCGAGGTGAGGTCTGTCACAGGGGAAAAAACAAGGAGCTTTCGGTAGTCAGTTGTCAGTCATCAGTTGCGAGGACACGATGATCACTTTCAGAAAGCCTCGTGCCAATCATCACGCAGTCACTGATTTGAAAACTCAGCTTTGAAT
>Ga0075429_100004889_pt1 | contig 11547 bp, 8 predicted proteins | sample RhiMetdeltSRZDD3_FD_75295 | JGI IMG/M metagenome (GOLD analysis project Ga0075429, IMG submission 75295) | Populus rhizosphere microbial communities from Tennessee, USA - Rhizosphere MetaG P. deltoides SRZDD3 | ecosystem: Host-associated > Plants > Roots > Rhizosphere > Soil | place: USA...
CCGCTCGGGTGCAGCGGCAGCCGCAGGCCGGTGCCCCGCTTGAGCGACTCGCGCAGCACGCGGTAGGCGAGTCCGGGCACCATCCAGTCGCCGTAGCTGCGCGTCACCTCGAGGCCGGACTCGCGCACGAGGCGCTCCAGCTGCGGCACGGTGAACTGAGTCTCCCAGCCCGCGAACCAGCGGTTCGCAAGGATGAGCAGCTTCTTCATGACGGTGTAGAGGTGGAACGTCTGCGGCACGTCCACCAGCACGCGGCCTCCCGGGCGCGTGATGCGAGCGTTCTCGGCCAGCAGCGGGCGCGGGTCGCGGAAGTGCTCGAGCAGTCCCTGGTGGAACGAGATGTCGATCGCGCCATCGCGAAACGGCATGCGCGTGGCGTCCGCCTGCACGAGCATCACCGGCACGCCCTGTGCGGCCGCTTGCTGGCGCACGAGCGCGAGCGATGCCGGCGAGTAGTCCAGCACGATGCCGGTGGCCCCCATGCGGGCGAGTTCGATGAGGTCGCGGCCGGAACCGGCGCCGATCTCCATCACCCGCTTGCCCGCGACGGCGCCGTCGGCGAGCACCTCGCGCACGAGCCTGCCGCGGGTCGAGTAGGTGTCTTCGATATCGTGCTGGTGGCCCTTCCAGTAGGACTCCCAGTGATCCAGCGTCGAGACGCGCGCCATCGGTCCCCCTACTCGCCGTAGCGCAGGCGCTGGCCCAGGATCCGTGGCAGGCCCGCCTGCTCGATGCGCGCGATCGCGCCTTCCATGTCGTAGCCCAGGCGCACGTGCTCGAACGTCCACGCCTCGTCGTCCCAGATCAGGTAGCCGGCGCGCGGGTCGCCGTCGCGCGGCTGGCCCACGCTCGGCACCACGATCAGGTAGCGGCGGTCGCGCCGCCCCGAGAGGACGGCGTCTCGCGTGTAGCGGGCGCGCCGGCCGTCCAGCTCGAAGGTTCCCGGCACGTGCGAGTGACCCACGAAGCACACCGGCTCCGCGCACGAATCCATCTCGTGCACCGCCTCGGCCGGCGTGAACACGTAGTTCCACTCCTCGGGCTCCGCTGGCGAGCCGTGCGCCAGCCTGGCGCCGCTCCACGCCACAGTGAACGGCAGGTCACGCAGGTACTCGCGATGCAGCGGCGTGAGGATCTCGGCGGTCCAGCGCGCCGAGCGCGCGGCATCGGGATTGAAGTGCTCGAGCCAGCTCGGGTCGAATGCCGCCTGGTCGTGGTTGCCGAGCACGGCGGCGTCGATGAGCGGCCGCAGCATCTGGATGCACTCGTTGGGCGAGGCCCCATAGCCCACGAAGTCGCCGAGGCAGACGAAGTCCTCGACGCCGCGCTGCGCGGCGTCGGCCAGCACCGCTTCGAGGGCCTCGAGATTCGCGTGCACGTCCGAGACGATGCCGTGCTTCATGCGAACTCCGCCGGGCGCAGTCCCCGCGCGGCGCGGTCCAGCACACCGTTCACGAACGCCCCCGACTCCTCGCTGCCGTAGGTGCGCGCGATCTCGATCGCCTCGTCGAGCACGACGCGGGCCGGCGAGCCCGGGCGCGCGAGCAGTTCGGCGACGGCCACACGCAGCACGGCGCGATCCGTCGCGGCCAGCCTCGCGAGCGGCCAGCGCTCTTCGAGGGCACCCAGCAGCGCGGCGTCGACCTCGGCACCTCGGCCCGCCAGCGCGGCGACCAGGTCCTCGATCAGGGCCAGCTGGTCCCCCGAGAGCTTGTCCTCCTCCTCTCGCCGCAGCGCCCACGCGGCGGGATAGGCATCCCCCGCCACGTCAGCCTGGTAGGCGACGCGGAACGCCACCTCGCGCGCGCGACGCCGCGCGCCGGTCGCCGGGCTCACGCGCGATCCTCGCGTGCGGCCGCATGGAGCGCGGCCATCGTCACCGCGGCGAGCGCGGTCTGGGCCCCGGTGTTGCCGTGCGAGCCACCCGTGCGCGCATCCGCCTGTGCGGCGTTCTCGACGGCGAGCACGCCGTTCAGCACCGGCACGCCGGTGTCGAGGGAGACGCGCATCAGTCCCTGCGCGGCGCCGTCGGCGACCAGGCGGAAGTGCTCGGTCTCGCCGCGGATCACCACGCCGAACGCGAGCACGGCGTCGAAGCCGCCCGAGTCGGCGGCCCACGCCGCGGCCACCGGGAGCTCGAAGCTGCCCGGCACCCACGTCACCACCACGTCCTCGTCCCGGGCGCCCTGGCGGCGCAGGGTGTCGAGCGCTGCGTCCACGAGACGCTGCACGTGCGTCTCGTTCCAGCGCGCGGCGATCACCGCGAATCTCCGGCCGGCCGCGCTCACTCGTCCTCCCCTTGGGCCAGCTCGAGCAGGTGACCGAGCTTGTCGCGCTTCGTGGACAGGTAGCGGCGGTTGTGCACGTTCGGCGTCACCTGCACCGGCACGCGCTTCACGATCGTGAGCCCGTACGCTTCGAGGCCGACCACCTTGCGCGGGTTGTTCGTGAGCAGCTCGATCTGGCGCACGCCGAGGTCGGCGAGGATCTGTGCCCCGATGCCGTAGTCGCGCAGGTCCGCGGCGAAGCCCAGCTTGAGGTTCGCCGTGACCGTGTCGTAGCCCTTGTCCTGGAGCTGGTAGGCCTTGAGCTTGTTCTCGAGCCCGATGCCGCGGCCCTCCTGGCGCAGGTAGAGCAGCACGCCCGAGCCGCGCTTCTCGATCGCGCGCAGGGCGGCGTGCATCTGTGGCCCGCAATCGCAGCGCTGCGAACCGAACACGTCGCCGGTCAGGCACTGCGAGTGCACGCGCACGAGCACCGGCTTGCGCGCCGAGATCTGCCCCTTCACCAGGGCGACGTGGTGGTCGCCTTCGAGCGTGCTCTCGTACAGGTGCAGCTTGAACTCGCCTTCGGGCGTGGGCAGCGGCACCTGCAGCAGCCGGCGCACGAGCTGCTCGCGCTTGCGGCGCCACTCGATGAGCGCGCGGATGGTCAGGATGCCGAGCCCGTGCGCGTGCGCGAACTGCCTGAGCTCCGGCAACCGCATCATCCGTCCGTCATCGGCCATGATCTCGCACACCGCGGCGACGGGGTTCAGCCCGGCGAAGCGGCACAGGTCGGGTCCGGCCTCCGTGTGTCCCGCGCGACGAAGCACACCGCCCGGCATCGCGCGCAGCGGGAAGACGTGGCCGGGGCGAGCGAACTCCGAAGCCTTCGCCTGCGGCCGCGCGAGCGCGCGGAACGTGCGCGCGCGGTCGAACGCCGACGTGCCCGTGCTCGTGCCGCGCCGCACGTCCACCGACTCCGTGAACGGGGTGCCGAACTTGGACGTGTTGTCACTCACCAGCAGCTTGAGCTCCAGCCGGTCGGCGACCTCGGCGGACATGGGTGCGCACAGGATGCCGCGGCAGTGCTTGACCGCGAAGTTCACCATGGCGGGTGTGGCGTGCTCGGCCGCGAACACGATGTCGCCCTCGTTCTCGCGGTCGGCGTCGTCCACCACGATGATCATCCGCCGGGCACGGATGTGACCCAGGGCTTCCTCCACCGTCAGCATCACGTCCGCGGTCGCGCTGCGGCGCGGCCGGCGCGGGACGCTTCGGCGGGTCTTCGTCGTCACGGGGGTCACGGTCGGGGTCCCTCACCCGCCGTGTCGAGCATGCGCGCGAGGTAGCGGGCCAGCAGGTCCACTTCGAGGTTCACTCGCGTCCCGGCCGCGTAGCTTCCGGCCGTGGTGACGGCGAGTGTGTGGGGAATGTACGCGATTTCGCAGGCACTGTCGGCGAGGCCGGCCACGGTGAGGCTCACGCCATCCACGGCGAGCGAGCCCTTCCACGCCACGAAGCGCCGGAGTTCCGGCGGCAGTTCGAGCGTCACACGCCGTCCGTCGCCCTCCGGCGCCACGGCGAGCACCGTGCCCGTCGCGTCCACGTGCCCCTGCATGAGGTGGCCGCCGAGCCGGTCGCCGAAGCGCAGCGAGCGCTCGAGGTTCACGGCGGTGCCCGCCTCCCAGCCGCCGAGCGTGGTGCATCGCAGTGTCTCGGGCACGGCCTCGACGGCGAAGCGGCCGGGTTCCACCGCGACCGCGGTGAGGCAGCAGCCGGAGCAGGCGATGCTGTCGCCGACCTGCATGCCGTCCAGCACTCGGGCGGCGCCGATCCAGAACCGCCGCCCCTCGGGGCGCGGCTCGGCCGCATGCACGATCCCCAGCTCTTCGACCAGTCCGGTGAACACGTCAGTCCTCCAGTTCCACGAGCGTGCGTGTGTCGCCGCCCACGCGCGTGGCCGACACGACGCGGCCCCGCACCGCCTCGGCGAGCGGGCGCGCCGGGCCGTCGCACCAGGCGCGGCCGCCGCCCAGCACGAGCGGCGCGCTGTAGAGCACGACCCGTTGCACGAGTCTCGAGCGCAGCCACGCTGCACCGAGTGTCGCCCCGCCTTCGAGCAGGACGTCGTGGCAGCCTTCTGCGACCAGCCGGCGTGCGAGTGCCACCGGCGAGACTCGGCCACTCGCGGCCGCCAGCCGCCAGACGCGCACCCCGAGGGCAGCCAGCACGCGCTCGCGCGACCGAGCCGCCGCGCGTGTGCAGGCCACGACCGTGCCGGCGGCGAGGGACCGCGAGAAGACGCGCAGGCCGGAGCCCAGGCGCAGCTTCGAGTCCACGATCACGCGCAGCGGCTGGCGCACGTGCGCGCCGGTGCGTGCCGTGAGCCGAGGGTCGTCGCTGCGCGCCGTCCCCGCCCCCACCAGGATCGCGTCGTGCTCGGCGCGCAGCCGGTGACCGTCGGCGCGGGCAGCGGCTCCCGTGATCCACCGCGAACGCCCCTGCGCATCGGCGATGCGGCCGTCGAGCGTGGCCGCGACCTTCCAGGTCACGCGCGGCAGCCCCGAAAGATGCGCGCGGCGATAGCCTGCAAGCTGGACGTCCGCTTCGCGCGCGAGCAATCCCACCTCCACGCTCACGCCGGCAGCACGCAGGCGGCGCAGGCCGCGGCCGTTCACGCGCGGATCCGGGTCGCGGGTCGCGACAACGCAGCGCGCGACGCCCGCGGCGAGGATCGCGTCGGTGCACGGCGGCGTGCGGCCCCAGTGCGTGCACGGCTCGAGCGTGACGTACAGCGTCGCGCCACGCGCGGCGCGACCGGCGCGGCGGAGTGCCTCGACCTCGGCGTGATCGCGGCCGAGTGCGCGGTGCCAGCCCTCTCCCACCACGCGTCCGCGCTTGACGACGACCGCTCCCACGATCGGGTTGGGCGAGGTGCTCCCGCGACCGCGCTCGGCGAGCCGCAGCGCGCGGTTCATGAAAGCAATATCGAGCTCGCCGGACTTCGCGGACTTGGACTTGGCGGTCATGGTGCCCCGGATCGGGTACGCGGGGCGGGAAGACCGCACGGCACGCAGAGGCGGACCCGCGGGTCCGTCTCGGTGCAGGGCACTCTTCCTTCTCTCATCCCGACTTTCACGGTCGGCCCCGGAATCTCACCGGGTCTGCCCAGGGGACTCACGTCTCCCGGGCTCGCGGGCTGTACCGCCGGTGGGGACTCGCACCCCGCCCCGAAGGAAAAAGCGGCAAGGATTCTAAGGTTGGCCGCGGGATGGGGTCAAAGCAGCGCTATTCGCGAGCGAACGGGAAGGTGTGCGGGCCACGCTCGCGCTCCCGATTCCCACGCCACTGGAACCCTCACCCGTAAGACGTTGGTGCGTTTCGGTAACCCGAATGCCCGAGTGACTGGGCGCCGGGCCGGTCCAGGTGCGACGCGTCGCCCCGCACGCTGCCGGTTCGCTGCGCCGGGCGGCTGGCGTGCGGAGCCCGATCCACCCCTGCCTCGCGCGCGATCCGAGGCGGGTTGTGAGCGCTCGAGCGTCCACCGACACGTTGCGCTCCGCAGCCGCCGCGCGTGCGGATTGCAACGCTGCCTCGCGATGGAGGACGCGACTCGCGACGAACATCGCACTGGGCGCGCACGCGCGCGTGCGAACGCGTAGCAGTGCTTCTGGCCCGCGCCTTGCCCGTGCGAGCCCGGTGGCATCTCCCACGCGAGGTGCGCGGGGCGCCGGTTTCCCGGCCCATCGCGGCGGATCCGGGCGGCTGCCCGCGGACGCCGTGGCGGGCGGCGGGAGCGGCGGATGACGGAGGAGCGAAGGATGAGCTCAGCGGCCGGATCACGCGGCTCCACATCACGACCGAAGACGGACTTCGCCCGTGCCGCGCTCGCGGCGGCCCGGCTGGCCGGGCGCCAGGCGCGCGTGCGCGCGCTGGGGGGCACCACGCGCGGACCGCGGCGCAAGGCGGCGAGCGCGCCGCGCTCTCGCACGCCGCGCGGCCGAGGCTGACCCCGCGGCCGGTCGCTCGCGCTTCAATCGCGGGCCCATCCGGCCGATGACACAGGAGTCCCACCGCCTGCCCACCGGGGTCGCCTCCGGGGCACGGCGGGTCTCCGGCGTGGGCGTGTCCCGCGCTGCCCGACGACTGCAGCACCCTTGGACCGGCCGGCGTTCGAACGCGAAGGAGTGCGAGATGGAAGCCCACCTGAACCGTCCCCTGGACCGTCCAAGGAACCGCTGGCTACCCGCGTCGCTGGTGCTCGCCCTGTCGCTGATAGGTGCGACCGCACGCGCGGAGGTACCGGGCAGTCCCGCACGCGCGGGCCTGGCGCTTGCCGCAGCCGCCGCGACGGCGTGGGCTCCGGACGCTGAGCTCGTCTACCTCGAGAACGACGAGCCGCTGGATGCGTCGGGTCGCTCGCCGCGCTGGGGCTACCTGTTCCGCTCCGCCACGCTCGGCCGCGCGCGCGTGTGGTCGGTGCGCGATGGCCGCATCGTGACGGCCGAGGATCTCGTGCTGCGCTTCGACGCGCCGCCGCTTCCGGCGGGCTGGCTGGACAGCGACGCGGTCCTGGCGGCGGCCGAGAAGGCGGCCGCGCAGGCGGCTCGGCGCGAAGGCCGCGGCCGGCTCCTCACCATGCTGCTCATGCGCGGTGCCGAGTCCGGATCCGACCGGGACGCCACCACGTGGACGTTCATCTACGGCGCCTCGGGTAGCGCTGCGTTCCACGTCGTCGTGGACGCGGCGACCGGCCAGGTCAAGCGCACGTGGAGGAGCTGAACGTGAACCCACGCCCGCTTTCGTTCCGGCTCGCGCCCGTGCTCGTCCTGCTGTTCCTGTTGGGCCCGAGCGTGCGAGCACAGACCCCTCGTGTGACGCCGCTCGAACTCACGGGGGCCAAGCCCGCGCGCGAGTCGCTGCCCACGCTGCGCTTCCTCAAGGGCAATGCCGACTTCCTGCGCACGCGATTCGAGTTGTTCACGCCGTCGGGCCGGGTGCAGGGCAGTTCGGCACGCCCGGTGGATCCGCGCTTCCTGTCGTATCGCGGGCTGCTCGCCGACATCGCCGCGGCCAAGGACTCGGTGGCGGCGTCGGCCGAGGCGCGGGAACGCCAGGCGATCTTTGCCAGCGTCGCCGACCTGGCCGTGCTCGAGCGCGAACTGGACCAGATGGAGCGCGTGCTCGCCGCACAGCAGACGCGGCTCGGTTCGCTGCACGCCGACTTCGCCGGACGCCAGCGCACCGAGCTGGCGGTCCTGCTGACGGGCGGCGCGCTGTCCGGCCGCGTGGACAGCGTCGTGGTCACGCTCGAGGACGGCACGGGTGCCGTCACGGGCCTGGACGACACGCGGCGGCGCTCGCTCAAGGTGGGTGGCATGGTCGAAGCGTTTCGCGGCCTCGTCGAACCCCGTGAGCAGGTGATCGAGGTGCGATTCATCGGCGAGGGCTGGAGCCAGGTGGCGTCGGGCTTCGTCCGGATCGCCCCCACGCGTGACCGGCTCACGTTCGTGAAGCTCGACCTGTCGCAGGCCGCCCCCGCGCGCGGCATGGCGAGCGTGAGCGCGGGCACCTGGCGTTCGGACGCCCCATCCCCCGCACGCACCACCGCGGACGCGGACCAGGCGCGACCGTGACCTGGTGCCCCCGTCGCATGCGCCGCGTCGCGGTCGCATGCGCGCTCGCGCTTTCCGTCGCGGCGACTTCCGCGGCGGCGAAGCGCGCGAAGACGCCGCCGCCCGCGTCGCCTCCGGCGGCACCCCAGGCGGTGCGGGGTGCGCATGCACCACCGGAGTTCATCCCGTCGCGTGCCGAGAGCACGACGGCGGCACGCGTGGCGCTGCAGCGCGCGGCATTCGAACATGCGCGCGGCGACTTCGCGGCGGTGGTGGCGGTGCTGGCCCCGCTCCACCTCGAGACCGCACGCCCGCCGGCGGATCCCGACCGCGCGGCGTTCCTGTTCGCGCACGCGCTGCTGCGGTTGGGCCAGCGCGAACGATTCGACCGGTTCGCGGCCGGTGTCTCGACCTGGGCTGCGAGCTCGCCGTTCACGCGCTGGATCCAGTCCGAGGCCCGCACCCTCGGCACACCGAACTCGGCACGCAACCGGACGACGGCAGCGGACGCCATCGCGGCGAGCGAGCTGCTCGCCGCCGGGGACGCGCAGTCGGTCCTGAAGCTCATCCCGAGCCGCGACATCGCGGACGCATTGCTGTTGCACCTTCGCGCCGAAGCATTGGAACTGCTCGGGCGTGACGCCTCGGCCGAGTGGGAGTCGCTTGCCAGGCCCGACAGTGCCTCCGCGCTGGTCGAGGACCTGGCCGGTCATGCCGCGATCCGGCTCGCGACGCTCGCCGCCGCACGCGGGGACGATCCGCGGCCCGCACTGGCGCGGGTTCCCCCGCGCAGCCGCTACGCGGCGCGCGCGCGTCACATGGCAGCGCTCGCCACGCTCGAGCGGGGCGACACCGCGTTCGGCAAGATCGCACTCGAGAAGCTGCTGGCCTCGGATTCCTCGTATGCCGGCCGGCGCGACGTGCTGCGCACGTTGGGCGGCCTGGCACTGGACCGCGGCGACTGGGAACGCGCGTACCGCTTCCATCTCCGGGCCGACGAGGAATGGCAGCGCGCTCGCGCGCTGCTGCGCGAGCGGCTCTCGCCCGGCGCCGCGACGGGTCTGTGGCGGGAATGGGAGCGCGACCGCTCGCTGTCGGCCACGCTGGTGCTGGACGGCGGCGCCGCGACCTCGCTCACCGAACGGTTGGCACTCGCAGCCGGCGACCTCTCGAGCACACCCGCGCCGGGCGAGTCCGTCTTCGAGCTGCCCGCGGACTCGCGGCCCGCGCTGGTGCCGCCGCCCGCCGGCGACGGTTGGGAGCGGGTGCGCCGCGCCGACCGCGCCGTGACGGCTGCCCGCGGCGCGCTGGCGCTCGCGCGCGACTCGCTCGAGCGCGAGCGTGCGCGGCTCGAGGACGAGCGGCGCTACCTCACCTCCGGGCGCGCGGACGTGCGCCGCGAATCTGCCTCGCTCGCACGCCGGTCGCACCTGCTCGACTCGCTGCAGGCGAGCATGGACCCGACCGCGATGCGGCTGATGGAGCTGCGGGATGCCGCCTCGCTTCACTTCCAGCGCCGTGCCGCCGCCGTGCTCGCGCGCTGCGAAGCTCAAGAGCGATGGATCCGTGCGATGGACCACTTGTACCTGCAGGGGCCCGATCGCGAGCGGCAGGCCGCGACGCCACCCGCGCTCAAGGGTCCCGACGTCGTGCTGGCACAGGAGGCCGAGCTCGCGCAATCCCTTCGCTTCTCGGTGCGCCGCATGCTCCAGGACACGCCGCGGCGCATGGCGGCCTCGTACGAGCAGGCGTGGGGACCGCGGCTCATGGACCGCGCCGGGGCACTCGCCCCCGGGACGCGCGCGCAGCTGGCCGGCGCGCGCGCGCTGGGAAGCGCACTGGATTCGAGCCTCGCGATCGCGCGCACGAGCCGCGAGCTCGAGCGGCTCTCGGTGCGTACCATCTCGCTCGAGCGCGAGACGGCGCGACTCGATGCGGCCGCGACCGCATTGCGTGCCGAGGTGGCGCACGAGGCGGTCAGCGCGGCGCTCGCCGCGCTCGAGCGCGAGCGCGAGCCGCTCGACTATGGCCTCGCGGCCTCGGCGTGGGCGCGCGCGGTGCGGCTCTCGGCGGCGGACACGCTGCCCGTGGCGGCACGCGCGCTGCGGGCACGCCAGGCACAGGATGCGGATGACCCGTACGCCCAGGCGGCGGATTCGGTGGCGAGCCGCGACCGCGAGGAGGCGATCGCGCGCGCGAGCGTGTTCCTCGCCGATCATCCCGATTCCCCGGCACGCGGCGAGATGCGCTTCCGCCTCGCCGACCTGCTGGTCACGCAGGCGCAGGCCGACTTCCGCGAGCGCATGAACACATGGCTCGCAGCACAGGCGCAGGGCCGGCGCGCGCCGCTGCCGGTGGTGGACCACGCGCAATCGGTGGAACTTTATCGCCGCATCCTCGCCGAGGACGGCTCGCTGCCGCATCGCGACGCGGTGCTCTACAACGCCGGCTTGCTGCTCGCCGACGGCGGCGATCCCCAAGCGGCGGTGTTCTTCCGCCGGCTGCTCGAGGAGTACCCGGCCTCGGCCTACGTGCAGGAGTCGAGCCTGCGCCTGGGCGATCTCGCGTTCGACGCCGGTCGCATGGACGAGGGTGTGACCCACTACGCGCGCGCGGCGCGCGGCAGCGACCCCACACTCACCGCGATCGCGCTCTACAAGACCGGCTGGGCGCACTACAACGCCGGCCGGTTCGCTCCCGCGGCGACGGCGTTCCGGGGCGTGCTGGACCTCTACGCCGGCGAGACGGGTGCGCGCGTGCAGGCCGATCTCGAGCACGAGGCCGAGCAGTACCTGGTCTACTCGCTCGCCGCATCGGGTGGTGCGCAGGTGTTCGAGCGCACGTTCCCTCCCGGCAGCGAGCGACCCTACGAGCGGCGCGTGCTGCGTGCCATGGGGCAGCACTTCCGCCGCTACGGCGAGCTGAAGGATGCCGCGGCCGCCGATCAGCTCTACCTGTCGCGCTGGCCGTCCGACCCGGCCGTGCTCGACGTGGTCGGCCGGCTGGCCGACTCGCAGCACCGTGCCGAGCGTCCCGCCGAGGAGCGCGCCACGCGGCTGGCGTGGGCCGAGCGATTCGCCCCCGGCGGCACGTGGGCGAAAGCACAGACCAGCGACTCGCTCCGGCGCGCCGGGGAGGAGTTCGCGCACTCGGCATGGAAGGGCGAGGCGTTCGAGCACCACCGGCTCGCGCGCACGGGTGGTTCAGCTGAAGAGTGGCAGGAAGCACTGCGCCACTACGAGCGGCTGCTCACGCGCTGGCCAGAGGACTCCTCGCGCGCCACGTTCGAGCTGCACGCCGGTGAGGCGAGCGCCGAACTGGGGCAGTACCCGGCCGCGATCGCGCACTACCGTCGCGCGGTGGTACAGGGCCGCGACAGCGTGGCCGCGCGCGCGGCCTGGCAGGTGGTGGCCGTGACCGACCGCTGGTACGAGAGCACGCGCCCCGCACCGGCCAGTCGCTCGGCCGCTCGCGGGCCGGGCCGGGATTCGCTCGCGCGCGCGGTCGTGGCCGCGGCCGAGACGCTACTCGCGCGCGAACCGCGGCACGCGAAGGCGGCCGACCTGGTGTGGCGTGAGTGCCAGCTCGCGCTGGCACACGGCTGGAGCGCGGAGGCCCCCGTGATGCTCGCACGATTCGCGCGCGCGTTCCCGGACGATGCGCGCGCC
>Ga0075429_100004891_pt1 | contig 11543 bp, 13 predicted proteins | sample RhiMetdeltSRZDD3_FD_75295 | JGI IMG/M metagenome (GOLD analysis project Ga0075429, IMG submission 75295) | Populus rhizosphere microbial communities from Tennessee, USA - Rhizosphere MetaG P. deltoides SRZDD3 | ecosystem: Host-associated > Plants > Roots > Rhizosphere > Soil | place: USA...
TGGCTCACCGTGCCGTCACCTGCACCCGCTGGATGGCGTTATTCCCCATCCCGCTCGCGTTCCATTCCGGAGTCGATGGCTGTGTCGCGCCGGTCGCATCGGTCGCCCGGCACGCAAGCTCGTGCTCACCCGGCTCGGCGCGCCAGTCGCAGCGCCAACCCTGCCACGCGTAGCGATCGCCCTGCGCTTCGAGCGCCGCGTCGCGCCACACGCCGTCGATCGCCACCTCCACCTTCACCACCGCGACGCCCCGGCCCGACCAGGCGCGCCCGTTGAGCTTCACCGTCCCCTGATCGACCAGCCGGCGTCGCGTGTACCAGTCGGGGATTCCCGGCGGCACCATAAGCGACTTGACCTTCTGGAAGGTGACGGGAACGCCGGGATCGTCGCTGTGCTTGCGGTAGTGATAGCCGACGACCTGCTGCTGGCCGTCGAACGGTCGGGCGAGGACGTCGATCCGCGCCAGCCACTTCACGCTGGCCATGCCGAACCAGCCCGGCACGATGAGCCGCAACGGGTACCCGTGCTGGGGCGCGAGCGGCGCACCGTTCATCGCGTAGACCACCAGGACCTCATCCGCCATCGCAGCCTCCGGCTTGAGGCTCCGTCCGTAGTCGTGCTCGACCCCGCGATCGTAACCGCGGTCGGCGCCGATGAAGACGATCTCGACCGCGTCCGGCGCCACGCCGGCGAGTCCAAGCACGTTGCGCAGAGGCGTCCCGGTCCACTCCGCGGTGCCTACGCCTTCGCACAGCCAGGGCATGCTCGCGCTGCGCGGGCTCATGAGGCCGCGCCCGTTCCCAGCGCATTCGAGCGTCACCCGCTGCGTGTGCGCCGGCAGCGCACGGATGTCCTCGAGCCCGAGCGTAAGCGGCCGCTCGACCCTCCCGCCCACGGCGAGCCGGAAGCTCGCCGCATCGAGCCGCGGAATGTCGAAATGGGAGAGCGTGTAATGAAGACCGACCGGCGTGACATCCCACGCGAGCGCCTCGAGCGGCAACGCCGAGTTGCGGTAGGCGAGCGCCAGCTCCTCGCGCGCGTAATCGCCCTCGAGGTGAGGCCGGGGCGGAAACGGAGTGAAGGGATTGGCGGCGCCGGGCATTCTGGTCAGGGATGCAGCCGGAGGGTGAACGACCCCGTGCGAGCGCCCGGAGTGAAGGATGAACGTGGAACGTGGAAGGATGACCCGGCTGGAACGACAACTCGCGCAGCAATCAGGTCATCCTTCATCCCTCATCCTTCATCCTTCAATCGGCCGTCAGGCCGACTCGTAAAGCCGCGTCATCACGAACTCGCGATGCCCCAGCGCCTCGGCGCAGGTAAGCCGCCCGTTGCAGGTGCGCAGCATCACTTCGATCAGCTCGTCGCCGCACTGGTCCATGTTTTTTTCGCGTTGCAGCAAGCCGGAAACATCGAGATCGATGTGCTCGCCCATGGTACGCGCGGTGCGCGGATTGGCGGTCAGCTTGATGACCGGCAGGATCGGGTTGCCGATGACGTTGCCCTGCCCGGTGGGAAAGAAATGCACGACGTAGCCCGAGGCGGCGCACAGCGTAACCATTTCCGCTGCGGCCGAGGACGAATCCATGAACCACAGGCCCGGCCCGGTCGGGGTCTCCGCCTTGTCGATCACACCGATCACCTTGCACTTGTGGCCGATCTTCTGGATGTTGCCGAGCGCCTTCTCCTCGATCGTGGTCAACCCCCCGGCGATGTTGCCCTTGGTCGGCTGCGAATCGGAAAGATCGTTGGTCTTGTGGCGGTTGATCACTTCCTGGTAGCGGTCGAACATGAACATGAACCGCTCGCGTACTTCCCCGGTCGCGCAACGGTCGGCAACGATGTGCTCGCCGCCGGTGATCTCCGTCGTCTCGCCGAAGACCATCGTCACGCCGAGCGGATCGAGCTTGTCGAAGGCGTTGCCCACCGTGGGGTTGGAGCCGCAGCCGGAGGTCGTGTCGGACTCGCCGCACTTGGTGGAGACCCACAGGTCACTGATCGGGCATTCCGTGCGCTGCAGCTCGGAGGCCCACTGCACGTATTCCTTGGCGACCTTGGAAGCGCGCAGGATCGTGTCGTGGTCGCCGTGCAGCTCGATGCCGAAGCCCGTCACCGGCTTGCCGGTCTTGGCGATGCCGTCGACCACGCGCTTCGCCCATTGCTCCTCGATGCAGATCACGACGACCGCGGCGACGTTCGGATTCGATCCCGCGCCGATCAGCGTGCGGAAATGGAGCTCCAGGTCTGCGCCGAACTGCAGGCGCCCGTACGGATGAGGAATCACCATCGCGCCCTTGACGTTGTGGGCGACCGCTTCGGCCGCGGCGTTGGAAAGGTCATCGACCGGCAGGATGATGACGTGGTTGCGGACGCCGACCCGGCCGTTCTCGCGCCGGTAGCCCTGAAATGTAGTCTTAGCGTTGATCATCTCGTATGTCCCATAAAAGTTTGGTCTTCATATTCGTGAAACGCGCGGCTGCGGCTGCGTTTCCCGACCGATAGCCGTCTGCTGCGCGTTTCACCACCGCTTCGTCTTGATGTTGTGCACGTGCGCGTGCTCGCCGAGCTTGATTTCCGCAACCGCTTTGCCGATGTCGAACCCGTACTTGATGACGGTGTCGCCCTTGCCGATGGGCTTGGTGGCGAGCTTGTGGCCGATCGGTATGTCATTCAGGGCTTTCAGCTTGACCGTCGAGTCGTCCTCCATCAGCCAGCCGGTCAGCTCCTGCCCGGCTTTCACCCCCTCGACGACGATGACGCCGACGGTGTCCTTCTTGTCGTGAACGAGAAAATGAATCATGTGCTCCTCGATGCGTTCGAAATCGCGGCGACGCCGCCGCCGCGGGTCAGGTGAGAAAGGGATATATCGTGCTTCGCCCTCAATCCTAGCATGTCCTCCGCACGTCAGGCGTCATGGGGGCCACGCGTCGCGAGTAACGGGTCCCCGTTGCGGGTCACCTGTCACGAGTCACGGTCACTTCTTTCCTAAGGAACGGCGAGCTCGCGCTTCGCAATGGCAAGTTGCGCCGGGTCCGTCGTGTTCTTCAACAGCCACTGGAACTGCGCGCGCGCGTCGTCGCGGAACCCGGCCTGCACGAGGTTGAGCCCCGCGGCGAGGCGCGCCTGCACGGCCAGCGCGTCGGGCTTGCCGTCGGCGAGCAGCGCCGAGCGCAGGTAATAGTCCGCCGCGGCCTGGTGGCGCGCGACCTGCTCCGCCGTCTTCCCGAGCGTATAGAGGATATCGCGCTGCTGCTTTGCGTCAGACCCCGGCAGCAGGCCGCGCAGGATTTCGTCGGCAGTTTCCGTCTTGCCCGCGGCGATCATCTCCTGCGCAAGCGTCGCGAGCGGCCGCGCCGCCTCTGCCGGAAGAGGCTTGCCCGGTCCCAGCAGGGCGCGCAGAGTGGACACGGCGGCATCGCCCTCGCCCGCGCGCCAGTACGCCGCGGCCACGCGCGCCTGCCACTCTGCCGCGTTCACACCTGGCGGAGCGGCGATTCCTTTCCAGTAGCGGGCCGCGACCGCGGGCTGGTGCGCGCGCTCCGCCATCGCGCCGATGAGGTAGCGCGCCTGGCCGTCGATGCCGGATTCATCCGCGTTCAGCGCTTCGAACAGCCGCAACGCGGTGCGCTCCAGGCGCGACTGCTGCAGCGAATACGCGAGCTGCAGCTGGGAGTTGAACCGCGTCTCGCGCTCGCGTCCGCGCAGGGCGAGGTGCGCGAAGAACGCGCGCGCCACCGGCGGATTGGAAGCGGTTTGCCGGCCGGCGTAGTCCGCCCAGGCCGCGTCGTCGCCCGTCAGCATCTGGTTCCGGTTGGCGGCTTCGCGCGCCCCCGCGAAGTAGGATTCCCACAGCTCGCTCGCAAGTTCGGCGGGCTTGCCCGCCGCCGTTTCTTCATCGGCGTTCACCAGGCGCTCCAACGCTTCGACGCGCAACGCGGCGTCCTTCCGGCGCTGCGCGACCTCCGCGAGCACGCGCCAGTATCCGGCGCCGCCCCCCTTGGCGAGGGCCGCCCGCGCCTGCTTTTCGACGCTGTCCGGATCCGCCAATCCAGTCCTCAACCGCAGAAGCAACTTCACGTAGCCGGCATCGTCGAGACTCGCCAGCCAGTTGACCGCCTGCTTCTCCATACCGAGCGTGAGGAGCCACTCCACGAAGCGCCCCGCGGTGGCGGAATCGAGCGGCGCATAGTCCTGCTGGAAGCGCAGCATGGCGCGGAACGCCGGCTCGCCCTGCCGCTCGGCGGTGTAGCTCTCGATGACGAGAAGACGGGCCGCGCGCGTTTCCTGCGCCGGGGGCTCGAGCTGCCACAGCACGCGCGCCGCATGACGGCGGGCCACGGCCCCCTGACCGGTCGCGATCGCCGCCCGCGCGGCAGCGAGCAGGCATTCGCGCAGCAGCGGTGGCGGCATGCCCGCCGGCAACCCGTTCGCCCGCTGCAAGGCGTCGGCGTTGCGGCCGACCGCGACGAGGAGCGTGATGCGCAGCGCTTCCCATTCGGGCCAGCGCGGCGCGTTGACCTCGCGCGGTTGCACCTGCTCGACCCGGGCGAGCGCGAGGCGCGGCGCGCCGGACGCGGCCAGCGCGCGCGCGGTCTCGAGCGCGGAAGCAGCGCCGGAGCAGACGAGGAGGATCAGCACAAGAAGAATCCGCATCGCGCTCATTCTAGCCTCGGATCACGAGCGTTAGCGCATATGACAGCAACGACTTTCATTTTCCCCTCTTTCATCTAGGAGGGGTGGCGCACGAAAGTCCGCCGGGGTGGTCAAGTCGGCCTGCGAAAGTGTGCTTGTACTTCTGCCAATACGCCTTCGAGATTGTTGATCACTTCCCGATTCTCGAAATGCAGCACACGGATTCCCGCGCGCACAAACCCAACAACGCATGAAGGCCGACGAGGAGTACGTATCGAAATGACTCGACCACCCCGGCCGCTACGCGTCCACCCCTCCTATTTGCAGGAGGGGAAACTACTGCTTTCTACACCCAACAAAAAGGGCGGCCTGAGCCGCCCTTCGACCTGCTTCCGGATTTGTCCCTGACTATTCCGCCGCGGGTTCGGTTCCGGTAGCAGCAACGGTAGCAGCGTCCTCGCCTCCGGTCAGCTTCTCGCGGATGCGTGCGGCCTTGCCGGTGCGCTGGCGCAGGTAGTAGAGCTTCGCGCGCCCGACGTCGCCGCGGCGCTTCACCTCGATGCTCGCGATGAGCGGGGAATAGGTCTGGAAGGTGCGCTCCACCCCTTCGCCGGAGGAGATCTTGCGCACGATGAACGAGGAATTGAGGCCGCGATTGCGCTTGGCGATGACGATCCCCTCGTAGGCCTGCAGGCGCTTCCGCTCCCCTTCCACCACGCTCACGTTCACCACCACGGTGTCGCCGCTGGAGAAATCGGGCACCACCTTGGCGAGTCGCTTGATTTCCTCGGCTTCGAGCTGTTGGATAAGGTCCATGTTCAGGTTCCTTCGCGTTCGTTGAATTCTCTCTGGTACTCGTCCAGCAATTCGCGCTCACCCCTGGTCAGCGCCCGCTTCTCCAGCAAATCCGGCCGCCTGAGCCAGGTACGTCCCAGCGCCTGCTTGAGCCGCCACCGCGCGATCCCGGCGTGGTTGCCCGTGAGCAGCTCCGCCGGCACCGCTTCGCCCTCGTACACCTCGGGCCGCGTGTAGTGCGGACAATCGAGGAGCCCGTTCACGAACGAATCCTGGCTCGCCGATTCCGCGTCCCCCAGCGCGCCCGGCAGCTGGCGCACGATGCAATCCAGCACCACCATCGCGGCCAGCTCGCCGCCCGAGAGCACGTAATCCCCGATCGACACTTCGGCGTCGACCGCCCGCCGGATGAGCCGCTCGTCCACGCCTTCGTAACGCCCGGCGAGCAGGATGAGTCCCCCGCGCGCCACCAGCTCCATCACCAGGCCGTGGTCCAGCAACCGGCCCTGCGGCGAGAGATACACCACCTGCGGTGGCGCCACGCCTGCGTTCTGCTGCCGGTCCCGCGCCGCCGCTATCGTCTTCGCGAGCGGCTCCGCCATCATCACCATGCCCGGACCGCCGCCGTACGGCCGGTCGTCCACCGTGCGGTAGCTGTTCGCCGCGAACTCGCGCGGATTCCACAGCTCGAGCCGGTAAAGCCCCCGCTCCCGCGCCCGTCCCGTCACGCCGCACTGGGTCACGGCGTCGAACATCTGCGGGAACAGCGTTACTACGTCGAACTGGAACATCATTCGTTCCTAGGTCCCCCAGAGTGGGGGCGCACGAGGGGGCCGACCCCCCTCGTTCCTAAAAATCCGCGTCCCAATTCACCCGCATCAATCCGTCCTGCAGGTCGACCGCGGCGATTGCGTCCGCGATGAACGGGATCAACCGCTCCCGCTCGCCCTGCACGACCAGCACATCGTTCGCGCCGGTCTCGAGGATACGGACCACCTGCCCGAAATCCCGTCCTGCTTCGTTCACCACCCTGAGCCCGATCAAGTCGGCCCAGTAGTATTCGTTCGGCCGCGCTTTCGGCAACTGCTCCCGGGGCACGGCGATCTGCTTCCCCCGAAATCTATCTGCTGCATCGCGATCGTCGCAGCCGTCGAACCGGGCCACCACCATGCGGCCCTGGGTTCTGGCCTCGCCGACTTTCCGCTCCTGCCAGTCCGCGCCATCGCCGATCAACCACTTCGGGTAGGCCAGCAGGTTCTTCGCCGCCGCCGTGTAGGGGTCGATCTTGACCCAGCCCTTCACGCCAAATGGGGCGACGATGCGCCCCATCACTACCAGCCTGTCAGCCAGTTCAGGCAGCCTTGACGGGCTGTTGCGGTTGCTGCTGCTTTCCAAACTGTCTGACGAGCCGCGCCGCGGTATCGGACAGGATCGCGCCCTTCGACTGCCAAAACGTCAGGCGCTCGCGGTCTATGCGCAGGCGCTCGGTGCCTTGCGGTGCCACGGGATTGTAAAAGCCGATGCGCTCGATGAAGCGGCCACTGACCGCGCGTCGCGAGTCCGCCACGACCACACTGAAGAACGGGCGTTTCTTGGCGCCGCCGCGCGCCAGCCGGATGACAACCATATATATGTGCTCGGATCCAGAAAAGTGCGGAAAGGGCGTGATTTTACGCCTGTTTTTCCGCGCGAGGCAAGACAATATTGAGGTCGACCAGGGACATGGCTGGGACGCGGCAGGGTAACATTCCTGCACTCCATCTTTTCCGTCGAGCCCCTATGAGCCACGAAAATGACAACCGCGACCGCCTGGTGCGTGCCTTTGCCGAGCGGTTCGGCGCCGACCTGGCGGTGGACCCGGCGTGGCCGGGACTGGACGAGCTGGCGCGCATGGCCGAGCACCGCTCGCACCGCAAGTTCGACGCGCGTCCGGTCGATCCGGCGCTGTTGAAGGTCCTGCTGGCGTGCGCGCTCTCGGCGCCATCCAAGTCCGACCTGCAGCAGGCGGAGGTGGTCCATGTCGTCGACCGCGGCCGGCGGAAAAGCATCGTCGACATGATCCCGGACATGCCCTGGATCATGGATGCGCCGGTGTTTCTCGTCTTCTGCGGCAACAACCGCCGCATCCGGCAGGTCGGCGAATGGCGCGGAAAGCCTTTCGCAAACGAGCATCTCGATCACTTCATGAACGCAGCCGTCGACGCGGCGCTGGTGATGATGAGCCTGATCCGCGCCGCAGAAGCGGTGGGACTTGCGGCCTGTCCGATCAGCCACGTGCGCAACCACGCGGACGTGACGAGCCGGGTGCTGGAGCTGCCTGATGGCGTATTCCCCGTGGCGGGCCTCTGCGTAGGCTATCCGGCGGAAGCGGGCCGCATCTCGCCGCGCCTGCCGCTGGAGGTCTCGGTGCACGTCGACCGCTACGACGAAACAGGCCTCAGTGAAAAGATCGAGGCCTACGACCGCAGGCGGCACGGCGTGCTGCCCTACCGCAAGCAGCGCGACACGAAGCGCTACGGGACCGCGGAACTCTACGGCTGGTCGGAGGACAAGGCGCGGCAGTGCTCGGTGCCGGAGCGGGAGAATTTCGGAGCGTTCATCAGGAAGCAGGGCTTCAGCCTCAAATAGAAAGGCGTGATTGGTGATTGGTGATTGGTGATCGGGGCGAACCCCTCATCCCTCCGCCCTTATCCCTCAGCCCTTGTCGCGCCAGCGGTCCATCTCCCGCCGCTCCCGCTTCGTGGGCCGGCCCTTGCGCTCGCCCCACCCGCTCGCCTGCGCGCGGCGATCAGCGACTTGCGCAACGCGCAGCGCGCGGCTCGCTTCGTCTTCCTCGTAGAGCTTGCGCGCTGCTTCCGCCGGTCCGCGCCGCTCCGAGAGCGCTTTGACCTCGATCAGCCACTCGAGCTCGCCGATGCGGATGGCGAGCCGGTCGCCTGGCGCGAGACTCTTCGCCGGTTTCACCCGCTCGCCGTTCAGCTTCACCTTGCCGCCAGTGACGGCCGACTGTGCCAGCCCGCGGGTTTTGAAAAACCGCGCGGCCCATAACCATTTGTCTACGCGCATCGCGTTGCTCTTAACAGCGTGATAGGTGATACGTGATAGGTGTCGGGCTGCCGCGATCACGACCGGTCTGTCACGATCTTACCTATCACTTGTCATCTGTCACCTATCACGCCTCTGTCAGCAAAGCTCGCAGCTCGCGGGGCGTGACAATCCGGAACGGCGGCGCGGGATCACGGTTGCGCACCAGTTCGAGCAGGTCGCGGTCCCGGGTGACGAGATAGCGCGCGCCGCAGGCAGCCGCAAGATCGAGAAACTTCTGGTCGTCCGGGTCTCCGCACACCGGCAGCCGCGTAGGTCCCACCCTTGCCTCGGCGCCAGCGTACCGCGCCGCGACGCGGCCGCATTCGACCATGCACTTCGACTGCGCTGCCGTGCTGAGCGTCCTGGGGCCGAACGGATAGGCCAGCACGCGCTCGAGCTCCGCCACGACCGCCCTGTCCACCACGACCTCCGCCCGTCCCGCCGCGACGGCGGATTTGACGGGCGCCACGTCCGGATCGTCGAACACGAGCCAGTCGAGCCAGACGTTCGTGTCGAGCACGAGGCGCAGCGGCGCGCTCGTACGCTGAGGAAGATGCAGCGTGCCGTCCGCTTTGTTGCCGGATTCACTGGCGCTCATCGGCCAAGGATAGCGCGAACAACAGCCGTCCGGTCCGCATGACCCATGACCCCTGACCCATGACGGGTCCGGCAGTCGGTTAGACTGCCGCATGCCCCCCTTAGGCCACTCAATCCGCCGGCGCTTTTTCCTCGAGCCCGGCACCGTTTTCCTGAATCACGGCTCGTTCGGCACTACGCCGCGCGCCGTACTCGCCGCCGCCGCGCGCTGGCGGGGGCGCATGGAAGCCAACCCCGACCGCTTTCTGCGCGAGGTGCGGCCCGGCGCGCTGCGCGCCGCCGTAGGGCGTCTGGCGCGCTTTCTGCACGCCCGGGCCGAGGACGTGGTCTTCGTGGACAACGCGACGTCGGGGATAAACGCCGTCCTGCGCTCCCTCGAATTCAGGCGTGGCGACGAGATCCTCGCCACGACGCATACCTACAACGCGGTGCGGCTGACGCTGCGCGAGGTGTGCCGGCGCACCGGCGCGAAGGTCGTCGAGGCCCCTATCCCTTTTCCGGTGGACAGCGAGACCTCGCTCATCCGCCCGCTGGAGCGCGGGCTCGGCAGGCGCACCCGGCTGGTGGTCCTCGATCACATCGCTTCGCCGACCGGGCTCGTGTTCCCGGTGAAGCGGCTCGCGGCCCTGGCCCGCTCGCGCGGCGCGCGGGTGCTCGTCGACGGCGCGCACGCGCCCGGGCAGATCGCGCTCGACATTCCTTCTCTCGGCGTGGACTGGTACTCCGGCAACTTCCACAAGTGGCTCTTCGCGCCCAAGGGCTGCGGCTTTCTGTGGGCGCGGCGCGGCGCGCAGCCAGGCATGCACCCGCCGGTGATCTCGCACGGTTACGGCGGTGGCTTCACCGCCGAGTTCGACTGGACCGGCACGCGCGACTTCTCATCCTGGCTCGCGGTGCCCGATGCGCTGGATTTCTACACGGCACTGGGCCCTTCGCGTGTGCGCGCCCACAATCACCGCCTGGCGATAGCCGCGGCGACGCAGATTGCCGCGGCCTGGGACACGCCGCCCGGTGGCCCGCCCGAATTGCACGGCTCGATGGTCGCGATCCGGCTGCCCGAGCGGCTCCAGCGCCGCGACCCGAGGAAGCTCATGGCCGAGCTGCTCGCCCGTCATCGCGTCGTCATCGCGATCAACCCCATAGCCGGCGCCTTGTGGGCAAGGATTTCGGCGCAGGTTTACAACGTCCCGGAGGATTACGACAGGCTGCGTGCGGCGGTATCCAGAATGGCGCACTAGCACGCTTCCCCTCAGAACCTCCCCGCCTCACGGACGAGGAAGCGATCCAGTTGATCCGCAAAGCGCTTGCGGTCGGCCAGATCGAATGGCGCCGGGCCGCCGGTCTGCTCGCCGGCGCCGCGCTGCGCGTCCAGGAAGTCGCGTAGCGCCAGGCGGTCGCGGATATTGTCCGGCGTGTAGAACTCGCCCCGGGGATTGATTGCGTGTGCGCCGCGCTCGATGACGATCGCGGCCAGGGGAATGTCGGCGGTAACGACCAGGTCGCCGGGAGCGAGGCGCCGCGCGATTTCGTCGTCGGCGACATCGAGGCCGCGCGCCACCTGCATCGAGCGGATGAAGCGCGAGGGCGGCACGCGCAGCGGTTTGTTCGCGACGAGCGTGAGCGGCAGCTCCATGCGCTCCGCGGCTCGAAACAGGATTTCCTTGATGACGACGGGACAGGCGTCGGCATCGACCCAGATATGCATGCAGCGCTACCTGATCGGCAGGAACACAGCCGTCGCCAGGTTTTGAACCACTTTAACGATCGTGCGGTTACTCTTGTCGGCGATGACCTTCGACAGGATGTCGAGGCTCGCTATGACTTTGCCGAACTCGCGTTCGAAGGAGAGATTCGGCACGGACCCGGCGCCCTCGTTCGAGAGGAGGTACAGCTCTCCCTGCGGCGTGCGTCTGTTGGAGAGCCTCCACACCGCGATCTCCACATTGCGGGCAGCGTTGTAGAGTCCCTGCGGATCGAGCTCGTCGAGCACGAAGAACTCGGTCTTGTCGCGGAAGGCAGTCTGGATCATGCTCGCCAGCCCGGCCGTGAACGCCAGCACGCGATCGCCGCGGTAGTCCGCCTGGAACGCGAGCACGATCGCCTGCGCGTCCCGCCTGCCCTGCAGCTCGGAAAAGTTCCAGGCGTGATTCTCGTCGAAGATGCGCGCCATGCCGGCAGCGATGCTGGTCCGGTCGCTCTTCTTCAGCTCGCGCGGATTGCGCCGGTAGAGCTTCTCGGCAAGGACTCGCAGGTTCTGGAAGATTTCCCGCTGGTGCGCCTCCGCGACGCGGTCGATGTCGGTCTTGGCGAACTCCGAGATGGAGAAGCCGGGAGCCGTCTTTTCCGGCACCGTCCTGGGGTTGGAAGCGCAAGCAGCAAGAGCGCAAAGCGAGAGCAGAACGAAAAGCGCCTTGACCATGGCGGAATGATAG
>Ga0075429_100004898_pt1 | contig 11537 bp, 11 predicted proteins | sample RhiMetdeltSRZDD3_FD_75295 | JGI IMG/M metagenome (GOLD analysis project Ga0075429, IMG submission 75295) | Populus rhizosphere microbial communities from Tennessee, USA - Rhizosphere MetaG P. deltoides SRZDD3 | ecosystem: Host-associated > Plants > Roots > Rhizosphere > Soil | place: USA...
GAAGGCTTCTTGCGCTTCATGGTCTCCTTGACCATGGAGCCCCAGAGGATGTCCTTGTTCTCACGCTGCAACGCGAGGATGGAGTCGACGAGCAGGCCGAACGCCTCCTGCAGCTTCTCGGGCACGCCCGCGATGTTCGGCAGCGCCGGCTGCTGCTGGCCGCGGACGAGGTCCTCGTAGAAGATGAACTCGTCGCAGTTCTCGATCAGCAGGTCGGACGTCGAGTTCTTGACCCCGAGGCCGATGACGTACTTGTTGTTCTCTTTCAGCTTGCTCACGAGCGGCGAGAAGTCGGAGTCGCCCGACGCCACCACGAAACACGTGATGTGCTCCTTCTGGAACGACATGTCCATGGCGTCGACGACGAGCCGGATGTCCGCCGAGTTCTTGCCGCCGATCGACTTCTGCGGGACCTCGATCAGCTCGATGGCCGCCTCGTGGAAGCTGCGCTTGTAGTCCGCATAGCGGCTCCAGTCCGCATAGGCGCGCTTGCTGAGCAGCTTGCCCTTTTCCAGCAGGCGTTCGATCACGAGGTTGATGTCGAACTTGCGATAGTGGGCGTCCCGGACGCCGATAGCGATGTTCTCGAAGTCGATGAACAGCGCGAGCCGCTGTTCGTCTTGTTGAGTGACTGCCAATATTTCCTCCGTGGAGGGTGCACGCACCCCCGGCGCGGCCGCGGGGAGCGCAAACGGGCAGGCGCCCGAGCGTAGCACCCGGGCCACGGTGGGATTCAGACTATCACAGGAAGTTATCGACGAAGAGGGAGTTGCTTCGAGCGAAGGCGAACGAAACACGAAGCCGTGGCCGAGGCACAACCGCCCGTGAGCGGAGTACACTATCCGCCACCGGCGCAACGACGATGAGCACCAAGCACCGCGCGAAACCAAAGACACGCGCCGTCGGAATCGTGGTCGAGGACGATCCTTGTCCCGGCCTCGAGCTCCTGATCGCGGCCGTCGCCGCCACCGCCTGGCAGTTCGGCTGGGAAGTCTGCGGGATCGACGGCGGCTTCGAAGGCCTCGCGCGACGCAAGCCCCGCCGACTGACGCCGTCGGACGCGGCGCACGGCGTGACCTTGACGGGACCCTCGCGCGGCGGGATCCAGGACCTCGACGACATGCCCGACCTCCGTCGTGCGGTTCAGGCCCACGGGCTCGGCGGCCTCGTCGCCATCGGCGGGCTCGATGCCATGGAACGCGCCGAGCGCTTTCATCGCCGCGACGTGCCCGTCGTCGGCGTGCCGCAGGCGGTAGAGAACGACATATCCGGTACGGCGATGGCCTTCGGCTTCGACACCGCGGTCGCCACCGCCGTAGACGCGCTCGATCGCCTGCGCGTCTCGGCGCGGCCGAGCGGCCGGATCATCGTCGCCGAGGTCCGTGGCCGCCATACGGGCTGGGTCGCGCTGCACGCGGGCGTCGCCGGCGGGGCCGGCGCCATCGTGATCCCCGAGATCCCCTTCCGCACGGACGGGGTCTGCGATACCCTGCGCGCCCGCGAGCGGGCCGGTGTCCATCCGTCGATCGTCGTGGCGGCGGAAGGCGCCTCCCCGAGCGACGGCGGCGAGCCGGGCGCCGGAATCGCCGACCGTGTCGCCGGCGTGATCGCGCGTCGCTTGAAGCGGGAGACGCGCATGGTCGCCCTCTCCGCGATGCAGCTCGGCGGTCCGCCGTCCTCTTTCGACCGCCTTCTCGCCGCCCGCCTCGGCAGCGCGGCGATGCGTCTCGTCAACGAAGGGCTGTTCGGCAACATGGTCGCCTTCCGCCCGGCCGGCATCGCGTCGGTGCCGCTCCACCAGGTCACCGGACGGCCGCGGACGGTGCCGGTGGACTTCGACCTGCTGCGCACGGCGCGCGATCTCGGCATCGGATTCGGCGAGTGACACGCGCCGGCGTGATGGCCGCTCTCGTGGCCGCTGCCTTGCTGGCGTCGTGCCGATCGCTCACGCCGTGGTCGAGCAAGCTGCGCAGCGAGGTGGTCGTCGCGGCCTGGGCGGAGCCCACGCAGTTGCCCGCCCGGGGCGGGGAGGTACAGATTCTCGTGCGCATCCGCCGTCCGAACGGCGCCCCCTATCCCGGCGTGCAGGTGCGGCTGCGGTCCAGCAAAGGCCGGCTCTTCTCCAACGGCAAGCCGCTCGTGACCGACGCCCAGGGGATGACGCGCGACCGGCTCACGTCGCGCCACGCCTCGGACATCGTCGTCGTCGTCAGCGACACACGGCACCGCTTCCGCGTTCCCCTCGCGCCGGAACGCTGAGCGCGATGCTCGACGCGTTCCTCGACTGGCTGGCCGGCGTGCCCAGCGTTCTCGTGTACGCCATCCTCATCGTCCTGTCGGCCCTCGAGAACGTGTTTCCCCCGGTGCCGGCGGACATTGCGGTGGCGCTGGGCGCGTTCCTCTCGCAGCGGGGCGTGACGTCCGCCGTGGCCATCGGTGTTTCGTGCTGGGCGGCGAACACGGCCTCCGCCGCGGCCATGTACTACCTCGCTCGGCGCCACGCCGACTTCTTCCGCCGGGGCTGGCCGAGACATGTGCTCACGCCGTCGGCGATGGCCACGTTGGAGGACGCCTATCGCCGTCACGGAGCGCTGGGAATCTTCCTCAGCCGTTTCTTCCCCGGCATCCGCGCCGCCGTCACCCCGTTCGCGGGAATCGCCGGTCTATCGCCCCTGCGCTCGCTCGTTCCGGCGGCGCTGGCGTCGGCGATCTGGTATGCGGCGCTGGTGGCGGCCGGCGTGTTCGTCGGGCGCGAATGGCCCCGCGTGCGGCACCTGGTCGAGACCGGCACCGGCGTCCTGGGCATCATCGGGCTCGTGCTGACCGCGGCCGGCCTGTTCTGGCTGTGGCGGCGCGGGCGCGCGGGGAGCCGGTCTACGCCTTCTTGAGCGAGGCGAGGATGTCGCGCCGGCGCGCGGTGGCTGCTTCCGAGAACCAGGCGGCGACGAACTCGCCGGCCAGCGCCGCCTCCTTCGATCGCATCTCGGCGAGGAAGCCTTCGCGCAGGAGTCGCTTGGTCGTCGACACCCCGATCGCTTCCTTCTCGGCCAGGCGGGCCAGGCGCTCGCGGCACGCCGCCTCGAAGCCTTCGGGCGCGAGCACGGCGTGGGCGAGGCCGGCGCGCACCGCCTCGTCGTCGGAGAAGTTGCGCCCGTCGAGGGCCACCGCGGTGAGCGCGGTGGGGGGAAGGCTGGCTCGCAGCAGCACCGTCACCGACCAGGGCAGCGGCACCCCGATCCTGACCTCGTTCAGGCCGATCTGGGCACCGCGCACGATGACGCGGTCATCCGCGGTGAGAGCGAGGATGCAGCCGCCGGCGACGGCGTGACCGCCGACGGCGGCGACCACGGGCTTGGCGAGGCCGTAGAGCGACCAGACCATCTCCGCGAAACGCAGCATGAATCGCTGCATCGCCGGCGCGTCGTAGCCGTCGAGCTCGACGAGGTCGAGCCCCGGGCAGAAGAGCTTGGGGTGCGCCGAGCACAGGAGCACGCCGCGCACGGAGTCGTCGCGGGCGAAATCGGCGGCGGCGGCGGTCAGGGCCTCGACGAGGGCGGCGTCGATGGCGTTGCCGCGTGGCTTGTCGAGCCGAAGGAGGGCCAGGGCTCCGTCGCGTTCGATCTTCAGCATGCTGCGATTCTAACCGTCAGACCCAGAGCCGCAGTTGCTCGCCACCGGGCTTGCGGTTGCGCTCGCTCGTGAAGCCGTGGCGCGCGGCCAGGCGCTGCACGCGCTCGTCGATCTTCTTGCGATACCCGCCCTGCAGGTACACGCGCGTCTGGTAGGCGCCGCGATAGGCCTCGAGGAGCCGCGGGAACGTCTGCTCCAGCCAGCGGAAGTATTTCTCCTTCGTCGGCGAGCGCAGGAACAGCACGTTGAAGAAAAGACGGTCCACGCCCGTGGCGCGCACCGCCTGGAAGAGGCGATCGAGAGACGGCTCGTCGTCGGTGATCGCGGGGAGGACCGGCGCGAGGCCGAGCCACACGTGGAGCCCGGCTTCCGTCAGCCGCCGCATGACCTCGATGCGCACCTCCGGCGGCGGCGCCCACGGCTCGAGCTGCCGGAGTAGCTCGGCGTTGGCCGAGATGAGTGACACGTGGACCGACACCTCAGAGCGCTCGCGGATTCGCTGGAGCACGTCGATATCGCGCAGGATCGCCGCGCCCTTCGTCGTGATACCGAGGCGCGCGCCGCGATGCTGAGCCACGAGCTCGAGGAAGCGCCGGGTCACGCCCCACTCCGTCTCGCCCGGCTGATAGGGATCGGTGGCAGTGCCCAGCGCGATCAGGTCGCCGCGCCGCACCGCGCGTGCGACCGCGGACGGCGTGTCCTCACCGTCGCTCTTCACGTACACCGTGGAGTGGAACTCTTCCGGCGTCGTGATCCCCATGAACTCGTGGGTGTATGTCGCATAGCAGTAGCGGCACCCCATCGCGCAGCCGCGATAGGGATTCACCGTCCACGCAAACGGCATCTGCGGCGACGTACAGCGATTGACGAGCGAGCGCGCCTTCAGCTCGAGATAGCGGACGCCGCCGCGCTCACGGACGGTTTCCTTTCCCATGCGGGGGCCCAGGGAAGGGGCGGGGACACCTTCACGCGCCACAGCAAGCAGTTTCGCCTTTTATTCGCTATAGAGTCAAGCGGGTCTATAATCGATGAAGGCTCACCATGCCTCACGCGCCTTCGCCTCTCGGTGACGTGCTCGCGCGGTACACGCGCGACGGCGAGCTCTACGAGAAGCTCCCGGGCGATCGCGTGCGCTGCTTCGCGTGCGGGCATCGCTGCCTGATCCCACCCGGCCAGCTCGGCGTGTGCAAGGTGCGCTTCAATGAGCAGGGCCGCCTGCGCGTGCCGTTCGGTTATGTGGGCGCGCTACAGGTCGATCCGGTGGAGAAGAAACCGTTCTTCCACGCGCTACCGGGCAGCGTCGCGCTGTCGTTCGGCATGCTCGGTTGCGATTTCCATTGCGGCTACTGTCAAAACTGGGTCACTTCACAAGCGCTGCGGGATCCCGCGGCCGTGTCACCCCCGCGCGAGATGACGGCGGGTGATCTGGTGACGCTGGCGAAGCGCCACGGGGCACCGATCATCACCTCGACGTACAACGAGCCGCTCATCACCAGCGAGTGGGCGGTGGCGGTGTTCCGCGAGGCGAAGGCGGCCGGCCTCGTCTGCTCCTACGTGTCGAACGGCAACGGCACCGAAGAGGTCCTCGACTACATCCAGCCGTACGTCTCGCTGTACAAGGTCGATCTCAAGAGCTTCCGCGATCGCCACTACCGCGAGCTCGGCGGTACGCTCGAGCGCGTGTTGTGGACGATCCGCGATCTGCATCGGCGAGGGATCTGGGTGGAGATCGTCACGCTGATCATTCCCGGCTTCAACGACTCGAGCGAAGAGCTGCGCGACGTCGCGCGTTTCCTCGCATCGGTGTCGCCGGACATCCCGTGGCACGTGACGGCTTTCCACCAGGATTACAAGATGACGGACCCCGCGAACACCGACGTCGCGACGCTGCTGCGCGCGGCCGAGATCGGCAAGGCGGAAGGGCTGCGCTTCGTCTACGCGGGCAACCTGCCGGGGCGGGTGGGACGCTGGGAGAACACGTACTGCCCCGCATGCGAGGCGCTGCTCATCGAGCGCTACGGGTTCCGCGTGCAGCAGAACCGACTGGAGAACGGGAGATGCCCGGAGTGCCGGCGCGCCGTGCCCGGCTTCTGGACCGCTCCCGCTCCCGTTTCGTAGCGACCGACTAACGACAGCCGATCTTCGCGCGGGCCTCGCGGCAGGCCGCCTGCAGCTCTTTCTCGCGGTTGATGCGCGCCATGTCGTCCGCCGCCGAGACCTTCTTGCCGGTGTCGACGGGAAGGACGACGCGTTCTGCGCTCGCGTTGATCTCGGTCTGGAGCAGCGGGCAGGCCTTGGCGGCTGGGGCTCCGATGGCCCCCAGCGCCTTCGCCACCGCCGTGCGCACGCCCACGTCGGCGTCGGTGTTGATCACGGGCAGCAGGTACTGCACGGCCTCCCCGCCCGCCGCGACCATTTGCCGCGCCCCGGCCTTCCGCTGCTCGGGATTGGCACTGCGCAGGAGCGCCACGAGAGCCGGCAGATCCGGACCGCGCGGCTGCTTCTCCTCGGGCACTTCCGTCTGCTCCGTCTGCTCGCCGCGGGCGGCTTGCTCCAGCGCCTTCTGCATACGAGCGAGGATGGGCGCGTTCGGGCACGCCGCGCGCGCCTGATCGAGGGCCTGCTTGGCGCGCGACACGTCCTTGTTCTTCGCGTCGCCGGCCAACTGGATGTGCGCGGCGGCCCCGGTCAGGGCGGCTTCGCATCCCAGCTTCGGCTCGATCTGCGCGGCCTTGTCCGCGGAGGCGGCGGCATCGCTGTAGCTCTTCGCATAGAGCTGCGCCCGCGCCAGGCCCAGCAAGGCCTGGGCGTTCTTGGGTTCCAGCTCCACGGCCTTCTTGTAGGCGATGGCCGCTTCCACCGGCTTCTTGGGATCGGCGTTGGTGTACACGTATCCGAGGTTGATGTACGCATCGACCCTCTTGGGGTCGGCGGCAATGACACGCTTGAGCTCGGCGACGGCCGCCTCGGTGTGGCCCGTGATGCCGAGGAACAGGCCGAGGCGGATCTTGTACTCGAGGTTGTTGGGTGCCAGCTCGACGGCGCGCTTGAACGCCTTGGCCGCGTCCGCGGTCTGGCGGTTGAACTGATAGGCCATGCCCAGCAGCGCGTGCGCTTCGGCGTTGTTGGGGAGCTGCTCGGCGGCGCGGTCGAGGGGCTCCAGGGCACCGGCGTTGTCGCCCTTGCGGATGAGGAGCTGGCCGTAGATGAGCTGCGCCTCGCCGTCCCCCGGATTCTCTTCGGCGAGCTTCTTCGCTTCCGCGAACACCGCGTCGTACTCGCCGCGCCGCACCTGCAGCCCCACGAGCGCGGTGCGCGCCGGCGTGTAGCCCGGATCCACGTCGAGCGCCTTGCGGTACGACGAAGTGGCCTCCGAGCTCCGGTTGAGTGACTCGAAGATCTTGCCGCGCTGGTAGTTCACCACCGCGCTGCGCTCGTCGGCGAGGAACGATCCCTGCGCGGCCTCGTTGAGGGCCTCGGCGGCGAGCTTGGGATCCTTCAGGACCATCGCCGTGCCCAGCGTCCCGAAGCCGATGCCGTGCTGCGGCGCGATGGCGATGGCCTCGCGCGCGGCCGCCTCCGCTTCGGCCCCCTTGCCGGCGGCGATCAGTGCCTGCGCGCGATGAATGTGGGCGCGATACAGGCGCGGGTTCAGCTCGAGGGCCTTCCTGAGGGCGGCGTCCGCCTCGGTGTGTTTTCCGGCCGCCGTCAGGGCCGCCCCGAGTGCGTCGTGGGCGATGGCGCTGGCCGCGTCGGCCTTGACCGCTTTCTCGGCCGTCTCCACCGCCTGCGCGGCGTCGCGCGCGTGGGCCTGGGCCAGGGCGAGCACGGCCAGGGCCTCCGCCGTCTGCGCCAACTTGGCGGCCTGGGCGGCATATTCGAGGGCATCCTTCGTCGTCCCTCGCAGCATCTCGAGCCCGGCCGCGTGGGAAAGGACCCGGGCCCGCAGCTCGGGGGGTGCGGCCGCGCCGGCGTCGATCGCCAGCTTCGTCGTGGCCGCCGCCAGCTCCAGCTTGCCCGTGTGCGCCTCGATGACGGCCGCCCCGTACAGCGCCTCGGCCGTTCCCTCTTTCTTCAGCTTTTCGGCGGCTTTCAGGACCTCGTCCTGGGCCTTGAGCGGATCCTTGCCGGCCTGGGCCTTGTCGATCGTGGCCAAGGCCTTGGCTACGGTCGTCTCGACCTTGCTCTGGCCGAACACGGACGTCGCCGCCAGGATGCTGAGACCGACCGCGATCGTCCGACTGAAGTTCGTGAGCATCATGAGTTTCCTTGCTTAGAAGGGGACCTCACATTATAGCCACGGTGAGAGGGGGGAGGGGCTGTGGTAAGCTCGAAGAGTTCCCCGGGGCGTTCCCCGGGGCTTCAACATGGCCCCCCCCGCGACGTGTCAATCGTGCCGGCGCTCGCCGAGCGAGAGCCTCCTCCGATACCGGAAGGGGGAGGAGTACGTCCGGCACGACGCCCTGCTGCAATGCGACGTCTGCGAGCGTTTCGTGTGCGGAGAATGCCTGGAGGTGTACGACATCCTCTCGGGCGACGACTTCCTCTGCCACGCCTGCGCTCAGACCTTCCATAAGCCCTTTGGCGGTCCGCTGCCCCCTGGCACCCGCGGACACTGACCCCCTCCATGGATTTGGACGCCATTCGGCGTGCGCTGGTTCCGGCCGCGGTCGACGGCTGGCTGTTGTACGACTTTCGGGGCTCGAACCCGATCGCCCGCCGCCTGATCGGCTTCGACGAGAGGCAGATCGGCACCCGCCGCTGGTTCTACTGGATCCCGGCCAAGGGAGAGCCCATCGCGATCGTCCACGCCATCGAGAAGGAAGCCGTGCGCGCCCCCGGCCAGCGGCTGGTCTATCGCTCGTGGCGCGAGCTCGAGTCCCATCTCGCCGACGTGCTGAAGGGGGCCCGCAGCGTGGCGATGGAATACAGCCCGCGGGCGGCGATCCCTTACATCAGCCGCGTGGATGCCGGCACGATCGAGATGGTGCGCTCCTGCGGGCCGGAGGTCGTGAGCTCGGCGGACCTCGTCCAGGAGTTCGAGGCCCGCTGGAGCCCGGCGCAGAAGGCCCTGCACGATCGCGCCGCCCGCGACACCCTGCTCGCCAAGGACGAAGGCTTCGCCTTGATCCGCGAGCGGCTCGCCGCCGGCATGGCGGTCAAGGAGAGCGAAGTCCAGGCCTTCATCCAGTCCCGTTTCGACGCCCGCGGCCTCGTCACCGATCATCCGTGCATCGTGGCCGTGAACGAGCACGCGTCCGACCCCCACTTCGAGACCGCGGCCGGTCCGCGCGACAGGGAAATCCGCAAGGGCGATCTCGTCCTGATCGACCTGTGGGCCAAGGTCGCGAACGACCCGCAGGCCGTCTACTACGACGCGACCTGGATGGCGTTCTGCGGTCAGTCGGTGCCGCCGCGGATGGTCGAGGTCTGGGAAGCGGTGAAGGGCGGCCGTGATGCCGCTGTGGCCTTCATCCAGAAGGCGGTGGCGGAGAAGCGCACCATCCGCGGGGCCGAGGTCGACGACGTCTCCCGCGGCTTCATCGAGGCGCGCGGCTTCGGCGACTACTTCCTCCATCGCACCGGCCACTCGATCGGGGCCGAGGTCCACGGCAACGGCGTCAACATCGACAACCTCGAGACCCGCGACGAGCGCACGCTCATCTCCGGCGTGTGTTTCTCGATCGAGCCCGGCGTCTATCTCCCCGAGTTCGGCGTGCGCAGCGAGATCGACGTCTACGTCGGCGAGGACAGCGCCGAGGTCACCGGCGACATCCAGCGTGAGCTGCTTCGGCTGGCCTGATCAGGGCCCCTCTTCCCGGATCGACGTTTCCGGCTTGATGAAGCTGTAGGCCTCCGCCTCGCGGTGGATGGTCTCCACGGCTTCGAGGCCCAGCTCTTTCGCGACGAACAGCGATTCCTTGACCTGATCCGTGCGCGAGACCGTCGTGTTGTCGCAGCAGATCGATATCGGCACCCCCGCCTCCAGCAGCGCGAAGACCGGATGTCGCGTGCCGCGCTTGACGGCGCCGGTGTGATAGTTGCTGGACAGGCAGCACTCCACGAGGATCCGATCGCGGGCCAGGCGTTTCAGCAGCTCCGGATCGGTGACGGCCGAGCAGCCGTGCCCCACACGTGTCGCCCCCAGCACGTCGATCGCCTGCCAGACGTATTCCGCAGGGGCGTCCTCGCCGGCATGGGCGGTCACGCCGAGCCGTCCCAGCGTCGCGATCTGGTAGGCGCTGCGGAACAGCCGCGGCGGATTGCCCCGTTCCGGCCCGGCGATATCGAAGCCCACGACGCCGACGCGTTCATGCAGATGCTGCGCCTCGCCCAGCGCCTGCCGCGCCAGGATCTTGGCGATGTGCGGTCCATGCTGGCGCATGGCGATGACGATGAGGCCGAGCTTGATGGGATGCTTCTTCTGCGCGCGGTTCATGCCGGAGAGCACGGCGCGGATCGACTGCCGTGGCGTGAGGCCGGCGAAGGTGTGGATGACCGGCGAGTAGCGCAGCTCGAGCGTGGTGACGCCGGCGGCCGCCGCCTCGTCCACGATGGCCTCGGTGACCTGGCTGATGTTCTCGTAGAACTGGGTGATCCACAGGGGGAAGTGCATCTTGTCCAGGTACGCGAGGAGCGTGCCCTCCTCTTCGTCCTGGACCTCCAGGCGTTTGCGCATCTCGTCCAGGGTGTCGACGGGGTTCAGCCGGTAGTGCTTCATCAGCTGCCACGTGACGTGGGCGGGGATGGAGCCGTCGACGTGCTGGTGCAGCTCGACCTTGCGGATCGCGCGGACGCCGTCGTCGATGTCGGCCATCGTCGAATAATATGAGGCATCGGGGTCCATCATGAAAACCAGGCGCCTGGGGCGCACCGGCGTGGACGTTTCGGAGATCGGTTACGGGGCGTGGGGCATCGGCGGCTCGCAGTGGATGGGGGCGAAGGACGACGAGAGTCTGAAGGCGCTGCATCGCGCCGTCGACCTCGGCCTCACCTTCATCGACACCGCGCTGGCCTACGGCGACGGCCACAGCGAGCAGCTCGTGGGCCGTCTCGTGCGCGAGCGGAAGGAGGCGATCGTCGTCGCCACCAAGGTGCCTCCCGGCAACTGGGAGTGGCCGGCGGTGGCGCCCGCGGACGTGGTTTTCCCGGCGGAGCACATCCAGAAATCGGCGGAGACCAGCCTGCGCAACCTCGGCCTGGAGCGCATCGATCTCCTGCAGCTCCACGTCTGGCGCGACGAGTACCTTCAGGCCGAGTGGATCCGCGAGACGCTCCTGGGGTTGAAGCGCGCGGGCAAGGTGCGGTGGCTCGGCGTCTCGATCAACGACCACGATCCGGCGTCGGCCCTGCAGGCGGTGGCCTCCGGCCTCTTCGACACCGTGCAGGTCATCTACAACATCTACGATCCGACGCCCGCGGACGAGCTGTTCCCCGCGTGCCGCAAACACGACGTCGGCGTGATCGTCCGGGTGCCGTTCGACGAGGGCGGCCTGCTCGGCAACATCGCACCGGACACCGTGTTCCCCAAGGGAGACTTCCGAAACGTCTACTTCAAGGGCGACCGCAAGCAGGACGTCCACGCCCACACGGAGGCGCTCAAGCCCTTGCTCGATGGTGAGGCGTCGACGCTGCCGGAGCTCGCGCTGCGGTTCTGCCTCAGCCAGGACGCCGTGTCCACGGTAATCCCCGGGATGCGACGGATCAGCTCCGTGGAATCGAACATCGGCGTGTCCGACGGCCGCTGCCTGTCACCCAGGCGCCTCGAGCAGCTTCGTGCCCACGCCTGGCGGCGGAACTTCTACAGCTAGGGCGCGGCCTTCAGGTCACCGAGGAGCCGCCGCTCGGCCAGGAACGCGAGGAGCCGCTCGGCCATGAGCTTGTGGCCCTGGTGGTTCGGGTGGATG
>Ga0075429_100004899_pt1 | contig 11536 bp, 15 predicted proteins | sample RhiMetdeltSRZDD3_FD_75295 | JGI IMG/M metagenome (GOLD analysis project Ga0075429, IMG submission 75295) | Populus rhizosphere microbial communities from Tennessee, USA - Rhizosphere MetaG P. deltoides SRZDD3 | ecosystem: Host-associated > Plants > Roots > Rhizosphere > Soil | place: USA...
GTGCCCGAGTAGTCGAACTCGCAGGCCTGCCCGATCACGATCGGCCCCGAGCCGATGACCATGATGTGCTGCAGATCGGTACGCCTAGGCACGCGTGGGTACCCCCTCGACAAGCTCGACGAAACGATCGAACAGGTAGTCCGCGTCGTGCGGGCCGGCCGCGGCCTCCGGGTGGTACTGCACCGTGAAGGCCGGTACGTCCCGGCACCGGAGGCCTTCGACGACACCGTCGTTGAGGCACACGTGGCTCACCTCGACCTCGCCGAAGTCCGTCGAGTGTGGACGGTCGGCCGGCGCGTCGACCGCGAACCCGTGGTTGTGCGCGGTCACCTCGACCTTCCCCGTCGACCGGTCGAGCACGGGCTGGTTGATGCCACGGTGCCCGTACCCGAGCTTGTACGTCCCGAAGCCCAGGGCCCGGCCGAGGATCTGGCTGCCGAAGCAGATGCCGAACAGCGGGACGCGCCGCTGGAGCACCGCGCGGGCCAGCGCGACGGCCCGGTCGGCCGTGGCCGGGTCACCCGGCCCGGGTGACAGGAACACGGCGTCCGGGTTCACCGCGAGCACGTCGTCCACAGTGGACGAACTCGGCAGCACGTGGGTCGTGACCCCGCGCACCGCCAGCCGGCGGGTAACGTTGCGCTTGATGCCGAAGTCGAGCGCGGCGACGGTGTACCGGTGGGCACCGGCCGCCGCGACGACGTACGGCCGATCGGTGCTCACCTCGGCCGACAGGTCGGCCCCCGCCATCCGCGGTGTCGCCAGCACCCGCTCGCGCAGCGCGGCGGCATCGGAGTCCACACTGGACACACCGGCCCGCATCACACCGCGCTCGCGCAGGTGCCGGGTGAGCGCGCGGGTGTCGATGCCGCAGATGCCGACGATCCCCTCGGCGGCGAGCCGGTCCTCCAGCCCGCCGGTGGCGCGCCAGCTCGACGACAGGCGGGCCGGGTCGCGGACCACGTACCCGGCCACCCAGATGCGGCCGGACTCGTCGTCGGCGTCGTTGACTCCGGTGTTGCCGATGTGCGGCGCGGTCTGCACGACGACCTGGCGGTGGTACGAGGGGTCGGTCAGCGTTTCCTGGTACCCGGTCATCGCGGTCGCGAACACCGCCTCGCCGAACGTCTCGCCGATCGAGCCGTACGCCTCGCCGGCGAACGTGCGCCCGTCCTCCAGGACCAGCAGGGCTCGGGTCCTCACCGGACCGCCTTGCCGTCGAGCACGGTCGGTACGCCGCGCAGGAACGTCGCCACCACCCGGCCCGGCAGGGTCAGGCCGGCGTACGGGGTGTTGCGGCTGCGGCTCGCGAGCGCGTTCGGGTCGACCGTCCACCGTGCAGCCGGGTCGACGAGCGTGAGCGTGGCCGCCGTACCCGGAGCCGGGTCGTTGCCGTGCTCCGCCAGCCCCGCGATCCGGGCCGGCGTACGCGACATGCGCTCGGCGATCAGCTGCCAGTCGGGGCCGACCGCGTCGAGCACGATCGACAGGGCCGTCTCCAGCCCGACCATGCCCGGGCGCGCGTACGCCCACTCGCACTCCTTGTCCTCGACGGCGTGCGGGGCGTGGTCGGTGGCGACCGCGTCGATCACGCCCTCGACGAGCGCGGCGCGCAGAGCGTCCACATCGGACTGCGTACGCAGCGGCGGGTTCACCTTGAACACGGGGTCGTAGCTCGCGGCCCGCTCGTCGGTGAGCAGCAGGTGGTGCGGGCAGACCTCGGCCGTGACCCGGCTGGGCCGGCCGGTGAGACCCTCGCGGCGCTTGGCCCAGCGCAGGATCTCGACCGAGCCGGCCGTCGACACGTGGCACACGTGCAGCCGCGACCCGACGTGCTCGGCGAGCAGGACGTCCCGCGCGATGATCGCCTCCTCGGCGACCGCGGGCCAGCCGGTCAGCCCGAGCCGGGCGGACACGTCGCCCTCGTGCAGCTGCGCGCCGTCGGTCAGCCGGGGCTCCTCGGCATGCTGCGCGACCACCCCGTCGAACGCCTTCACGTACTCCAGCGCGCGGCGCATCAGCCGCGCGTCCCAGACGCAGTGCCCGTCGTCGGAGAACATCCGGACGCCGGCCGCGGACGTGGCCATCGCACCCAGCTCGGCGAGCTGCTCGCCGCGCAGGCCGACGGTGACCGCGCCGACCGGCTGGACGTCGACCAGCCCGGCCTCGCGGCCCAGCCGCCACACCTGCTCGACGACGCCGGCCGTGTCGGCGACCGGGTCCGTGTTGGCCATGGCGCAGACGGCCGTGTACCCGCCGAGCGCCGCCGCCCGCGAGCCCGACTCGACGGTCTCGGCGTCCTCGCGGCCCGGCTCGCGCAGGTGGGTGTGGAGGTCGACCAGGCCCGGCAGGGCGACCAGGCCGTCCGCGTCGATCCGTTCGTCCGCGCGCAGGCCCCGGCCCGCGCGGGCGACGACGCCGTCGCGCAGGAGCAGGTCGGTCGGTTCACCGCCCACAATGGACACTCCGCGCAGGAGGTACGTCGGACCGGTCACCGGGAACCTCCGAGCATCAGGTAGAGCACGGCCATCCGCACCGCGACCCCGTTGGCGACCTGCTCGACGATCGTCGAGCGCGGTGAGTCGGCGACCGACGGCGCGATCTCCATGCCGCGGTTCATCGGGCCGGGGTGCATGACGACGGCGTGGTCGGGCAGCCGGGCCAGGCGGGCCGCGTCGAGTCCGTAGCGGCGGGCGTACTCCCGCGCCGACGGGAAGTACGAGTCGGCCATGCGCTCGCGCTGCACCCGCAGCATCATCACCACGTCGACCGTGGGCAGGACCGCGTCGAGGTCGTAGCTGGTCTTCACCGGCCACCCCTCGACGCCGACCGGCAGCAGGGTGGGCGGCCCGACGAGCGTGACGTCGGCGCCGAGCGTGTGCAGCAGCAGCACGTTCGAGCGCGCCACCCGGCTGTGCAGTACGTCGCCGACGATCGCGACCGTGAGGCCGGACAGGCGGCCCAGCCGGGCCCGCATCGTGTACGCGTCGAGCAGGGCCTGGGTCGGGTGCTCGTGCGTACCGTCGCCGGCGTTGAGCACGCTGCCGTCGACCCAGCCGGCCAGCCGGTGCGGAGCGCCGGAGGCGGGATGGCGGACGACCACCGCGTCGGCGCCCATCGCCTGCAGGGTGAGGGCGGTGTCCTTGAGGCTCTCCCCCTTGGACACGCTCGACCCCTTGGCCGAGAAGTTGATCACGTCGGCGCTCAGCCGCTTCGCCGCCGCCTCGAAGGAGATGCGCGTACGGGTCGAGTCCTCGTAGAAGAGGTTGACGACCGTACGCCCCCGCAGCGTCGGGAGCTTCTTCACCTCGCGCCCGGCCACGCTCGCCATCTCGGCGGCGGTGTCGAGCACCCGGGTCGCCCCGTCGGCGTCGAGGTCGGCCGCGGACAGCAGATGCTTGATCATATTCCCGTCGTCTCCTCGCGCTCGGGCTCGATGCGGATCTCGTCGCGGCCGTCGGTCTCGGTCAGCGCGACCCGTACGCTCTCCGGCAGCGCAGTGGGGATGTTCTTGCCGACGTAGTCGGCCCGGATCGGCAGCTCGCGGTGGCCCCGGTCGACGAGTACGGCGAGCTGGACGGCGCGGGGCCGGCCGAGGTCGTTGAGCGCGTCGAGGGCGGCCCGGACCGTACGTCCCGAGAAGAGGACGTCGTCGACGAGGATGACCAGGCGGCCGTCGATGCCGGCGGGCGGGAGGTCGGTGCGGCCGAGGGCGCGGGCACCCCGCAGCCGCAGGTCGTCGCGGTAGAGGGTGACGTCGAGCGCGCCTACCGGGAGCGTGACGCCCTCGAACGCCTGGATGCGGCCGGCGAGCCGGGCGGCCAGCGGCACTCCCCGGGTCGGGATGCCGAGCAGGATGGTGTCGGCCGCGCCGTGGGTCTTTTCCAGAATCTGGTGGGCGATGCGGTCGACGACCCGATGCATGTCGTCCGTGCCCAGGATCACTTTGCCGGTCGGACGGGCAGCGACATCTGCCACGAACGAGACCTCCTTCCCCGCCTCACGGGACGGGTCGTTAAAGGACGTCGTACGGTCGCAAACGTTAACACCGGACGCCCGCCGTACCCCGGCAAAACGCCGCGAGTGACGCGTGTGACCTGCGCGACTTATTCACGATCTTTGCCAACGTGTAGGTAGCGACTACTTGACCGGTTAGCCGGATCCCCGTACCGTCACGCTCCGTAGCGATCGCTGGGGAGACCCCCGGGGAACCACTGGAGTGTCCGCATGCCCTCTGAGTACGCCAAGTCGCTGGGCGCCCGCCTGCGATCCATCCGCCAGCAGCAGGGACTGTCCCTGCAGGGGGTGGAGGAGAAGTCGAACGGGCGCTGGAAGGCCGTCGTCGTCGGCTCGTACGAGCGGGGCGACCGGGCGGTGACCGTCTCGCGCCTGGCCGAACTGGCCGAGTTCTACCGGGTACCCGTCGCCGAGCTGCTGCCCGACGGCACCGGGATCCGGCACGACTCCGCCGGAAAGATCGTTCTCGACCTGGAGCGGTTGTACGACCAGTCCGACGAAGACCTCACCTACGTGGCGCGGTACGCCCGCGCGATCCAGCAACAGCGGGGTGACTACAACGGCCGGGTGCTCTCGATCCGCGCCGATGACCTGCGGTCGCTGGCCATCGTGTACGACTGCTCGACGGATGCCCTCGTCGAGCGCCTCACCGAGCACGGTGTGCTCGTCGAGGACCCGCGGGCGTTCTTCGCCAACAACTGACCAGCTCACACCAGTGGGTCCGCCGGCGGGGGCGGGCCCAACGGTCACGGGGTGGCGTACTCGGCGATCCGGTTGAGGATGCCGGTGAGGAACCGGGGCGAGTCGTCGGTGGACAGCGTGCGGGCCAGCTCGACCGCCTCGCTGATCGCGACCGGGGTGTCGATGTCGTCGGCGTAGACGAGCTCCCACACCGCGATCCGGGCGAGGTTGCGGTCGACCGCGGGCATCCGCTCGAGCGTCCAGCCCTCGGCGTAGCTCGCGATCAGCTCGTCGATGCGCTCGCGGTGGGTGGCGACGCCCTCGACGATCATCACCGCGTAGCCCATGTGCTCGGGCCTCGGGGTCTCCAGCCGGTCGAGGTAGAACGTGAGCACGTCGCGCTCGGGCAACCCGCGCAGGTCGGCCTGGTAGAGGACGTCGAGCGCCCGCCGGCGGGCCTTGCGGCGGGCCGGCATGGACTGCTTGGGTCCCTCTGCCATCGCCTAGCCCCGGCCGAGGTAGCGGCCGTCGCGCGTGTCGACCTTGATCTTCTCGCCGGTCGAGATGAACAGCGGCACCTGCACGGTGGCGCCGGTCTCCACGGTGGCCGGCTTGGTTCCGCCGGTCGACCGGTCGCCTTGCAGGCCGGGCTCGGTGTACGTGATCTCCAGCACCACGCTCGTCGGCATCTCGACGTACAGCGGCACACCCTCGTGGGTCGCGACCGTCACCTCGGCCTCGGGCAGCAGGTAGCTGGCGAGGTCGCCGACGGTACCCGCGCCGACGTTGATCTGGTCGTACGAGGCGAGGTCCATGAAGATGAAGTCGTCGCCGTCGCGGTAGAGGTACTGCATCCCGCGCTTGTCGACGGTCGCGGTGTCCACCTTGGTCCCCGCGTTGAACGTGCGGTCGACGACCTTGCCGGAGAGCACGTTCTTCAGGGTGGTGCGCACGAACGCCCCGCCCTTGCCGGGCTTGACGTGCTGGAACTCCACCACGGCCCAGAGCTCGCCGTCGAGGTTGAGGACCAGGCCGTTCTTCAGGTCGTTCGTCGTAGCCATGGGTCTCTTTCGGTGAGGGGAGGTCGGTTGCGGGGGCAAACCTGTCAAAGTCTACCGGCCCTCTTGCGTTCACCCCGCCGGAGGCGAAACACTTAACTACATGGTTAAGAGTACGGCGAGCCAGCTGGACCGTACGTTCGCCGCGCTCGGCGACCCGACGCGACGGGCCATCGTCGCCGCGCTGGCGGGTGGCCCGCGGACGGTCGGCGAGCTGGCCGGACCGCTGCCCATGTCGCTGGTGGCGGCCAGCAAGCACATCGGCGTGCTCGAGCGGGCCGGGCTCGTCAGCCGGGTCCGGGCCGGGCGCACCCAGGTCTGCCGGCTGCGCGCCGGTGCCCTGCGCGACGCGTCGCACTGGCTCGACGCGTACCGCCGGTTCTGGACCGAGCGCCTCGATGCCCTCGAAGCCTTTCTCGACACGGAGGAGCGGACATGAACACGCTGACGATCCGGCGCCAGCTGGGCGCCCCGCCCGAGCGGGTGTGGCGGGCCCTCACCGATCCCGCCGCACTCGTCGCCTGGCTGTGGCCGGCGCGCCTGCGTACCACTGCGGAGGTTGACCTTCGTCCGGGTGGCCGCTACCGGATCGCCGCCGCGGAGGCCGACATGGCCGTGAGCGGGGTGTACGAGGAGGTCAGCGAGCCGCACCGGCTGGTGTTCAGCTGGCAATGGGACGGCGAGCCGGACACGACGCGGGTGACGATCGAGCTCACCGGCCAGGACGGCGGCTGCGCCCTGCTGCTGGTGCACGAGGGCTTCGCGGACACGGCCGGGCGGGACAGCAACGCGCAGGGCTGGTCCGACTGCCTCGACCGGCTGCCGGGGTGGTTGACGGCGAGCACACATCTGCCACGATGACCGCGTGAGCGCTCCCCCACCGCCGCGGCCGTCACGCTGGTTCGTCGTCCTCGCCGTGGGCGTGGTGGTCGCGGTGCTCGCGGCGGCCGGCGCGTTCATCGGCTGGCGGCTCGGTGCGCCCGACGGCGAGGGCGACGGTGGCGGCTTCGGCACGCCGAGCATCGACCCGAACTCCGCGTGCGGCGGGTTCACCGACGAGTTCGACCGAGACACCGTCGACACGGCCTGGGAGAAGGTGCGCGACGGCGGTCTCGTGCTCGCCGGCGGCGCGGTCGAGATCACCGCCCCGGACGGGTCGGACATCTACGAGACCGAGCTGCGCGCGCCGATGCTGCTGCGGGTGCCGACCGGCGACTACACGGTGGAGACCGACGTCGCGGTCTCGCCCGGCCACTTCTACCAGGGCGCGGGCCTGGTGCTGTTCAACGGTTCGCAGAACTACGTACGCCTCGAACGCGGGTACGGGGACCTCGGCGCGATCATCTTCGAGTACAAGAACGCGGCGGCGCACGTGAAGGTCCGCTCGCCGCACAAGGGCGACCCCAACCTCGTGGCGACCGACGCGCCCCGGGTGCAGCTGCGGCTGACCCGGACGGCCTCCCAGGTGTCCGCGCACTGGAAGCCGTACGGCGAGGCCGCGTGGCGCGATCTCGGGTCGGTGCCGATCGCGCTGCCACCCGGTACGAAGGCCGGGCTCAGCGTGCTCAACCGGGCCCAGGGTGCCCCGCTGCCGGCGGCGAAGCCGCTCACGGCCCGGTTCGAGTACGCGCGGGTCAGCTGCGGGTCGGCATAGCGGCCGTCAGACTGCCGTGGCCTGCCGGGCCGCCAGGTAGCGCAGCGCCAGGCGGTAGCCGTCGACGCCGAGCCCGCAGATCACCCCGGTCGCGACCGCGGAGACGACCGAGTGCCGCCGGAAGTCCTCGCGGGCGTGGATGTTCGAGAGGTGCACCTCGACCAGCGGGCCGGTGAGGAGCGCGCACGCGTCGCGCAACGCGTACGAGTAGTGCGACCACGCGCCCGGATTGAGCACCACGCCCGAGCTCGTGTCGGCCGCGTCGTGCAGCCAACCGAGGATCTCCGACTCGGCGTCGGTCTGCCGTACGGTCACGTCCAGCCCGAGCGCGCGCCCCTCGGTCTCGCACAGCGCGACGAGCTCCGCGTACGTCGTCAGCCCGTAGATGTCGACCTGCCGGGTGCCGAGCCGACCCAGGTTCGGTCCATTGAGGACGTACGCCTTCACGGGCTCACCTCCGCGTACGCGGCGCGCAGCAGCGCCTCGGCCGGATTCTCCACAATAGACGGTCGAGCCAGGCCGTCGAGGACCACGAACCGGAGTCGATCACCGCGGGCTTTCTTGTCGACCCGCATGGCCTCGCGGAGTGCGGCGAAGTCACCGCCGTAGCGCACCGGCAGGCCGAGCGCGGCCAGGACCGTACGGTGCCGCTGCGCCGTCGCGACGTCGAGCCGGCCCAGCAGGTGGCTGAGCGCGGCCGCGTACACCAGGCCCACCGCCACCGCGTCCCCGTGCCGCCAGCGGTACCCCTCGACGTGCTCGATCGCGTGCGCCAGCGTATGGCCGTAGTTGAGGATCTCGCGCGGCCCCGACTCGCGCAGGTCGGCGGAGACCACGCGGGCCTTGACCCGGACCGCCTTCTCCACCAACGCCTCCAGGTCGGTCGGGTCGCGCTCCACGAGGTCGAGGATCGTCGGGTCGGCGATGAAGCCGCACTTGACCACCTCGGCGAGGCCGGCGCGCAGGTCCCCGGCCGGCAGGGTGTCGAGTGTGGACAGATCACAGAGGACGGTCGACGGCGGATGGAACGCGCCGACCAGGTTCTTGCCGGCGGCCGTGTTCACGCCCGTCTTGCCGCCGACGGCCGCGTCGACCATGCCGAGCAACGACGTCGGCACGGCCACCCACCGCACCCCGCGCAGCCAGCAGGCCGCGACGAACCCGGCCAGGTCGGTGACCGCGCCGCCACCGACGCCCACCACCGCGTCCGCACGGGTGAACCCGGCTCCGCCGAGCGCGGCCCAGCACCGGTCGGCGACCTCGACGGTCTTGCCGGCCTCCTTGTCGGGTACGGGCAGCAGCAGCGGCTCGATCCCCGCCCGCGCGAGGGTCGCCGCGACCTGCCCGGCGAGCCCGGCCAGCGGAGCGGCGTGCAGCACGGCGACCCGGGTGGCCCCGTCGAGCCGGGCCGGCAGGTCGTCGAGCAGCCCCCGTCCGACCAGCACGTCGTACGGCCGCTCCCCGCTCACGTCGATCGTCGTCGGCATCCCGGGTGAGCCTAGCCGGCCGCGGCCGCGAGCCGGTCCGCGAGTGCGCGTACGGCCGCCCGCAGCGCGTCGGGCCGGCGGATCGTGAACGGCCAGCCGAGGCCGGCCAGCATCTGCGCCATGCCGTCCAGCCGCTCGGCGCGGGCGTACAGGACGACGGCGCCGTCGGACCCGTCGAGCCAGGCCACGGCGGGCGGGACGCGACGGCGTACGCCGGCGAGGGGCGCGTCCAGCACCACCTCGACCTCGTGGGTGAACGGCACCTGGGCCAGCGACGCGGTCACGTGCCCGACCGGGTCGAAGTCGTCGGGCGGGGTGAAGCGCCCGGGCGTGGGTTCGACGGAGGCGATGCGGTCGAGCCGGAACGTACGGGGCTCGCCGCTCGCCTGGTCGAGGCCGGAGAGGTACCACCGTCCAGAGTGGAACACGAGGCCGTACGGGTCGACGTCGCGCTCCGACGGCGTACCCCGCCACGACCGGTAGGCGACCCGGACCCGGTGGCCCCGGCTCGCCGCCTCGCCGAGCGCGAGCAGGTGGGCCGCCTGCGCCGGGGTCGGCGCCCGGGCGGGCGTGGTGAAGTCGAGCGCGTCCCGCAGCGCCTGGACCCGGTCGCGCAGCGGTACGGGCAGCACCCGCTCGATCTTCGCGAGCGCGGACTCCCGGGCCGGCCCCGTGGCCACCCCGAGGCGCTCCGCCACCTGCAGGCCGAGCACGACCGCGACCGCCTCGTCGTCGGTCAGCATCAGCGGCGGCAGCTTGAAGCCGGGGTGCAGGCGGTAGCCCCCGTACCGCCCCCGGTCGGCCCGCACGGGGATGCCCAGTTCGACGAGCGCGGCCACGTACCGCCGGACGGTCCGCTCGTCGACGGCGAGCCGGTCGGCCAGCTCGGCACCGCGCAGCCCGGGGCGCGCCTGCAGGAGCTCCAGGAGCGCCAGCACGCGGGTGGTCGGCTGTGGCACGGATTTCCTCGCTTATCCGGACGTGTTCTGCCCGGATATCATCGTAGCGTTCGGGGCATGACGACATTCGTACTCGTACCCGGGATGTGGTTGGGCAGTTGGGCGTGGGACGCGGTGGCCGAGCGGCTGCGCGCGACCGGCCACGACGTACGCCCGCTGACCCTGACCGGCGTCGGCGAGCGCGCGGCGGAGGCCGGGCCGGACGTGGACCTCGACCGGCACGTCGCCGACATCGTTGACCTGATCGAACGCGAGGACCTGCACGACGTGGTACTCGTCGGGCACAGCTACGGCGGGCTACCGGTGCGGGGCGCCGCCGACCGCGTGCCCGAACGGATCGCGACCGTCGTGTACGTCGACAGTGGACCGGTGCCGGACGGCACGGCCCAGCTCGACCTCGGGGGGCCGGTGACCCGGGTCGGCGACGGGATCGCGCCGCCCGACTGGGACCCGGCGGCGGACGCGCAGAACCTGGCCGGGTTGGACGGCGCCGCGCTAGCCCGGCTGCGCGACCGGTCGACGCCCCACCCGTACGCCTCGGCCGCGCAGAAGCTACGACTGTCCACATCGGACCAGCCGCCGACCGTGCTCGTGCCGACGACGTTCCCGGCCGAGCAGGTGCGCGCGATGATCGAGGCGGACCATCCCTTCTTCGCCGGGCTCGACCGGCGCGACTACCGGATCGAGCCGCTGCCGACCGGGCACTGGCCGATGCTCAGCCGGCCCGACGACCTCGCGGACCTGCTGGCGCGGGTGGGGTGAGAGGGGCCGCGCCGGCCCCGCCCTTGCTCTGCTTACCGATACGCAACACCCCGCCGCGGCGAGGCGGGGACAGCCGCGTCAGCCCCTTTGCTCTGCTTACCGATACGCAACGGCCGTTGCGTATCGGTAAGCAGAGCAAAGGGGCGCGCGGGGTGGCCCGGCCGCCCCGATTCCGAGGCGTTGCGTATTGGTAAGCAGAGCAAGGGCGGGCGGGCCGGCGGCGTCCGCCCGCCGGTCACCCCCGCCCGATCACCTGCACCACCTCACGGGCCACCTCGTCGGGGTTGCGGTCGTCCGTCCGCACGGTCGCGGTGGCCACCTCCTCGTACAAGGGGCGGCGCTCGTCCAGCAGGTGGCGCAGGGTCGCGCGCGGGTTGACCGTCAACAGTGGACGGCCGGCGCCGAGCCCGACGCGGCGGACGGCCGTACCCAGCTCGGTGCTCAGGTAGACCACCGGCTGTCCACGAAGGACGGTCCGGTTCTCGGCGGCCAGGATCGCGCCACCGCCAAGCGCGAGCACGCCGTCGTACGTGTCCACAGTGGACGCGACGGCCCACCGTTCCAGCGCCCGGAACGCCTCCTCACCGTCGTCGACGAAGATGTCGGGGATCGGCTTGCCCGCCCGGGCCACGATCACGTCGTCCGTGTCGCGGAACTCCACGCCCAGCAGGTCCGCCACCAGCCGGCCGACCGTCGTCTTGCCGGCCCCCGGCGGGCCGACGAGCACCGCCCGGGTCACCGGATCACCAGGTGGTCGAGGTAGCCCGCGACGTTGCGCCGCAGCTCGTCGAGCGAGTCCCCACCGAACTTGTCGACGACTGCCTCGGCCAGCACGAGCGCGACCATCGCCTCGGCGACGACGGCGGCGGCCGGTACGGCGCACACGTCCGACCGCTGGTTGATCGCGGTGGCCGGCTC
>Ga0075429_100004900_pt1 | contig 11534 bp, 6 predicted proteins | sample RhiMetdeltSRZDD3_FD_75295 | JGI IMG/M metagenome (GOLD analysis project Ga0075429, IMG submission 75295) | Populus rhizosphere microbial communities from Tennessee, USA - Rhizosphere MetaG P. deltoides SRZDD3 | ecosystem: Host-associated > Plants > Roots > Rhizosphere > Soil | place: USA...
TGCCCGAGAACTGGTGCATGCTCGATCCGATCAAGGTCGGCGTGATGTGCCCGGGCATGAAGGACGACGGCCAGCTCGCCGCGAACGGCATCCCGGCCGACATCGTCACCGCGTACCTCGGGCGCCACGGCATCGTGCCCTCGCGCACGACCGATCACATGGTGCTGTTCCTGTTCTCGATCGGCGTCACCAAGGGCAAGTGGGGCACGCTGCTCAACACGCTGCTCGATTTCAAAGTCGACTACGACCGCAACGCGCCGCTCACGGAAGTCCTGCCCTCGATCGCAGCGGCTGCTCCGCAACGCTACGCCGGCATGGGGCTGAAAGATCTCGGCGATCAGATGTGGGAGCACCTGCGCAAGAGCCGTCAGGGTCATTGGCAAGCGCAAGCGTACGCATCGCTGCCGCGGCCCGACCTCAAGCCGCGGCAGGCGTTCCAGCGCCTGATGGCCGGCGATGTCGAGCGTGTGCCGGTCACCGAGATGGCCGGTCGGGTCGTGACCGTCGGCGTCATTCCGTATCCGCCCGGCATTCCGATCGTCATGCCCGGCGAGAACATCGGCGCCGCCGACGGCCCGTGGCTCACGTACCTGCGCACGCTGCAGGAGTACGGACATCGGTTCCCCGGCTTCGCGAAGGAAGTCGAGGGCGCCGAAGAGCACGACGGTGTCTTTCACGTGCAGTGCCTGAAGGCCCGCAAATGATGGAATACAGCGCCAGGCCGCCGACGATTCCGATTCCCTTTCACAAGCTGTTGAAGGTCGTCGCACTGGTCGATGCGGAAAACCCGGAGACGAGCGCGCTCATCGAGCGGCTCGAGGCGGAGAAGTTCGAAGTCGAGGTCAGCGATCGCTACGACCGCGACGTGCTCGAAGATGCCGCGGTCGGCGCGTACATCGCGTCGATCGATGGGGACAAGCTCGAGCCGGCGCGCAAGCTCGTGCGTGCCGTGCGTGCCGCCGGATTTACGACGCCGCTGTGGGCGCTCGCGGACTCGCGTCGTTTGTCGCAAGCACTGGCGCCGGAGGTCATCGGCGAAGTCGACGGTTGCATCTTCCTCGGCCAGCAGACACCGGCGTTCCACTCCAAGCAGGTCGTCGCGAGCATCGTCGAGTACGGCACCAGCCTGTTGCCGCCTTTCTTCGGCGGACTCATGGCTTACGACGCCGAGGCAAACATCTCGTTCGCGTGCCCGGGGCACCAGGGCGGCGAGTTCTATCGCAAGTCGCCGGCCGGCCAACTCTTCTTCAAGCATTTCGGCGAACAGATCTTCCGCAACGATCTCTGCAATGCCGACGTCGATCTGGGCGACCTGCTGATTCACGTCGGTGCCGCCGTCGAGGCGCAGCGCCATGCAGCGCAAGTCTTCGGTGCCGACCGCACCTACTTCGTGCTGAACGGCACTTCCAGTTCGAACAAAGTCGTCGCGCACGCGGCGCTGCGCCGTGGCGACCTGGTGCTGTTCGATCGTAACAATCACAAATCGCTGCACCAGGGCGCGCTCGTCCAGGCAGGCGCGATCCCGATCTTCCTGCCGACGGCCCGCAATCCCTTCGGCATGATCGGTGCGATCGACTGGGACGCGCTCGACGAGAACTACCTGCGCGACCAGATCCGCAACCAGCCACTCGCGCGCGGACGCGCCGACAAGGAACGGCCGTTCCGTCTCGCCTGCATCCAGCTCGCGACCTACGACGGCACGGTCTACAACGTCAAGAAGGTGATGGAGAAGATCGGTCACCTGTGCGACTACGTGCTCTGGGACGAGGCGTGGATCGGCTACAACGCCTTTCATCCGCTGTTCAACGATCACAGTCCGATGCACCTGGAGAATCTCGGGCCGAATTCTCCAGGCCTGTTCTCCACCCAATCGGTGCACAAGCAAGGCGCCGGCTTCTCGCAGGCCTCGCAGATCCACAAGCGCGACGAGCACATCAAGGGTCAGAAGCGCTTCATCGAGCACAAGCGCTTCAACGAATCGTTCCTGCAGCACGCCTCGACGTCGCCGTTCTATCCGCTGTTCGCATCGCTCGACGTCAACGCCAAGGTGCACGAGGGCAAGGCGGGTGAAGCGCTCTGGGATCGCTGCATCGAGCTCGGCATCGAGACCCGCAAGCGACTGCGCGAACTGGCACGGCACTACGCAGCCAACGGCGCCGGTCCGCAGGAAAAGTGGTTCTTCGATCCGTTCGTGCCCGATGTCGTGACGATCCGCGGCTCGAAGCTCACGAAGGATGTCGAGAGCGCGCGCTGGGAGGACCTGCCGACGGAGGTCATCAAGCGCGAACAGCAGTGCTGGGCGTTCGATCCGAAGGCAACGTGGCACGGCTACCAGGGGTATGCGCCCGGCCAGGCGATGGTCGATCCGAACAAGCTGATGCTGCTCACGCCCGGCATCGATCGCAAGACCAGCAGCTATCTCGACTGGGGCGTGCCGGCGACCGTGCTTGCGAACTACCTGCGCGAGCAGCGCATCGTGCCGGAGAAGTGCGACCTCAACAGCATCCTGTTCCTGATGACGCCCGCCGAGGATGAAAGCAAGCTCGGCGCGCTGCTCGCGAAGCTCGTCAAGTTCAAGAATCTGTGGGATCGCGACGCGCCGCTCGGCGAAGTCCTGCCGACGCTGTATGCGCAGAACACTGCACGCTACGCCGGCTACTCGATCCGCCGCGTGTGCAACGAGATGCACGACTTCTACCGCAAGGCGAATATCAAGGAGCTGCAGAAGCTGTGCTTCCGGGCCAGCAGCTTCCCCGAGCTCGCAATGCCGCCGCAGGACGCGTACGCGAAGCTGGTCGGCAACGAAGTCGACTACGTGCCGTTCACCGAGCTGACGAATCGCGTCGCCGCGACGCTCGCGCTCATCTATCCGCCAGGCATCGGCGTCATCGTTCCCGGCGAGCGCTGGGACGCGAAGGCGCAGCCGATGCTCGACTACTTCCACGCTTTCGAGGAATCGTTCAACCGCTTCCCGGGCTTCAACTACGAGGTGCAGGGCGTCTACCAGGAACAGGTAAACGGCCGCATCCAGTTCCACACCTACGTCGTGCGCGAGTGAAGCGCCACACACGCTCAGGAGAGATGTCATGGCAGCAGCCCCGCAGAAAAAGATGAACCTGACCCAGCTCACGTTCATCGTGGCCGTCAACATGATGGGCTCGGGCATCATCATGTTGCCGACTAACATGGCCCAGGTCGGCGCGATCTCGCTGCTCTCGTGGGTGGTCACGGCGGTCGGCTCGATGGCGATCGCGTACGGCTTCGCGCAAGCCGGCCTCTTCAACCAGCGCGCCGGCGGCATGGCCGCGTACGCCGAGGACGCCTACGGCAAGAGCGGCTACTTCCAGGTGTTCTTCCTGTACTTCCTGTCGCTCGCGATCGGCAATGTCGCGATCGCGATCTCCGCGGTCGGCTACCTCGCGGGGTTCTTCCCGTGGCTGTCCTCGACACCGATCGCCACCTGCGTCGGCGTGATCCTGCTGTTGTGGATCACGACATTCGCGAATTTCGGCGGGCCGAGCGTGACCGGCAAGATCGGCTCGGTCACCGTGTGGGGTGTCATCCTCCCGGTGGGGCTCCTGTGCGTCATCGGCTGGTTCTGGTTCAGCGGCGCGACGTTCTCAGCCGCCTGGAATCCTCAGGGCCTCAGTATCGGCGCGGGCATGGGCTCGAGCATCTCGCTGACGCTGTGGGCGTTCCTCGGCATGGAGTCGGCGGCGCAGAACTCCTCTGCGGTCGAGAATCCCAAGCGTGACGTGCCGCTCGCCTGCATGTTCGGCACGCTCGGCGCCGCGGTCATCTACATCCTGTCGACGGCCGTGATCCAGGGCATCGTGCCGAATGCCGAGCTCGCTGATTCCACCGGACCGTTCGCGCTGGCCTACGCGCACATGTTCAATCCCACGATCGGCTCGATCGTCATGGGGCTCGCCGTGCTGGCCTGCCTCGGCTCGCTGCTCGGCTGGCAGTTCACGATCGCGCAGACCGGCAAGTCCGCCGCCGACGAGCGGATGTTCCCGGCGTTCTTCTCGAAGACCAACAGCATGGGTGCACCCATCACCGGCATGATCGTGCTCGGCGTGGTGCAAACCCTGCTCGCGCTTTCGACGATTTCGCCGACGCTCAGCGAGCAGTTCAGCGCGCTGGTCAATCTCGCGGTCGTGACCAACGTCATCCCGTACGTCGTCGCGCTCTCCGCGCTGATGATCATGATGAAGCGCGAAAAGGTGCCGGACAACGTTTACATGCGCAACACCGTGATCGCCGTGGTCGCAATGGCTTATAGCGTGTTCGCGCTTTACGCGTCAGGTTCCGAAGCAGTGCTGGGCGGCATGCTCGTGCTCGGCGTCGCGTACATCATCTGGGGCTTCATCGCGCCGCGCTTTGGCATGCCGCAAACAGCCGCTGCCGCAGCCCCTCGCAAAGCGCCGGCGGCGCCGCCGACAGCGCCCGCACCGGCCGCAGCCCGCACGGGCGGCCCCGCCACCGCTACGGCACTCGTCGGCGCGGCGATCCTGGCCAGCTCCTTGCTTGCCTCGTCGCCCGTCGGCGCAGCGACGATCGATCGCATCAAGGATACGGGCCACATCCGCTTCGGCTATCTGAAAGATGCACCACCGTTCTCGCTGAGCACAGGCGAAGGCGCGCCGGACGGTTATGCGATTGCGCTGTGCAAGAAGGTCGCCGAAAGCCTCAAGCAAGACCTGACGCTGCCGGGCCTGACCATCGATTGGGTGCAGATCAACGCTGACGAGCGTCTGACGGCGGTGAACAAGGGCAAGATCGACCTGCTCTGCGCGCCGATGAGCGAAACCCTCGGTCGTCGCGAGCACGCATCCTTCTCGCTGCCGATCTTCGCGGGTGGCAATCGAGCCGCAGTGCGTAGCGATGCACCCGCCGCTCTGCGCACTGCGCTGTCCGAGACGCGTCCGACCAAGGCCGTCTGGCGCGGCACTCCCGCGGCGACCGTCCTCGAGTCGACGAAGCTCGCTGTCGTTGCCGGCACGACGGCCGAGACCTGGCTGAACTCGCGCGCCAAGAGCCTGCAGGTCGACGCACACATCGTGCGCATCTCCGACTATCGCAAGGCGTTGCAGGAGCTCAACGAGGGCAAAGTCGACGTGGTCTTCGGCGACCGCGTCGTGATGCTCGGCACGCTGCAGGAGCTCGATGCGAAGACACGCGAGAACACGGTGATCCTCGACCGCATGTTCACGCACGAGGCGGCCGGACTCCTGCTCGAGCACGGCGACGACGACTTCCGCACGCTGGTCGACCGCGCGTTGAGCCGCACTTATGCAGCCGGCGATTTCGCAGCGCTGTACTCGAAATGGGTCGGTGAGTTCGACGAGCGGGCCCGCACCTTCTTCGTGTGGAACACGCTGCAGGATTGAATTACGGAGCAAGACGATGATCCAGCGAAGCACCAAGCGCATCACGATGCGCGCCCTGATGGTCGACGATGAGCTTGGAACTACGGGCGCCGCAGGTCGCGCCGCACGAACTCTCGTACAGGAGCTGCAGGCACGCGCCATGGAAGTGGTCGAAGCGACATCCGCCGAGGACGGCATCTCCGCCGCGTCGGCCGACTCCGCGATTCATGTCGTGCTGGTCGACTGGTGCCTGGGCGAGAACGACGACAGCCACGCGGGCGCCCGCAGCTTCCTGCAGTTCATCCGCGCCCGCAACGACAAGATCCCGATCTTCCTGATGGCCGAGCGCGGCGCCGCCTCGACGATTCCCATCGAAGTCATGGAGATGGTCGACGAGTTCGTCTGGACGCTGGAAGACACGGCAGCATTCGTCGGCGGCCGCATCGCTGCCGCCGTGCGGCGCTATGTCGAAGTGATGCTGCCTCCGCTCGCCAAGGCACTCATGCACTTCACCCAGGAGTACGAGTACTCGTGGCACACGCCCGGCCACACTGGCGGCACGGCATTCCTCAAGTCGCCGGTCGGCCGCGTGTTCTTCGACTACTTCGGCGAGAACATGCTGCGCTCCGATCTGTCGATCAGCGTCGGGAGCCTGGGCTCGCTGCTCGATCACAGCGGCCCGATGGGCGAGCACGAGAAGTACGCGGCGCGCGTGTTCGGCGCTCATCGCACGTACTCCGTGACCAACGGCACTTCGATGTCGAACCGCGTCATCTTCATGGCGGCGGTGGCGCGCGACCAGATAGCGCTGTGCGATCGCAATTGCCACAAGTCGATCGAGCACAGCCTCGTCATGACGGGAGCGATTCCGCACTACCTGGTGCCGCTGCGCAATCGTTACGGCATCATCGGCCCGATCCCGCCGTCGCGGCTCAGCAAGGACACGCTCGATAAGGACCTGCGCACCAATCCGCTGGTCCCCAAGGGCGCATCGCTCCGCCCGGTCCACTCGATCATCACGAACTCGACCTACGACGGTCTGTGCTACAGCGCGCGCCGCGTCGAGGAGCTGCTCGATCCGACCGTCGATCGCATTCACTTCGACGAAGCGTGGTATGCCTACGCGCGCTTCAATCCGCTGTACCGCGACCGTCACGCCATGCATGGCGACCCCAAGGACCACAAGGGCCCGACGACCTTCGCGACGCACTCGACCCACAAGCTGCTCGCGGCCTTGTCGCAGGCCTCGTTCCTGCACATCCGCGACGGGCGCAGCCCGATTCCGCACTCGCGCTTCAACGAGTCGTACATGCTGCATGCGTCCACGTCGCCGTTCTACCCGATCATCGTCTCGAACGACATCACCGCGGCGATGATGGATGGGCCCGGCGGGCCGACCCTCACGAACGAATCGATCGAGGAAGCCGTGTCGTTCCGACAGACGATCGGCCGCGTTCACAAAGAGTTCGCGGACAAGGGCCAGTGGTTCTTCCGTTCCTGGAACGCGGACACGGTGCGCGGCAAGGATTCGGGCAAGAAGATTCCGTTCCACGAAGCTTCGCCGCAGCAGCTCGCCACGGACCCGGACTGCTGGGTGCTGCATCCGGGGGATGCGTGGCACGGCTTCGGCGATCTCGAAGACGGCTACTGCATGCTGGATCCGATCAAGGTCTCGATCGTCACGCCCGGCGTGGCGGATGCCGGCGGCCTCGACAAGAGCGGCATCCCGGCGAGGCTCGTCACCTCTTACCTGCACTATCGCGGCGTCGAGGTCGAGAAGACCACCGACTTCACAGTCCTGGTGCTGTTCTCCATCGGCATCACCAAGGGCAAGTGGGGCACGCTGCTGAACGCGCTGCTGGACTTCAAGCGCGACTACGACAGCAATACACCGCTCAGCCAGGTCCTGCCGGATCTGCCGCGAGATCATCCGGCCCGCTATGGCAGCATGGGCCTGCGCGATCTGGCCGATGAGATGTTCGCGCAGATGCGCGATTCGCGGCGGACGCACTGGCTCGCGGAGGCGTTCTCGACACTGCCGACGCCGGTGATGACGCCGAACGCCGCGTACCAATACCTGGTGCGCGACGAGATCGAGCACGTGCCGCTCGGACAACTTGCGGATCGAGTGCTCGCGACCAGCGTCGTACCCTACCCGCCGGGCATTCCGATGCTCATGCCAGGCGAGTCGACCGGTCCTGACGACGGCCCGTACCTCTCCTACCTGCGTGCCTTGTCCGACTGGGACAAGCGCTTCCCTGGCTACGGCCACGACACGCACGGCGTCGAGAATCGCGACGGCGTCTACTACGTGCAGTGCCTGCGCAAGGCGGGCGCGAGCACGCCTGACCAGGAGGCGCGGCGCAAGTGAGCGCGCCCGGGCGCAAGATGTCGCTGTTGCAGGCCACGATGCTCGTGGCCGGCAACATGATCGGCACAGGTGTGTTCCTGCTGCCGGTCAATCTTGCGCATGTCGGCGGCATCGCGATCTTCGGCTGGTTGATCGCAACCGCCGGAGTCGCGGCGCTCGGGCTCACGTTCGCGAAGCTCGGCGAGCTGAACCCGCAGCAAGGCGGACCGTACGCGTACGCGCGCGACTTCCTCGGACCGTACGCCGGGTTCCAGACCAACTACGTGTACTGGTTCGGCAACTGGATCGGCAACATTGCCATCGCCGTCGCCGCGATCGGCTATCTCGCCGAGCTCGTGCCGGGCATCACGTCGCCGCCGGGCAGCGTACTGGCGACCGCGGCGCTCATCTGGCTGCTCACGTTCGCGAACATCCTCGGGCCGCGCGTCGTGGGCTGGCTGGAAACCTGGACGATGGCACTGGCTTTGCTGCCGATCCTCGCGATCGCCATCTTCGGCTGGATCTGGTTCGATTCCGGCCTGTTCATGGCCGGCTGGAACGTCAGCGGGCAGTCCGATCTGCATGCAACGTCGCGAGCGGCATCGATGGCGCTGTGGGCCTACATGGGGATCGAGAGCGCTGCGGTCTCGGCTGGCGTGATCGAGAATCCGAGCCGCAACGTGCCGCTCGCGACGCTCATTGGCCTCGCGCTCGCAGCCGTCGTGTACGTGCTGAGCTCGTCCGTGATCATGGGCATCGTGCCGAACGAGGAGCTGCGCACGTCGCACGCGCCGTTCGCGGAGGCTGCGCGCCTCGTCATCGGTTCGTGGGGCGCAGTCATCATCAGCATCTGCGCCGTGCTCAAGTCCGTCGGCTCGCTCGGCGGCTGGATGATGCTCGTCGGACAATCGGCGCAGGCTGCAGCGGGCGACGGCATGTTCCCGCGTGTTTTCGCGCGCCTGAACGGCAACGGCGTACCAGGCATGGGCCTGGTGATCGTCGGTGTGCTGATGACGGCGGTCCTGTTCGCCACGGTCTCGCCGACCGTCGCCGACCAGTTCACTCGCATCGTCGATCTCGCCGTGATCCTGATCATCGTGCCGTACATCTACTCGGCGGTCGCGGTCGTGAAGGTGATCTACGACAAGAAACTGCCGCGGGCCACGTTCCAGCTCTACAAGTGGATCGCGCTGGCCGCAGTGGTCTATTGCCTGTGGGCAGTCATCGGCGGCGACCCGGAGACCGTCGTGCACGCGATGGTGGCCCTGCTGATCAGCGTGCCGCTGTATCCCTTCTTCATCCGCTCTATGGCCGCGGCGGCCAACGCACGGACCTGAGCGCACACATGAGGATTCCTGCAATGAATGCAACGAGGTTGGTCGCGCTGATAGCCGCGTGCGTAAGCATGCCGCTCGCCGCCGCCGAGGATGAACCGAAGCCAGTCTCGCCGCCCGGCCTGCCCACGGCGCTGGACTGGGAGTTCAACTTCGACGCGACCTGGGGCGTGTTCGGCTTCGCCGACTCGCTCTATACGAATCCGAAGCCCGACACGCCGTCCGGCGACCTGAGCGACAACTGGATGGAAGGCTCCATCAAGCCCGCGCTCAGTGCGACCTACCCGACCAGCAAAGACGCGCACATCTACGCAAAAGTCAGCGGTGTCGGCGTCCGTACGTACAGCACTCCGCCGACGCTCGTCGGCGACGACGCTTCGTCGTTCCAGGTCGAAGACCTCTACATCGGCTGGAACTCCGGCACCAGCCTCGGCGAGAACGACTCGCTCGACTTCACGCTCGGGCGCACGCAGTACAAGCTCGGCCACGGCATGCTGCTGTGGGACGGCGCCGCAGATGGCGGCACGCGCGGCGGCTACTGGACCGGAGCACGCAAGGCGTTCGAGATGGCTGCGATCGGGCGCTTCAAGCTCGCTGCGAATACGTTCGAGGGCTTCTATCTCGACCGCGACGACTCTCCGGACTCGGACTCGGACAGCAAGGTCTACGGCTTCAACTACGAGTACGCGTTCGGCGAGGACACGACGCTCGGCGCGACATACATGAAATGGTCCGCGGACCCGGCCGTGGCGCCGCAACGCGATGGCCTCGAAGTCCACAACCTGCGCGCCTTCACCGCGCCGTTCCCGAACTTCAAAGCGTTGTCCTTCGAATTGGAGTACGCGGAGGAAGTCAACGGCGACGCGCTCGACTCGACCGCCTGGAATGCGCTGGTCGCCTACCAGCTCGAGACCAAGTGGAAACCGAAGGTCTCGTACCGCTACGCGTTCTTCGAAGGCGACGATCCGGCGACGCCCGAGAACGAAGCGTTCGACGGGCTGCTCACGGGTTTCTCCGACTGGGGCACGTGGTGGCAGGGCGAAATCGCCGGCGAGTACTTCGTCTCCAACTCGAACCTGATCTCGCACCAGCTCCGCGTGCACGTGACGCCGACCGACTCGATCTCGACCGGGCTGATTTTCTACGACTTCATTCTCGACAACCCCGCGTCCGCCGGCGTCACCTCGGACGACGTGGCGACCGAGATCGATTGGTACATGGACTGGACGATCAACGATCACTTCATCTTGAGCTTCGTAGCCGCAGCGGCGGAGCCCGGCGACGCCGTCGAGCAGTCGTCCGGGCGTACCGACACGTTCTGGTACGGAATGCTCTTCGGCGCATACAGCTTCTGAGGGGTGGAGCTGCCATGAACAGACTCGCAAACATCATCGCTGCAACACTAGCGTGCTCGATGCTGGCCGCGTGCCAGACGAACAAGTCCTCGCCCATCGACGAGGTGTCGGTGAACGAAGGGCTGCAACGCGTCGACAGCAAGGTCGTCGATGCCGTGTACCGCCGGCCCGAGGCGCGGCTGACGGAGTATTCGAAGCTCCTGTTGCGGACGCCGATCGAAGTGCAGTTCGCGAAGGACTGGGATCCCTCGAAAGGCGGCACGGTTCTCTACAAGATGAACGAGCCCGACCGCGAGAAGATCAAGAGCGAGCTCGCGGAGCTGTTCGCCGATACTTTCCGCAAGGAACTCGAGAAGGGCGGCTATCCGCTGGTGGACAAAGCCGCGCCCGACGTGCTGCTGATGCAAGCGGCGATCGTCAATCTCTACATCACCGCGCCGGACGTCTCGATGGACACCTCCGCGCGCACCAAGGTCTACACCTCCGACGCTGGTCAGATGACGCTGATCATGCAGCTCCACGATTCGGTGACCGGGCAGCTCCTGGTGCGTGCCTACGACCATCGCAGCGGCGGCGCCGACATGTGGCAATGGACAACTTCCGTCACGAACACGGCCGAGGCGAGACGCATCATCGCGACGTGGGCGCAAGCCCTGCGCAAGGCGTTCGATGCATCGCGCGCCGGCGGCGTGAACCCGGCAGCGACGCCGGGCCAAACCTCTGCGAACGTACAAGAGTAGTTAGGAGAGACTGTCATGAGAACGCGTTTTTCGATTGGCCTGGCCCTGCTGTTGTGCTCGGGGGTGGCCCTCGCGGACCGCCAGCCCGGTTGGGATTTCGGCGGCGAGCTGCTGTACCAGTTTTCGCAGGACGTCGACTTCGACGGCGGCTCCAAGGCCGACCTCGACGACGACCTCGGCCTCGCGCTGTCCTTTACCTATCGCTTCAATTCCCGCCTCGAGCTGCTGTTCGGGCTGGACTGGAACTCCTACGACTACAGCGCGGACATCGCGCCGGCGCCCACGGGACCGAACGGCCCGATCGTGGGAGCGGGATTCAGCGTGGAAGGCGAGATCGAGACCTGGACGCCGCGCGTCGGCGTGAACTTCAACCTGCTGGAGGG